>Ga0209342_10008138_pt1 | contig 10519 bp, 6 predicted proteins | sample RifCSP16_2_FD_184023 | JGI IMG/M metagenome (GOLD analysis project Ga0209342, IMG submission 184023) | Soil microbial communities from Rifle, Colorado - Rifle CSP2_sed 16_2 (SPAdes) (version 2) | ecosystem: Environmental > Terrestrial > Deep subsurface > Rock core/Sediment | place: Rifle... | reverse complement strand
GAGCCGGTCCGATTGAACTCCACGGGCATCTGGCTCGGGCCGTTGTAGGCTTCGACCGCTTCGACTTGATTCACCGCCAGAACGGACTCGAGGTCCACCTTGCTCGCGTCTCCGATGAAGACGCCATCCAGAAACAACAAGGCCGGGCATCCGTCCCCTGAACCGACGATCCACCTCCTGGGATCGGCACCTCCCCGCCGCCACGACCTCCCGTAATTCGGGTTGGGCCGGACACCGGCCGCGGGCAGCCGCCTCAGAATGTCCGCGATCTCGCTCGGGAAGTATGCCTCGAACTCCTCTCGCGTAACATGGTCGCCGAATCCTGCCCTGCGCCGCCCGTAGAATCCTGCAAGCTCCAGCATCCGCCGCCCTTCCAGCTCGCCGGTGGCAACCACCGTGTCCAGGACAAAGGGAACCGCTTCCAAGGCGAGCCAACCGGCCGGCAGGCGCACCGTGTCGGTGCCCGGTACCGTTACCACCAGCTCCAGCGCCTCGTGACCGATCCGGCGGACCACGAGCGTGTGCGTTCCCGGCGGAACAGCTTCAAGCACCACGCGCCCCGTTGGATCTGTCACTCCCCGGATGTCGGCGCCGACGAGCGACACGACAGCGTTGGCCAGGGGCGCTCCGTTGGTCGCATCTGTCGCCACGGCGACGATGGTTCCCGAGCCGGGACTGGTCTGCGCGATCGCCAGATCGTGTTGCCAGATCCTCCCACGACGCGCCGTCCAGGCATCACCTACCCATACACCGTCGTCTTCCAAGACCAGGGTCGCGGTCTGGACGACTCGCCCATGCCTCGCCGCAGCCACGGCCACCCGCCGACCCGACGGAATTCCGCACACCAGATACCCGCCGAGGGAATCGGTCACGGACGCGCTCCCACGCTCGCCGAGGACGAACGGCCTGAGTCGTCCCTCAATGGCGATGGGCATGCCAGGGGTCCAGCCCTTGATGTTTTGCCAAGAGGCACGCATCTCGACGCCAGGTAGCGCAAACCCGTTTGCTTGATCCCGGACCTTGCCGTGGAGCACATGGCTGCCTGCCGGCGCGGTAGTATCCGGGCACAGCTGGGCGACAATCAGGCTCTCAGCTGGAATGGCGAGCCTGAGGCCAGCAACCTCGCCGGGCCGCAGCAACACGGGCACGGGGTCCGGCGCGTACGCCAGCGAGTCCAGCCGCGGGTGGCTGAACGCGACCTGATACTCCCCTTCCATGGTTCCCGTGAGGGTGAACCGACCGGCGCCGTCGGTGGTCGTGTGGTAGGGCGTACCGATGAGGCGCACGCTCGCCCCAGGGAGCGCCCTGCCCTGTGTCTCGTCGAACACCGCCCCGCTCAAGCTCGTCAAGTCCGCCGCGTACAACACCTGGCCGGCCGCCATGATGCGGAGCACCCGTCCGCCGGCCTGCTGCAGCCCGAGGACCCGGAGTTCGCGCTCCGTCCAGGTGTCCACCCACGCGCGCAGCGGCGTACGGATCCACCAGTCGTGAACGATCCACCCTCCCGCCGGCAGGGCCATGAATCGAACTTCACCGCCGAGTGGGGCGTCCCGCAGGTCCGGAGGAAGAGAGACGTATCGGTACTCGAGTCGCCGGAGCTCCGCCGTGTGCCTCTCAACCCACAGGGTGCCGCTGATGTCCGGAACCGGGCGCCCCCGGACCGGCTCGAACGCGAGTCCCACTAGGGCGGTGTCTCTGCCGGTGCCGGCCACCGCGCTGAAGCAGTGCGTCCGGATGAAGGACTCGCTGCGAACCACGTCAACGTCGGGACCGTAGAAGACCCTGGTGTTCCCCTCAGCGACCACGTACCCGTCCCGGGCCAGACGCTGCGGCGGTGCGGAGCGAAACGGCATTTCAAAGAACCCCGAGCGCTCCTGCGTCCGCTCCCGCCTCACTGACCTTGCCAGGAGGTCGAGGTCGCGCTGGTATAGCGCTTTCTCGTAGCGGTACGGCTGGCGGCTGGTCCACGACACGGCGGCGAGGGCTTCCCGGATCTCCTCCCACAGTTCTGCGACGGCTGGTCCTTCGACGGCTCCGCACCTGGCGCGCCCCGTCACAACCAGCCCGGGAAGCGCGACCGGGACGGCTTCGATCTCGAAGCGGTGTTCTCGGATCTCACCGGACCCGAGCGTGAGCACCGGCGACACCGCAGCGCGAAAACCGATGCGCTTGGACTGGATTCGGTAACCGCCCGGCTCGGGCGCCTTGAGGGAGAAGCGACCTTGACCGTCGGTCAGCACGCGTGCCACCTCCACGCCTGCGGTGTCGAGCAGCACCACGAAGCCCTGCGCAACGGGCAAACCGCTCGTCCGCTCGGCAACCTGACCGTGGACTGTCTGGGCCTGGAGGGACATCCTCGCGCCGACCAGGAAGACGGTCGCCACAAGAACAGCGCTGACACTCCACCCGCGTGCAATCAGGAAGAGACCCGACGCCAAGGGAGGGGACCTCCTAACGTCTCCTACCTGATTCTATACTGCCCCGCCCTACGTGACCAGATTCACCAGCCGGTCCGGCACATAGACGACTTTCTTGACCTTCTCTCCATCCACAAACTTCTTCACACCCTCGTCCGCCAGTGCCCGTTCCACCGCTTGTGCCTCGCTCAACCCGCGAGGGACAGTAAGCCGCGCGCGCACCTTCCCGTTCACCTGGGCCACGAGCTCCACCGATGCTTCGGTGGCGAGCACCGGGTCCCAGGCCGGCCAGGGCGCCTGGAATACGCTCTCCCGGTGGCCCAGCCGCTCCCAGCATTCCTCGGCGAAGTGGGGCGCGAGCGGCGCCAGCATGATGATGACCGGCTGGATCAGCTCGGAAGGCAGCTGCGCGTCCGGTTGGTTGGCGGCGAGACCCGTGGCGTCACGCAGCGCGTTGAGGTACTCCATCATCGCCGCGATGGCCGTGTTGTAGCGCAGCTCCTCGATATCCTCCGTCACCTTGGCGATCGTCTTGTGCAGCTTGGTGACCGTGGCGCGGTCAGGCTTGGCGCCGCCGGCGGAGCCGGCCGCCGACACCGCGCCCCACACCTTGTCGAGGAAGCGCCGAATGCCGGCGATCCCCTCGTCCCGGAAATCCCCGCCTTCCTGGTACGGTCCCAGGAACATGAGGTACATGCGGAACGTGTCCGCGCCCCATTTGGCGATGTAGGCGTCGGGCACCACCACGTTACCGCGGGACTTGGACATCTTCGCGCCGTCTTTGACGATGGTCCCGTGGGCCCGGAACCGGACATACGGCTCCTCGAAGGGCACCAGCTTCAAGTCGTGCAGTACCATCGTCACGAAACGCGAGTACATGAGGTGCAGCACGGCGTGCTCGTTCCCACCGATGTAGGTACTCACCGGAAGCCACTTGCGGGTGAGCTCCGCGTCGAACGCCCGGTCGCCGAACTCGGTGGACGGATAGCGCAGGAAATACCACGCCGAGTCCAGGAAGGTGTCCGAGACGTCGGTCTCGCGGCGGCCCAGCTTGCCGCAGCGCGGGCACGGAGCGCGATACCACTCTTCGTGGCGCGCCAGCGGTGAGACGCCGCTCTCGTCGGGCCGGAAATCCTCGATCTCGGGCAGGAGCACCGGCAGGTCCTTCTCGGGCACCGGAACCGGGCCGCACGCGTCGCAGTGAATCACCGGAATAGGTGGACCCCAGTACCGCTGCCGCGAGATGCACCAGTCGTGGAGGCGGTACTGCACCTGCGCCCTCGCCAGCTTGCGCTGGCTCAGCCACTCTGTGACGGCCGAGACGGCGTTGCGGCACGGCATGCCATCAAACCGGTCGCTGTTCATCAGCACGCCGTCCCAGTCGGTAAAGGGAAGCTGGGTTCCGGCGTCCTTGGATCGCACCACTTGCCGGATATCCAGCCCGAAGTGCGTGGCGAACTCGAAATCCCGATCGTCGTGCGCCGGCACCCCCATGATGGCGCCGCTGCCGTACTCCATCAGCACGTAATCGGCGATCCACACCGGCACCGCCTCGCCCGTGGCCGGGTTCCGCGCAAACGCGCCGGTGAACACGCCGGTCTTTTCCTTGGAACCGACGCGCCGCGCTACCAGGTCCATGCTCGCCACCCGCTCGCGGTAGGCTTTGACCTGGGCCTGTCGGTCCGTGGCGGTGAGCTGCTCCACCAGCGGGTGCTCCGGCGCGAGCACCACATACGTCGCTCCAAAGACGGTGTCCGGCCGGGTGGTATACACCCGGATGGACTCCGAGACCGGTGTCTCAAACACCAGCTCGGCGCCCTCCGAGCGCCCAATCCAATTGGCCTGCATGGTCCGGGTGGAATCCGACCAGTCCACCGTTTTCAGGTTCTGGAGGAGTCGCTCCGTGTACTTGGTGATCTTGAAGAACCACTGCGCCAGGAACCGTTGCACCACCCGGGTATCCGGATGCCGCTCGCAGTAGCCGCCGTTCACCACCTGCTCGTTGGCGAGCACGGTTTTGCATTCGGGACACCAGTTGACCGGTGCCTGCCGTCGCTCCGCGAGACCCGCCTCGAACAACTTCACGAAGATCCACTGAGTCCACTTGTAGTACCGAGGGTCAATGGTCTGGACCTCGTGGTCCCAGTCGATCATCAACCCCACCCGCTTCAGCTGGCGGCGGAAGTTGGCGATGTTCTGCGGGATCAGGCGCCCGGGGTGCTGGTTGACCTTGAGCGCGTAGTTCTCGGAGTGAATCCCGAAGGCGTCGAAGCCCAGGGGCTCGAACACATCATAGCCCTGGAGCCGCCGGAACCGGCCGTGGATGTCGCTGCCCACGAACGCGAACACGTTCCCCACGTGCAGTCCCTCGGCCGAAGGGTAGGGGAACATCATGAGGTTGAAGTAGGGCCTGGCCGCCGCGCGGAGGTCCACCGTGTTGGTGCGGCGTTCCTCCCAGCGCCGCTGCCACTCGGCCTCGACGGCGGAAGGATCGTAGGGGTGGTTGTCTGGCAGGGTGGCCATCGCGGTATAAATGTACATGGCGGTCAGGCGACCGCCCGTTAGGCTACGCCAGTCAGATTCGCCAACCGCACCTCCAGGATGTCCGGCAGGCCCGCGAGCTGCTTCAGGACGGCGGGCGACGGCGGATGGTCCACGGCCACCGCCGACAGGGACTCCTGCCCGCGCTGGGTGCGGCGCGAGAGATGATAGGCGCCGATGTTGACCCGGGCTTCACCCAGCACCGTCCCCACGCGGCCAATGACGCCCGGCACATCGCGGTTCTTGAGCACCAGGACGTGCCCTTCCGGAGGGATGTCGATCGCGAAGCCGTCGATACGAACGATGTGACCTTCATCGCCCGCCAGGGCCCCGACGATACTCGTTACGCCGGACGCGGCACGGAGCTTCACTTCCACGGTGGTTTCGAACCCCGGCTCCGGCGCCCCCGTGCGACCGCCCAGCGCGATGCCCCGGCCTTGGGCCAGGCCTCCCGCGTTGACCAGCGTCACCGGGCCAACACCCATGGCGCCCAGGACCCCCTCCAGGGCCGCGAGCTGCACCACCCGCTGGGCGCCCTGATCGGTGCCCCCATACAGGACTTCGATCCCCTCCACCCGCCCCATGGCGAGCGCCGCGGCGAACCGCCCCAGACGCCTGCTCATTTCCAGGAGCGGCTGGAGCCGCGCCAGCATGGCGCCCGAGACCCCCGGCAGATTGACCGCGCCGCTCAGGTTGCCCGTGATCAACGCGTCCCGCACCACGCGGCAGATCTCGAGGCTCACCAGCTCCTGGGCCTCGGCGGTGGAAGCCGCCAGGTGGGGCGTGAGAATCACCTTGCCCGCCTTGCGGAGCGGTGAATCGGGCGGCAATGGCTCGGCCTCGAAGACGTCCATCGCGGCGCCCGCGAGCTTCCCCTGCTCCAGCGCCTCCAGCAACCCCGCTTCGTCCACCAAGCCTCCGCGGGCGCAGTTGAGCACCACGGCCGTCGGTTTCATCAACCCGAGGCGCCGCCGGTCAATCAGCGATCTGGTGTCCTGGGCGAGCGGCAAGTGGAGCGTCACGACGTCTACTCGCGGCAGCAGGTCATCCAGGGGCACCAGCTCCACCTGCAGCTCCCGGGCTCGCGCCTCGGTCAGGTACGGGTCGTAGGCCAGCACCTGCATGCCGAAGGCCCGGGCCAGCTTCGCCACGTGCGCGCCGATGCGCCCAAGACCCACGATCCCCATCACCTTGCCCCGGAGCTCGGTGCCCAGGAACGTCTGCCGGTCCCACTCGCCGCGCCGCATGCTGGCATCCGCCCAGGGGATTTTCCGCTCCAGGGCGAGGAGCATGCCGATGGTATGCTCCGCGGCGCTCACCGTGTTGCCCCCCGGCGCGTTGAACACGGCGATCCCGCGACGCGTGGCTTCTTCGACATCAATGTTGTCCACCCCGGCGCCGGCCCGGCCGATGACCCGCAACCGCGGCGCCAGCGCCTGCATCTCCGCGGTGACTTTGGTCTCGGAGCGCACCAGCAACGCCTGCGCCTGCGGCAGGACCTCCGTGAGCTTGGCGGGGTTCTTGATCGCCTTCACCACCTCGATGCCCGGGGACTGCTCCAGCAGCGCCAGCCCGGGCGCGTCCACCTTGTCCGCCACCACCACCACGTGGGTCATCGCGCCGCCGCCTCCACTTCGGCCAGTACCCCCTGCACGCCGGTCACGGTGTGATCCCCCATGTGCCCGATGCGGATGGTGGATTCCTTGAGCGATCCGTAGCCCGAGCCGATGGTCCAGCCCCGCTCCCCCAGCGCCTGCGCGATGGCACGCCCGTTCTTCCCCGATGGCACCTTGAGACAGGACACCGTCCAGGATCGCCGGCCATCGGCCGGGAGGTAGGAGAAACCCGGCGCGCCGCCGGGCCCGGCCACCCACCGCTCCACTTCCTGCCGCATCGCGTCGTGCCGCCGCCAGCGCGCCTCGACGCCGCCCTCGGCGGCGATCCGCTTGAGCTGCGCGTCGAGCGCGTAGTAGAACGAGAGTGCCGGCGTGTTCGTGGGCTGCATTTCGGCGGCGGCCTGGTCAAACGCCAGAACGTCGAGGTACGCGCCGCGCTCCGGAATGGTCTTGGCACGATCGAGCATCCGCTCGGACGCCACGCCTAACGCGAGGCCCGGCGGCAGCGCCAGGGCTTTCTGCGACCCGGTAAACACGAAATCCAACCCCCAGGCGTCGGTCTCGACGGGCGAAGCCGCGAGTGAGGTCACGGCATCCACCAGCAGCAGGACCTCCGGATGCCGGCGCATCACCTGCGCCAGGGCCTCCAGCGGCGCCAGGGCGCCGGTGGAGGTTTCCGAGTGCACCAGCGTGACGGCGTCCACTTCGGAGCGCGAAATGGCGTCGTCCAGCATGTCGGGTTCGATGGTCTGGCCCGGAGGCACGTTCAGGCGCACGACGTCCCGCCCCGACGCGGCCACGATGGCAGCGAACCGCTCGCCGAAGGCCCCGCTCACCAGCGACAGGGCCCGCTGTCGAACGCCGGACCGCACCGCCATCTCCATGAAGCCGGTGGCGGAACAGGTGCCGACCAGGACCCGCCGCCGGGTGCGGAACAGCTGCTGGAGCGGCTCCGCCATCCCCGCCAACAGCTCAGTCATCTTCTTGCCCCGATGCGGGATCATCGGGCGCGCCACCGCGGCCAGGATGTCGGGGTGCACCTCCGTGGGACCCGGCAGGAAAAAGCGCCCAAACGAGGGCGCCGTCATCCGCGTCGCGCCGGCGCAGACCCGGGGCGTTGGCGCGCGAGGTCTACGGCGTCCCTGGTGGTCATGAGCTCCACGCCGCGCCGCTGCCACTCGGCAAGCAGCCGCTCGGCCTGATTGGCATCAATCGGTTTCATCGCGTCGGTGACCGCAGCGAGGTGGGTGTGAGGCCGGCGCTGTAACAGGCCCTCGATGGCGTACCGGTTGCACACGTCCAGGGCCACGCCGTACAGCACGATCCGCTCCGGATCCAGCGCCTGGACCACGGGCTCCGCGTTGGGATTGGTGAATACGTCAAACCAGTGCTTGTGAATCAGGATGTCGCCCGCGTGACTCCGCACCCGGTCCGCGATCTCGGTGGCCGGCTGCGGGTCTGGCTCGATTACCAGCGGATCCACCAGCGCGGTTTCGGGAATCTTCCGCTGGCCCGCCGTGCCCCGCATGCAGTGGGGCGGAAAGGTCTCTTTGAAGTCCGGGGTGTCCGACAGCTCGCGGTGGCCCGGCACGTGGTCGTCCGCGCTGGCGACGATCCGGACGCCGTGCCGGCGCGCCGCTTGCGTGAGCCTGGCTAATTGGGGAATGATGTGCTCGGCCTCCGGCACGTACAGCTTGCCGTCGGCGCGCATGAAGTCGTACTGGGTATCGACGTCCCAGAAGATGAGGCCGGCCATGGTGCAGGCGCTCCGCCACCTACGTGCAAAATGGTGGAGGGAAAGCTATGCGGGCCGTCTCCGCAACGCCACGTTGGTGAGGTGTACCGCAATCTCGTCACACGAGTGCCGTCTGGGACAGCGGGCGCAGTCGAACCACACCTTCAGGGGGAAGCGGACCTTCTCCACCGTGGTGAACCCCAGGCGGTGGAAGAAGCCGGGGACCCGGGTCAGCGCGAACACCTCGGCAAAGCCCAGCGCCGCCGCGCGGTCCAGCAGGCGCTCGACGATGGCCTGACCCGCGCCCTGCCCCTGGGCCCGTGCCGAGACGGCCAGCGCGATGACTTCCGCCAGGCCGGCGGAATAGGGCCTGAGCGCCCCCATGCCGATCACGGCGCCGGGTTGATCCGTGGCTACGGTGTATTGGGTGATGTCTCGCTCCAGATCTGTGGCCGTTCGGGGCAAGAGGTCGCCGGTCGCGATGTAGGGACCCATGAGCTGCACCATGGCCGGCACATCGAGCGGCGTGGCGGCTCGGGTGGACACCGTGACCTGGCTGGGAACCGGAAGCGCGGTCACAGGCAACTCTCCAGTAGATCAACGCCGCGGGCCAGGTCTTCTCGCGAGATGGTGAGCGGGGGCAGTAGCCGGATCACCTTGGGGCCGGCGGTGATCACCAGCAGGCCCCGCTCCAGCGCGCGCTCGACCACCGGCTGCGCCGCGTCGGCCAGCTCGATGCCCCACATCAGGCCGCGGCCCCGCACGGCCACCACGGCGTCGTGACGCGCGGCGAGCGCCGCCAGCCGCGCCCCCAGCCACTCCCCCTTCTCTCGCACCTCGGGCAGGAACGCCGGCTCGGTCAGCACGCCGAGCTGCGCCAGCGCCACGGACGCCACAAAGGGGCCACCGCCGAAGGTGGTGGCGTGATCGCCGGGCTGCAGGGAGGCGGCGATGGCTTGGTTCACCAGGACGGCGCCCATCGGCAGGCCCCCGCCCAGGCCCTTGGCCAGCGTCACCACGTCCGGGACTACGCCCGTCTGCTCGTACGCGAAGAGGGTGCCGGTGCGCCCCAGGCCGCACTGGATCTCATCGAAGATCAATGCCGCACCGGCTTCAGTCGTCATCTCGCGAAGGTCTTGCAGGAGCGAATCCTCGATCACGTTGATGCCGCCCTCGCCCTGGACCGGCTCCACGATCACCGCCGCGGTCCGCTGGCACGTGATCGCGTGCTCCAGCTCCGCCTGGTTCTCCGGGTCCACGATCCGGATCCCCGGCACCAGCGGCACGAACGGGTCGCGGTAAGGTGGTCGGTCGGTGGCCGCCAGCGTGGCGAACGTGCGCCCGTGGAACGATCCTTTGAGCGCGACGATCTCCCGCTGCTCCGGACCGGTGGCCGCCCGCCGCGCGAACTTGAACGCCCCCTCGTTGGCTTCGGCGCCGGAATTGCAGAAAAACACGTGCGAGGCGAACGACCGCTCCACCAGCTCGGCCGCCAGCTCTTCACCGGGGAGGGTCCGGTAGAGGTTGGAGGTGTGCAGCACGCCGGTCTCCGCCGCCCGCTCCAGGGCCCGGCGGAGCACCGGATGGTTGTAGCCCAGCAGGTTGACCGAGATCCCCGCTACGAAGTCCAGGTACCGGGTGCCGTCGTCCGCAGTGAGCTCGCACCCATCACCGCTCACGATGCACACCGGGAACCGTCGGTACACCGGCAGCAGGGCGTCCGCCGGGGGACGCGCGGTGATCGTCACGCGGCCGCTCCCACGGCGGCGATCACCGTGCCGCGGCTGGGGTCGGTCAACATGCTGACGTCTCCAATGCGGGTGGGCCCGTGACCGGCAGCCAGGGCAGCCTTGAGTTTGGCCACCATGCCGCCGTGCACGACGCCCCGCTCAATGAGGTCATCGAGGTCGGCGCGCGTCACGGCGGCGAGACGCTCGGTCCCACACATCACGCCCGGGACGTCCGACACGAAGAGCAGCTCCGCCGCGTCCAGGCCGTTGGCCACGGCCGCCGCCGCGTCATCCGCGTTCACGTTCACGGCCATCCCGTCCGGGCTTACCGACACCGGCGCCAGCACCGGCGTGATCCCGCGCTCCAGCAGGCGCGACAGGAAGGCGCGGTCCACGCTCGTCACGCGCCCCACCTGGCCCAGGCGATCCGGGTCCTGGAGCTCGACCGTGAGGCACCCGTCGCCGCCCGCCACACCCACC
>Ga0209342_10008136_pt1 | contig 10519 bp, 10 predicted proteins | sample RifCSP16_2_FD_184023 | JGI IMG/M metagenome (GOLD analysis project Ga0209342, IMG submission 184023) | Soil microbial communities from Rifle, Colorado - Rifle CSP2_sed 16_2 (SPAdes) (version 2) | ecosystem: Environmental > Terrestrial > Deep subsurface > Rock core/Sediment | place: Rifle... | reverse complement strand
ACATTGGTTGGGGTTCTCACCAAGGGCTTCCCTCGAGAGTCGGCGATTGCCGTAGAAATCGGAGGAGTTCGAACTAATTTCAGGATGCCTGATCTCCTCGCAGTGGGATGTGGCGGAGGAACGGTTGTTTCAAGTGTAGATGGAAAGGTGCAAATTGGTCCGGAGAGCGTCGGCTACGAGTTGGAGACTAAGGGAAAAGCCTGGGGAGGGGACGTCCTAACGACGACGGACATAGCATTGGCTGCGGGATACGCGAAGATCGACGACCCAAAGTGTAGACCCAACCAAATAGGGGCGGATCCAAGTTTCGTGCTTGAAGCTGTAGAGAGGATAATCGGTACGGTCGAGGAATCCATCGACAAGATGAAGACGAGCGCTAATCCCGTGCCAGTTGTCTTGGTAGGGGGAGGAGGGATTTTGATCCCTCGATCTCGTTATGATCAATTGCGAGGAACTTCGAGAGTGATTAGACCCGAACATTTCCAATACGCCAATGCAATTGGAGCTGCCATTGCCCAAGTAAGCGGAGAGATTGACCGGGTCTACTCGTTAGAGAACATGACACGTTCCGACGCACTGAGTCGAGCAACTGCACTGGCCAAAAGCGAGGCCACAAAGGCCGGTGCAAAACCGGAAAGCGTGCGTGTGGTCGAAGTGGACGAAGTCCCATTGGCATATCTACCGGGCAATGCCACGCGGGTCCGCGTGAAGGCAGTTGGAGAACTGTCACTGTAGCAGGACATTGGCAGAATCGAAGAGAATTCCGTCAAACCATGCGATCGATCTCGTAAGCAATCGGTCCGTCTTAACTTGGGCATCATACTATCAGTTTGATAGTTATTTTGTTTAGGGAGTTTGGAGCGATTCATGCATGAAGATTCAAGAGATTCCCTTTGTTGTGATCAACTGGGATAAGATTACTTCGAACGAACATCCTGGAAAGAGCGGAAAGGCTCTTTGGCGAACTTTCGAAGAAGGTAACATACGCGTGCGCATGGTTGATTACACGCCTGGATACGTGTCAGACCATTGGTGTAGTCGGGGGCATGTTTTGCTTGTTCTAAAAGGCGAATTAATTCTCGAATTGATGGACGGCCGAAAGTTCACGCTACAATCTGGGAGTAGTTTTCAGGTTGAAGACGATGAGGCCAACCCACACCGTCCTACGACCGAACTTGGAGCGAGTGCATTCATCGTAGACTAAGATAAAGTGACCAAGCTCATTACTGCAACAGGGTGTAACTCACGGAATCAACACTATCTTCCCGTAAGCTCCAGGCTGCATCACGGCATTGTGGGCTAACGCCGCATCAGCGAGCGGCATCTCCTCTCCGATGATAGGGCGAAGGGTGCCGTTTTCCATACCGACAAGGAGTGCAGCGTGAATGCTGAGTGCTTCATGCTTGGGGGTGTTGAATAACAGCATGCCTACGATTGCGGCGTCCCTGGTCATCGTATCGCTTGGGTCAATCTCGACTTTGCCTCTGCTGCCGATTACGACAACACGACCTCCAGGCGCAAGAACTCTCAGATCCCTTCCGAGGTTCACATTAGCGAGCATTTCAAGAATGACGTCCACGCCACGCCCTCCGGTGAGAGTGGGTATCTGATCCAAATAGTCTGGAGCCCCATGGTCGAGAATATAATGGGAACCTTGCTGAAGTACAAGTTCTCTTCCTTTTTCGGTGCCCCCTGTGCCGATAACCTTCATTCCGGCAGCGCGCGCCAGTTGCACTGCGGCAATACCGACTCCTCCGGTTGCTCCGTGAACTAACACAATGTCGCCAGCCGCGGCATGAGCCCTCTGAAACAGGGCACGATAAGCCGTGGCATAAGGGACGTTGATTGCCGCGCCTTGAGAGAAAGACAGTTGCTTTGGTAATGGATGCACATCAGATTCTTCGCAAAGCGCTTGCTCCGCGTAAGCACCACTCATGGTTCCTGAAATGTAGGCACGTGCACTGAGTGTTAGGTCAACATTCTGGCCTATGGCTTCAATGACGCCAGCCGCATCTGTGCCAGGAGTATAAGGTAAAGCAGGTTTTCTTGCATGTGTGCCCGAACGGATGTATGAATCAACGGGATTGACACCGGCAGCCCTCACTCGCACAACGACTTGTCCCGGACCCGGCATAAGGTCTGCGACGTCTTCTAGCTGCATAACCTCGGGTGGCCCAAATTGCCTGACTCGAATGGCTTTCACTCTTCTTTCCCTCTACCTTCATCAGCTTGCGTCTTGCAGTCGGACCTCTTACGGCATATGCCCGATCTGCGGTCCTTTGACCAACTTGCGGTTAAACTCCCAACTTCAGCTAGATAGAATCTGTGCCAAACTTCCCAGAGGTTTCTTTAGAGCCAAGTTAGGTCAAAGAGGGCGTTGCGTTCGCCCGTGGGAGCGCAGGACTGAACACTCGCGACCGCGTGTGTGTCTAGAGGCTCCTGTCCCGTAGGGGTTCAGGGGTTCGAATCCCCGCCCCCGCACCACTTCTTCAGAGACTAAATCGCGTATAATGGAAAAGATAGTTCCGAAGGGAAGTGTCAGACTGCCGAAATCGGCTTAAGCCTTCAGAACCAACGCGAAAGAGTGAGAGGGAGCAATCTACAACATCGAAAACAGACTTGAAAACGTTACCAAGAGGATCAACCTGAGCAATCAGATTTCGCCCCGCAACAAGGAACTGATCTGGGCAGGCAGTCATTCAGGTAGAAGCAAGTTCGATAGTTCCACATGATATTATCGACATCGTTAAGCTTGATGTCGAAGGGTCGGAGTGGCGTGTCCTTAATGCGGCGGAACCTGCAGTGGCTCGGGTGAGTAAATGGATAGTCGAATTGGATGACCTAACAAAGGGAAGATGCTACGTGTGTACATGGAAAGATTCGGTTACCGGTGTAACCGAATGGCTGGATGGATGGCTGGATGAACAACACGCTTACTTTTTCAGAGTCCATCGCAGTGGAGACCAAACAAGTAATATCTACGTGCGAAAACCCTGTGATTGAACAGCCTTGCTGAATTCTCTGAAGATGAAACACACCTCAGTACGCGTCAGGAAGAATTGACTGGACACTGTCCGTGATATTCCATGATGCTACGGCTACTCAGGGATTGGTGGGGGCTTCAGCGTTGTCAATGGCTCACGAAGGAACAGCTAGTGGAACTACAGGCCAAGAAGCTGAAGGCGATGGTGAACCATGCATATCAGAAGGTGCCTTTCTATCATAGGCTTTATGTCGAGGCCGGCGTAGACCTCAACAGTATCACAGGCACGAGTAGTCTTAGTAAACTTCCTATCGTAACCAAGCAACTTCTTAGGGACACACCGCTGAAGGAAAGGACCTCAGTCGATACAGATTGCGGCTCATCTGTTGCGAGAACTACGTCCGGTTCGACTGGGATGCCCATAACAACACTGCAGAACCCTGCTACAGTATCTTACCGGATTGCGCTGTGGTTGCGGAAACTCTGGGCCTATGGTGTCAGACCCCAACACAAGGCATACATATCCATTCCGGGCCGGGAGAGCAGCAGCCTATTTTCTAGCGTGCGGGGATTCTCGAATTTCGTTGGGAAGCGAAAGCTTAGGTCTCTATCACTCGCCGCAGACTTGCATGATAATTTCAGACGAATCTCCACTTGGAAGCCCGATGTATTGGTGGCGCCCCCATCCTACTTTAGAGCTCTCATTAGGTTCTCGGAGGAAGCAACGCAACTTCAGCCCCTTAAAGTGGCTGTCACAATGGGTGAAGCGTTAGACAATTCAACAAGGAAACTCATTGAAGAAACGTTTCAAACAGAGGCATTTGTCTCATACGGGCTCGGAGAAGTTGGTGGTGTTGCATGGGAATGCCCTACCCATTCAGGCTACCACATCAACATCGACTCATTGGTGGTTGAATTCCTGCGAGACAGAGAAGGTCTAACCGATGCCCACTCGGGTGAGCTGTGCGTGACAAACCTATACAATGAAGCAACACCTGTAATACGCTATAGGACTGGAGATATAGCCACTCTTCTTGATGATGACTGCGCATGCGGCAGGAGGCTACCATTGATGAAAAACATCGAAGGAAGGATTCTCGATTTCATCCAGACGAGCGACGGCAGATACATTTCACCCTACACGCTCATGCACACTTTGGAGGGTGTGTCGGGTATTGCACAGTACAAAGTGACACAAAGAAAGGACTACTCAGTAGTAGTACTCGTGCAGGTCGCAGATGCCGAGGTGGAACCAGTACTGCAACTTATCCAGCATCGCTGCCGACAGTTGCTTGGAGATACGCCTCTTTTCATTAAACGAGTCGATGGTACTGAAAATCTCGCGGTGAGTAAGTTCAGAGTCGTTGAGTCTCAACTCAACAGGTAGGTAGTTCGAGATTGGTATCGCGCGTTTACTCGCAAAGAGATTCTGGTTCAGGTTTGTCGAAACCCGAGGAGGAAGCTCGCTCTTTCAGAGCGCAAGACAAGTTGGAAGGCTTACTTCACAGACATGAGAATACGTTGCTCGGTCTTGCCGGCGTGGTTTTCTTTGTAGGATTATGGAGTGCGGTCAGCCTATTCGGCCTAGTCCCTGAGTACGTGCTGCCTGGTCCTCTCTCAGTAGCTATATCAATGTACGATTTGTTCGCGTCCGGCGCGGTCGTGCCGCATCTGTGGTTCAGCATGCAGGAATTTTTCGTCGGCTACAGTTTCGCCGCATTGTCTGGTGTCGCCATAGGCTTGCTAATGGGATGGTACCATAGAGTCAACTACTTCTTGGATATGCTGGTTTCAGCTCTCTATTCGACCCCGCGCGTAGCTTTCGTTTCCCTTTTCCTGATCCTCTTCGGGGTCATTGGAATCTGGAAGACAGCTGCAACCGTATTCATAATGGCCTTCTTCCCTATCCTTGTGAGTACCCTGGCGGGCGTCAAGCTTTGCGAGGAGAGTTACGTCAAGGTGGGAAGGTCGTTGAGCGCCAGCGACTCTCAGCTGATCAAGGATGTTGTGATTCCGGGTTCAATTCCATCTATCATCGCTGGCTTAAGGTTGGGGACGGGACTTGGGTTGACGGCGATTGTGGTCGGAGACTTATACGGGGCGCAGGCTGGGCTTGGATACTTGCTTTTCCTCTACGGCAATGCCTTCAGAACCTCGGACATGATAGCAGTTATCCTTGTTTTCTCGCTTGCCGGTATCCTTGTGAACAGAGTGCTAGGCAAGGTCGAAGATCACTACAGCGCATGGAAACCCAGCATCGCTGATTAGGAAATGAGCAACCCCAAGCTGTTGGTATCGGGTCTTTCGCAAGTATACTACGATGAGAAATCCGGTCGCAGACTACAGGCGTTGTACAAGGTGACCTTGGAAGTCAACAAGGGGGAGTTTGTGGCCGTTGTAGGGCCAAGCGGCTGCGGTAAGACGACTCTCCTCAACGTTATCGCAGGTCTCATTAGGCCAACTAGCGGCACTGTGACTTTGGACGGAGAGCCTCTCCACGGACCAGCAAGCGATGTCGCCTTGGTGTTTCAGCATCCTCTGCTTCTACCTTGGAAGACTCTTTTGAGAAATGTGAGTTGGGGGTTGGAATTGAGAGGAGTGAAGCGATCGGATGCCGCCATGATGGCGAAAGATGTAATAAAGATGGTCGGGCTATCGGGTTTCGAAGATCACTATCCAAACAGTCTGTCAGGTGGAATGCAGCAGAGGGCAAACCTCGCGAGAGCCCTGGTTCTAGATCCACAGCTTCTCCTCATGGATGAACCGTTCGTTAACCTAGATGCCCAGACCAGGGAGGTAATGCAATATGAACTGGTGAGAATCTGGGAGGCCACGAGAAAGACCGTCCTCTTCGTAACACATGACATCGGCGAAGCCGTATACGTAGCTGATAGAATATACGTGTTTACAAAGAGGCCTGGTCAGGTGAAGGATCTCGTCCATGTGAATTTGCCGAGACCTAGAACTCTCGCAACAAAGAGGACTCCTCAGTTCTTGGAGTATGACGCCCGCATATGGGACCTTCTTGAACTCAGCTTCATATAATGCACAAGCTTCAAAACGCCAACCGATCGTCCAATCACTATAGCCAACCTGAATGAGGGAAACTCAGCGTGGAAAGATCACCGAATAGGGATTCCAATCGCAGGCCGGGGCCCGCAAAGGCAGGCACAAGTAGAACCAAGAAAGTCGCTGCTCTGGCCGTTGTGGCGCTAATCGTGTTGGTTTCAATTCTAGGATATCAATACCTGACCTCACCAACGAAACCTTCAACCCACATAACGATAGGCCTGTCGGATGCGACGAACGGATACTGGCCCGTGTACATCGCGAAGGATTCCGGTATGTTCGAAAAATATGGCCTGAACGCCACAGTTGCTATTCTAGGAGGCGGAAGAGACGTTGTCATCTCGTTGGCAGCTGGTCAGATTCAGATAGGTGGCGTTGGCACTGATTCTGTGGTTGCCGCTAAACTGGAAGAATTAGATGTTGTCCAAATAGGCGCAACTGAGAGGGAGAGGCCTTTCTACTTGGTGACGCGACCGGGAATACAGTCTGCAGAGCAACTCAAAGGAAAGGTGGGGGGTGTGATCAACGTTGGTGTGGGTCTTACGTATGTGGCAACAGCAACCATGCTTGCGCGGCTGGGCTTGGATCCGACGAAAGATGTCACGCTCGTAGGAATTGCTGGAGGTTCGGCAGCCAGGCTAGCCGCGGTCCAAGCTGGGAAGATTGACTTCACATTGACATCCGAGGTTTTGAGAGCGAAAAAGCTTGGACTGAATGTACTATTCTATGTGCCAGAGATAATCGAGGGAATGCCGGGAAACGGATACGCTACCTCAAGCAAGTACCTAACACAGAACAGGGAGATCGTTAAGCGATTCATAAAGGCCGTCACCGAGGCCACAAAATTCTTCTTCGACAACAAAGAGGACAGCAAAGAAATTTTGGGCAACTGGTTGAAAGAGAAAGACCCCGAGACACTCGAGCAACATTACCAAGACTGGTCCAGGGTTGCGCTGAAGATTCCAACCACCGACCTGGACCAGGTGAGAAACGTTCTTGAAGCGATAGCACCCTTCGCGCCTAAAGCGGCGAACGCGGATCCTAAAGTGTTCGTGGATAACTCCATCATCGAAGCCCTAGAGAGTGAAGGATTCTTCAAGACTGTTTGGGGATAAAGATCGAGAAGGAAACAGCCACAACGACAGTGGCAATAACCATTGATTCAGAACCACGTTCAAGTGGCCTTAGCCCGCTAGAATCGCGGGCCGGCGGGTATCCCAAGCGCCAATCCCGGCCGCGCGTCAGACGATTTTGTTTGCAGGACTACGTGGGTGACCTGGCGAATCGACTATTCCGATCAAAAGCTCGCGACCTTGAATGAAGCTCACCAAGACGAGAATCTTGGCATTAATGCTGGAACCAACGACATCACCGCTCATCGCTGCCCTAACTCACAGGATTTCAGATTCCCGCCTGCCACGGGACCGATTGATTGGAACTGCGATGGCAAAATCGAGTCAAACGTGCATAGGGCAGATTCCTATGGACGATGATGCGGATGCCCTTATGCTCCCGTTTGCGATCCTTGACCACCCTCTCTCGTCGAGGGTTGGGATGATTGGGCCGCAGTTCACACGTATCTTAATCAGAACCTAGGCGCTAGCAGCTTGGGCGGAAACGAGGGGGTGGTTGCTTCTAGTCTTTTATCGGGACAGTCAACCAACTATTTCATTATTGCACGACGGTTGACTCATACCTCCCCTTGCAAAATGGCACCTCACTGGCTTCGTGATTGACAATATCTCTTAGCTTTCTGCCCTGTATTTCTTCAAGCTGCTCCTTCTTTGGCCACTGTGCCCGCTGAAGCCACGCCCAATCTATGGGCGCGTGGAGAAGCATAAACGATCGCCTAATGCAGCCGGGCAACTCTTACTTATGCATACTGCGCGATGATCACAGTACCTTCCTTGCGAAATTCGTTTCACTTTTAGAACTTCGCCTTGTTTTAACCGGCGCATGACTGCTGTTGATTGGAATTCGTTCGTTTGAGCAGTTCCGCTAACGCACTTATCGTCGCATGCTTTACACTGAAGGCCTCGGAAAAGGTTGAGTCGAGGAACTGTATGACTTCAAAGTTTCTAGGTGAGCAGTACCCGTAATTTCCATTCTCAGCGACGGGATTGGAGAATTCCCAAGAGTGAGAAAGGATTACGATATGAGGCGAAAAGCCAAGCGCTTCCTGCAGGGCGACTATACGCGAAAGATGTTTGAGTAGCCTTTCTCTTCTCATTTCCGCCAAGGTCTTCAGGTTGAATACTGTGTATCTGTAATACGGTAAAGCACCCTTACGGGTAAGTAGCGGTATTGGATCTGAGGTCACGGGAATCCTAACGAGACTCTCAGCCTCGTCGAAGAACTGTGGGATCGGGAGGACGCCTCTATGGGATGGTAGAGAGGAGTCGACACAAAATCCGTTTTTCACGAGAAGGCCCAATGTTGACGTGTCGACTACTAGATTTGGCGCACGGAATATGACAGGTCTCAGCAATCCAGCGTCGAGAAAAGCTTGCATCCCTGCCTCAAGAAGCACTTTTCGCTGCTCCTGCGCTGTGGGTCTGTCCGGGAGGTACCACTGCGAGCGGCCCCAAAGCTCGTGACGGTAACCGTGTAATCCGATTTCGACCCCCCTTTTCCGCAGTAAACACAAATCCCCTGCATTTTCCTCAACCAAATGGCCCTCAACAAAGACTGTGTCGATTATCGAAGAATCCAGAATGCTTCGAAGGAGCGTAGACATGTTTGGGTTGTTTCGATTAACCCGGTGGCTGCCATACGCAAGCTCTACGTCACAAGTAAACGCAACGAGGAGCTCTCGTCCATTCAGATGCCTGGCATTTCTGAGGAGAGATGCAACTCTGCGTCTTCTCGAAATTGCAGGAATGAAATTGTGTGGCATTCGCGGGTCCGATGTGAAATCAAGAAATCTATTGAGACTGTGAATGTTCATAGGCTCACTCTGGCAGCGAACTTGTTCATAGATTCACAAAATGGGCTTTGCCAAGCACTCATTGTTTCCAAGAAATGTTTTACAGCAAATGGGAGTTAGCCAAGCGTACTTCGTTGTATAACCTGAGAATCCTCTGCGACATGACCGTCCAGTCGTATCTTTCAACTGACTTCCTTGCCGCTGCACCCATCCTCTCTCGTTTGTTATCGTTTCGCAGCAGCTCTATAAGTGCACCCGCTAGGGCTGAGGGCTGATTCGGTTCCAGGAGGATACCATCTACTCCGTCTTGTATCAAGCTTAAGACGCCTGAACCTTTGACCTTCATAGCGATAACAGGTAGCTTTGCTGCCATCGCTTCTTTCACTGCGATCGATTCACCTTCAACAGTACTTGGCAAGACGAAGATAGCTGACTCTTTGAAGTGGCGCGCGGCAGCCTCGTATGTTGGGGTAACTCCTGTGAAAGTGATCTTTTCCTGCAATCCTAACCTATTGCTCATTTGCCGTAGGTTTGAGTTCTCGGGCCCGTCACCTACAATCTTCAGGGAAGCTTCAGGTATTCCTTTCACGACCTCAGCAAAGGCCCGGACAAGAGTGTCTACATGTTTGAAATGAACCAGGCGCCCCACGTAGAGTATTTGATAAGGGACTTGGTCGGTTTGCGTAGAATCAAATAGCTTCAGATCGATTCCGTTAGGTATGACGGTAATCAGGTCGCTTCGAATCCCAAGCCCCTGTAGTTTTCGTTTGCATTGTGGGGAGACGGCGATTATTCGATGATGTTGTAGTTTGGCGGCCGCCAGTGTGGCGAGGTGCCCCAAAATGCCCCAGACTATTGATCTCTGGGCATCTACCCATCCGCCTAATCCGTACACATCGTGAAAAGTAGTTACTAGCGGCACGCCTTCGAGGACGGAGAGTATCTTGCCCGGGTAAACAGGAAAGTAGGTGTTACAATGAACAACTTCCGGACGCAGTTTTAGGGCGCGTTTTGCAGTCTCAAGCACATACTGGAAGATCGGTAATATTACCCTACGTGCGCCGCCGGTTTTCGGGTCTCTCGTCAATCCAAACCTCAGTACCCTTACTCCGTTCATAAATTGCTCGTCAGATTGACCAGGGAATCTGCAAGTTAAGACTGTGACATCATGCCCACGCTTGGCCATCATTTTGGACATCTCGTAGAACTGTTTCTCTCCTCCACCCCAGACACCTATTCCGTGCTCGGGATCAGGGTAAATCTCCGTGATGTAAAGAATCTTCATACTGACACCAAGCGCGGGCCGAGCTGGGGCCAGGCACTTTCGCTCATCATCTGTTCCGCCGAAGAGAACAAGGGTTTGGGATTGGACTAACACAATGAGAGGCATCAACCAGTAAAAAAGAACATTGATCCCAGAAAAAGACTGTGTTCCTGGATCATTTGCTGATCGTATCGATGGAGGCATTTCTCGAAGTAGTAGGCATTCGCGTTTTTATGTGCTGGTAAATTGAGGTCAGAATCCCCTGCCCCATCTCTGA
>Ga0209342_10008134_pt1 | contig 10520 bp, 10 predicted proteins | sample RifCSP16_2_FD_184023 | JGI IMG/M metagenome (GOLD analysis project Ga0209342, IMG submission 184023) | Soil microbial communities from Rifle, Colorado - Rifle CSP2_sed 16_2 (SPAdes) (version 2) | ecosystem: Environmental > Terrestrial > Deep subsurface > Rock core/Sediment | place: Rifle... | reverse complement strand
GCATTTAAAATAGGATATGTTGGAAGGGTAATAAAGGAAAAAGGGGTTGATACACTCATAGAGGCTGTGAGCAGATTAAAGAAAAAGGGAAAATACTGTTTTCTTTATATTGTTGGAAACGGGGACTATAAGGATGTTCTTGCGGTAAAAAGTGAAGAAAACAGCATTAAAGAGTATGTTAAGTTTATACCGGCATTAAAACAGGAAGACCTGCCGGGTTTTTATAGCGTTATAGATGCTCTTGTGCTTCCTTCAAACACAACTCCAGGTTGGAAGGAACAGTTTGGCCGTGTAATAGTTGAGGCAATGGCGTGTGAGGTCCCTGTGATAGGCTCTTCTTCCGGCGAAATACCAAATGTTATTGGTGATGTAGGTTTAGTTTTCCCTGAAGGAGATGTAACAGTATTGGCTGACTGCATAGAGAAGTTGATGGAAGATGAGAATTTGAGGAAAGAATATGCTATGCGAGGAAAGAAAAGGGCTGTCAAGAATTACTCATGGAAGGCTATAGCAAAAGACTATATAGGGATGTATGAAGGCTTAATAAGTGATACGGGATATGTGCGGGCCATTAACCTTGGATGCGGAAAAGCTAAAATAAGAGGCACGGTAGGTGTAGATATTTATCGTACAGAGGCTACAGATGCTATCTGTAATCTGAACGGTCATTTTTTCCCTTTTCGCGATAATGTCTTCGATAAGATATACGCTATTGATGTTATAGAGCACCTTGATGACGTAAAAGCTGTGATGGAGGAGATCCATCGTATTTCAAAGCCTGGAGCAGAGGTTTTTATCAATGTCCCGCATTTCAGCAGTACACACGCATACGGAGATTTCACACATAAGCATTTTTTTAATACCCAATCATTTGATTATTTTACCGGCGAGTTACCCCAGTATGATTTTTACAGCGCTGTTAGATTTGATAAGGCGAATGTGAGGATAAATTTCTGGAAGCTGCATAAAATAGATGGCATCTCTTTTCTGGCTAATCGTTTCCTTCTTTTTTATGAAAAGTATTTTGCTTTTATATTTCCGGCTATGAATATAGAGGTTATTCTAAAGGTTGTAAAGTAGAAACGCTATGTTATTAAATCCGGGAATAGATGAAGAGAAATTAAATGAAAACATATACATACAAGAGCAGGGGAATAAGGTTCATTATTGGTTTAATTGATACGGTTGGCTATCTTTTCAAAAAGGTACTATTTTTTTTAAGAAAACAGAATTTGAGACAAATAAATCGAATCTTAATCTTTAAATTAGACCATGCTGGAGACGTTCTGCTGTCAATCCCTGCAATAAGATCTATACGGAATAAATTGCCTTTGGCGTACATAACACTTGTAGTAGGGCCGTGGGCTAAAGGAATTGTTGAAGGGGAAGGATATATTGATGAAATAATCTGTTATAAGGCATATTGGCAGGATAGAGGCATAAACCGCAGTTTAAATATCCTTGACACCCTTAATCTAATCTGGACACTGCGAAGAGGTAACTATGACATATTCTTTGATCTCAGGGGAGATTTATTTGCAATCATGATTGCTTTTTTAAGCGGTGTCCCCAGAAGGGTTGGCTATGGATGGGAGGGTGGTGGTTTTCTGCTGACAGATGAGGTAGAGACAACTACAAAGAAGCATCAGGCAGAGATTCTTATGGATGGTGCGAGAACCATTGCTATAGATGCTAATACTCCAAATATTGTTATAAGCACTTCAGAAAATGATGAGAGATATGTTCATGAGATTATGGCGGCAGAGGGGTGGGATGAATCTTGCCCAACAATAGGATTTCATATCGGCAGTGGTTGTCCGTCAAAGATGTGGGCTGTAGAACGGTATGCGGAATTGATGGAGAGGCTTGTAAAGCATCTTGAAGTTCAGATAGTTATTATAGGTGGAATAGATGATCTTGACATAGTGCAGAGATTAGAAAGTCTTTTGGGTTTTAAGCCAATAAATGTGGTTGGCAGAACCACCTTTAAACAGACTGCCGTGGTGATAAAAAAATGCGCTGTTTTTATCGGCAATGACTCTGTCGCAGTTCATATTGCCGCAGCAGTCAGTGTCCCCACAATTGTTATATTCAGTGCAGCCAATGACTGTCGCAGGTGGAAACCTTATGGTAATGATGTCACTGTAGTCTATAAAGATGTCTCGTGTAAAGAGTGTGAAAAGGCCACCTGCAACAGCATGGAGTGCATGAACCTCATTACTGTTGATGAGCTATTTGATTTGGTTTTGGATAAAAACAAGACACAAGATAATAGGATATGAAGATATTTTTAGATGCCAGATTTTATAATCGCTCCGGGATAGGGCGATATATAGAAGGTCTTTACAACGGCATTTTTGATGATAGGCCTGATATAAAGGTGATAGCTGCGGGTAAAGTTTCGCTTCTTAGAGGAAGTCTTTTCAAGACGCAGGATATTACACCATTTGATGCACCGATATATTCTTTAAGCGAACAGATTAAAGGCAGTTTGCTGATGAAGAAATTTAATAAGGATGTTGATGTCTTTCATATTCCTCATTATAATGCCCCATGGTTTTTACCAAAGAATAGTGTTGTAACTATACACGACATGACACAATTTCTCTTCCCGAAATTGTTTGGTAAACTAAAACGAAGTGCAGCAGGAATTGTGTTAAGAAATGCTTTAAAAAAGGCAGGGAGAATTATAACAGACTCAGAATCTACCAAGAAAGATTTAAAGAATTATTATCCGGAATTTGCAGGTAAAATAAAGGTAATATACCCGGGTATTTCTGGTAATTTTAAACCATTATCTGACGACAACATTATCGCATTTAAAAAGAGCAAGGGAATTAATGACTATATTCTTTATGTTGGTAATAGAAAACCTACTAAAAATATAAATAGACTATTGGAGGCTTTTTCTATAATTAAGAAAAAGTATCACGACTTGCAGATTATAATAATTGGAGAGAAATTTTCTAAAATAGATGAGGTTGATGTGCTGAGAAAACAATTGAGTTTAAAGGGTGATACTGTTAAGGAAGTGATAAGGGTATCTGATGAAGAATTGTTGAATTATTACTGTGGCGCGAAGGTGCTTGCGCACCCATCTTTATATGAAGGATTTGGATTTACACCACTTGAGGCAATGGCATGCGGCTGTCCGGTTGTGGTTTCCAATATTTCTTCTCTGCCAGAGGTCTGTGGAGATGCTGCATATTATGTTGACCCCTACAATGTTGAAAACATTGCTGAAGGAATGGCTAAAGTACTTATAGACGAGAATTTAAGAAATACTTTGGTTCAAAATGGGTTTGAAAGAATAAAATTATTTAACTGGGAAAAAGCGGCTAAAGATGCTTTGAAAGTATTTGAAGAGGTAATTCAGAATAATCCTTGAAAGGAGTTATGAATATGTCTAAAAGAGCATTGATTACAGGTATCACCGGCCAGGATGGAGCATATCTTACAAAGTTACTGCTTGATAAAAAATATGAAGTTTATGGGGCCTTCAGAAGGACATCAGACCTACATTTAAATAGACTAAAATGCTTAGATGTAGATGATAAGATAAAATATGTTTCTGTAGAACTTCTTGAATTTACCAACATCTATAAGGTCATTGAAAGGATTCAGCCTGATGAATTATATAACTTGGGCGCCCAGAGTTTTGTAGGACTATCTTTTGAGGAACCTATCTTTACGGCCGATGTAACTGGTTAGGAGCGCTAAGAATACTTGAAGCAATTAGGGCAGTAAATCCAAAGATTAAATTCTACCAGGCGTCTTCAAGTGAAATGTTTGGAAAGGCTCAGACGATACCTCAGAATGAAAAGACAGCGTTTTACCCAAGAAGCCCATATGCTGCTGCTAAGCTATTTGCCCATTGTATGACGGTAAACTACCGTGAATCTTATAATATATTTGCATGTTCAGGTATCTTGTTTAACCATGAATCTCCATTAAGAGGTTTAGAATTTGTTACAAGGAAGATAACATACGGGATTGCAAGGATAAAGCACGGCCTTCAAGACAAGATAGTGTTGGGGAATTTAGATGTCAGGAGAGACTGGGGGTATGCTCCGGAATATGTTGAGGCTATGTGGCTTATGCTCCAGCAGCCTGAACCAGATGATTATGTTATAGCAACGGGAGAAACCCACTCTATAAGAGAATTTGTTGAGGCAGCATTTGACAAGATTGGCACAAAAGTAGAATGGGAAGGCAAAGGCGTGAACGAAAAGGGAGTGGATAGGAAGACAGGTAAAATTATTTTAGAGATTTCCACCGAATTTTTCAGGCCAGCAGAGGTTGATATCCTCATTGGAGATTATTCTAAAGCTAAACAAAAATTAGGCTGGCAGCCAAAGACTAAGTTTAAAGATTTGGTGGATATTATGGTGGAGGCTGATATTAAAAGGGTTAAAAATGAAATAAAGTAGCGTAATAGATAGATGTTTTGCAAGGGAGAAGATGCATAAAAGGTAGTCTCGCGAGATTGGTGAGAGGTATGTGTTCATGAAGGAGCGGGGTAATTTCTGGCTAAGGTTCGTGGATCGTTATTTGGGGATACCATTTCTTTTCATCCTTTCGCTCGTTAAGCGTCCAAATAAGCCGGTTAAGGATATAAAAAATGTAATTGTTATTAAGATGGGTTCTATCGGAGATACCCTGCTGTTAATACCGGTTCTGAAGGCTATAAAGGATGTGCATAAGGACATTTTTTTAACTGTAGTGTGTAGTAAGAATAATTATGAAGTTCTAAATCGTTACTCATTTATAGATAGTCTGAAGGTATTTGAGATATCTAAATCAATTAAGGAGCCGTTTTACTTTTCAAAGTTTATGAAGGATGTAAATAGCAGGAAGTATGATGTTCTTATGGATTTTGAATTGTGGATACGCATCAGTGCTGTTGTAGCTCATTTTGTTAAGACCGGGTTTAAGATGGGTTTCAGGACAGATAGACAGTTCAGACATCTTATATTTGATGCTGCTATACCGCAGAGTCCCAATCGCCATGAAATAGAGAACTATATGTCTTTAGCCGATGCGATTGGTGTTTCAGTATCTGACTATAAAATAGAATTTCCGATATCTGATTCAGAGAAGGCCTTTGTTGAAGATTTGCTGGAGAAAGAGAGGTTTGGCTCTGATAATCTTATATTGTTTCATCCGTGGAGTTCTGGATACAGAGGGCATTTGAAGCAGTGGAAGATTGAAAATTTTATTGATTTGGCTAAAATACTTATAGAAAAAGGATATTGGATAGGCATTACAGGAACTCAAAACAATGATGTTGAGGCGCAGGATATTGTAAAGGTTTGTCCTGATAAGGTTGTCTCCTTTTGCGGCAGACTTTCTTTGGGCGAGACAGCTTATTTAATCAAGAAAAGCCGTCTTTTAATTACTGTCAACACAGGCATTATGCATCTTGGGGCAGCGCTTAATCATCCTATGATAGCCCTTCATGGTCCGGCAGGCGTTGTAAGGTGGGGGACTGTAGGTTCATCAAACGTTCATAATATTGAGAGCAGTTTTGATTGCGCCCCTTGCTTGAATCTTGGTTTTGAATATAAATGTAAGGATGGCGGATGTATGGATGCAATAAAGGTTGAAACAGTTGCCCAGAAGGTGCATGAGGTTGTCAGCTGCGAAATTCCACCGGTCGCTTATATCAAATCTTAAAGGAGAGGATAATTGTTAAAGAAACACAGTCAGTTTTTTGAGAGTCTGTTGTTTATCGCAGATATTTTTATCATAGCAGCCTCGTGGTTTTTTTCTTATTATCTCCGCTTTTACAGTGGCCTCATCCCTAGTGATAAAGGAATCCCTCCATTGAAGGTATATGCATTTCTTATAATCCCTATAATATTTATATGGGGTTTTGCATTCAAGGCCTTTGGCCTCTATCGTCCCAAAAGGATTTCCTCTTATGCATCTGAGGCGTTTGATATAACAAAGGCTTGTATCATTTCTGTGCTCATTCTTGTATCTGTCACATTCTTTTTCAGGCAGTATGAATTTTCAAGATTAGTGTTTTTATTTTTCGCAGGAACAAATATTATAGCGTTGAGTCTTGAGCGGTGGCTTTTTAGAGAAATACTGAGATATCTAAGAAGAAAAGGGTATAACATAAGGCATGCATTAATTGTTGGGGCAGGCGAGCTTGCGGAAGGGATATTGAAGCGTATAGAGATGCATCCCGAAATAGGCATCAAGGTGATGGGTGTATTGTCTACTAATGGTTATGAAATAGAAAAGGACATGGAACGGATAAAAGTAATTGGCACTTATGAAGATATAAGAGAGATTATAAAAGGAAGCGGGATAGAAACAGTAATTATAGCATTAGGGTGGAAAGAGCATGGTAAGGTAGTGGATGTACTTAAAAAGATTGAGGATGAGGTAGTAGATATAAAGGTAATTCCAGATATATATGAGTTTATGACCCTTAGAGGCGGTATTGAAGAATTAGAAGGTCTCCCGATTATAAGTCTTCAAGGCACTGCATTATATGGTTGGAATGTTGTTATAAAAAGAATTATTGATATAGTTGTTTCTCTTATAGCCATACTTATAACATTTCCGATTATGGTCATAATATCTATAATAATAAAACTGAGTTCTCAGGGGCCAGTTATTTTCAAGCAAAGACGCTATGGGTTGGATGGCAAAGTAATCTGGGTTTACAAATTTAGAACTATGATAGTACGTGAAGATGGGCCTTATATACTTCAAGCCGAAAAAGGAGACCAGCGACTTACTAAATTTGGGACATTTCTACGCCGTACGAGCCTTGATGAATTGCCCCAGTTTTTTAATGTGCTGCAGGGTTCGATGTCTGTGGTTGGACCACGCCCCCATGCGATAGCCCATAACGAGCAATACCGAAAGATTGTAAAGAGCTATATGCTTCGTCACAAGGTAAGGCCAGGAATTACAGGATGGGCACAGGTAAATGGTTGGCGAGGAGAGACAGATACAATTGATAAGATGGAGAAAAGAATAGAGTACGACCTCTATTACATAGAAAACTGGTCATTCTGGTTTGACATGAAGATTATATGGCTGACGCTCTGGAAAGGGTTTATAAATAAGAGTGCGTATTGAGATGGGGATAAAAAGATGAGAAGATAGGAAGTTAGGAAGATAAAAAGGTAGAAAGTTGGGAAAATAGGAATGGGAGTTTACAGCGGGAAGGAAAAGTGATATAAAGCAGCGTTGAAATTTAAAGTTACTTAACATGAGGAGGTTGTCTTGAACCTCATTAATATATGGGAAAACCCACGTGCCGACAGAAAGGAATTTTTAATAAATGAGAGTATCCGTTGTGATTCCAGTTTACAATGAAAGAGGCTCTATTGTTGAAATCGTAAGGCGTGTTGTTAATACCGGAATACCAAATGAGTTAATTATCGTAGATGACTGTTCAAGAGATGGAACGGCTGAAATTTTAAGAGACATTAAGGACGGTTGGACTGATAAAAATTGTAATCTTGTAATTGATTCCCATAGTAGGAATCTTGGTAAAGGCGCAGCTCTAAGAAGTGGTTTTCAGCATGTGACAGGTGATGTGGTGATAGTTCAGGACGCAGACCTTGAATATGACCCAAAGGATTATTCGAGGCTTCTTGCTCCGATACTGGATGGCAGGGCTGATGCAGTATATGGCTCGCGTTTTCTTGGAGGGGAGCACAGGGTGCTTTTTTTCTGGCATATGGTAGGAAATAAAATACTTACGCTATTTTCCAATATGCTGACCAATATCAATCTAAGCGATATGGAAACAGGTTACAAGGCATTCAGAGCAGAGATAATAAAGAATATTAAGCTTCAATCCAACAGTTTCGGGTTTGAACCTGAAATAACAGCAAAGGTTGTTAAACTTGGCTGCAGAATATATGAAACCTCTATATCTTACTCAGGAAGGACCTACCAGGAAGGGAAAAAAATTAACTGGAAGGATGGGATAGCTGCATTCTGGCATATTATCAGATATAACTTGTTTTCATAATCCTTTTATAACAAGGGCTATAAAGAAACTCACCTATGAATAAAGGACAGTTTTTCAAAATATTGATAGTTGCACTCTGGATTGCTTTGGATTTGAGCCTCTTCAGAAAAGAGATTCGTGCCATACTGGCAATGCCTGGCTATTTTAATCTTACGCCTGAAGAAAAGAAAATCAAAGTGGACGGACAGGTTTATCTTTTTGCGGAGAACCTTCGCAGTTTAACGCCGGAAAGCAGTTCCATCTTATTTATTTATAAAAAGGATGGGTTTTTGAGAAAATCTATTTATTATCTATATCCAAGAAAATTGAAGCCTGTATACGGGTATGATAAATTAACCTCTCAGGATTTATTAAACATAGACTATCTTGCCGCATATTTGCCATCTGACCCGGATGCAGCATATTTTTTTGAAAGAATGAGTCCTGAGCCTGTTTTTGATAAATTGTACGAGAAGGATGGTGGTGTGATATATAAGGTCAATAGGGAGTTAATCAGATAATGGGTATTATGGGCCTTTTTGCGGCTCTTTTTCTTATCCTGTTTGCCGGGTTTATCGTAACTATTTTTTATAAAGATAGATTAGTTATGCAATTAGCCTGTGCGTATCCTTTGGGTGTTGGTTTTGTAACACTTCAACTCTTTTTTTATTCTGTTTTTTCAATACCTTTCAAATTACCCTTAATTTTCCTGCCGTGGTTTTTGGTCGGCCTTTTTCTGATATTGATAAAATTTAAACAAATATCATTTGCTGGCTTTAATACAAAAAATATGGTGGAGAGATATACATTATTTGAAAAGATGCTTCTTTTTATTATCTTTTTTCAAATCTCTTTTGCCTTAATAAATTCTATTATACTGCCAATAAAGGGATTTGATACATGGGTAATATGGTTCTTAAAGGGGAAGGCATTTTATATGGATGGAGGCGTTAAATATGACTTCTTTCTTAAAGAACTTTATAGCAATGGCAATGCCTCCTATCAATATCCACTATTAGCTCCACTTTTAGTAACTCTCGGTTATCTTGCACTCGGGTATGTAGATGACCAATTAGTCAAGATATTCTTTTCTTTATACTATGTAAGCCTTCTTTTTATCTTCTACTATTTTTTATTGAGCATTACATCAAGAGAGATTTCGTTGCTGCTTACAGCAATGCTTGCCACAGTTCCAAGAGTGATGCAGCAAGCCGGTATCGATGGGGTGGGATATGCCGACCTCCCACTTTCTGTATACTTTTTAATCGGGGTGGGATTTGGATACAGGTATATCGTAAATGCAGATAAGAAGGCGCTCTTATTGGCGGTAATATCTTTTTCAATTGCTGCGTGGACGAAGAATGAAGGTCTTACTATGCTTGTAGCGGCTATTATTATCCTGTCTTTTCATATCTTTTATAAGGATAAAACTATTGGCATTAAAACTTTTTTTGGCATATTAGTTATTACACTATTTATTGCTCTGCCATGGCAGTTGTATAAATATACATTGCCAGAGTTGTCTGCTACTATGGTATCTGATTTATCATTTAAGACGTTTATTTCAAATATTGGCAGGGTGCCATTCATATTGCAGGTTATTCTTCCAAAATTATTTACAGCAAATAAATACCACATAACATGGGGACTTTATGTGTTGATTACGATAGTTTCTTTAAGAAAATTAAGGTCTGCAGGTTATTTATACATACAGACACTAATGTGGTTCCAATCCGCATGTTACATATTTGTGTATGTGCTAACACCATTTGAATTGAAAGGTCATATTGCTACAAGTATTGACAGACTTACCATTCATCTTTTGCCAATAGGCTACCTTTGCGTAGGTGTATTATGGGCTGATTTTACAGGTCGTTTGCAAAGATATATTGTAAAACAAAAGTAAGGAGGTTAATTTTGAATATCTGTGTTATTGGCACTGGTTATGTTGGTCTTGTTGCCGGGACTTGTTTTGCTGACAGCGGTAATGATGTGATTTGTGTTGATATAGATGCAAAGAAGATAGAAAAACTCAATAGAGGGGAGATACCTATTTACGAGCCTGGGCTGGAGGAGCTTGTAAAGAGGAATACAAAAGAGGGTCGGCTAAGGTTTACTACAGACCTTTCCTATGGAGTGAAAGAGTCACTCATCTGTTTCATTGCCGTTGGTACGCCTCCCGGCGGGGATGGATCTGCAGACTTAAAGTATGTTTTGGAAGCTGCGAGGAATATAGCAGGCGCCGTGGATGGCTACAGGATAATAGTGAATAAGAGCACTGTTCCTGTTGGAACTGCCGATAAGGTGAAGGCAGCGATACAGGAGGAGTTTGATAAGTGCAGTAAAAAATATGAGTTTGATGTGGTCTCAAACCCAGAGTTTTTAAAGGAAGGGGCTGCCATCGATGATTTTATGAAACCGGATAGGGTTGTTATCGGAACAGACAGTGAAAAGGCTGCTGAAATCATGCGTGAGCTCTATAATCCTTTTGTGCGGACAGGCAAGCCGATTTTATTTATGGATATAAAGAGCGCCG
>Ga0209342_10008133_pt1 | contig 10520 bp, 9 predicted proteins | sample RifCSP16_2_FD_184023 | JGI IMG/M metagenome (GOLD analysis project Ga0209342, IMG submission 184023) | Soil microbial communities from Rifle, Colorado - Rifle CSP2_sed 16_2 (SPAdes) (version 2) | ecosystem: Environmental > Terrestrial > Deep subsurface > Rock core/Sediment | place: Rifle... | reverse complement strand
CCGGTCGTGACCCCGGTCTCGAATGGGGACATGGACAGACCGATAACATGGCTGGCGCCGTTCTTGACCGCTTTCTCGAAAGCTTCCGCTATGAAGGGCTGGGAATACCGCAACCCTTCGTATACCCGGAAGCCGTCGCCGAGCACTTTTTCCAGCGCATGGGCCTGGGCCTTGACGATCTCCGGGAGCGGGGACTTGCCGCCGATCAGTTTGTACCGTTCAACCACGGCATCCACGACAGGCGGAGGCGCAGGCCGTCCCATGAAAGCGGTCATGAAGGGACCGACCTCTTCAAGAGACCTCGGTCCGCCCAGGGCGATGAGTATGATGGCAGTGTGTGACATAATAATAAATAATGGGTCAGGGGACATGGGGCAGGGGTCAAGGAATGAGAATGCTGAAGGCTTTTCGCTGCACCCAGGACCCTTGCCCCTTGACCCTATCTTTTACTCAGTTCATGCGTCGCGTTGATGAACTCGGCGGCGTTCTCCAGGGGCGTCTGCTGGAGTATGCCGTGCCCCAGGTTCATGATGTGGCCGTTCCTGTTTCCCGCCCGGTCGAGGATCTCCTGTGTCCTTTTCCGGATGAACTCTTTTGAGCCGAACAGGGTGATGGGGTCGAGGTTTCCCTGAACCGCCTTGTCGTGTCCCACCCGTTTCCAGGCCGAGTCAAGATCGCAGCGCCAGTCCAGACCGATGACGTCGCCCCCGGCTTCAGCCACCATCTCAAGGAGGTGCGATGCCCCGTGGGCGAAGTGGATGAGCGGAACGCTCTTCTTGATCCCGGCGATCACCTTTTTCTGGTGCGGAAGCACGAACTCCCGGTAATCGCTTGAGCCGAGCGCCCCTACCCAGGAGTCGAAGAGCTGGACCACCTGAACGCCGGCGTCGATCTGTGCGTTCAGATAATTGATGATAACGCCGGTAAGGTGCTCCATCAGCCTGTGCCACGTTTTTGGTTCCGAGAACATCATGGTCTTGGCGTGCTCGTAGTTCCGGGAGCCGCCGCCTTCAATGATATAGCTCGCCAGGGTGAAGGGCGCTCCCGAGAAGCCGATGAGCGGGACTTTCCCGTTCAGCTCCTTCAGTACGATCTTGATGGCCTTCATGAGGTAGTCGATGGATTTCGCGGAGTCCACAGGCTTGAGTTTTTCCACGTCCGCCATGGTACGCACGGGATTATGGATCACCGGGCCCTCGCCCTTGGCGAATTCGAGGCCGATGCCCATGGGCTCAAGCGGAAGCAGAATGTCCGCGAAGATGATGGCCGCGTCGATCTCGTAACGGCGTATGGGCTGGATCGTCACCTCGGCGGCAAGCTCCGGCGTCTTGCACATCTCAAGGAAGGTGTGCTTTGCCCGTATCTCCCGGTATTCCGGCAGATACCTGCCCGCCTGGCGCATCATCCATACCGGCGTGCAGTCCACCGGCTCGCGCCTGCATGCCTTTAAGAACCTGTCTGCTCGTGCCATTGATTACTCCCCCTGTTTCCAAAAGATCGGTAAACCTCTCGTGCGAAGTCACATAATAGTATTTTATGACGGAAAACTCAAGGGATTTTTCCCCTTACCCCTTACCCCTTACGTTTCACGGTTTAATCCTTCCTCCTGAACGACAAAGCCGCGAGGGTGAGCATGATAACCGATACGGTGATGACGACGAGGATGTCGAGGGAGAGGGAAAATTCCGGGCCGAGGGGCGGTGCAGAGTTTCGCAGGAGCACGTGCTTGAAGGCGTCGATGCCGTAGGTGAGCGGATTGATGTGCGTGAGTTGCCGGAGCGCCGGGGGCATGGACGAGACCGGATACATGGCGCCGGAGAGAAAGAACATGGGCATCACGAGAAAGTTCATAATGATGTTGAAGCCGTCGAAGGACGAGAGCCGAGCGGCGATAAGGATGCCGATGGACGTGATGCAGAAGGAGACGAGAAGGGCCACGACCGTGACCTCAACGACCTGGACCGCGGTGATCCGGATGCCGAGGAAAGGGATGAGCACCAGGATGATCAGCGCCTGGGCAACGGAGATCAGCGTGCCGGAGATGGCCTTGCCGATCACGATGGAGAGGCGCGAGATCGGCGCCACAAGCATCTCCTTCATGAACCCGAACTCCCGGTCCCAGACAATCGAGATGGACGAGAATATCGACGCGAACAGGATCGTCATGCCGATCATGCCGGGAAAGATGAACTGCAGGTAGGAAATGCCGGCATGGGGCTTGATGAGCGCGGTCATGCCGTTCCCGACAACGAAAAGCCAGAGCACCGGCCGGGCCAGGGTGCCGAGAAGCCTGCTCTTTTCGCGGAAGAACTTCTTGAACTCCCGCAGGCAGATGACGTATATGGGCCTGAACTGGATCATCGCTGCGCCCTCGCGTGGCTGCGGACGAACTCCCGCATGACCTCCTTGCCGTTCTGGAGCGTCTCCTCCCTGATGGTCCTGCCGGTGAGCTTGAGAAAGACGTCGTTCAGCGTCGGCTTCTGGAGGCTCACGGACAGGGTCTCGACAGGGAGCGCGTGTATCAATTTCGGTATGAATTCGTCGCCCCGTTCGGTTTCGAGCGAGAGGCCGCCGTTCTCCTCCCGTGCCGTGATATTGAACGTCTTTTGTATCTCCTGCACGGCACTTTGATTGTCCGCGGTCACGAGGCGGATGATGTCGCCTTGCACCATGGCTTTGAGCCTGGCCGGGGAGCCTTCCGCGATGATCCTGCCATGGTCCATGATGGCGATGCGGTCGCAGTTCTCCGCCTCTTCCATATAGTGGGTGGTCATGAAGACCGTGATCTTCTCCTTCTTCCTGAGCGCGCCAATGAAGTCCCAGATGGTGTTCCGCGTCTGCGGATCGAGGCCGATGGTCGGCTCGTCGAGAAAAAGCACGCGCGGATAGTGGAGGAGGCCGCGGGCGATCTCGAGCCTGCGCTTCATGCCGCCGGAGAAATTCTTTACAAGATCATGCCTCCTGCTCCCGAGCTCCACGACGGAAAGCATCTCGTCGATCCTGCGTTCGGTGAGCTTGCGGTCGAGGTTATAGAGATACGCGTGGAACTTCAGGTTCTCGTAGGCCGTAAGGCCCACGTCGAGCGTGGTGTCCTGAAAGATGAGGCCGATCGCCGCGCGCACTTTGTCCGGCTCTTCGGCGCAGTCGAAACCCGCGATGCTCGCGCTGCCCGCGGTCGAAGAGAGCAGGGTGCAGAGGATATTTATGGTCGTGGTCTTTCCCGCGCCGTTCGGCCCCAGGAAACCGAACACCTCGCCCTCGCTTACCGCGAAGGATATTCCGTCAACGGCCTTAACGGTCTTGAATTGCTTGGTTAGATCTTGAACGTTAATGATCAACATAATATGAGATCACGATATAATGCAAAATGCAGAATGAAAAGTGCAAAATGTAAATTGAAAACCAATCCCTTTTATTTTGCATTTTGTAATATGCATTTTGACTTTTGCACTTAGAATGTACCTACCACTCCATCCTGTTCTTCGGCACATACCACTTGATAAAATTGTACGTGATGCCGAGCGGCGCCGGCTTGATTCCCTTGAACCGCTTGTGCACGACGGGCGTCGCGTCCGGAACATACAGGAACGCGTAGGGCTGCTCATCGGCCAGGATCTCGTGAATGCGGTAGTAAATTTGTTTTCGCTTCTCCATATCGAAGGTGCGCCGGCCCGCAACGAGCAGGCTGTCCACCTCCGCGTTCTTGTAGCCGATAAAATTGTACTCGCCTTTTTTGGTCTTGCTGGAGTGCCAGATATCGTACAAATCCGGATCGCGGTTCATGTTCCATCCCAGAATTATGGCGTCGAACGACCGCTCATCGATCTGCTGCAGGAACGCCTGCCATTCCATGACCCTGATCTTTGCGTCAATGCCGACCTTCTTGAAGTTCTGCAGAATGATCTCCGCCGCGCGGCTTCGGGCGTTGTTCCCCTGGTTGGTCAGGATCGTGAACCGGAACGGCCTGCCGCTCTTTTCGAGCACGCCATCAGAGTTGGTGTCCTTCCATCCGGCTTCGGCAAGCATCCGCTTCGCGCGTTCCGGATCGTACGGATAGCTCTTCGCATGAGGATTGTACGCCCAGGACACGTAGGAGAACGGCCCGGTGCACGGCTTGCCGAGGCCCAGGACGATGCCGTCAATGATGCTCTGCCGGTCAATGGCGTACGCAAGCGCCTGCCTGACCTTCTTTTCGGCAAAGAGCGCGTTCCTCAGGTTGTATCCCATGTACGTGAACGCGTTGGCAGGATACCTGAACTTCCGGTAATTCTCCCTGATCCTGCGCGTCTCGCTTTTCCTCAAGTACTGGAGCGGCGTAAGCCCCATAAAATCCACGCCTCCGGAGAGCAGTTCCTGGAACATGGTGGAACTGTCCGGGATGATCCGATAGATGAACTGATCGATGTTCGGTCGACCCTCGAAATAATGGCGATTTGCCGTGAGCACGATCTTCTGGCCCGATACCCATTCCTTGAACTTGTAGGGGCCGGTGCCGACGGGGTTTCTGTTGAATGGATCGGTATTGATGTCCTTGCCGGCCAGAAGATGTTTCGGGATCATGCCCATGGCCCAGCTTTCGAGGGCGGGGGAGAACGGTTCTTTATAGGTTACCCGGAAGATATACTTGCCGATCGGCTCAGCTTTCAAGACATCAATATAGGAACTGCCGTAGGGTGTGGCGACCTTGGGGTCAGTGAACTTCTGATAAGTGAACAGGCAGTCCTCGGCGGTAAACTCCACGCCGTCGTGCCATTTCACTCCCTTGCGGAGATAGAAGGTTATCGTCTTGCCGTCAGGTGAGACCTCCCATCGCTCAGCGAGGTCTCCGATAAGCTTGATGTCCTTGTCGTATTTCACGAGACCGTTGAAGACCAGGTCGTTGATCGTGCCCGAGGCCGAGTCGTTCGCAATGACCGGGTTCAGCCTGCGGGCGTCGCCGATGGAGCTCTCGACGATCGTGTTGGGATTCCGCTCGGCCTTCTGGACGCAGGCGGTGAGGAAAAGGCAGAGAGAGAGTATGTAGAAGAAGAGGTTTTTCATTTCCGATAATACACGTGCTTTAAAGGGGTGTCATTGCGAGGAGCGTGTTTCGCGACGCGGCAATCTTGAAGTTATTGATTTCTTTAAAACCGAGATTGTTTCGCTTCGCTCGCAAAGACGGCAAAAATACTTTTTCAGGACCTGCTAAAAAACAAGAGGGTAGGCATGGCCTACCCTCTGCGTATATGGTCCGAATATTACCGCTTCATGCCGCCCGCCTATTTTTGTGCCGGAGCCGTTGGCACGGGCGGGGCAAGCGGCACCGGGGCCTGCTGTGTCTGCTCGGTCTTTACGCCCTCCATGACGGAGGTCTTTTTAGCCGTTGTAAGAGCGAGCGTGAGCGATGTGACCATGAACAAGATCGCGGCGCCGGTCGTGAGCTTTGCCAGAAAGCTCTGCGCCCCTCTCGGTCCGAACACTGTTTGCGAAGCGCCGCCGAAGGCCGCGCCGATGTCGGCGCCTTTGCCTTTCTGGATGAGCACCATGAATACCAGTATGGTGGATACGATAACGTGGAGCGATGTCAAGAGAACGCGTAACATTGTTACCTCCTATGAATAGCACAGCAGTTTAAACCGCTTAAACCGTTTTAGCGGATCAAACAGTTTCTTACTTAAAATTCACCAACGCCGCGAAGGACTCGGGTTTCAGGCTTGCGCCGCCCACCAGCGCGCCGTCAATGTCGGGCATGGCCATGAGCGCCGACACGTTCTCCGGCGTCACGCTTCCGCCATATTGTATGCGAAGCGAGTCCGCAACCCCTCCGCCGTAAACGGCCCTGATCTTCCCGCGGATGAAACTGTGGATCTCGTTCGCCTGGTCCGTTGTCGCGGTCTTGCCCGTGCCGATCGCCCAGACCGGCTCGTAGGCGATCACGATCTTCTGCATCTCTCCGGCAGTTACGCCCTTGAGGGCGCCGGTGATCTGGCGTTCCATGACCTCATGCGCCTTGCCGGTTTCACGCTCCTTCAGGGTCTCTCCCGCGCAGACGATGGGCATCAGCCCCTTGTTCAGCGCCTGCCGCAGCTTTTTATTCACCGTCTCGTCCGTCTCCCCGAAGTACTGCCTGCGTTCACTGTGGCCTATGATAACATATTTGCATCCTAAATCCAACAGCATTTCTGCCGATATTTCTCCGGTAAAAGCGCCCTTGTCCTCCCAGGACATGTTCTGGGCGCCAAGCGCTATTCCCTTCCCTTTGATCACATCGGCCACCGCCGGGAGCGCCGTAAAGGGCGGGGCGAGCACGATGTCCCTGTTGCTCACTCCCGACACAAGGGGAACGAGCTTTTCCGCGAGATCGCGGGCCTCTTTCGAGGTCTTGTTCATCTTCCAGTTGCCTGCGATGATCGGTTTCCTCTGCTTGTTCATATAAGAACCCCCGTTTTCTTTCGTAGAACAGGTGAAGGGATCAAGTTAATACGTCTTCGAAGGTGGGAAGTTAAGAAGTTGTGAAGTTATGAGTTTTTTCGCACCTTCGGGACCATCTTACCTTCTCAACCCCTCAGCTTCCTGTTTTTTACTCCCCGTCATCCATGAGCGCCGAGAGCCCCGGAAGCTCTTTTCCTTCCAGCAGTTCGAGCGATGCTCCGCCTCCCGTTGAGATGAAGGCGATGCTGTCCGCGACCCCCGCCTTGTGCACGGCCACGTCCGTGTCGCCGCCGCCCACGATCGTGAGGGCGAAGGCATCGGCGACCGCGCGCGCAATGGCGAATGTCCCGCGCGAGTAGGCGTCTTTCTCGAACATGCCCATGGGGCCGTTCCAGATAATGGTCTTGGCATCCTGGATCGCCTCGGCAAAGAGCCGTGTCGTCGCCGGCCCGATGTCGAGTCCTGTCCAGCCCTTCGGCATTTCCTGCGAGGTGACGATCTTGGTCTGGGCGCCGTCGTTCGCGTTCTCCGCCACGACGAAATCCACGGGGAGGTAGAATTTCGTGCCGCTCTCCCGCAGGCCTTTCCGGATCCGCTGCGCCGCTTCGAGCATTTCGGGCTCAACGAGCGAATTGCCCACTTCCTGCCCGCGGGCCTTGATGAACGTAAAGGCCATGGCCCCGCCCACGATGATCTTGTCCACCTTGTTCTTGAGGTTCTCGATCACGCCGATCTTGCCCGACACCTTTGCGCCGCCGAGAATGGCGACGAACGGCCGTGCCGGGTTGGCGACGGTCTTCTGGAGATAGGATATCTCCTTTTTCATGAGAAACCCCGCCACCGCGTATTTCACGTGCCTGGCGATGCCGGCGGTGGAGGCGTGGGCGCGATGGGCCGCGCCGAAGGCGTCGTTCACATACACATCGGCAAGGGCCGCGAGCGCCTTTGCAAATCCCTCGTCATTTTTTTCTTCTTCCGCGTGGAACCGGAGATTTTCGAGCAGCACGACATCGCCCGGCCGCATTCCCTGCACCGCATGCTCCACGTCGGGACCGACGCAGTCGTTCAGAAATTTAACCTCTTTGTTCAGCAGACGGCTGAGCCGCTTTGCCACGGGCGCGAGACTATACTTGGCATCGCGCTTTCCCTTGGGCCTGCCGAGGTGCGAAGCGAGGATCACCTTGGCGCCCTCGTCGATCGCGTAGTTGATGGTCGGCAGGGTGGAGCGTATGCGGCCGTCGTCGGTGATGTTTCCGTGTTCATCAATAGGGACGTTGAAATCCGCCCGGATGAACACCCGCTTGCCTTTCACGTCAACGCGCTCGATCGTCTTCTTGTCCAAGATGAACCCTCCTCATCAGCACGGTCTTCCTTGACCCTTGACCCTTGACCCTTGACCCTGAGGTCCTTACAATCCTTTCTTCGCCACCAGGATCGCCAGGTCGCGGAGCCGGTTGGAGTAGCCCCACTCGTTGTCGTACCAGGAGATCACCTTCACCATGGTCCCTTCCATCACGCTCGTGAGCGCGGCGTCAACGATGGAGGAGTGCGGATTGCCCTTGAAGTCTATCGAGACGAGCGGCGCTTCTTCGAACTGGAGGATACCCTTCATCTTGCCCTCGGCTGCAGCCTTAAGCGCGGCATTCACTTCTTCCCTGGTGGTCTTCTTCGAGACCTCGAACACGACGTCCACGACCGACACGTTCGGCGTGGGAACGCGGAGCGACATGCCGTCGAGCTTGCCTTTCAGTTCCGGCAGCACGAGGGACACGGCCTTGGCCGCGCCGGTCGAGGTCGGGATGATGGACATGCACGCGGCACGGGCCCTTCTGAGGTCCTTATGCGGCAGATCGAGCAGCTTCTGGTCGTTGGTGTAGGAGTGGATCGTGTTCATCAAGCCGTGCACGATGCCGAAGTTCTCATGCACTACTTTGGTAACGGGCGCCAGGCAGTTCGTGGTGCAGGACGCGTTCGAGATGATGTGGTGCCTGGCGGGATCATAGGTGTGCTCGTTCACGCCGATCACGAAGGTCGCGTCGGGGTCCTTGGCCGGAGCGGAGATGAGGACCTTCTTTGCGCCTGCGGTGATATGCTTGCCGGCGTTGGCCTTGTCCAGGAAGAGGCCCGTGGACTCGATGGCAATGTCGACCCTGAGGTCCTTCCAGGGGAGCTCGGCGGGGTCCTTCTTCGCCGCGACGGCGATGTCCCTGCCGTTGACGATGAGCTTGCCGTCGCCGGCCTTGACATCGGCGTGGAACTCGCCGAAGATGGAATCCCATTTCAAAAGGTGCGCCAGGGTCTTTGCGTCCGTGAGGTCGTTGATCGCCACGATCTCGATGTCCTTGTTGCCCTGCGAAGCGCGGAACACGTTCCTGCCGATCCTTCCGAAACCGTTGATTGCGACTCTGACTGCCATGGTAGCCTCCTTAGAATATAAATAAAATTTAAAGTGCAGAATGCAAATTGCAAAATGCAAATTGGCTTCAAAAAACGGCATTGTGTTATGGCGTCATTTTGAATTTTGCACTTTGCATTTTGAAATTTGACTTTACTCGATCCTGTCCATCACAAGCCCGGTCAGGAGCTTGGGATAGAAATACGTGGCCTTCTGCGGCATCCGCTCACCCGCGGCCGCCACGTCCCTGACCTCGCTTACTTTCGTGGGATTCATGAAAAACACGACTTCGGCCGTGCCTTCCTCAAGCCTTTTGACCGCCTCGTCGGCGTCCTTGATATATTCGATATTCGTCCCCAGTTTGTGCGTTTCCATCTTTATCCCGAGCAGTTTTTCAATGACCAGGTGGTGAAGGATCGAGACGTCCAGTCTGCGGTACGCAGAAGACGCGGTTGGGATGAGCGCGTCCATGTCCGCATCGTTCCTGAGGGTCAGGAGATAATAACTGTTCCGGTCCTTGAGCCGCATGCCGAAGACATGGGACCGTTCGGCCTGCGACGCCATCATATCAAGCACCCGTTTCCGCGCGGTCGGCTCGGACCGCTCATCGAAGTCGGACCGCTCCAGGTCGAAGTACTTGTTGAGATCGTCCTCGAACGTTCCCGGCCTGAAGCCCGGCAGGTCGAACAGCGCCCGGTGCGCGGGGAGTATCGTGAGGGCCGGGTCTTCCAGACGCGCCAGATACATGGTCACGAAATTATAGGGTTCCTCGCCGGTAAAGGTCCCCGCGGCCTTGCGGCGCTCGTTCCGATAATTGAGCGCGGTATCATAGCGGTGATGGCCGTCCGCGATGAAGAACGGCTTGTCCGCCATTTCCCGGACAATGGCCCCGATGTCGCCCGTATCGCTCAATGTCCAGACGCGGTGCAGAACGCCGTCGCTGTTCTTTACTGTCATCTCGGGCGGCCCGGTGACCTTAGCAAGAATGCCCGGGATCTTCCCCTGCGGATCGGAAAAGAGCGAGTATATCTGGCTGAAGTGCGCTCCGCATGTCCTGAGCAGGCTCAGTCTGTCCGCCTTCGGCCCGGAGAGGGTGTTCTCGTGCGGCTTGACAATACCCGAGTCATAGTCCTCGATCCTGACCCGGCAGATAAAACCACGGATGCGTTTCACGACCCCGCCTGCGCTGTACTCCATTTCATAGATGTAGAGCGCGGGGGTTTCGCCCTGGCGCAGGACGCCGGTCCGGAGCCACTCGTGAAAGGATTGCGCCGACCGCGTGTAGCGGTTGTCACGGGCCGTGTCCAGCGGGGCCTCCTGTCCGAATTCCAGACGCACAACGTTATAGGGGCTCTTCCGGTATAATTCCTGCTGGGCCGCCGGCGATATTATATCATAGGGAGGACAGACAAGATCATCGATCCCGCCCGCTTTTGCCTGGTTATACACAATTCCCCGAAAGGGGAGTATTTTCGCCATTAAATGGTCCTTGCTGACAGATATATCAAAGACTTCTGTTATATCATAGCGCCTGATTTATTGTCAATATATTTTGAACAGTCAAGGTATTCCAAAAGAGGGAAGATAATATGCCGGGCTGGCCGTTCTGATTCGAAACAGAGGGTCGCGTGAATATATCATTTCTCTGCTTTTGGTCTTTTTTAACAGTCCGTTAGTCCTTATGCGTTTCGAATGTTTCTTCGAACTGCTTATG
>Ga0209342_10008131_pt1 | contig 10523 bp, 13 predicted proteins | sample RifCSP16_2_FD_184023 | JGI IMG/M metagenome (GOLD analysis project Ga0209342, IMG submission 184023) | Soil microbial communities from Rifle, Colorado - Rifle CSP2_sed 16_2 (SPAdes) (version 2) | ecosystem: Environmental > Terrestrial > Deep subsurface > Rock core/Sediment | place: Rifle... | reverse complement strand
CTGCGCGGTCCCGATCACGTCCCGCCCAGCGAGGATCGGGGGGATTCCTTCCCGCTGGATTGGCGTCGGCGACTCATAGCCGAGGGCGCGGACGGCGCGGAGCAACATCGGGTCCAGGCCCAGCTGCTCGAAGGTCGGGTGTTGATCCATCGACGGTCGGTACGGTCGCCGGATGATAAGGTTTGCCGACGGACCCACGAGTCTTCGGACTTCACGCACCGCTGACTCCGGCTGAATCCGCGCGTGTCCCGAGCTAAGTCGGCATATCGGGTAAGCCGTGTTCGCCCCGATACCGATATATAGGTGCGCCGGTATCGGATGGAAGGAAAACATGCCGATACCGATATCCTCGACTGACTTCCCTCCGACCATCTGGCGGCGGGTCCAGTCCAACCTGGCGATTCTGAAATCCCGACGACCTCTCCCCAAGGACGCTGTGGAACGGCTGCGTCAGCAAATCCGTCTTTATCACACCTATCATAGCAATGCCATCGAAGGCAATACCCTTACCCTGAAGGAGACCCGGCTGATTCTCGAGCAGGGGATTACGATTGGTGGGAAGAGTCTGCGCGAGCATCTGGAAGTGACGAACAATGCAGGGGGCTTCGACTGGATCTGGAAGACGGCTCGCCCGCGGCTCCGCTTCGACCACGTCCTGTTGAGGAAACTCCATGAGCTGGTGACTCGTGGCATCCTCGAGGACCCAGGGCGCTACCGCCGACAACAGGTTTGGATCGGCGGGTCCGCGCATGTCCCGCCCGCTCCGCGGGAAGTCCCCGGGCGCCTCGATGAAATGTTTGAGGAACTTCCGCGCATCCAGGATCCCGTCGTGCGGAGCATCTACCTGCATCATCGCCTCGTCTTCGTGCACCCGTTTCTCGACGGCAATGGGAGGACGACCCGACTGGCGGCGAATCTCTGCCTGCTCAGCGCTGGATATCCACCCATCGTCCTCAGGGTCGAAGATCGGCGGCGGTACTACGCTGGCCTCGAAGAGGCCGACTTTGGACGGTACAAGCCCTTCGCCACCTTCGTCCTCCGCGCCGTCGACGAAGGGCTCGTGCTGTTCCTCTCCGCGGTTCTGCCGGAACGCGCATTGCTGCTACTGAAGGAGTTGGCCCGCGGCACTCCGTACTCCCAGGAATACCTATCGTTGCGGGTTCGTCAGGGAGCGCTCGAGGGAGTGCGAATTGGCCGAACCTGGTATTCGAGCAAGCACGCGCTAGCCGAGTACGCCAAGTCGATCAGATCAGGAACCCGACGACGGTGAGCCGTCCTCGTTGACACCACGTCCCTCCCGGGGCGACTCCTTCCAGGGAAGAACAGTGGACCGGGTGGGATTTGAACCCACGGCCTCTACAATGCCAATGTAGCGATCTTCCAACTGATCTACCGGCCCGTCGGCGGGCGATACTGGGGGCCGCGATTAATACCTTTGGCGGCGTGCGAAGGCGTCGTGCCCCGCGCCGACGACCCCCGAACGTTCTTCTTTGTCTTGGGCGGGGAGGTTGGTTCGGATGATCCGCCAGGTGCAGGGGTGATCGAGCCCACAGAGCCTCGAGCGTCCACGAGCTGGCCGTTCCCGTCCACGCGCGCCGTCTCCCTCGTCCGTCTTGCGGCGATTTTCGGGGCTCGCCCAGATTGGTCCGTGAACATCTCGAGGCGCTGTACGCCGCGGACCTTCTCCCCGGGGACCTCTATCGGATATTCGCCGGTGAGGCATCCGAGGCACAAGTCCTCGCGCGGGTGGCTCAGCGCCTTGATGAGGCCGCGCAGGCTGAGATAGCCGAGGCTTTCCGCCCCGACGAAGTCGCGCACCTCCTCGACCGTGCGGTCGTTCGCGATGAACTGGTCGCGTGTCTTCATGTCGATGCCCAGGTAGCACGGTGCGCGGATTGGCGGGCACCCGATGCGGAGGTGGACCTCCCGCGCCCCCGCGTCCTTCAGAATGCCCACGATCTTCTTGATCGTCGTCCCGCGAACGATCGAGTCGTCCACGAGGATGACGCGCTTCCCCTTCACCGCCGACTTGATTGGGTTGAGCTTGAGGAGAACGGAGACCTCGCGGTCCGTCTGCTCCGGCATGATGAACGTGCGCTCGATATACCGGTTCTTGATGAGGCCCTCGACGACGGGGAGGGCGCACACGCGCGAGTACCCTTGCGCCTGCGCGCGCCCCGACTCGGGCACGGGGACGACGATGTCCGCCTCCACCGGGTGCTCCCTCGCGAGCTCTTGTCCGATTCGCACGCGGGCGTCGTACACGAGGCGCCCGTCGAGGACGCTGTCCGGCCGCGCGAAGTACACCCACTCGAACATGCAGTGCGCCGTGTGCGTGGGATGCGGGATGCGGATCGAGTCGAAGCCGTCCGGCCTCAGGCGCACAATCTCGCCCGGCTTCAAGTCGCGGATGAACTTGCCCCCGAGCGTGTCGAACACGACGGACTCCGAGGCCACGACGTAGGAGCCGTCGACCTCGCCGACGCACAACGGGCGAACCGCCAAGGGGTCGCGGATCGCGTAGACCGTGTCCTTGATCAGCAGGACGAGGGAGTAGGCGCCTACGAGGACGGACGTGAACTCCTTCAGCGCGCGCTCCACGTCGCCCGTGCGTGCGATCTCATTCGCGAGGAGCCGGACGATGACCTCGCTGTCAGACGAGGACATGAACGCCCAGCCCTTCTTCTGAAGCTCCGTCCGCAGGTCCGTCGCGTTGACGATGTCCCCGTTGTGGGCGAGTGCGACGTCCCCGATGCTCGACTGGCACGTGATCGGTTGCGCGTTCTCGATCACGGAGGAGCCGGTCGTCGAGTACCGCACGTGGCCGATGCCCGCGTTCCCGGAGAGATCCTCAAGGTTCCCGCGGGAGAACACCTCGTGGACGAGCCCCATGCCGCGCCGGGCCTTCATCTCGCCGTTGAACACGACGATGCCCGCGCTCTCCTGGCCGCGGTGCTGGAGGATGCGCAGGCCGTAGTACAGGTTCGGCGCGACATCGGCCCTCCCCGCAATCCCGATGATCCCGCACTTCTCTGCGGGTTTGAAGGCCTTCCAACCGTCCTCGCGGTCGGCCGACATGGTCAATGCCTCTTGGCCCACGTGAAGTTGCGACGCTTTGCGGAGAACCCGAAGCCGCACGCCGCGCACTGCTTCTTGCGGATGTGGTATGAGTGCCGCCCGCATCTGCGGCAACGGATGTGCGTGCTCCGGACGCCTTTCTTCCCGAGGGCCGCGGTGCCTTTCGACATGCGGGCTCACCTCAGGGGGACACGTAGATGACGTTGTCGCCTCGGACGATCGCGAGGTCGACCTTCCGCGTCGTTTCGTTGTTGAGAAGTTCTTCCGCGTTCTTGAGGACGAGGTTCATGTGGGGGTCGAACCCGTCGAGGGTCCCCCGGTACCCACGGCCTCCCTTCAGCTCGACCATGACGTTCTGACTGATGCACTGGTTCAGGAGAGAGAGCGGCTTAATCATGTGTCCTCGATGCGCGGATACTGGGCGCTCGATATAAACCTATGCGGTTTTCCGAGTGAACCATCGGATAAGTGCACGGCTTGCGGGCGCGAACGCCCGAGTCGCGATCCCTGGGACGCCCGTCAGACCTTCGCGAGGAGTGCGCGAAGGATGTCGTCCGCGTTCGTGTACTTGCCTTCGGGAAGGGTCTTCGCGAACCAGTCGCGGTCTTCCTTCGGGTAGTCCGACATGTTGTTGCATGCGGCTATGACTGCATTCCTGTCCGCCGGATACATGACGTCGTTCTTCAGGTGTCCCAATTCCGCTGCGAGGTTGCTCATTGAGTCGCCCCCGAGCGGGGAGGCTTCACCGGTATAAAGGGCTTCGCCCGACTCCAGCGAGTCCGCGAGGCCGGAACTCCGTCGCGGTTAAGAGGGACCCACGTCCTTTCGCCCTTGTGGCCGCCGAGCGCGCGATCCCGACGAGGCACGGCTCCGTGACGCTCGAACAGCTCGCCGAGATGCAGCCCGGGATGGCGCGCCTGATGGTCGAGTATGCCCAGCGGTTCTGGACGATGTACTACGCCGCCAAAGCTGGCAACTGGCCCCTTGCGGGTTACATGCACTCCGAGATGATGAAGCTTGGGAAGGTCGTCCCCGTCGTGCGACCCAAGTACGCGGAGGGGATGGCGGAGTTCGAGCGCGATTGCATGGACCCGCTCCTGGCGGCGATCACCGCCAGCGACTGGGCGGCGTTCGACGTCGCGTACCGCCGCGCGATCGAGAGCTCCGACACGTTCCACGACCGATTCGCCAAGCCGTTCATTCGATTCCGCCTGCCGCCGGAACCGCCGCCGCTCCTGGGCATGGCTCCTGACTTCCGTACGCGAACCGAGTGACCGTGCACCTTTTCTATGCGGCGCGTCTCCCCCGCTTGGCGGCAGTCCTATGGACTACGTGACCCTCGGGCGCAACGGACCCAAGGTTTCCGAGATCGGGCTCGGCATGTGGCAGGCCGGCGGCACGGCGTGGGGCGCCGACGTCAGGGACGAGGATTGCCTGGCGGCAATGCGCCGCGCGCACGAGCTCGGCATCACCCTCATCGACACCGCCGAGGGGTACGGGGCGGGACACAGCGAGGAGGTTGTGGGTCGCGCGGTCCGAGACCTCGGACGGGACAACGTCGTCGTGGCCACGAAGATCGCCGGGAGCCATCTCCGTCCGGAGTACGTCGCCCGGGCGTGTGAGGGCAGCCTGAGTCGTCTCGGGCTCTCCGAGATCGACATCTACCAGATCCACTGGCCGGACCCGTGGGATCAGGCCTCCCTCGTCAAGACGATGAAAGCGCTCGAGCGCCTGCACCACGAGGGGAAGATTCGTCACATCGGCGTGAGCAACTTCGCGGTCCGCGACCTCGAGGAGGCTCGCAGCGCCCTCTCCCGCACGGACATCGTCGAGAACCAGGTCTACTGGTCGCTCCTCCATCGGACGGTCGAGGACGAGGTCGTCCCCTACTGCGCGAGGGAGGGCATCGCCGTCCTGGCGTGGAGCCCGTTGGACAAGGGCGTCCTCACGGGCAAGTACCACGCCGGGAACAAGCCGTCAGACGACATCCGCAAGGGCGGGAAGATCTTTCGGGACGAGAACCTCGCGGAAGCCGCGCGACTCGTGGCGGTGCTCCGTCAGATCGGCGCCGCTTACGGGAAGTCGGGCGCGCAGGTCGCCCTGCGGTGGCTCATGCAGCAGGCGGGGACGGTCGTCCCAATCCCGGGGGCGAAGCGGGCAGAACAGGCCGAGGAGAACGCCGGGGTCGCAGGCTGGCGTATGACGGACAACGAGGTCCGTCAGGTGTCCGAGGCGTCGTCAGCCCTAGAGCTCGACCTCTTCTGATCCCTGCGGCCCAAGGGGGCGCCGGTGTCGTCGTTCGATCCCGGTCGATGCGGGGGGCAGGATTCGAACCTGCGGACCCCTTCGGGACAGGATCTTAAGTCCCGCGCCGTTGGCCGGGCTTGGCTACCCCCGCGCGCGACGCATCCAAGGTGCGCTAGTTAATGCTACCTAGCCGGCCCGCGAGGAGACTCGTCCCGGGGAGGCGCATCGTCGCTCGCTCGCCGCCAAACCGCACGTCTATCTCGACGACGTCCCCGGGGGCCGCGCGCACCTCGGGCGAGAGACGGTCCGCCTCGATCCGTCGCAGAAGCCGCTTGCGGAACTCGCGCAGCCGCCTCGCGGCGTTCTTCTCAAGCGAGGAGGCCGCTTCGCCCGGATAGTACCTGCGGTATCTACCATCTTCCACGGCCACGAGGAGGTTCGCGGCCACGAGATCCCGGATTGCGCGCCGCGCGTTTCCCACGCCAACCTTCCGCGCGAGCTGCGCGGCGGTGAGCCCCGGCGTCGCGATCGCCTCGAGGAAGACGCGACTCGCCCCCGGATCTGCAAGTGCCGCCAGGGTGGCGGTCTCGGCGTCCGCAAGGCCCATCCCTGCGGCGCAATACTTGCGGTCGCGGCCACGGGAGATCCCGATCGCGTAACCCGCTTCGACGAGTTTCGCGAGGTGCCACGCGGCCGTCGGGCAGGACACGGACAGCGCGCGGGCGACCTCCGCCGTGGTGCAACAGGGGTGCCACGCGAGGTACTCGAACACGCGCCGTCGGTTCTCGTTCATCAGGGCGCTCTTGGCGGCGGTGCGTGGTTCCGCCTCGTACACTTCCGAAACGACCGCCTTCAGAGCCGAGCCGAGCCTGCGATCACTGCTCAAGGCCGTACTCCTCGAGGACGAGGGAGAGGACCTCGAGCGCATCCGCGTCGCTTGCGGACTCTCCCGCGATCGTCTCGACCGCACGCATCAGATGCGAGAGCGATCGGGCGTTGAGCTTGCCCTCCGGCGCGATGCGGTCAACGACGCGTCGGATCTCCGCCTGGACCCTCGCGCGGTCCGCCACCCGAACGGGTTCCTGCTTTTCCCGGCGGACGAACAGCCCGGCGCCCCTCACGATCCCGTACGGGTGCCACGAACGCGAGTGCTTCGAGTTCCGGCACTTGATGATCTTAAGCTCGCGATGCTCCGGGTGCTCGTGGCTCGCGTACCGCAGGTGGATCACGTTGTCCCCGAGGTACATGGGGATGATGAGCTCCGGCGCGGACAGGTCCGCGACCACGCCGTGCTCTTCGAGCGTGCACAGGACCGTCCCGATCTTCCGCGTCTGGCGCAGGAGGAAGGACACGAGCTCGCGCTGCTCGTACTTCTCCTTCACGGACCAGAGGACGGGCGTGAGCGGGTCGATCACGATTCGCGCGGCGTGGCCTTCCCACTCCCGCACGAAGTCCGCGAGCTCCTTGCGAATGAAGTTCGAGAACTGCTTCCCGCCCGCGTCGACGAAGACCATGTTGCCGCTCTCGATGTACGATTCGGCGTCATCCCATCCCATGAGCTTCGCGTTCTTGATGATCTCCGCGGGCACCTCGTCGAGGGTGATGAACACCGCGTCCTCCCCGATCTCGAGGCCGCGCCGGAGGAACTGCGTCGCGAACGTGGTCTTCCCCGCGCCGGGCGATCCGATCACGACGGTCGTCGTGTGCTCGTTGATCCCTCCGTCCAGGAGGGCGTTCAGCCCGTACACGCCGCTCGGAATCTTTTGCATGGGACGCTCACGATTGACCGTGGTTTCCTATTAGGATTTTCCTGTCTTGGCGGTGACGTAGACGTAGGAGAGGAGGGAGCGCCCCTCGTTCGCGACGTCGTGCGTCGTGTTTGGCGGCACGTAGGCGGCGTGCCCCGCGCGGACCCTCGTGGCGGTGCCGCCGATGAAGAGGGTCGCCTCGCCTTCGAGGACGAACAGGAGCTCCTCCTTGCCCTCGGTTGTGTGCTCGCCGACCCGCTCCCCGGGAGGGAGCGATACGCAGGAGGAGGAGAGGGATCGGGCGTCCGGGGGGCTGACCTTGCCAGGGGTCCGGAACGGTCTCGTCCACACGCCCAGGCCATCGATCGCACGGGAATGAAACCTTCGCTCGACCCGGGTTGGCGGCGGGACGGACATCTGCTGCGCCGCGCGCGGAGGAAACTCTTAATGCCCTTCGCGGATACCGGCGTCGATGGCGCGGAAGCCGCGGCGACCGCAGAAGCCGAGGCGGGCGACGAAGCCCAAAGCGAAATCCATCCCGAAGAAGGGGAAACCCGCGAAGCCCGCGCCCCGACCTGCGAAGGCCGCGCCGCCGAAGCCGAAGGCCGTGCCGACCGTGCGACCGGTCCGCGAGGAGTTCGAGGAGGAGACCGTGTGTTCGATTGAGTTCCTCCAGGACAACCGGTCGTTCATCGCGCGGCTCGACACGAACCGCGGCGGCATGCGGGAGCACCGCGCGCCGTCCTTCACGGACCTCCTCGAGCTCGTCGCCGAGGATCTGCGCGAGGAATTCCTCGAGGTCTGACCGCCCGAAAGGGGTAAGCGGCCGTCCGCGTTACGCGACGCCATGCGGTTGGCGGGCAAGGCCGCCCTCGTCGTCGGAGGGAGCGGGGGAATCGGCGCCGCCACCTGCCGCGAGCTTGCGAGGGAAGGAGCAAGGGTCGGCGTCCATTACGAGCGGTCGAGGCGCGCCGCGGAGTCCGTCGTGAGGGGCATCGAGAAGGACGGCGGCACGGCCGTGGCGCTCTCCGGGGACATCTCGGCGAAGCCGCTGGCCTCGCGGATCGTGTCAAAGGCGGTGAAGGCGCTCGACGGCCTCGATGCCCTCGTCGTGTGCGCAGGCCACCCCTTCCGGAACGAGGAGTGGTTCGCGCCGTACGAGGAGCTGTCCGAAGAGGCGTTCCGCGGCCCCCTCGAGGTCGACCTCCTCGGAGCGATCTTCGTGACACAGGCCGTGGTCCCGCACTTCCGAGAGCAGAGGTCCGGGAAGATTGTCCTCGTCGGGTCCACGCCGCCGATCACGGGCGACGTCGCGGGCTTCACGTATCTCGTCGCCAAGGCCGGCATCCTCGCGTTGACGAAATCCCTTGCGCAGTACCTCGGGCCGTACAACGTGCACGTGAACGCGATCGCACCCGGCACGGTGGGGACGGTACCCATGGAGGCCCTGCCGCCAAAGGAGCGGAAGAGGCTCGTTCAGGAAGCGGCCCTCCGGCGGATCGGGACGCCGGAGGAGATCGCGCGGAAGGCCGTCTTCCTGTGCTCGCCGGAGAGCGACTACATGACGGGCCAGACGCTCGTCGTCGACGGCGGATACGCGATGCGGTGAGGCCGCACCGCCGAAACCATGATACGCCGCCCACCTTTGCGCTTCCACGATGAGTCCGCCGCCCGGGCACGCCTACTTCGTGGACGGCGAGCGGCGCGTCGCGCCGCCGATCCTCCCGTACTGGTACACCGCCCGAGGGATCGAGGAGCTCAACGACACGATGCGCGCGCCGCCCGTGGTCCTTCGGGTCAAGGAGATTGAGCGGGATCTCACGGCGGCCCAGCGCGCCCGCCTCACGACGGAGACCGTTCGGCTCACGCGGGAAGTCATGGGGGCGCTGTTCCGGGAGACGCGCCCCCTCATCGAGCGACATCTCCTCGACTACCCGCTGCCCGAGATCGACCCGGAGCTGTTCGCGAGCCCAAGGGGCAGGGCGGCGAGTGAGCGCTACCTGAAGATCCTGCGCACACGGGACCGGAGATTCCGGCCGAAACCGCTCTCGCGCCACGCCGCCGTGCCTCCGATCATCATTGTGGGCACGAACCGCAGCGCGGAGAGCCTGCGGATGCACGCACTGTTCACCCGAAGGGTCGCGACGAACCAGCTTGAGAACCAGCGGAGCAACGCGCACGCGGACTACTGCCTCGACATCACGGCCGTGGGCTCCGACACGACCCACAACCTCATGGACTACTGGTGGGACGGCAAGACGGCGGCCGCGGACCACGGCCTCCAGGAGGCGTACGACACGCTGTTCCACGAGCCGCTCCACCGGATGTGCGACCGGACGAACCCGTTCGGACCCCAGTACGGGCCGAAGGGCGGCGCGAAGGAACACTATTGGATGGAGGAGTACGAGCCGTTCGCGGGGCAGGTCGAACGCGTGATCGTCGCGCACCTCGCTGAGGGATACGAACGCGGACTCCTTCGGAGGCGCGTCGCCGGGGCGCGGTGAACTGACCGGGATTTATCCGTGGCGACTCGTCCCGCTTCATATGATCTAGCGTCAGCCACACCGAATTGACAACGGACGACTGTCTTCCCCAGCGCGTTCCCGCAGGTGCCTTTCCCCCATAAGGCCCGCCCTCTCGGACAAGGCACCTTCCTTTTATTCCCGCGGCGCTTCCCTTGACAGGGGAGGACATGGCAAATCCGCTTCGGATTCTTGCGGTTGGCGGATTCTCGGCTGCTCTCGTTGGCCTCTACATCGCCATTGCGGGAATGACTTCAAAGCCGTACGGAGACCTTTTAGCCGGGGGATTCGGCATCTACCTCAGCATCATCGGTCTCAGAATCGGGATCAGGGCAGCGGTCGCCGCCGCTCATCACGGGTCCAAAGTGACCCGATCGGACCCTGCGTGGGCTGTTGCCCTTGGAGTCGTCGCTATCGGTGGAATTGCCGTGGTTATTACGGGAATAGGCGTGGGCACCATTTGCAACCGTTACTCGTGCGCGGGAGCGTGGGATCTCGTCTTCTTCGGCGGAATCTTAATGGTCATAGGAGTCGGAGGGATTATCGGGATGTACATTCCTAGCGAGGCGCCGCAGACAACCGAGCCATCGCCTTCCGCTGCCTGTCCGATGTGTGGCTCGCCCATGACGTGGATCTCGCTACATGGCTGTTGGTACTGCTGGCAGTGCAATGCGTACCGCTGATGGAGGATGCCGTTATCGATATCTGGGCAGAGCGTCTTCGCAACACCATGACGACGTTCCCACGATTCCATGCCAACCCGCGGACGACGAGCGCCAGTCAGCGGTCTGGGTCGCCCCGTAGTTCTGTTCGAGGCAGGTTCAGTTTCGCGTGAGTGACCGGGGCTTCCCTCGAGTGGGATGGGTCCGTGGCGATTTGAACGCCAGTCGCCAGCACCCCAAGCTGGTAGGATACCAAGCTACCCCAC
>Ga0209342_10008130_pt1 | contig 10524 bp, 8 predicted proteins | sample RifCSP16_2_FD_184023 | JGI IMG/M metagenome (GOLD analysis project Ga0209342, IMG submission 184023) | Soil microbial communities from Rifle, Colorado - Rifle CSP2_sed 16_2 (SPAdes) (version 2) | ecosystem: Environmental > Terrestrial > Deep subsurface > Rock core/Sediment | place: Rifle... | reverse complement strand
TATCGAATATGTAGTATATTGACCAATTTTATAATTTATCGTACGCTTGCATTAAGCTATAATTGTTCTATTAATCCCCATATTATCCAGCCCAATCGAGAGGCTTAGCAACACTCAATCCAGTCACCCTTTTGGTGAGGCTACCATTTTCGCCGACATTCTCACCGAGAGGGGTGTCCAATGGTTGAGCTTCTACGAACAAAGCTCTTTATTCCCCGTACACAAGGAAATCTCGTTCCGCGTCCGCGATTGGTGGAACAGCTAAGCAGTGGGCTGGATAAGGAACTCACTCTGATCGCGGCACCAGCCGGATTCGGAAAAACCACCCTGGTGGTCGACTGGCTCAAGCAGATCAACCTTCCGACGGCATGGCTGTCACTGGATGAAGCGGACAACGACCCGCATCGCTTCCTGGCATACCTGGCAGCAGCCCTCCAGCAGGTAGATGAGGAAATCGGAGCGCCGCTCCGAAGCGCACTCCAATCCCCACAACCTCCAGCGATCGAGAAAGTGCTGACAGCTCTGCTCAACGAGCTCGCTGCCAGAACCGATCCGCTCATTCTGGTGCTGGATGATTATCACCTGCTTACTGAAGCCGGGATTTTGGGGGTGATGGAATTCCTGCTCCATCACCAACCACCTCAATTGCACCTGGTGCTCATTACTCGCGAAGATCCCGACCTGCCGTTGGCCCGGCTGAGAGCGCGGGATCAGCTCGTTGAAGTTAGAGCAATGGATTTAAGATTTACGCAGGATGAGACGGATGCTTTTTTACACGGCGTGATGGGACTGAAACTCTCGACGCAGGAAGTGGCAGCGTTGGAGGATCGCACCGAAGGCTGGGTCGTGGGCTTAAAACTCGCCGCGCTATCGATGCAAAAACAAGACGATCTGAAGTCATTCATTGCAGATTTCTCGGGCAGCCACCGGCATATATTGGATTACCTGACCGATGAGGTGATCCTGCAACAGCCGGAAGGCACACGGGCCTTCTTATTGCAGACTTCCATCCTCGACCGTCTTTGTGGTCCCCTATGCGACGCTCTGACCGGTCGGAATGACAGTAACAGTTTATTAGCCCATCTGGAAGCTGCTAACCTTTTCGTCATCCCGCTGGATGAAGAACGGCGCTGGTACCGCTATCACCATCTATTCTCCGATTTGCTTCGCAACCAACTGGCCCGTTCGCAGCCAGAATTGATTCCCGAACTTCACAGGCGTGCCAGCCGTTGGTACGGGGAAAACGGGGATACCCTGACCGCGATCGATCACGCTTTGCAGGATACCGATCTGACCCTGGCAGCTACCCTGATCGAGCAACACGCCATTACTATGTTGTACCAAGGTAAGGTCACCATGGTAGTGGGTTGGTTCGACCAGATGCCGGAGGATATTCTGGAGTCGGCGCCAATGTTATGCATCGACAAGGCCTGGGCGTTGGTGTTGATGCAGCGGTCTTCGCGCAGCGGAGAGGTGGAGCAGGCTTTACGGTGTGCGGACCAGGCCCTGGATCGTGTGAACGCAGCGAAAGAGCTGCGTAATCTAGTCGCCGGACACACCGCCAGCGTTCAGGCTTTTTTACTGCGGCAATCGGCGTTGGTCGGTGAAACACCAAATAAAGTGATCGCTCTATCGCAAAACGCCCAGCAACTCTTGCCGGAGCAGGAAAGAGGGATTCGCAGTGTCAATTCCCTGAACATCGGATACGCTTATTTGGCGCTGGCGGATCTACCGGCTGCTGAGCTCGCATATAAAGAAACCCTGGAGGATGGTCTTGCCGGGGGCAATTTATACGCTGCTCTGTACGGGCCGATCAACCTGGTTTTGATCGCTCTTCTGGCGGGACGCTTGAAAGAAGCCCTGAATCTATGTGAAACGTACATCGAACAGTTCAATAAGATCCTGGCCGGTCTGAATTTCCCGCCGATCGGCGGACTATATGTTTTGAAAGCCAGAATCCTCATAGAATTCAACCGCCTGGCAGAGGCCGAACCGGTTTTGATGGAAGGGCTCGATTTGATCCGCTGGACCGGGGAGTATGAGGCACACCATACCGGCTATACAGCGCTGGCGCGTTTGCGCGCCTCCCAGGGGGACTGGCCTGCCATGTTGGAAGCGGTTAAGATCCTGGAAGAGATCTGGCCTGCAGGCGTCTTCTGTGCCGAGGCTTGGCGCCACCGCTTGTCTATACGCCAATGGCCTGATGACCCGGAGTTGCAGAAGGAAGCCGAGACCTGGTTGGCTGCTTCTGGGATCGATTTCAAAAAGCTGGGCGTAATTCACAGTGTAGATCCCTTGAGCGCAGCCCAGCTCGAGAGCTGCCTTGGCGCGGCTCACGTGTTGGCGCGCCTGGCGCAAGGCAAGCCGGGCGCATACCCGCTTGAAGATGTTCAGGCTTATCTAACGCGGCAGATGGAATTCGCCGAAGCCCAGGGGTTCGTCAGCTGGGTCGTAGAAACCGCCATCGCCAGGACCTTGCTCTATCAGGCCGGAGGAAAGAAAGAGAAAGCGCTCGAAAGCCTCAATGTAGCTTTAAGGACGGCAGCCCCCGCGGGATTCTTGCGCACTTTTGTTGACGAATACGGACCCCTGCAAGTTTTATTGGAGGAGCTCAAATCCCGATTGGCAGACGAACCCTTGATTGCCTATGCCAGCCGCCTGTTGGAAGCCTTCTGCTGTGAGCCTGCGAAACCCGAAATCGGAAATCGACAGGAGGCACTGTTGAGCGAGCGTGAGCTGGAAGTGTTGTGTTTCCTAGCCAAGGGGTTGACCTACGAAGGGATAGGTCAAAAGCTCTTCCTTAGCCTGAACACAATTCAATTTCATGTCAAAAATATCTACAGTAAGCTACTGGTCAACAAGCGAGTCCAGGCAATTGAGAAAGCCCGAGAGCTGAATTTGATCTGACCTGCCTTCAAAACTACATATTTGTTCGTTACGGAACCACATGATCATGTGGTTCTTTTTTTTAACCTGGGTCATAGAATACTGACAAATCAAACCCATTTTGTACGAAGGAGAAAATACCATGAAAGCAAGATTTTTATTGATCACGTTCGTTTTACTTCAGGCTCTGCTGCTCGCCAGCTGTGGTGCTGGTGGCAGGGTAGGCGCATTGCAAAGCGAGTCTCAATCGGTCGACCTTGCTGACGTCGAGGCGGTCAGCGTCAAGATCGATTTCGGCGCAGGCGACTTGCGGGTGACTGGCGGTGCAGAAAAACTGCTAGAGGCCGACTTTACCTTCAATGTCGATAAGCTGGAGCCGGCGGTCACTTACAAGGACGGCGCACTCGTTGTCGCGCAGCCCGACCGGAGAGGAGTCCCAAACTTTTTGGGCATCCTAAACTTCCGCAATGAGTGGGATCTTCACCTCTACGATGAAGTACCCATGGATTTGACCCTGGATGTAGGTGCCGGTACCAGCAATTTGGACCTATCCGGCCTAGCCTTAAGGCGGCTTAATTTCAAACTTGGCGCAGGTGAAAGCGCAGTCGACCTGAGCGGAGATTGGGAGCGTGACCTGATTGCCAACATCGACTCAGGCGCGGCTAATCTCACCGTGTTGCTGCCAAGTAATGTTGGTGTCCGCATTATCGTCGATCGGGGTGCTACCCTGATCAATGCCTCAGGATTGACCAAAGATGAAAATGTTTACACAAACGCTGCCTATGGCAAATCAGATGTGACCTTAACGTTAGGCCTGCAAACCGGCATCGGCTGGGTAAATCTGGAAGTAGAGGATTCCGCCGCGGCGAATGAATACTCTGTGACCGAGTAAATAACAACTGCAAATAATGTCCGTTCAAATAAGGAAAGAGATAAACATCATGAAGAAAGTCACTCTGTTTATTGCTCTCATACTCTTTGGCACACTGCTGCTCGTCGGCTGCACAGCCGCAGAAACACCAGCTCCTCTCGTTCCAGAGGGCGCTCAAGCTGGTGACCTGATCGATCTCAAAGCATGTGAATTCCAATATCGGTCTAGTGAAACAATTTATGCCGCCGAGTGCGGAACCCTGGTAGTGCCGGAACGCTGGGACGCGGAAAGCTCCCAGTTGATCGCCTTGCCAGTGGTGCGTATTCCTGCAAGCGGAGAAAATCCTGCGGAACCGGTGTTCTACCTGGAAGGCGGCCCCGGACAGTCAAACCTGGCCTGGGCGCCGCCCGATTGGGTGCTTGAAGAACATGATGTGGTGATGGTTGGATACCGGGGAGTAGATGGGACAGTTAAACTCTCTTGCCCGGAGCTAGGCGGCCGAATAAAAGCCCACCTTGGCAAAGACTTATTCAGCGATCAAGCACGTCTGGAGTATAGTGCTGCTACTGAACAATGCGCCGATGATCTCCAGGAAGCCGGGGTTGACCTGTCAGGCTACACGATCCCGGACGTCATCGAAGACATGGAGGCAGCACGCCAGGTGTTAGGCTATGACCGGATTAACCTGTTTAGCGTGAGTTACGGCACCCGAGTGGCCCAAATATACGCATACATGCACCCCGCCAACCTTCACAGAGTGGTCCAGATCGGCGTCAACACCCCGGGGCACTTCCTCTATGACCCGGCTATCATGGACCAGATGGTCGAATATCTGAGCAAGCTGTGCGCCCAAAATATTGGCTGCAGCAGCCGGACAAGTGATTTTGCCCAGACGATGTACGACGTAAATCACAACATGCCAAAAAACTGGCTGGTTTTCAAAATCGATCCGGATACGATCCGCTTTGCCACCCATACCATGTTCTTTGACAACCCCAATATGGCGATGATCTTCGACGTCTATCTGGCAGCTGCCGAAGGCGACCTGTCTGGCATGGCGATGGCTAACGCGTACTCAAAGATGATGTTTCCGGTGGAAGAATTTGTATTCGGCGACACTTTCAGCAAAGGCGGGACGATGGAAGTGGACAAGTATGGCGGGATCGAAAGCATCAGCCTGGGTGAGTCGATCATGGGCGCGCCGTGGAGCGAGTTTGGCTGGCCTATGGCGGCGGATTGGCCGATCGAATTAATCTCGAAAGACCTGCGCGAGTTCCAGGAAAGCGATGTGGAGATGCTCCTTATCAATGGAACAGTAGACTTCTCTACGCCGCCCAATGCCTTGGACGAGGCTAGACCTTATTTCCACAAGGCGCAGATGGTTCTCCTGCCGGAATTCGGCCATGTGAGCGATGTTTTGAATATTCAACCTGCGGCATTCGAGCGGTTGATCACGTCCTACTACGACTCCGGTGTTGCCGACGACAGTCTGTATGTGTATGAACCCCTGTCTTTCGAACCAGGCCTCAGCCTGATCGCGATGGCCCGGAAAGTACTCGCAGCTATGATTTTGCTGCCAACGTTTTTGCTTCTGAGCGTTGCACTGATTGTGTACCGCAATCGCCGACGCAATAAGGTCAATAGCGCAACAGTCGCCAAGTGAATCGATAATGGGCGCTTTAAAAGCAATTTCAAAGCGCCCATTGAATTAAACCTGAATGGAGTTATCGATATGAAAAAACAGAAGTTATGGATTTTAGGTATTGGCGGATTTTTCCTCTTCACTGTGTTGTTCCTAGGCGGGCTGGGCGAATTTGGCCGACTCCCCTGGCAAAGCGGCGATCTGTATGCAGATCCTCAGGGGCGATTCACCGTGGAAATTGACCCCAGTTGGGAACTGCTCCAGACGGATGGCTCCTACGCCCAGTTTAAGGTGCAAGACCCACCTGTGAATATGTATCTACTGGTTCTCGAGGCTGGCACGCTTGATGACGCCTTTTCCCAAGCATTTGAGGTCCTCGGATTCGATCGGGGATTGCTCAAAGGAGGAGGGTATGCCAATTTTGGCGATTGGCAAGCCTACACCCAGGACGATGCGGCCGGGTTGAATTATGGATTGGCTGGTCAGATTGTGGGAGAAAAAGCCTATGTATTGGTCGCAAAAGCAGACAAGCCGGGTATTTCGCCTGAAAATCCAGCTACCATGCGCGTGCTGGGATCCCTAAAGATCACCGGGAAGGAAGAGTTGGATGGGACCACCATCGAAAGCTACGCTGCACTGGAAGCTATGGTGCGGGAACAGGTAGACAAATTGGCAGGCAGCGTCTCGGTCGCGGTGGTAAATCGGGATGAAATCGTGTATTCCTATGTCTATGGAGAAGCCAATCCGGTCGAGGGGATACTGGCTGACATCCAGACGATTTATCGGTATGGCTCGATGACAAAACCTTTTACCGCCACTGCGCTGATGCAACTGGTGGAACTGGGGTTGGTGGACCTGGATACCTGGCCGGGTGAATATATCTCGGAATTTCCGGAGGGTTGGAAAGTGACCGTCCGTCAGCTGCTCACGCATGCCGCCTGTATGCCGGACGATGACCGCCTGGTGACGGGCCTGATCGCCCAACGTGGTGAATCTTTTGCGCCCCTGGAAAAGATATTCTCGGCATATGTAAAGGATAATCCAGATCTGGTGTGTGAACCCGGCAAGTATTCTAATTATGCCAATGCACATTACCTGACGCTGGCGCGCATCATCGAGGAGGTCAGCGGAGAATCTTATGAAACCTACGTGGTTGATCACATCTTAACCCCCCTGGCGATGGACTCAACTCATTTCCAGCTGGTCGAAGCAGATGAACGTTATGCCAAAGGACAGTACCCCGCGGACAAAACTGATGAACTCATTGCCAAGTTGAATGAATATCGTGGGCCTGATCATGAAAATTTCGTGCTGCAAAAAGGCCAGTTCTTCTCAACTTTAGACGACTTCCGACCTTTATCTGCCTGGGGCGGGTTGATCGGCACACCCACCGACCTCACCCATTTTCTGCAGATGCAATTGAATAATGGGCGCTACGGTGATTTTCAGATCTTAAAGCCGGAAACCGTCGCCGCCATGCAGGAAATGCTCTTTTCCAACGACGGTACTCCCCTTGGATTTGGGCTGAGTTGGTTCATCGGAAAAGATGAATTTGGTGATTTCTATTATCACAGTGGCGGTGGTGCAACGATTGAAACCACGATGCTTTTTTACCCTGACCTGGACCTGGGCGTGGTGGTGATGGGCAGTGTAAACGGCTACGGAGCCGAAACGATCGCCAAGGCACTGGTCAGCGCCTGGACGCATGAAAATTGATCTTTGTAGCTAATCCAAGCGGTAATGTGCGAAAAGCCTGGGCCAGCAAACAGGAGCAAACCATGAAGAACGTTCAACCTTTATTCGACACAGCAACACACTACCAGGTTGAGGTGCGAGGCCGAGTCGATTCGGAGTGGCTGCAAACCTTTGACAGTTCAGCAGTGGTCCTCTTGGAAAAAGACGGACAGAGGGAGGATTCTATGGTGCTGAACGTGCACACTGATCAATCCGGGATCGTTGGGCTGGTGCGCAGGCTGCACGGTTTGGGAATGACGATCCTGCAAGTACAGATCATACCGGAAGAAGGAAAAACAGCCGAGATTGATGATCATCTCTGAGGTCCGTAAATCTACGATCCGTTTATAGAAAGGAAGCTGATTGGATGGTCACAGGGGCACTCTAACAATCTAAAGCGGCAAAGGTCCTCACAACGAAATTAAAACCAAGATGCCAGGGTTTTTAGCCCTGGCATCTTGATCGTTAAATAATTTTAGTTAGGGTTTAGGGAACGCAGCCAGCAAATCGTCGCTGAAGTCGGCAGCCGGAAGCCAGGGTGACAGATATGCCCGGTATACCTTGCCTTCGTGCTCGAAGAATGCATTTCCGGTGTTGCGGCCTGCCGCGGCAATGTATTCACTCAATTGCTGCCCTTCGAGTTCAATCGCCCACAGGTTGAAATCGTTCTGCGGAAAATCCAACAGGGAGGGGTCTAACGGCCAATCCAGCACTGTTGCGGGTGGTTCTCCCATGCTTTCTGATAGGAACAGAGCTGCTTTCTGCGGAACGTAAGGCTGTGCCGCTGCGTGTGTGAACCCTACCAGCAAGTCGCGAATGCTCTCAAAAGCCGCAAGGTCATTGGCGAAGTCGGCGTAGATTTTCACTTCTTTCAGCCCATCCGCAGGCAGACGCATACGCAGGATGGTGTATGCGGCGTCAGCGACGCAAACCTGCTCGGCGTTGGTATTCGTAAAGCAAAAGTCGGTAAAGCTTTCCAGGCGGTCTAAGCCCAGATCAAGCACCTGCTGCATTAAAACGGCGGTTTCCTGCGGGGTTAATTGGACCTGCATGACTTGTTCCTGGTCAAATGTCTCACCTTCCTGGGTGTAAATTACACGTCCATCGGCCAACAAGGCAAACACTGGCGGACGGCCGAATTCGTACATCGCTTCGGGGAGTGAGAAGGTTGGCTCAAATACCAGCTCCAGCAAAACCGCGGCGGCGGTCAATCTGCCCAGCTCCTCCAATGAGAAGGTTGGCGAGTCACCTGTGCCAGGGGGTACAGGTTCTTCACCTTGAGCGGGAGATGAGGTTGGGGTAGGCGGAACCTCCGCCGCGGGCGGCTGGCAGGCAGCCAGGATCAACGCTACAACCAGCAGTAATATTGCCAGCGCAGCGAACTTGAAATTGAATGGTTTTGTGTTCATTGTTCTTACCAATCCTTTTAGGAGAAATTTTGTCTTGATTACTTCTGCCGTTCAAGACGCATCAGCCGGCCTATTGGTTCCCCCCTGGAGCGGATTTACCCTCCCGCCACGCCTGAAAATTCATATTTAGTACTAATTCGATAAATAAAATAGTATTTCAGTCCCATGAAAGTGGGACTACCTTTAATTTATAGTAAGTCCATGGAACAAAATATTTCTGCCCGCCCCTAACCTATGCCAGGGCTGGCAAATAATCGAAGACAGGTTGAGCATGTTCGTCACAATCAACCTAAGGCAAAGAAATTTTTCGGGTTACTAATAGTAGAGAGAAACGTTGGGAACCGAACAGACAACGGATCGAACCAACGCTTTCAATATTCGTCCTAACGTAATAATTTGGAGGCAGCATGAGAAAGATTGCACGGATGATCTATTTGGCAGCGTCCTGGTTTTTCCTGGTCGGGATTGCAGTACAGGTTTTCCTGGCTGGAATGGTTGTCGTGGCGCGACTCACGGGTTGGGGGAATCATATTAGCCTGGGGCATTTTTTGGGTGCTCCACTGATATTGATGCTGGTTTTCCAGTATGTTGGCCGGCTGCCTGGCCGAATGAAATGGCTGACCTGGTTGCTGTTTGGGGTTTATTTCATTCAGGCAGACGTCGTCATCTTCCTGCGTTTTGATGCGCCGGTAATTTCAGCTTTTCATCCGGTTTTGGCTCTGGCAGATGCGGTGCTGGGCTGGTCTCTGGCACGCCAGGCCTGGGTGCTGGTCAAGGAATCCAAAACTGCGGGGCAAGAACAAACCATGCTGGAACAGACGGCTGAGTTTTCACAACATGAGCAGAGCATATGATGGAGAATGTAAAATGAAAAAGGTATTGAAATGGTTTGGAATCGTCCTCGGCGGGTTGATTGGGATATTGGTCATAGCGGCAATTGCGTTATACCTGTTGGGTTCAGCGAAATTCTCCAAGAATTACAATGTTTCTGCATCTGTGATCCCCGTGCCCACGGATGACCAATCCATTCAGCGGGGAAAACATCTCGCTACCATCTTTATGTGTACCGGCTGCCACAGCGAGGACTTCAGCGGGAAAGAGTATTTCACCATACCAGGAATGCTCAACATTCCAACCCCCAATCTCACGACTGGTGATGGCGGAGTGGGTGGATTGTATTCGGTCGAAGATTGGTCGCGGGCGATTCGTCATGGTGTTGCCGTGGATGGCAGAGCTATTTTCATCATGATGTCCCGGCAGTATGCACATATGAGCGATGAAGACCTCGGCTCCTTAATCGCGTACTTGCAAAGTTTGCCGCCGATTGACAATCAGTTGTCTCAACGGCGTCTGGAATTTCTCGGCCTGGTGATGATGGGGGCTGGTATGATGCCGCCTTTAGCCGCGGACCAGATCGATCATTCAAATACTCAAGTTGGTTCCGTTGAGCCAGAAGTATCTGACCTTCACATGCACCGAATGCCATGGAGAAAATTTTAATGGCGCACCTTTTGGTCCTCCTGGCCAGGAAGTTATTACCCCCAACTTGACTCCCGGCGGAGAACTGGTTGCCTGGTCTGAGCAAGATTTTATCGACACGATGAGAACTGGCGTTACACCCTCTGGCCGTACTTTGAGCGAAGATATGCCCTGGAAGTATTTCGGTCAAATGACTGATGACGAGTTGAAGGCGGTTTGGATGTATTTGCGCTCGCTGCCTGCTCTGCCAGTGGGTTAATAACGGATGAACCACTAACCTAATTGAAGAGTACACCTTGCCAGGAGTATCCCTTGAACCTGGGTTAACCAGGTAAAAGACTTCCTGAACCTGCTCTACCAGATGAGTGATAGATCAGAAATAGATGCGGCAACCGCAAGATAAAGGATGAGCACAAATGTCTGAGATCACATTTCGTGTGAGTGGAATTGTATTGTCCCTTGGAGCCTCACTCCTTGGGATCGCGATCGTTGTAACATCGTTA
>Ga0209342_10008129_pt1 | contig 10524 bp, 4 predicted proteins | sample RifCSP16_2_FD_184023 | JGI IMG/M metagenome (GOLD analysis project Ga0209342, IMG submission 184023) | Soil microbial communities from Rifle, Colorado - Rifle CSP2_sed 16_2 (SPAdes) (version 2) | ecosystem: Environmental > Terrestrial > Deep subsurface > Rock core/Sediment | place: Rifle... | reverse complement strand
TCCTGGTACTCGAACAGCACCACCGCCTCCCGCTGCAGCGGGGGCAGCGCCTCGACCGCCGTCCTGACCGCCAGCGAGGCCTCCTCCTCGATCACCGTGCTCAGGGGGTCGTCCCCCTGAGCCCCCCGCGCAGCCTCCTCAGGGGGGTCGTCCACCACCGTCTCCTGGCCCCGCCTGCGCAGCTGCTTCAAGGCCAGGTGCCGCGCGATGGCGCACAGGTACGTCCGTAGCGAGGCCCGCTCCGCCCGGAACGCCTCCGGTCGCCGGAGGACCTGCAGGAAGCACTCCTGGGCAACGTCCTCGGCCTGCGTCGCTGACCCGAGCATCCGGCAGGCGAACCGGAAGACGGGCGTCCGATGCCGCTCGTACAGCAGCAGGAACGCCGCCTCGTCCCCTCGGGCCGCCTTCAGGAGCAGCTCGGTTTCCGCGGCGCCATCTTGCATATGCCCCCACCCGGGCAGGCCCACACTTCTTTATTCCTCCCGGGCGGCCCCGGGATACGGCTCAGCCGGCATCATCGAAACACCCGCGACGATCAGTGCAGCGCGCCGAACAGGTAGTAGGAGAGGCAGATGGCGCCGAGCGCCCAGGCGCCGCCCTTCACCTCGTGCGCTCGCCCGGCGGCGAGCTTCAGCAGCGGGTAGAGCAGCAGGCCCGCCGTGAGCCCGTTGGCGATGTTGTAGGTGAAGGCCATCATCACGATCGTCGCGAGGGCGGGAACGAGCTCTGTGAGGTCGTCGAAGTCGATGTGACGGGCGGAGGCCGTCATCAGGAAGCCAACGGCGACCAGCGCCGGCGCGTAGACGTAATGCAGTTGCTGCAGCGGCGTGACCAGGGGGATGAAGAAGAGGCTGAGGGCGAACAGTAGCGCCGTGGTCACGGCGGCGAGGCCAGTACGGGCCCCCTCGCGGATGCCGGTCGCGGACTCGATGTAGGCCCCGCTGGTGGTCGTGCCCAGGAGCCCCGCTGCGACGCACGTGAGGGCATCCACGGCCATCGGCTTCTGCAGCTCGGGGAAGCGGCCCTTCTCGTCCAGCAGGCCGCCGGCCGCGCCGAGACCCATCAGCGTCCCGAGCGTGTCGAGCAGCCCCATGATCACGAGCGTGAGCAGCGCCGGCAGGAAGACGAGCTGCAGCACGCCCGCGACGTCCAGCTTCAGGAAGAGCGGCGCGAGGCTCAGCTCACCCGTAAACGGCATGGCGGCCAGAGCGCGCGGCGCTTCGCCGTGGCCGGCGAGGACGCCGATCACGGCGGTGGCGGCCATGCCGAGGAGCAGCGCGCCGCGGACGCGCCGCTGCAGCAGGACCACGATCAGCAAAAAGCCGAGGACGGCCAGCAGCACGCGCGGGTCGCGGAGCTCGCCGATCCGCAGCGGCACGTCCGGCGCGCGCAGCAGGCCGCCCGGCGCCGTGAGGGCGGCCGGAGGCATGCCGGCGGCCCCGCTGGTGACGATGCCGGTCTCGTAGAGGCCGATGAGCGCGAGGAAGAGACCGATGCCGACCGCGAAGCTGTGCTTCAGGCTCGGCGAGAGGGCCTCCGCCAGCCACGCCCGCACCCCCAGCAGCGTGATCGCCAGGAAGACGAGGCCGCTCACGAACACGGCCCCCAGCATCTGCGGCCAGGTGGCGCCGATCGCGGCGAGGCCGAAGGCGACGAAGGCGTTCTCGCCCATGTAGGGGGCGACGGCTATCGGGCGGTTCGCGTAGAGGCCCATCAGCAGCGTGCCGAAGACCGCGGTCACGATCGTGGCCACGGTGCTCGGGCCGGTCGGGATGCCCGCGAACGAGAGGATCGCGGGGTTCACGACGATGATGTAGGCCATCGTCGCGAAGGTAGTGACCCCGCCGATCACCTCGCGGCGGACGCTGGTGCCGTGCGCCTGCAGCCGGAAGAGCCGCTCCAGCATGGCCGGGACGACTCTAACAGAAGGAGCGGCTCAGAGGCCGGCCATTCGCTGCCAGGTGCAGCGGGGACGTTTCGTCAGGAAGGGGGAGGTGAAGCGTCGCCCCTCGGATGAGCGAGGGGCGACACCCGCGCCGCGGGCGCTACTCCTCTGGAGGTGGCGGAGGGGGCACGACCCCGCCTTCACAATGCGGAACACCGCTCAGCCCGTTGTTGAAGGCATCGAGTTGGCTGGCGTACGCGATGCCGGTCTCACGGATGGCTCCCGTCGGCCAGGTGCCGAGCCCGCCCACGGAGGCAAGCCACGCGTCGGCATTCGCGATCGTGGCGGCGATGCCGGAGCTGTCGGCCCCGCTCATCACGTTGAGCTTCGCGGCGATCAGCTGGTGCGCGAGGATGTAGGTCGCATCGCCACGCGGGGGTGTCGAGAGGATCACGATCAACTGGTCCTGCGTGTACCCTGCGCCGCCCAGGGTCATGGCGTCGGCAGGCCAGACCTCAGGATGGTTCCGCCAGTAGCCCTGGGTCAGCGTGCACCCTGTTTCCTGGGCCCCGACCGGGCCGGGAAGTGCTACGAGCAGGCCGGCGAGCAGCAGGCCCGCCCCCGCGAGGGAAATGGTGTTACGGGACATGGTCGTTCGCTCCTTGGGTTGCGACAGTGCGCTTTACGACACCCTCGTCGAAGCGACCGCCACGGCGGACGAGGAGCCCCGGACTGAAGCGAACGCTAGTCCCTCGCAAGGGCCGGCCCCTGTGTCGTGGGTCACCACCCGGGCCGGGGTGTGTCCTGGTTCACGCCGCGATCGCAAGTGCCACGCGCGACGCCCGACCCGATACCAGGTCGAGTGATCCATCTGCCGCGGGCTCCGAGCGCTCATCGACCGGCTCAAGTGCCCGCGCGTAGGCGAGCGGCGCACGTCGCTGGCACCAGCGAGCCCACCTCGACTTCGACGGCGCGCGGGAGTGAGCCGCGTCACAATCGGCTCTGCCCGGGCGTTCTCCAGCATTGACACCGCCGCCCCTGTCCCCTATTCGCCGCCAGAGTGAAGACGTTCTCACGGCCGGGGACCCTCCGCCTTCGGCGAGCGTCTTCTGGTCCAGTCGAGGGAGTCGGTCGAGTCGCAGAAGGGGGCAAGTCGATCATGGTCAAGGGATCACGTCGGCGTTCGCTGTTTCTCGTCGTCGGTGTTTCGCTCGCGTTGGCCGTGGCCGGCTCGGCGTTGTACGCCAGCCACTCGTGGGGCGGCTACCACTGGGCCCGCACCAGCAACCCGTTCACGCTGACGGTCGGGGACAACGTGAATTTGGCGTGGGACGCCTACCTGGACGAGGCGGTTTCCGACTGGAGCCAGTCGACCGTGCTGGACCTCATGAAGGTGACCGGCGGGACCAACCCGAAGCCCTGCCGACCCACGAGCGGCCGCATCGAGGCCTGCAACGCCAAGTACGGCAACACCGGATGGCTCGGCATCGCCCAGATCTGGATCACAGGGGGAGTCCACATCACGCAGGCCGTCACCAAGGTGAACGACACCTACTTCAACACCGCGCAGTACAACACTCCGGCGTGGCGCAGGCTCGTGATGTGCCAGGAGATCGCTCACGACTTCGGCCTCGACCATCAGGACGAGAACTTCGACAACCCCAACCTCGGCTCGTGCATGGACTACACGGGCGATCCCGACGGGCCGCCGTCGAACGAGCATCCGAACGCCCACGACTACGAGCAGCTCGAGACCATCCACGCGCACCTCGACGCCACGACCACCATCGGCCAGTCGGCGAGCTCGCTGAAGGCTCCGCCGGCGATGGGCCAGATCGACTTCGAGGGCCCGGGCCAGTGGGGCCGCCTCGTCCGCTCGACGAACGGCGGACGCACCGAGGTGTACGAGCTCGACTTCGGCGGCGGGAACAAGGTCGTCACGTTCGTGGTCTGGGCGGACGGACCGAGGGGCAACCGGTAGCGCCCGTCATTCCGAAGCGCGGGGCCGGGCACACAGGTGATCGAACACCAGATCGAGCGCCTGCGAGCACCTCGCGGCGGACGCTGGTGCCGTGCGCCTGCAGCCGGAAGAGCCGCTCCAGCTTGGCCGGGACGACTCTAGCAGAGGCGCGGCCCACAGGCCGCCATTCGACCCGACAGGTGGCGACGGTCGCGTTCGGGGTGTTTCCAGGGGTCAGGCCGTCGCCGTCTCGGACTTCAGGTACGCGTTGGGGTCGTGATCGAGCGCGCCGGCGGGCAGAGACTCCCAGAGAGGCCCCAGGTCGCGCCGGACGCGCTCCGCGTAGAACGCCGGCACGGCGAGCGTCTCGCTCTCGAAGAAGCGACGCACGGACAGGTCGGAGTCGAGCAGGCGACGGATCGTCGCGTCGTGGTGGACGCGGCCGAGGCCTTCGGTCGAGACGGCGCGCACGAAGTTCAGGGAGCGGGTCAGCCAGCCCTCGTTCGCGGCGAAGCGGCGGGCAATAGCGCGCGGCGAAAAGGAGTGCCGGCGCAGGTCGATGATGCGGTCGTAGAGGCTGGACCAGGAGTAGTTCCTCGGTCGGACGTTCATCGCCTGGTTGTTGTCGAGGAAGTGGAACGGAAACGGGAGGACGCGAGCGTCGCGCTGCAGCTCGAGGTTGAGCGGAGCGGCCTGGCCGAAGGCGGAGAAGAGCGAGTAGGCCGGGAAGGCGCCCGGCGTCTTGTCGACGAAGAGCTTCGTGAGCCGGAAGGGCTCCTCACCCTCGTCGCTGTCGAGCCCGAGGACGAAGTTGGTCTGAACGTACGGGATGTAGCGCTGGATCTGGTTGACGTGCTCCGAGACCTGGTCCACCTTGGCGCGTCCGACCGCTGCCCCCGTCTTCGACTTTGCGCCCATCCCGTACCACGACTCGATGCCGGGCAGGATCGCCTTGAAGCCGTTCTTCCTGAGCCGGACAAGGTGCGGCTCCGAGAGGATCGACAGGCTGCTCTCGGCGGCGAAGTCGATCGCGCCGGGCGGCACGGCCTCCTCGATCGCGGCCATCGTCTCGTCGAAGCGGATGCCGAAGTTGGGATCGTGCCATCCGACACGCGGCCGTTTCAGCGTCTTTAGAAGGAAGCGCAGGTCCTCCTGGATCTGGTCGTGCGCCAGCGGCTGGTAGTCCACCACGGAGTCGATGCAGAAACTGCAGGTGTAGGGGCAGCCCAGGCTGCCGATCATCGGCACGATCTTGACGGCCGGGGCTTTGGCGATCGTGGGCTCGATGAACTTCCAGCGTTCCCGCACCCCGGGCAGCTGCGGAGGCTGCTTCTTGGCGGAAAGCACCAAGCCGAGCGGGTGGTGGGGGGCGCAGTCACGCAGCACTTCGTCGAGCAGCGCCTTGTCGGTAAAGCCGAGCACGTAGTCGAAGTAGCGGGCCGCGTCCTGCGGGTAGCAGCGTGCGTGAGGGCCGCCGACCACGGTGACCGTGCCGCCCGCTCGATATCGGCTGCTGATCGCGGCCGCCCTCTGGGCCGCGTTCGTGAAGGCGGCGATGAACAGCACGTCGAGGTCGGACGGCAGCTCGCGGGCGAGGTCCTCGGTCCCGGTGTGGCACACGAAGCTGACGTCGTGGCCCATCTGCTCGCACCAGACGGCGGTCACCTGCGGCATGATGCTCGCGAAGTTGGGCTTCATCAGCCGATTCCATAGGCCCGGCGTCGGCCTGTTGCCCACCAGATCGAGAATTCCGATGCGTAGGCGGCGCATGAACGTATCTCCTCGAGGGGGACCGGACTGACGCGCGCGGGTCGGATGCCTGGCTCGAGGGGAGGATCGGGGCGATCAACCTGAGCGATCAACGGCGGCAGCCTAGCACGAGCCGCGCGGACCGCCCAATCGCGCTTCCGTGCGCCTGCAGTCGGAAGAGCCGCTCCAGCATGGCCGGGACGACTCTAGCAGAGGCGCGGCCCGAGGCTTTCGACACAGACGGGGCGTAATGCGCTTCTCGAATGACCGTGTCGGCGGCGCCCCAAACCGCACCCACGCGCGGCCCTCGGTCGGTCGCGAAATGCAAACGTAACGGTTTGCGTGCCCATGCTCTACGTTCGAGGGCTTCGTGCGCAGCGGACCGCTGCGGACCCGCGCTTTCCGCTTGACTCGCTCCGGGCGACCGCGGCATCGTACGCGCGTCTCCGAAGTTCCGTACCGGCCTCGAGCCGGCGTTGGCATCTCCTGAGCCGTCCAATGGAGGTTGCGTATGTCACCGTGTTCCGCGCGGGGAAGCGCGGGTGCGGCGCGGATTCTATTCCTCGCTTGCCTGCTCGCCGCCCTTCCTCTTCCCGTCCTCGCCCAGAACTTTCCCGACCTGGCGGTCAGCGACATCAGTTTCTCGCCAGCCCCCTTTCCGGGGGCAGCGGTCGTGGCCACCGCCCGTCTCACCAACATCGGCAACTCCTCCTCGGGGAGCTTCAACGTCAAGTGGTTCGTCAACGGCGCCCAGGTGGGCTACGGCGGACACGCCTCGCTCGGCCCGGGCCAGACCTCGACCGGCAACGTGCGGCTGCCCTGGACGATGGGATCCGGAGACACCGTCTTCCGCTTCGACGCCGACGTGGACGGCAACGTGGAGGAGGAGGGCGAGGCCAACAACAGCTACCAGTCCCTCGTCCGCAACGGCAGCGAGGTGCCGCTCGCCGACCTGCGCGTGGAGGGTATGAGTCTCGACGGTGTGGCGCGGGTGGGCGAAGAGACGATCGCCACCGCCGCGCTGCGCAACATCGGCCAGGCCTCCTCCGGCGGCTTCAACGTGAAGTGGTTCGTGGACGGCCAGCAAGTGGGCTACGGAGCGCACGGCTCGCTCGCCCCCGGCCAGCTCTCCACCGGCAACGTCCGGCTGCCCTGGACGCCGACCCAGTCCGGCACGCACCGCCTGCGCTTCGCGGCCGACGTGGACGGCAACGTCCTCGAGTCCAACGAGACGAACGACCAGTTCGAGGCGACATGGAACGTCCAGCCCGCGCTGCCCGATCTCGTGGTCGAGGACATCACGTTCAGCCCCCCACCCACCGTGGGGCAGCAGACCGTGGCGACCGCGCGCCTGCGCAACGCCGGCGGCACCGGCTCGAGCGGCTTCAACATCAAGTGGTTCCTGGACGGGGCCGAGGTCGGCTACGGCTTCCACGCACCGCTCGCCGCGGGCCAGCTCTCGACCGACAACGTGTACTTCTACTGGACCCCGACCTCGGGAGGAACGCACCGCCTGCGCTACGAGGCCGACGTCGACCGCCAGGTGCAGGAGACGAGCGAGACGAACAACGCCGTCGAGCGCCAGGTGGGGGTGATCGACAATCGCCCCGACCTCGCGGCCGAGGACATCAGCTTCAGCTCACCCCCCACCTTCGGCGTGGAGACCACCGCCACCGCGCGGCTGCGCAACGCCGGCGCTACCGCGACCGGGACCTTCGCCGTCAAGTGGTTCGTGGACGGGGTCCAGGTGGGCTACGGCGGCCACGGTCCTCTCGGGCCCGGCCAGGTCTCGAGCGACAACGTTCGCCTGCCCTGGACGCCGGCCAGCCCCGGCTTCCACCGCCTGCGCTTCGAGGCCGACGTGGACGGCCACGTGGAGGAGCGGGACGAGTCGAACAACACCGTCGTCCGCGACGTGAACGCGATCGATCCCCGGCCCGATCTCCTGGTGGACGACATCGCCTTCACCTCGCCGCCGACCATGGGTCAGCCGACCACGGCCGTCGCGCGCCTGCGCAACGTCGGCCGGTCCGACTCCGTCGGCTTCACCGTCAAGTGGTTCCTGGACGGGGTCGAGGTCGGCTACGGCGCCCACGACCCGCTCCCCGCCGGTCAGACCTCGAGCGGCAACGTGCGCTTCGGCTGGACGCCCGCCACCCCCGGCCCACACAGCCTGCGCTTCGCGGCGGACGTGGACAGGAACGTGGAGGAGGCGAGCGAGACCAACAACGTCTGGGATGAGCCGATCGACGTGATCGACCCCCGGCCCGACCTCGTCGTGGAAGAGGTCACGTTCAGCACGCCCCCAGCGGTGGGCCTGGAGACGGTGGTCACCGCGCGGCTCCGCAACGCGGGCCGATCGGCGACTCCCGCGACCTTCAACATCAAGTGGTTCCTCGACGACGCGCAGGTGGGCTACGGGCTGCACGCGCCCCTCGCCGCGGGCGCCGTCTCGGCCGACAACGTGTTCTTCCGCTGGACGCCGACCTCGGGCGGGATCCACCGCTGGCGCTACGAGGCGGACGTCGACCGGCAGGTCGACGAGGCGAACGAGACGAACAACGCGCTGGAGACCCCGGTGTCGGTGTTCTCACCGGTGTCGGTGAGCTTCACCCCGGCCTCGAGCCTCTCCAAGAACGCCGAGGGCTGGTACACGCCGAACCCGGTCGAGATCCGGGCGACGCTCGCCTGCCCGCCGGCCGCCTCCCCGGGCTGCACCGAGGTCTTCCGGCTCTTCGCCGACAGCGTGGCCGGAGCGCGGTTCTTCTATTACGGGAACGACCCCGGGGCCGCCAACGTGGCCTGCGGCGGCTTCCCTTCGGGTTCCGAGTTCTCCCACAGCAGCCTGGCCGCCACCTGCGGGACTGGCGGTGGCATGTGGCTCACCCTGCCTCCCGGCGGGTCGTGGACCGGACGCTTCCTGCTCTGGATCCAACCCTCGGATGCGTCGAGCCTCGCGGTCCGGGCGGAGTGGGGCACGGTCACCGAGAGCGCGACGCTCTCGATTCCTCGGGCGGAGGTGCATCCCCTCGTCTTCGTCCACGGGGTCCTGGGCTCCATGCCGCCCCAGAACAGGCTCGTCACGAGCCAGGACGGCTCGAAGGACGTGTTCGACCCGTTCATCGGCAGCTACCAGCCCCTTCTCGACAACCTGCAGAAGATGGGCTACGAGTGGAACCGCACCCTCTTCGGCATCGCCTACGACTGGAGGAACTCGAACCGGATCTCCGGCGGCTTCCTCGGCGAGCAGCTCGCGGGTGGGGTCATCCCGGCCTCGCGATTGCCGTGGGTGAACGCCGACCGCAAGGCCGACCTCGTGGTCCACAGCATGGGCGGCCTCGTCTCGCGCTCCTACATCCAGGGCATCGCCGTCTCGCCGGGCAACGGGACGGCCGTCCCCTACGCGGGCGACGTCGACAAGGTCGTCTTCGTCGCCTCGCCCCACAAGGGCTTCCCCTTCAACTACCGCACGCGGGAGGGCATGACCTGGTGGGACTACCTCTACAACGCGCCGTTCCAGTCGGGCCTCGGCATCATGACCGAGCTGATGGACGGGTCGATCTGGCCGCGGCTCGTCGGCAAGAAGTTCCAGCCGACCGACGCCGAGCTCGAGCGCGACTGCGAGTGGACGCTCCTGCCCCGGCCCAGCCAGAACTACGCGCTCCTCTACCAGCGCACCCGGGGCGGGATCCCGGGCTTCTACGGGTGCTCCTTCGAGGCCATCACGCCGTGGTCCCGCGATCCGCTGCGCGGCGCCCAGTCGCTCTACGAGATGCTGCCGACCGAGGACATGCCCGTCTACCTGGTCAACGACGACCGCAACCCGCCGAACCGCCCCGCCGACTGGCCTTGGTTGCACGAGGTCAATACGTTCCTCCGAGACCTCAACGCGAACGCCGGCCTTCTGGCGAGCCGGCTGGGCGACCCCGCGCGGGCCGACAACATCTACGTGATCTACGGCCAGGGCGCCCCGGAAACCGATCGCCACTACGAGGTCCTGCCGGCGGAGGTCAAGCGATGGCGCTACGGCATGGTGCCGCTCACCGGCACGCCCATCCACGAGACCGTCGCCGGAGACGACCTCATCCCCTCGGAGAGCGCCAGCATGGCGGGCATTCTCGATCTGCCGCCCGGCAACGTCGCGGCGCTCGACGCCTCGCCGGCGGGCAGCGCCGGTGGCGCGCGCCACAAGGAGATCGTGTTCCACACCGAGGTGCAGCGCCGTCTTCTGCCGCGGTGGCTGACCGGGGCCGAGTTCCCGGTGTCGACCGCCTGGTCCGCGCCGCTCGTGAACGCGGGCAAGCTCCTCGAGGTGCTGAGCGCCTGCCCGGTCAACCTGCTCATCACCGACCCCCAGGGCCGGCGGCTGGGCTACGACCCCGTGAGCGGGCGGGTCCTGCGCGAGATCCCGAACGCGGTCTATGCGTCGCCCGGCGCCGAGCCGCAGATCGCGATCATCGCGAACGCGCTGCCGGGAGAGTACCGGATCGTCGCCACCGGCTACGGCGCGGGCGCCTACAGCCTCCAGGTCAACCAAGGCGGCGGAGCGGGAACCGTTGCCCTCGCCTCCTTCGACGGCACGACCGCGCCCGGACAGGAGGATGCGCACACCCTCACCGTCGTGGCGAACACGCCACCGCAGGCGAAGGACGACGCGTACGTCGTGCGGCCCGGTCGCATGCTCAGCGTCGGTGTGCCGGGCGTCCTCGCCAACGACGTCGAGCTGGACGGCGAGCTCCTCACCGCCACCCTCGTGAGCGATCCGTCCCACGGCCAGCTCGCCTTCGCCCCGGACGGCTCCTTCAGCTACACGCCCGAGGCCGGCTACCTGGGCGAGGACGCCTTCGTGTACCGGGTGAGCGACGGCCAGACGCAGTCGAACGAGGCCACGGTTCAGCTCGCCCCGCGGGCGCCCCGGGTGGACGGCGGA
>Ga0209342_10008126_pt1 | contig 10525 bp, 10 predicted proteins | sample RifCSP16_2_FD_184023 | JGI IMG/M metagenome (GOLD analysis project Ga0209342, IMG submission 184023) | Soil microbial communities from Rifle, Colorado - Rifle CSP2_sed 16_2 (SPAdes) (version 2) | ecosystem: Environmental > Terrestrial > Deep subsurface > Rock core/Sediment | place: Rifle... | reverse complement strand
CCTCAATAGAACACTATTTCTGCTTTTCGTGATGGTCTGCAATGGCGGCAGCGGCGGCATTGATAGCGTCGTAATAGTGTTCTATTGAGGCCAGCAGGTTTCTTCTCTCGCCGTATGTGAACAAGGCGCCGATCAGCTTTTCCAACTCTGCGGCAATGGTATTGTGGCGGTGGAATTCCGGGTCGTCAAATATCTTATTGAATATGTCGCCTGTAAGGATGTGCTGTATCATCATCTCGCGGATGTCCGCGAGGGTTATGTCCGGGTTTATCTCGTCTTTACAAAGTTTCAGGAACTTGTCGCGCTCTTTTATAAACTTTTCATTCTTTGCCCCGGCCTCTTCTATGCGCCTTCTCAGGGTTTCTATGATGACAGGGATATCGTGCTTAAACTTCTCTATCGCATCTTCGAACTTGTATACAGCCTCGTTCTTGTAAGAAATGAAGGCTGTGATGATGGCGTGCAGCTTGTCGGTGTCGCGGACTGAAACCCGCATCACCTCTTCGCCGCGTTGGAACAGTACCGCCGTCTGGCTGTCTTCAAAAAGCGTATTGCTAAGCGGATACCCCTTTTTAATCTTTGCACCTATCTCGTCATCAATTACGTCCTTCTCATCCTTGCTTTCCCAATAGCCGACATCCAGACCCCAAAGGTTTTTGAGAATCCCATCGGGCTTTACCTTGCTGCCACACGTTCCCATGCAATAGACTTCGCGGACTACTTCGTAATTGTTCTTGTGCGCATAGTCATTGAGGAGCATCCAGAAATAGCTCTTTATGGCATCTTCATTGCGGGACTTGCCGAATTGCAGGGCGCGGTCAAGATTGGTGTAGTATTGATTTATGAGGAGTTTTGACATAACTTATTTTACTTCAATCATTTTCTGCTTTTAAACACATTTGCTTTTAAATCACACTCCTGCTGATAAAGCACAGTCTATACTACGCCACTGCTTTCAAATGACAGGAAGGATTCCAGATGTTGCTATTTCTTCGTCTTCAGGGTAGACAACGCAGTTTTCAGATTCACTGAGGTATTCTAAAACCATATCGAAATCTATATTGATACGCTTGATTGAAATGAGGTGCTTGATCTCTGCAAGCACAATGGCGGGAAAGACAAAGTTGTTGCCTTTGTTTATAAGAATTTGACGGTGCTGCGGCTTTAATCTCTTGTTCTTATCTAAAAACCATATAAATATATGAGTGTCAACAATATAGGTCATATCTTGTTCTTAAAGGAGTATTCATATTTTTTGATCTCTTCAAGGGAAATATCCATTTTACCCTCATAAGCTCCATACAAATCCGATAAGAACTTTCCTTTTTTAGGAGCAATAATTTTCGACTTCAGCACCTTCAATTGCTGCTCCAGACTTTCAATTTGCAATTTTATTACCGCTTCTTTCATAAAACAGACCTCCTTGTTTGCTGCTTTATAATTCTATATCATAATACCAGCTTATTCTATAGCTAAAAAGAAAAACTGGACTGACCTATTCCCCCCCCAACCCTCTCCCGCAAAGGGGCAAGGGAGAAAGTGTGTCCACTATCTTAGAATTGCCCCTTCTCCACTTCTCTCACTATCGCCTCCACAATATCTTTTTCTTTTATTTTTTTCGCAGGCTTGCCTTTTATGTATAACATGCCGACTCCATCTCCGCCTGCTATGCCGATGTCTGATTCAATTGCCTCACCCGGGCCGTTTACCACGCACCCCATGACAGCTATATTTATTGGCTTTGTGATGTGCGAAAGCCTCTTTTCTATCTCATTTGCAAGGGTAATGATGTCAAGCTTGATTCTTCCGCAGGTTGGGCAGGATATGATATTGACCCCCCTCTCCCTTAATTTCATTGCCTTGAGAATCTCCCACCCTACCCTCACCTCTTCCACAGGGTCTCCTGTAAGAGAAACCCGTAAGGTATCGCCTATGCCTTCTGCCAATAAAATGCCGAGACCGACTGCTGATTTAACTGTGCCTGAAAAGATTGTCCCTGCCTCTGTGATGCCTATGTGAAATGGATAATCAACCTTTTTAGATAGAAGCCTGTATGCGTCAATTGTTTTCCAGACATCAGATGCCTTTAATGATACCTTAATATCATGGAAATCTAAATCTTCCAGTATCTTTATATGCCGCAATGCACTCTCTACCATTGCCTTTGGCGTTGGGTGGCCGTATTTTTCCAAAATATTCTTTTCCAGAGAGCCGGCATTCACGCCAATTCTAATGGGTATCTTCTTTTCCTGTGCAGCCTTTACTACTGTCTTGACCCTTTCTTTATCCCCTATATTGCCGGGATTCAGCCTTAGTCCATCAATTCCGTTATCTATGACCTTCAACGCTAATCGATAATCAAAATGAATATCCGCAATAAGGGGAAGATTGATAGCCTTCTTAATCTTGCCTACTGCCTCTGCCGCCTCCATATTAGGGACAGCAACGCGCACAATTTCACACCCTGCCCTTTCCAATGCCTTTATCTGATTCACCGTTGCCTTCACATCAGCAGTATCAGTATTGGTCATAGACTGGACAGAGATGGGGGAATTGCTTCCAATCTTTATGCTGCCAACTGAAATCTGTCTTGTTTTTCTGCGGGTCATGATTTTCAAGATTTTTGCAGTCATTGCAAAGCCGACAAATATCGGCTGAAGCAATCTCTTACCTGCTGCGTCATTTAAGAAACGAGATTACTTCGCTTCACCCTGTACCATTTGGTTCAGGGCTTCGCTCGTAATGACACGATGAGAAGGTTTTTCAAGCACTATCATACCAAAAAAATTAGGCTGAAGGTCAAAGAAAATCAATAAAAATCTTCAGCCCTCAGCCTTAAGTCTTACTACGTGGTGCCCGAGGCCGGACTCGAACCGGCACGGTAGTTTCCCACCTCGGGATTTTAAGTCCCGTGCGTCTACCAGTTCCGCCACTCGGGCAAAGTTAGTGATAAGTTTGGAGTTAGGAGTTTTGAGTCAAAGACAAAAAAGAATACTCTAACTCAGGACTCTGAACTAAAAAATGGAGGCGGCGAGCGGATTTGAACCGCTGCATCGCAGTTTTGCAGACTGCTCCCTTAGCCACTTGGGTACGCCGCCTTAGTGTGATAGTATAATTGCCGTATCCGCTTTTTGTCAAGGCAAAAAGTGTACCCCAAAAATCAATGTCTATTTTTGGAGTGTACTCAATGTGAGGGTTTACATATGGAGGGGATAAATGGAAAGGCCTTGGCCTTTACCCCAAACAAAAAAATTGTGGCGAAAGGGTTTAGCACAGGGTGTGAGGTTTCACTCCTTTAAATTCCTTTCCTTAAGCCTTTTTAAGCCTGTAATTGCTGCTTTATCATCTGGATTTATATCCAATGCCCTTTGAAATGCCTCTTTAGCCATCTTCATATCGCCTCTTTGCATATACAGCTCGCCAAGGGCTACATGGGCAAAACCAATATCAGGGTTTATTGTTACAACCTTTTTCCACTCCTCGAACTCTTCATTTCGCATACCCAGATTAAAGTAAATATAGGCAAGGGATAGATGAGATTCTTCATTATCCGGATTCATAGAAAGATTCCTCTTAAACTCCTGCACGATTTCATTTATAATTTCTTTATGCACCAGAGACCTGTTCAGGTAAGTAGGATTTAGCTCATTAGGCCTTGCATATCTATATTCAAATCTTTTGATAATATCCTTATTCCTTGAACCTCTTTTAGCATAGACTATGGCCTCTCTATCCCAGTAGATCAATGCCCATTCAGGGTTTTCGATGAGATGTGCTATCCGCTCCTTTCTTGCATAGTCTCTTGAATATTCCAGTATTACCCAGTCTATATCATAATCTTTAACTACCTTTTGCCATGCATCTGGAGTAAGATGCGCATCCAGATAACTCTTGTAGAAATCCTGTTTGTAAACATCGTTTCTTCCGTCTATAAAGACCTTTTGTTCAGGAAATAACCGCCATATAAGATAACCGCCATAGCCTATAGAATTAAACATATTCCCTTGAATATTATTGTGTCGTAAAAAATCCACTGTCTTTACTGGAAAAACCCTCTCTTTCAGCCCAAGGCCGAATGCATATGTTTTACTGTTTAAAACAACCAGATAAAATATAATGCCTATGCAGACGGTCAAGATGAGCGGTGTAATAAATTTAATACGTTCAAATCTCGAGGATATCTTAGGAAAAGAAAATAGGTTAAGCCTTCTTGCAACAATAGGGCCTACTGCTATTGCAAACTCTGGCAACAGTCTTATCCCTTTTACAGCAAGATAGAGAAAAGCAAAAAAGGTCAACAACTCTGTAAAATCTATCTTCTTAAATTGGCGGATAAACACAAATAGGCAGAGAGTGAGAAGCAGGGAAAAGCCCCATGTGTATCTAATCCCATAATCAAGGTCAATAAGGTGAACCAATCTGAGGGGCTGCCATTCCTGAATATTCTGCATATAGAGTGTTTGCCCGGTCAGAAAAAATGGAAATAAAAAGGCCTTGAATCCAGCAGGATTTATCAGGGTTGCAATCACCAGTGCCACTATGGCAAGGGTTAGGTTGATAAATTGTTTCTTGGTAAAGATAGGTGCTTCTCTGTTGCCAGAATATACTGCAATACCCTCGCCCACTAAAAAGATTAAAGGTGTCATGAGACCAAGAATGTGGCTTCCATGGATATTGACCCAGAAGAGCTGGACTATCGGCAGAATAAAGAGATAATTTTTCCCTCTGAATTTATAAATATTGAGAACATAGAAAAATATTGCCAGAAAAAGGAATTCAAAAATGTGAGGCCGGATACTCATCCTGAATCTTACAACAAATGCGACAACTATCAAGGTAAAGAGAGTTAGATAACCCTTTGCCCCGGTAACCTGCATGGTCTTATAAAGAATAAAGAAAACCAGAGTTAAAAGGATTGCCTTGCAGATGATAAGTCCATTAAGGCCTCCTATGGTGTAGACCCAGTAGAAGACAACACCTGATAGCCATGACTGTATTGATAAGGGAGTATTGCCTGCTGTAAAAGAGAACGGATCAATCTGGTTAATCTTGCCTGTTTCAAGGATGTACTTACCAGTGGCAAGATGATAGAAAATATCATAATCTGCAATCTGAGAAAGCCCCATCGAAAATATAAACGAAAAGAGCGCACAAAGTAAGATATTATCTGTTTTTTCTGAAGTCATACGTTAACGCAAAGATTCAATCAACTGCCACCATTTCTCTTATCTTTTCAAATTTCTTATCTCCTATCCCTTTTACCTTTTTAAGGTCTTTTATACTCTTAAATCCGCCAAGCGCCTTTCTGGTTTCAATAACCTTCTCTGCTAATTTTGGCCCTATGCCTGGAAGGGCCTCAAAATCCTGTGCAGTAGCCTCATTGATATTTAGAGGAATCGAGAAGATTAGGTGCTTTTCTCCGCTCATCCGTCCTTTGGTAGCAGAACCGTTTTTGTTTATGGTAATCTTTGAACCGCTTTTGACTCCGCCTGAGGCGGATGACTCCTGATCCCCGATAGTTACATTCGAGGACAGGCTTCTGCCCTCTGGTTTCTTTTTTGGCAATACATAGACCTTGCTATTACCAGAAGGGTCTTCTACCTCAAAAACGGTCTGCCCTGCAGAAGATGCCGGGGTAATCTCGGTAGGCTCTTTAGATGTATAAAATTCTTTCAGAAAAAAAACTGCTGTAAGAAAGACAGCTATAGCAAGGAGGGCTATGTCTCTTGATTTAACCATGCTATCTCCTATGAAAGAATATTGATTACACCCCGCTAAGCGGGGTTACACAGATTTTTGAAATACGATTACGCAGATTTATACAGAGCGACATAACTTCTCATACCCGCGTTGCCTGTCTGCGTGCGGACACGCACAGGCAGACTCCTCGGCTCGACCCGCTAAGCGGGTCTCGTCGTTGCGGCGTATGCTTAAAATACGCCTCACTCCTCGCTTTCGTAGCGCCCGGGGAACCCACGCGAAGCGTGGGTCGTGCCTTGTTCTGACGCCCTGTATGCGGAATTATTCATGACGCTCATAAAACCCCTATTGTGCTTTAATCTGTGTTATCTGCCTTTATAATCGGTGTAATCTTTCATATCATCTCTTTTTTTTACCTTGCATTCCTTTTCGCTTTTCATCTTTGTAGAGTTTGTACTCAAGACTGTCCACAAGCGCCTGCCAGCTCGCCTCAATCACATTCTCAGAAACTCCGACAGTGCCCCATTTTTCCTTTCCATCCCCTGACTCTACGAGCACTCTGACAGACGCAGCCGTCCCTTTGCCTGCGGTCAACACCCTTACCTTGAAATCAAGGAGTTCAACATCTTTAAGGCTGGGATAAAATTTTTCAAGCGCCTTTCGCAGGGCGTTATCAAGGGCGTTCACAGGGCCATTTCCCTCGCTTGCTGTATGCTCAACCTTGCCATCAACTTCAAGCTTTATCGTAGCCTCAGCATATGGCGGTTCAACCTCCTTTTTCTTTTCATCAATGACTCTGAAACCGAGGAGTTTAAAGTATTTTTTTCTGGCCTTCATGGCCTTCTGCATCAAAAGCTCGAATGACGCCTCTGCGCCTTCATACTGAAAGCCCTTATGCTCAAGCTCTTTAAGGGTCTTGAGTATACTCTGGATAATTGGGTCTTTGCTCTTTATGTCAATGCCAAACTCCTGCGCCTTATACAAGACATTTGATTTTCCAGAAAGGTCAGAAACAAGAACCCTCTGATGATTGCCAACCAAATCAGGCTTGACATGCTCATATGTATCAGGCCTTTTCAGTACCGCGCTTACATGCACGCCGCCTTTATGCGCGAAGGCGCTGTCTCCAACATAGGCCTGATGTTTATTGTGAGGCAGGTTTGCCAACTCATAGATAAACCTGGATGTCTCTCTTAGCTTTCTTAACTGCTCAGAGCTTATGCAGTCTATTCCCATTTTTAATTTGAGATTAGGAATGATAGAACAGAGATTCGCATTTCCGCACCTCTCGCCAAAACCATTTATAGTTCCGTGCACCTGAACAGCGCCTTCTTTTACAGCAAGGACGGAGTTTGCAACAGCGGTCTCTGAATCATTATGGGCATGGATGCCCAGTGGCGCATTTACATGATGCTTTACATCCCTCATAATCTCAATTAGCTCATCAGGCAATGTCCCACCGTTTGTATCGCATAAGATAAGACACTCTGCTCCGCCTTCCTGCGCAGCCTTGAGCGTTTTTAAGGCATATTCAGGATTTGCCTTATATCCATCAAAGAAATGCTCAGCATCATAAAAGACCTCTTCTACTTTATCTTTTAGATAACTGAGCGAGTCACGGATAAGTTCAAGATTTTCATCTAAAGAGATTTTTAATGCCTCTTTTACGTGCAGATCCCATGACTTGCCAAATATCGTTATAGCCTTAGTATTTGCCTTTAAAAGCGCCTTTATGTTGGAATCATCCTTTGCCTTTGCGCCTGCCCTTTTTGTGCTGCCAAAGGCAACGAGTCTGGCATTGTATAGCTTCACGTTCTGCATTTCTTTAAAGAACTGAATATCCCTCGGGTTTGAGCCAGGCCATCCGCCCTCAATATAATGGATGCCGAGTTCATCCAACTTCTGGGTAATCCGGATCTTATCCTCAACAGAGAAATTTATATCCTCTGCCTGAGTGCCATCTCTTAATGTTGTATCGTAGAGTTTAAACATAAGTTATCCTTTTTGGCATACTCCAACGGCAAAGTAAAAAGCTCCAGATGCAAGGCGGAATAAGTAGCGTGGGGGTTTATCCCCCACCAACAGCCGACCATAAAGGTCGGCGCTACAGAGTATGTTGAGCGAAGAAGCCGCAGCCAATGCCGAGATTCCTCTCCGCCTCAGGCGGATCAGAACAGGCTCCGCAGATGGACTTTTTACGAAGCCGCTACCTCTCCTCCTCCACATCTTCCTTCCCCAACCCAAACGCATCATGCAAAGCCCTTACCGCAAGTTCAGTATACTTTGCATCTATAACAGCGGATATCTTTATCTCTGATGTTGAAATCATCTGGATATTGATATTTTCCTTTGCCATGGTCTCAAACATTTTAGATGCAACACCAGCATGACTTCTCATGCCAGCGCCAACAATAGAAACCTTCGCAATATTTATATCAGAGAGCACCTTTCCTGCCTTTAATTCTTTTGCAGTCTTCTCTACAAGCTGTAACGCCTTCTTAAAATCAGCCTTTGATACCGTGAATGTCAAATCTGTATGTGCATCATGGCTCACATTCTGCACAATCATATCAACATTTATATTTGCTTTTGTAAGCGGCGCAAAAAGCTTTGCCGCAATGCCTGGCCTGTCAGGCACTTTTGCCACTGTTATCTTTGCTTCGTCTTTATTATATGTTACGCCAGAAACAATTACCTTTTCCATGTCTTTATCCTCCTTAGTAACTAATGTCCCTTCCGCATCCGTAAAGGACGATTTCACAAGCATAGGGACATCATACTTCTTTGCAAACTCAACAGACCTTGTCTGTAAAACCTTTGCACCCATGCTTGCCATCTCAAGCATCTCGTCATAAGAAACCTTTTTTAACTTCCTTGCATCAGGGCATATATTAGGGTCTGTTGTATAAACACCTTCCACATCCGTGTATATCTCGCACACATCTGCCTTGAGCGCTGCTGCAAGGGCAACCGCTGTTGTATCAGAACCGCCTCTGCCAAGTGTTGTTATATTGCCTTCTTTATCAACTCCCTGGAATCCTGCAATAACAACGACATTTCCTTTTTTGAGCTCAGAAAGTATTCTACTAATCTCTATCTCTTCAATCCTTGCCTTGCTGAATGCGCTATCCGTTATAATCGGTATCTGATGGCCGAGAAATGATTTTGCACCAAAACCTAAATCCTGAAGCGCAAGCGCCAGAAGCCCTATGGTAACCTGCTCGCCTGTTGCCACAACAACATCATATTCCCTGCCAATGGGAAACTCCTTCATCTGATTCGCCAGATCAACCAGCTTATTGGTCTCCCCAGACATGGCAGATACAACCACAATCACCTTATGCCCTTTCCTTTTTGTCTGCGCAACCCTTATAGCAACATTTCTAATTCTTTCTATATTACCAACAGATGTGCCGCCGTATTTCTGGACTATTAAGGTCATTGTTTTCTCCTACGAAAAGATGTTCTTAATAACTGTGAATCATATCTTACAGCCAGTTTTCTACTCTTAGCAGCAGAACTTTGGAAAAATGCCGTACATTCCCCGTAATAATCATTAAATTATTGTGTAACGCAATTGCAGCTATTCTCATATCCGGTTCTGATAATGATATTCCTTTTTTCTCTAACTCTGCCCTCATTTTCCCATATACCTTTGCCGAACCTTCATCAAACGATAATATCTGGATATTCGGCCATACTACGGTTTCCAGTTTCTCTAAAAAATAAGCAGGGCGATTGCTTTTATAAGCACCATATATCAGTTCGCCAACGGTTATCGTAGTTGTAAACTGTTCTTCTGGTGAGATAGATGCCAGCTTCTTAATGAAAGGCAGTGAGGGGTTACGTTTGATTATATGGCTTATTGTGTCTGTATCAAAAAGATACATCACAAAACCCCTTTTATCTTTCGGTCTCTGGCTTCTCCCCTCTTTTTGTAAATAAGCGCGATAATTTTATCCAACTCCTTAAAATCATCCCATGCACCTAATGCGGCCAGCAGACCTTTTCTTTTCTCTTTTTGTTTTTGTTTTTCAATAAGTTCAAGTTCTTTTATACTCACCATAGCTGCCATTGGTTTGCCTTTCCGCTCAATAACGAAGTGTTCCCCCTCCTTACTTACTTCGCTTACTACCTCAGAAAAATGCCTCTTTACCTCGGCGACCCCTATTGTCTTTGACATAATCTTGACCTCCCATTATGATGTCATAATGACATTATGACATCTAAGATAGCCATAGTCAAATTATTTTTAGTCCGCAACTTCAAACTCAAGATTTGAGCCGAGCATATAATATTTCCGTTTCTCAATTCACGCTCAAGAATGCGACTTTTTCCTCCCTATCTTATGTATCGCCATCCCATGCACATCCTCGGCCGCCTCCAAAACAATCTCTGGCAACGTGGGGTGCGCATGAATTGTCTCTATTATATGCTTTAATTTCCCACCGCCCTTTACCACAATCGCCGCCTCGCCTATCAAATCCGTTGCATGGGCTCCTACTATAGTCGCGCCAAGAACCCTTTCCGTGCCTTCCTCAACAATTATCTGCATGAACCCTTCTGACTCACCCATTGTCAACGCCTTTCCGCTTGCGGCATACGGAAATCTTCCGATACTCACCTTAATCCCCTTTTCCTCCGCGTCCTTTTCTCTCAGACCCACGCTTGCTATCTCCGGGTCTGTAAAGATGCCTGCAGGCACTGCTGAATAATCCATCCATTTTTCCTTGCCAAGGGCGTTTTCCACCGCAACGATTGCGCCTGCGCTTGCAATATGCGCAAGCAGCATCCTGCCTGTCACATCGCCGATGGCATATATCCC
>Ga0209342_10008122_pt1 | contig 10527 bp, 12 predicted proteins | sample RifCSP16_2_FD_184023 | JGI IMG/M metagenome (GOLD analysis project Ga0209342, IMG submission 184023) | Soil microbial communities from Rifle, Colorado - Rifle CSP2_sed 16_2 (SPAdes) (version 2) | ecosystem: Environmental > Terrestrial > Deep subsurface > Rock core/Sediment | place: Rifle... | reverse complement strand
GGGGGTTGACCGGCTTGCCGCGGTCCACCACGACGGACGGGACGCCTCGCTCGAGCAGCCCCCAGGCGCAGAAGAGCCCTGCCGGGCCAGCGCCGAGAATGATCGGGACCTGGGCGGGCGGGCGGACCGGAGCAGGCGCTGGCTCCGGCGCGGGGACCGGGGAGACTCCCAATGGGTCGCCAGGGAGGTCCCCGGCGACGGACACCTCGAGGTTGACGAGCCAGCGCGGGTGGCCTCGCTTGCGGGCATCGAGCGAGCGGCGCACCACCAGGGCCTCGTCCAGGTGTTCCGTCGAGAGGCCCAGCCGCTCTGCGGCACGGCGCACCAGGCAGGACTCATCCTCGTCGAGCCAGAGCGGGATATTCGAGACTCGGTAGCGCAAGTTCGAGCCAGAAACGCGAAGTGACCTACGCGGTGTGCCTGTCACGCGGGCAGGGGGTGCGCAGGTGTCTACGCACCGTGGTGGAGCTCCGTGCAGGGGCCCCCGTGAATCAAGTACATGAAAACATTGCCTCCGTCACCCAGGAGCCGATCATGGCCCGACCCTTGCTCTACGGGAGGCTCACAAGGCAATCGTTCGGGGGGCAGCAACCGGAGAGACTGCTCAATGGTACCAGGCACGCTGGACGTCAAGGGAACCCGGATCCTCGCGAAATCGCTCTTCAAGGAGCTGCGCGGCAACGGCTATTCCCCGAACCAGATCTTGAGTCTGTCGACGGAGCTCATCGATCTCGTCACCCAGGATCTTCGGTGCGAGCACGAGGCGGCTTCCTCCTCGACGCCCCCGCCACCCATCCAGGTCATAAGCGACAAGGGGGGCGGGGCCTGGCGAGCGGCCCTCTAGGCCTGCCCGGACCGAGCCCAAGCAGCGCGGCGCCAGCTAACCTGGCGCCGTTTCTGTTTTCTTGGCAGCAAGTGCCCTTGGTTTCCGTTGACACCCCGGGGTGCCGAAAGTAGTTTCTGGCCGCGTTTTTCAACCCCAGACGGAGGCCTACCCAGGTGGCGCGGATTGCGATCAACGGCTTCGGGCGGATCGGGCGGTGCGTGGTACGTGCGGCAATCGAGCGCGGGGAGAAGGACCTAGAGTTCGTCTCCATCAACGACCTCACCGATACCAAGACGCTGGCCCATCTTCTCAAGTACGACTCGGTCCACGGAACCCTCGACGCCGAGGTGAAGGCGACGGAGAAGGGGATCGTCGTAAACGGCAAGGAGATCCTGATCACGGCGGTGAGATCTCCGGCGGACCTCCCGCACGCTCAGAACAAGGTCGACCTCGTCCTCGAGTCCACCGGCCTGTTCACCGACCGGGAGAAGGCCGAGGGGCACCTCAAGGCCGGCGCGCCGCGGGTGATCATCTCGGCGCCCGCGAAGAACCCGGACATCACCGTCGCCTTCGGCGTCAACCACCAGAAGTTCGACGCCTCGAAGCACAAGATCATCTCCAACGCCTCTTGCACCACCAACTGCCTCACGCCGGTCGCCAAGGTCCTGATGGAGAGCTTCGGCATCAAGCGGGGCCTCATGACCACGATCCACAGCTACACCAACGACCAGAGCCTCCTCGACGTGCCGCACAAGGACCTGCGGCGGGCCCGCGCGGCGGCGCTCTCGATGATCCCGTCCACCACGGGCGCCGCAAAGGCCGTGGCCGAGGTGATCCCGGAGCTGAAGGGCAAGCTGGACGGCACCGCGGTCCGCATCCCGACGCCCAACGTCTCGCTGGTGGACCTGACCGTTGAGATGGAGCGGGCGGCGACCGTCGAGCAGATCAACGCCGCGTTCAAGGCGGCGGCCGAGGGCAAGCTGAAGGGCGTGCTCGCGTACTCCGACGGCCCGCTCGTCTCGGTCGACTTCAATCACAACCCGCACTCCTCGATCTTCGACGCGACCAGCACCTTCGTCATCGAGGGGACCTTCGCGAAGGTCTTCTCCTGGTACGACAACGAGTGGGGCTTCTCGAACCGGATGGTGGACGTCGCGAAGTTCGTGACGCGCTGAGATGGCGCTCAGGACCATCGACAGGCTCGACCTCGCCGGCAAGCGCGTGTTCGTCCGGGTGGACTTCAACGTCCCCCTGGACGAGCACGGCAGGGTCACCGACGACGCGCGCATCCGGGCGTCGCTCCCGACGATCCAGCACGCGCTCGGGGCGAAGGCGAAGGTCATCCTCGGCTCGCACCTGGGGCGTCCCAAGGGCAAGCCGGACGACCGGAGGAAGTTCACGCTCGAGCCCGCCGCCGCACGGCTCTCGGAGCTGCTGGGACAGGACGTGATCCTGGCCGACGACTGCGTCGGGGACGGCGTGAGGAAGCTGGTGAAGGATCTGAAGGACGGACAGGTCCTCCTCCTCGAGAACCTCCGGTTCCACCCGGAGGAGGAGAAGAACGACGAGGCCTTCGCCAGGGAGCTCGCCAGCCTCGCCGACGTCTGGGTGAACGACGCGTTCGGCACCGCCCACCGCGCCCACGCCTCGACTGCCGGCATGGCGCTCTTCGTGAAGGAGAAGGCGGCCGGCTTCCTCGTCAAGAAGGAGGTCGAGTACCTGGGCAAGACGCTGGTCGCCCCGGAGCGGCCCTTCGTGGCCATCGTGGGCGGCGCCAAGGTGTCGGACAAGCTGAAGGTCCTCGAGAACCTCATCGCCAAGGCCGACGCGATCTGCGTCGGCGGCGCGATGGCGTTCACCTTCCTGAAGGCGCAGGGAGTCGAGGTCGGCAAGAGCCTCGTCGAGGAGGACAAGCTCGAGCTCGCGCGGCAGATCCTGGAGCGGGCGCAGTCGAGGAAGGTCGACCTGCTGCTGCCCGTCGATCACGTCTGCGGGGCGGAGCCCAAGGAGACCGCCGAGCGCGTGGTCGTGAACGACCGCGCCATTCCGAGCGGCCTCATGGGGCTCGACATCGGGCCCAGGACGCTCGATCGATACCGGCAGCGGATCCTCGACGCCAGGACGGTGTTCTGGAACGGGCCCATGGGGCTGTTCGAGCAGAAGCCGTGGGCGGAGGGGACCATGGGCATCGCGCGGGCGATGGCGGACAGCCCGGCCATCACCGTGGTGGGGGGCGGCGACAGCGCGGCGGCGGTCGAGGAGGCCGGCCTCGTCGCGAAGATGAAGCACGTCTCGACGGGTGGCGGCGCGAGCCTCGAGTTCATCGAGGGGCGCCTCCTCCCGGGCATCCAGCTGCTGGAGGAGTGACCATGGCCCGCACCAAGTTCGTCTGCGGCAACTGGAAGATGCACAAGACGGTCGCCGAGTCGGTTGCGCTCGTGAAGGAGCTGGCGGGCGTCATCGGGGAGGTGGCCGGGAAGGTCCAGGTCGCGGTCGCTCCCCCGTTCACGGCGATCCACGCGGTCGCCCAGGCAGCGGCGGGCACGGCCATCGAGGTCTCGGGCCAGGACGTGTTCTGGGAGGTGCAGGGCGCGTTCACCGGCGAGGTCGCCGCGCCGATGCTCGCGGAGGCCGGGTGCCGCCACGGCATCGTTGGACACAGCGAGCGCCGGCAGTACTTCGGCGAGACCGACGAGTCGGTGAAGAAGAAGGCCGCGGCGCTCCTCGCCGCCGGCCTGTGCCCCATCGTATGCGTGGGCGAGACCCTCGCCGAGCGAGAGGCGGGTCGGACCCTGGAGGTGGTGGACCGGCAGGTGCGGCAGGGACTCGCCGGCTTCCCCGGTGAGCAGCTCGCGAAGGTGACCGTCGCCTACGAGCCGATCTGGGCGATCGGGACCGGCAAGACCGCGACCACCGCCCAGGCGCAGGAGGTCCACGCCGCCATCCGCAAGATCCTCCGGGAGCTCGGCGGTGCGGTGGCGGAGCGGATGCGGATCCAGTACGGTGGCTCTGTCAAGCCCGAGAACGCCGGAGAGCTCATGTCCCAGCCCGACGTGGACGGCGCGCTGGTGGGCGGGGCCAGCCTCAAGGCGAAGGACTTCCTGGCCATCCTGAAAGGCGCACTCCGTTGATCATCCTCGTCACCATCCTGCACGTCTTCGTCTGTATCTTCCTGATCCTCGTGATCCTGCTCCAGGCGGGCAAAGGCGGGGGCATGGGCGCGGGGCTGGGCGGCGGGGCGCAGGCCGTCTTCGGCAGCCGCGGTTCGCAGACCCTGCTGGGCAAGGTCACCAGCGTATCGGCGGCCATGTTCGTGTTGACGTCGCTGACGCTCGCCTACCACTCGTCGCAGAGCACCTCCGTGGTCGCGCGCGACGCGCAGGCGCCAGCACCAGCCGCGCCTGCCCAGCAGCAGCCAGCCACGCCCGCCCAGCAGCAGCCGGCCGCGCCTGCTCAGCCGCAGCCAGCCACGCCTGCCCAGCCGTAATCCTCACTCCAGGGGCGCGTGGCGCCTTCCGAAACGCGAAGAGGGGACCCGGACAGCCGGATCCCCTCTTCACGGAGTGCCCAGGGCGAGATTCGAACTCGCACGCCTTACGGCGCCACCCCCTCAAGATGGTGTGTCTACCAGTTCCACCACCTGGGCTTTCGAGGCCGGGAGTTCTAGCAAAGGCCCGGTTCGGGCGCAATAGGCCAGAGCGAAGAAGGGAGCAGCCGGCCGGCGGTCGCGGAGATCAGGTCTCGAGGTACTTCCGCTTCTCTTCGACGTCTTTCCACTTGTCCGCGTCCGGCAGCGGGTCCTTCTTCTCCGTGATGTTCGGCCAGGTCTTGCAGAGCTCGGCGTTCAGCCCGACGTACTCGGCCCACTTCGGCGGGAGGCTCTCCTCCGGGAAGATCGCCTTCGTCGGGCAGGCCGGCTCGCAGGCGCCGCAATCGATGCACTCGTCGGGATGGATGACGAGGCAGTTGGGCCCTTCGTAGAAGCAGTCGACGGGGCAGACCTCGACACAGTCGGTGTACTTGCACTTGATGCAGGGCTCGGCGACGACGTAGGCCATGGCACCTCCTTGGCCCGGTCCTATACCTCGTCTTCGCCGTAGTCCAGACCGAGGTGGGGGATAATCTCGCCGGCCGCGAGGCCGCGCCCGCGCTTCGTCTGCGATGCGACGGCGAGGCGGTTCAAGGCCATCGCCTCCTCGAGCCGGGTGCGGCTCCCCGTGAACCCTGGACGCCGGAGCACCGCTGGAGGGTGGCCGGCGCCACCGGGCCCACGATCCGCGCCGTGGGAGCGCGCGCGGCCGGGCGAGCCCGCTCCGGAACCCCTGGACACCGGCGATCGCGGCCTCGCGACCGAACCGCGTTCGGACGGCCGGGCGCTCGCCTGGGAGCCGCGGACTGGCGGGCCGGCCCGCCAGGGATAGAATCCGCGAAAATGGCTCAGGACACCCGGCGGGAGCTGCGGGCCCCCATCGAACTTCGAGTGCGGCTCGCCTACGGCTCGGTAGACGCGTTCATCGAGCGCCATGCCCTGAACATCTCGCGGGGCGGGATGTTCGTGCGGACGCTCGACCCGCAGCCGCCCGGCACCGAGGTGGTGCTCGACGTCACGCTGGACTCCGGCGACCGGGTCATCCGCGGGAAAGGTGTGGTCCGCTGGACGACCCCGCCGTCAGCCCCCGGCGAGCCTCACCGCGAGCCTGGGATGGGGATCAAGTTCACCGAGCTCACCCATGAGAGCCGGCGCCTGGTCGAGCTGGTGGCGGCGAGCCGGGGACCGGAGGGGGCCAGTCAGGATCCTCCCAGGCCTGGCGCGGTCGAGGTCGAGGAGCTGGACTTCGATGTCGACGCGCTGGGACCGAGCGCCGTAGGGCCCGGGCAGGCGCCTCCGCCGGCCAGCCCCTCGCCGCCGGATGCGGCGGCAGCCCGTCGGGCGGTGGTGGGGTCATCCCTCGCGCAGATGGGCCCCGAGGCTGGCACGGGCGCCGCGGCGCCCGCGGGACGAGCCCCCGCGGAGGCGAGCCCAGCCGGTCCTCGCCCCACGCGTCGCCCGACGCCGCGGGTGATCGGGATCGACCTCGGCACCACCAACTCGTGCGCAGCGTTCGTGCAGGGCGGGAAGGCCCAGGTGCTCGCATCCAGGGAGGGATATCGGACCCTGCCGTCGGTGGTGGCCTATGACGCCGAGGGGAAGCTCCTCGTCGGACATCGCGCCAAGGCGCAGATGATCGTGAATCCCCGGAACACGGTCTACGGCGCGAAGCGGCTGGTGGGCCGCCCGTACGTCTCCCCCACGGTCCAGGCGTGCAAGGACCGGTTCCACTACGAGATCATCGAGGGGCCGGGCGGGGCCGCCGCGGTCCGCTTCGCGGGGCGCGACTACTCGCTGCAGCAGGTCTCGGCCCTGATCCTGCGGGAGATCCGGGAGATGGCGTCGCAGGCGCTGGGAGAGCCGATCGACCGCGCGGTGGTCACCGTGCCCGCTTACTACAACGATCACCAGCGGAGCGCCGTGCGCGAGGCGGGGCAGCTGGCTGGTCTCACCGTGGAGCGGATCGTGAACGAGCCCACCGCCGCGGCGCTCGCGTTCGGGTACGGCAAGGGGCTGGAGAAGCGGATCCTGGTGTACGACCTGGGAGGCGGGACCTTCGACGCCTCTGTGCTCGAGATCCAGGGGGACGTCTATCAGGTGGTCTCCACCGGCGGCGACACGTTCCTCGGCGGCGGCGACTTCGATGCCCAGCTCGTCGATCACCTCACCTATCGGTTCATGGACGTCCAGGGATTCAGGCCACCCGACGACCGGATCGTCTGGCAGCGGATCCGCGACGCCGCCGAGGAGACCAAGGTGGCGCTCTCCTCCTGCGGCGAGGCGGTCGCGCGCGTGCCGTTCATCGCCAGGTCGCCCTCCGGCGAGGATGTGGGGCTGGAGGTTCCGGTGAGCCGGGAGGAGCTGGAGGAGCTCACGGGGCGCCTGGTGGACCGGACCGTGGAGGTGTGCCACGAGGTGCTCGCCGCCGGGGGGCTCACCCGCGACGACATCGACGAGGTGCTGCTCGTCGGCGGTCAGAGCCGCATGCCGCTCGTCTGGCGCCGGATCCGGGAGGAGTTCGGGCGTGAGCCGAACAGGAGCGTCCATCCGGACGAGGCTGTCGCGCTCGGCGCGGCGCTGCTCGCCGACTCGGCCACGCGGATCGACTCCATCGTGCTCATCGATGTCCTCGCGATGGGGATCGGGATCGGCCTCCCGGGCGGCCGCGTGGCGATGGTCCTGCCGCGCAACACCCGGCTCCCCGCGCGCAGGGCCTACGAGCACGGTACCACCCGCGATGGCCAGACCGAGCTCGAGCTGCAGGTCTTCCAGGGCGACGCGCCGCGCGTGGTCGAGTGCGAGTACCTCGGCACCGTTCGCGTGACCAACCTCCCGCCGCGCCCCCGCGGCGCGGTGCGAGTGTCCGTGGAGTTTGCCCTCGGAGCAGAGGGGATCCTCACCGTGACCGCGCGGGAGCTCCCCGGCGGCCAGGTGACCGCCGTGCAGTTCGCGACCCTCGATACGCCCGAGTCGGTCCGCGCCAAGCTCCAGCTGTCCGAGGCCCAGATCGCGCCGAAGGGATCGCGCCCGATCGAGCCGTCCACCTCGGCTTCTCCGGTCGGGCTCCCCCGGCGCGGCTTCTTCAGCCGGCTGTTCGGCGGCGCGAGGCGCTAGATGCAGGGTCCGGTGGTGGTGTTGCTGCATGGGGGAACGTGGGAGGACCGGTATCAGGCGGTCTCGGTGGCGGTGACCGCGGCGGCGTACGGGGATCCCGTCACCGTCGCGCTCTTCTTCGCGCCCCTTCGCCTGTGGCTCGAGGAGCGCTTCGACGAGGGGGCGCCCGCGGAGGCCGGCCCTGCCCGCGTGGCGTCGCTGAGGCAGGCCTTGGAGGAGGCCCGGCGAGACCTGGGCGTGCGGGTGGTGGCCTGCGACACGGCCCTGCGGCTCGCAGGGCTCCCGCCTGCCGCGGATCGCTCCCAGCTCGACGGCGTCGAGAGCCTCCCGTCGCTCTGGCGGAAGGGACGAGAGGGGCGGGTGCTCACGTTCTAGACAGTCCGAAGCCCGATGCGGTTGCCGCCGCCTGGCCCCCGGGATATTACGGCGGCCGATCGCCATGAGCCTCGCTGGCAAGAGCGCGCTCGTCATCGGAGCCGGCGGACTGGGTGGCCCCGCGGCCCTCACCGTCGCCGCCGGCGGGGTCTCCCGCCTCGTGCTGGTCGAGGACGACGTGGTCGAGACCTCCAACCTGAGCCGGCAACCCCTCTTCACCGAGGGGGACGTGGGGGCGCGGAAGGCAGGGGCGGCGGCCGCCAGGCTCCGGGCGCTCTTTCCCGCTGTCGTCTTCGAGCCGCGCGACGAGCGGTTCGACGCCGACAGCGCGGTCGAGCTCTGCCGGGCGGCCGACGTGGTGATCGACGGCTCGGACAACTTCGCGACGAAGTTCCTCGCGAACGACGCCGCGCTCCACGCCAAGGTCCCGCTCGTTCACGGCGGCGTGCTCCGGACGACCGCCCAGCTGTTCACCGTCGCGCCCGGCGGGATCGGCGGCTGCTTGCGCTGCCTCTTCGAGGCTCCGCCCCCGGAGGGAGAGGTCCCGTCCTGCGCACAGGCCGGCATCCTCGGTCCGGTCGCCGGGTTCGCTGGGGCGCTCATGGGCGCCGAGGCCCTCCGGCTGCTCGCTGGCGAGCGGGGTGCGTACGAGGGGCGGATCTTCACCTGGGAGGCCCGTACCGCACGCTCGCGCATCGTGCTGGTTCGGCGGCGCCACGGCTGTCCGGGCTGCGCACGGACGCAGCAGCCGCGAGGCTCGCCTGCGGTTGCCAGCGAGGTCGTCTCGAGCCGCCCCGGGAGCACGACGTGATCGCGGCGCCCGGACGGGTGGACGTCCGCGCTTTCGCGTGCCCGCTCACCTGGGTGAAGACCCGGATCGCGCTGGAGCGGCTCCGGCCGGGCGAGCGGGTCGAGGTGCTGCTCCGCGCCGGCGAGCCGCTCGCGAGCGTACCCCGGACGGCGGAGGAGGAGGGGCACCGCGTGGTGTCCGTGGAGCCGCTGGACGGCGCGGGGGCAGGAGAGGACTACCGAGTGGTGCTGGAGAGGGGCGGCGGAGAGCCGTGAAGAGGCTCAGGTCGAAGCCCGAAGGAGTGTGTCCGTGTCGTTGAGCGAGGATCTGATCGCGCGCTTCGCTCGCCAGCTCCTGGTCCCTGGGTTCGGAGAGAGCGCCCAGGAGCGGCTCCTCGCCGCCCGGATCCGGGCCGTGGGGGCGGACGCGGTGGCCGGACCAGGCCTGCTCCACCTGGCCCAGGCAGGGGTAGGGCGGATCTGGGTCGACGATCCGGAGGACGTCTCTCCCGCGGACATGGGCGGCTGGCTGTACGGGCCGTCGGCTGTGGGATCGCCGCGCGCTGAGGCCGCCCGCGCCGTGCTCGAGCAGACCTCCCGGCACCTCTCGGTGGAGCCCTATCCCGTGGGCGGCGTCCCGACCGCCGCCTTCATCTGCGCGCCCTCGGTCGCGCAGGCGCTCGCCGCAGCCGAGACGGCACGCCGCGCCCGCCTTCCGCACGTCGTGGTGGAGGTGGACGCCGACGGCGGAGCGGTGGTCACGGTCCCGCCCGGCGCTCCATGCTACGCCTGCGGAAGGTCCGTCTCCGGCTCCGGCCGACCGCCGCAGCCCGGTTTCGCGGCCCTGTCTGCGCTGGCCGCTGCCGAGCTCGTGCTCGTCATCGCGAACCCTGGGAGCGCAACCGGGCGGCGGATCGACCTGACGCGCGGCGTCGCCACCGTCCGACCCACCGTCCGACTCGCTGGTTGTCCCTGCGGCGTCGAGGGGACCGCATCAAGCTGAGCGGCAGGCGCTGCGGGCGGGTGGGTCCATGTGGTATCGAGGTCCGCTGGCGAACGCCTGTCGGATGCGCACGCAGGACGCCCGGGGATTCGCAGCGTGAGATTCAGAGGGAAGCCAGCCAGCAAGTTCCCCTCATCACGGAGAAAATTCGAGCCAAACTCGTGAAGTCCAGTTTGGCTGCGCGGTCGGCGGAAGGTATACTCCGCCACCCATCAGTCGTCGCTTCAGCCCACAGGCCCGTAGGGAGCAGGACTGGCGCGACCGGAGGACAGCGGAGCATGGACACCGAGGCGCAGGGCACCGGCTTCGTCTTGTGGCTCACCGGCATGCAGCGAGCCGGCAAGAGCGCGCTCGCTGCGCATCTCGCCAGCCGGCTCGCCGCAGCGGGACGGCGTGTCGAGCTGCTGGACGAGGATGGCGAGGCGAAGCTCCTCCTGGAAGGGCTCGGCACTGGAAAGGAGGACCACGCGCGGGTCGTCGCCCGGCTCGGTTTCGTGGCGAAGGCCGTGACGCGAGCCGGCGGGATCGCGATCTGCGCGGCCCTTTCGCCCTACCGCGAACCGCGGGAGTTGCTCCGCCGCGAGGCGCGCCGGTTCGTCGAGGTGTTCGTTGACTGCTCGATGGAGGCGTTGCAGGCGCGCGAGGGTGGGGCGATCTACCGGAAGGCGCTCGCCGGCGAGGTGAAGGACGTGCCGGGGGTGGACGTGCCCTACGAGCCGCCCGCCCGCGCGGACGTCACCGTCCACACGGATCAGCTCTCCGTGCAGGAATCCGCGGCGCGGGTCTTCCAGGCGCTGGTGGATGCGCGGATGATCGGGCCGGCCGAGTTCG
>Ga0209342_10008119_pt1 | contig 10530 bp, 12 predicted proteins | sample RifCSP16_2_FD_184023 | JGI IMG/M metagenome (GOLD analysis project Ga0209342, IMG submission 184023) | Soil microbial communities from Rifle, Colorado - Rifle CSP2_sed 16_2 (SPAdes) (version 2) | ecosystem: Environmental > Terrestrial > Deep subsurface > Rock core/Sediment | place: Rifle... | reverse complement strand
AGAAAACCAGGACCTTTCGGAGCCACCATTATCACATTCACATCTTTTGGTGGTACGATCTGGTTATAATGAATATTGAACCCGTGCGAGAACGACAGGGTCTTTCCTTCGCTCAGATGAGGCGCGATCTCGCTATTGTAGATCGTGGCCTGAAATTCATCAGGCACGAGCATCTGGATCAGATCTCCTTTTTTTGCAGCATCCGACATTGACATGACAGCGAGTCCGTCAGCCTTTGCCTGCCCCCACGACTCCCCGCCCTTTCTCACTCCCACAATGACATCAAGCCCTGAATCGTGCAGGTTCTGTGCCTGACCTGCTCCCTGGCTGCCGTAACCGATAACCGCGATCGTCTTATCTTTCAGTACGTTCAGATCTGCATCTTTATCATAGAATATTTTCACCATAACTGAAACCTCTTCACTCTTTCAATACATCAATGTATAAATATTTACTCTGACCTTCTGCGGACTCTTGTTATTCCCAGCTTTTTCAATCTTCCGACTGTTCCAAGATCAGTACCATCAAGCAGATATGCTCTTGCATTTTCAAGCTCGACCGCATGGTTCGCGAACACAGGACCGAGCAGTTCTTCGTGTATGGACTCATTAAAAGGTATCCCCCCGCACAATTCATTGAATGCCGGCATAATTATGACCTCCGGGTCTTTCCATTCGTCAAGTTCGCTGTAGTGTTCCTTGATAGCATTCTCTATGAAATGCGTACGTATCCACACAGGTTCAGAAACACCATGGCCCAGCGGATCGGTGAACCGAATCGCAGGATGGTTATGCGACATCACAACATGAGAAGCAGAAAGAAGCTCGATATCAGGCCATGTATGACCGTGAAAATAACCCACACCGTCAAGCACCAGACCCCTCATGCCGTGCACTGTCACATTCTCAGGTATCAATTCCTCGATATCGCTATCATGGTTGCCTGGAACGATCTCAACATGTGCAGAAGATGATAGTTCTGTCAGGAACTCAGGAACTTCCCGTTTTTCCTGCCACGATGTCCTCGGAACATTATGCTTTATATCACCCAGAAGTACGATCCTCTCTGGCCTGACTTTTCTGACATATTCGCATATCCGCTTCTTGCGTTTTTCGACCTGGCTCGGGATGCTGATCCCTCTGTGGTAAAGCTCCCATTCTATACCCAGGTGGACATCAGCGACCACGAGCACCTTTAAACTGTTCTCAACAACGAGTGCAGGTTCATTCAGCAGAGGACTTATCATTTTCAGACTTTCCGCAGCACCCCTATTTTCAGCTCATAGCACCGTCCTTCGTCCATGAGCTTCTTAATGGCGGCTTCCACAGTTTCAGGATCCATACCGGCCTTGAGAGAGTTTTCAAGCACAAGAGAATACGGTGTTCCCTTTCCTGTATCCAGTTTATCTATTATGTCAGCAATCACTTCTTCTGGCTTTTTTTCAGAAGCAGGCACTTCTGGTTCCTGCCCGGTTATGTCTTCTTCCTCAACTTCATTTTCGAAATCCAGCTTTTTCTGCACTCTGATTTTCTGCTCTGGTCTTTCGACCGGTTCTTCTTTTTTTTCATCTTTTTGTACAGGCGTCTCGTTTTGGATTTCCGGAACGATCCTGACGCTTTCGGAAGATATGGTTTTTATTGCATGAATAACTGTATTTTTAAGTTCTTCCATGATCTTATCCAGGTTCTTATAATGCCCGATCGCTTTCACCACGCCATCAGCAGGTACCGCATTTAAGCCTTTCTTGATAAGAAACTCCCTGAGCTCATTTCCAGTAAGCCCGGATCCGAGCGCATCCTCCATCAGCCTGATGCGTTCCAGCGTCCTTTCAGCAGTATCCAGCACCCACCTGTCCCTCAGCTTTTCATCAGCGTTATTGATCTCTTCGGGTCTGACCGAAGTATAGATGCTCCCGTCCTCTGGCTCGTATTTCCTTGCCTTGCCCACAACAGTCACGTATGCAGGAACATTCAATTCTGATAAGAAAATCGCAGCTTCTGGCTGGTATTGTCCTGCGTATACTGTAAAGACCCCTGTGGGATCTGCCACGCGCGTTCTCCACAGGTTATTATCCTTACCTATGTTTTCAACCTCTGTGACGACCCCTACTATGAAAAGACGGTTGCATTTCACTCCTGTCGGGGTGATGATATAATTGGGCGCCCTCTCATCACCTTCGCTGATATGCAGATTCGATCTGTTGAACTCGTGGGCAAAAATACGCCATGCGATCTCCCTGTCAAGTATCTTATCCATGCTCACCCGCCTTCTTGAGAAGTTCGGATGCCTTTTCTATAATGATATCAGGAGATTCCTCTACTTTTGTCGCCACAAGTGTGATCCCGAACTCACCTTTTGACATGTTCCCCCTTGCGATCAGCAGTTTTCCCAGAAGTTTTTTCTTGATCTCGTCTTCAACCGCACCCTGGGTCATCGCTGCCTTTGCGATTTCCTTTGCCTGCTCGATTGTAATCCCGCATATACCCTGGGTCAGCTCTGCATTGAGAACAAGGGTAAGCGCCCCTGTCCCATCATCTATTATCGCTTTGATCCGCATATCCATTTTTTCTTCAACTTTGCTGTGCACCCTGCATACGCTCTTCTGGATAACGCGGGAACATTCAGGACAGCGGGCTATCAGTCCGGAACCAGGTCTGATCGAGAGGATATTGCCTTCGATTATTACATCAAATGCCCCATCTTTATCAATGATATCTCCTATCCTGACTTTTTCCCCCTCTTTATGCTTGATGCTCTTATCGAGCTTGATTACCGTACTGCTCTCATTTATATGAAGCGCTGGCACTCCTCTGAACGAACGCACGTATGCGTTTTTTATCTCAACTGCGTTCCCGGCAGTGAACTCGGGCTTTATCACCCAGGCTGTGAACTGGATCTTGGTGTTATCATCAGCCCCGATGCCGTTGAGAATCTTCCTGGTTCCATCTTTTGTTACTATTTCGCGCGGTTCTATGTTCAATATGGTGAATGCTGTATGCACATTCACATCCCCATCCCTCAGCTCTGCAAGTCTCATGAGCACGCTTTCCTGGTTTGCCGCAATGGTAGTGCCAAGTTTTGTGACCTTTGATCTGCTCCCGAAGTTGATCTCTGGTCTATCCTGCCAGTTTCTCACATAAGCCTGCGTGATATTAACAACATCTCCATTGGTCAACTCGAAATCGTGCCAGGCAGTGAAGCTCTTTGCAGCAGTCTCGTCTCTTAAAATCCCTGAAAAGATCGTCTTTTCATTATTTTTTACGTTGATGGTCTTTCTTATGAGTTCAATGACCTGTGCCGTGACTTCGATATTACGGTCTCCGATCTTTACATCGCTGAGCTTTTTCACAGCACTTTTTTCTGCGCCGCCGTATTTCCTTATAAGACTGCGCTTTGCTTCTTCCAGCGGTACCCTGAATTCGAGAAGTTTTCTTAAGTCCGCTACTATGTTGATTTCATCTATTTCGTTATCAAGCGCCCTTTTTATTTCTTCAACATGGGGCGCAAATTCAATTTCCATGAAGCCTCCATGCGACTTTTGGATTATAAGGTATACTGATGATAAGGAATAAAAAACCATCGCATGATTTTATTAAGTTGCAGCTTCTGGCATGGATTACCACATGAGAGAAGATAATGAAGAACTTAGAGCAATATACTTATGTTATTATGTAATAAATAATATCAATGACAATGCAAAAGCAATTGATCAAACATCCTTACATCGCAATTGAACCTGGAATAAGTAAAGGTAGCCCTATCATTGCAGGAACAAGGGTCAGGGTGCTGGATATTATAATTGAATATGAGTATTTAGGGTTTTCTCCAGATGAAATAATCAATGCGCATCCGCACCTCAATCTCCCTCAGGTGCATGACGCCCTATCTTTTTATTATGAGCACAGGGAAGAGCTTGATCAGGAGATCAGGCAGAGAAAAGAAAAAATGAAAGAGCTGTGTAAGAAGCTAACTTCATGAGGGATTTTTGAAAGATGGAAAACGTATACGGATTTATGCAGATGAGAACGTAAATGCAGCAATCGTCGAGGGTTTAAAGCGCAGAGGCGTGGAAATATGGTCTGCTTCAGGTACGGGGAAACTTGGTCTCAGTGATAAGGAACAATTGAAGTATGCTTCGGAAGAAAAAGCTGTCATATTTACCCATGACGATGATTTTCTCAGTATGGCTGCTGAATCTGAAATTGAACATCACGGCATAATATATGCTCACCAGCAGCATCTTTCGATTGGTGAGTGTATCCGCAGGCTGAAGACACTGGTTGAAACAATGTCGCCAGATGAAATGCGTAATCGCATATTGTTTCTTTGAAATGTACTCCTATTTACTCAGATCCACAACCTCATATCTTAACCCTTCGGATTCAAGCCTGTTGAGAAGCGACGGCACTTCCTCATCCACAGCCACCACAAGCGAGGAGAGACCGTGAAATGCAGCCTCCACGACAGACTCTTTTGCCCCGAAGAGAATATTGGGCTGAATATTTATTTTTCTGAGGGATATCAATGCCTCAACCCCTATCGCTGCGATGTAAGGCTTATCCTTTGAGTGCTTTTTCAGCATCTGAAGATCCACGCTTCCTGAGCCTCCACGTTCAACGCGCGGCACTTTGCAGATGGTGATATCGACCTCCGGGAGGCTTATCATCCCCCTCATATCCGTTACTCCGACATCTTCGCCTTCCTCTGCATCAGATATCGTAAATCCCATAACATCCCCTTCGCCTGAACCGGCGTACAGCAGACCGTTATCCATTACAAGCGAGACAGATTGCCCTTTTTTTAAATTTTCACGGGCGATCGATGTTGCGACAGAAACGTGGCTTACGATATCCTCCATCACATACCGTGCATACTTTTTCAGCTCGATGGCCCTTTCAAGCACCCATTCAACCCCTTTTTTGGTGACGCGATAGCGCACTCTGCCGTCAGAGAACAGAAGCCCTTCAGAGACAAGCTCCCGGATATATTCCGAGACAGCCTGCGGGGTTATGCCGATCTTATCAGCTATTTCTTTCTGTCTGACATCAGGCTGGTGTGCGGCAATTTCGACGAGTATTTGAAATGCAGTGCTTTCTTTTTTACTCCGCAATATCATTCGGTTTCTCCAGCCAGTTCAATCCTCTGACCCTTTACTGTCAGGATTGGTGACCGCCTTGCCACACCGCGGATGAACATTATGCTTTTATCGATGACCCTCTGGAGACCGTTCATCGACTGGTTCCCTGAGATCACTTCTTTCTCGATCACGTCAAGATAACTTCGTATCTCACTGTCGCTCTTGAAAGTGATCATTATCAGATCGCTCAGATCTTCGATTGTACACTGAAAATTCACCTGCACCCTGGAATAAGAGGAATGATATTCCTTCTCTGGCTTTTTCCCGGGTTCAGGCATCCGCCATTTGCTTTCCACAAGTCCGCTTTTTTTCAGGATATCAAGACTCTCCAGTACTTTGAATCCAAGATCTCTCTCCATTTCCTCTTCAGTTTTCCAGTCCTTTTGCAGATAATCGAAAACTTTTTTATGTGTCTCTGAGCCGAATGCGCGCAGGAGAGGGACGATATCCGAAGGTTCATTGATAATTCTGGTTCTTTTACCCATGAGCAACATCTCTCACTAAATAAGTCTTTATCTCTAAATCAACAGTAATATTATGTGTTCAAAATGGATAAACGTTTTGAAGAAGATATATATTTACATAAATATTCTGACTCCAAGAATTATCCCTGTCGTCACCAATATTCCCGCGATCAGAACCCCTGCGAATATTGCCATAATTGCGTTCTTGAATTTAAATCCAAAAACAAAAGCAGCAGCACAGCCTGTCCAGACACCGGTCGCAGGTAAAGGCAGGCCCACAAATATTGCAAGCCCGATAGAACCATATTTTTCAAATCTCACATTGTGCTTGTGATATGTCCTGCTAAAAAGCCAGGTAAAAAATTTATCCCAGATCTTCCATCGTCTGAGAAAATTGGATACAGGTTCGAGATAAAGCAGCAGTGGGATGACAGGTATCATATTCCCTATGATGGATATATAAAATGCTGTAAAGGGATCGAAGCCGTATTCGAATATTGCCACAGGGATGGAAGCTCTCAGTTCAAAAACAGGCAGAGTGGCTATCAGAAGAACCGCAAGCCACGGTGGAACGGATTTCAAAATACCTATGAGCGCTTCAAAGATCATTTCTTACCTGCTCCAGAGAGTATGAAATGAGCAATCAGAGCTTCAAGCTGTATCCTCTCGTTCGCGCCTTCAGCGATCCGAAAATCCGTTTCTCCAATCCGGTCGATCAGATCCACTTTCAGCCTGTCAGGTATCGTCATGTCAAGCATGGCGCGATATATCTGTCCCACGACATCCTCCCCGGAAAGCCCCTGTTCTATCAAGAGATAATCAAGTTTTATCTTTGCTTTCATGAAATTGCCATCAAGAGCGAGTTTGATCAATTCAGTCACTTCCTCCGGCTTTGCAGTGGCAGTGGTCTTGTAGATAGCCTCCATATTTACTTTCCTGTCAAGCATCGCTGCAGCCTGGAGTGCATTTATGGCGCGCCTCATATCCCCGGCAGCCACGTACCTTATGGCTTCCATGCCGTCTTCCATGAGTTCCACACCTTCTTCTTTCGCTATTCGCCTCACCCTTTCTTCAACTGCAGAACCAGAGATGGGTTTGAACCTGTAGACCGCACAGCGCGATTGTATGGGTTCTATTATTTTTGATGAATAATTGCAAGAGAGGATAAAACGGCATGAGGATGTGTATTTCTCCATCGTCCTTCGAAGCGCAGACTGCGCATCAGAGGTGAGTGCATCAGCCTCATCAAGAAAGATTATCTTGAACTCTGCTTCACCAAGCGGGGCTGTCCTTGCAAAGTTCTTGATCTTGTGCCGTACCACGTCGATACCCCGCTCGTCGCTTGCATTCAATTCCGTGAAATTATTGACCCATGAATCCCCAAAGAGTTCCCGCGCCACGCACAGTGCAGCTGCTGTTTTCCCGACACCTGGCGGCCCTGAGAAAAGAAGGTGAGGCAGGTTTCTTGACCGGACATATGATTTAAGGCGCTTTATGACCTCATCCTGCCCGACAATCTCGTCAAGTTTTTTCGGACGGTATTTCTCGATCCAGATCTCTTCCTTCAGCATGCAAGTTCTTAATAAGAGGCATATATTATTTAAGTTTCCCTGATTGTCTATCATTGTTATGCCGGAGAAAAGACATCATAAAAAAATCAACTTTTTCATCACCTCATATCTTTTTCCATCGATCTCGGTCACGGGAGGTGCATGCGATCTCATGTGCAAACACTGCAGGGGCAAGCTGCTTGAACCCCTGATCCCGGCAACTTCATCTGAGGAGCTTGAAAAGAAAGCTTTCATGCTCCATAAAAAAGGAGCAAAGGGCATACTTCTTACAGGCGGATGCGACAGGTCAGGAAGGGTACCGATAAAGGGTTTGATCCCTGCGATCAGAGCGATAAAAGAAAGATCTGATCTGATCCTCATAGCGCATACAGGTTTTATCTCAGGAGAGGAAGCAGAAGCATTGAAGGAATCGGGGCTTGACGGCATAGGTTTTGACGTGCTGGGAGATATGGGAACTGCAAGGGAGATCTATGGTCTTGATGTTCCTGAAAAAGAGTATGTGGAAAGCCTTCACGCTATAGAGGACTCGGGGATCATGGTATTCCCTCATGTATGCGTCGGGCTGCACTTTGGAGAATTGAAGGGAGAATTTCATGCTCTCGATCTGATCAAGCATGTGAAGCCTGCGACGATAATAATAACAGGATTGATGCCTGTGGCAGGCACGCCCATGGCGCATATCAGACCGAGACCGGGGGATTTCGCAAAGGTCATCGAGAGAGCGGTCAATATGTTCCCTGGTACGCAGATAGTGCTTGGATGCGCCCATTCGAGCGGAAAAGACAGGGAAGAGATCGAGAAAATAGCGCTCAAGAGCAAAGTTAGCGGCATAGCTGCGCCCGCAATGAAGACGATCGAGTTTGCAAAGAAGAACGGGTATGAAATAGAATATCACGGCACATGCTGCGGACTAGTGCCTTGCGAAAAAACACGGATCGAATTCATCACGCCAGAAAATAGACCCAGGCCCGATATGCAGTTGAGCAGAACTCCAGAACAAAAACGGATGAGAAGTTGAGTTTTCGTGATTTATGAATAATTAACCGGGGATGAAGGCGCCAGGAGTCGCGCCGAGTTGCGCCTCGGGAGGGCGCATCCACGCCTTCAATCTATTTCTTCACAAGACATCTGAAAGAATAAAGACGAATTATGCGCTGATAGATGCCTCACCAGAATATCCAATCGTTTCCGATTGAGCCATGCGAGCAACCAATTCCTTCATTCGCTTGATTTTCAATTGTATCTCATTAATCTCTTTCAACTTTTGTTTTTCGAAATTAGCAATTATCTCTTTGAAGCTCGTTCTGAGTGAGTATATCTTATGCGGTCTGCCTTTACCTGGCGTCTTTTCTTCACGTTCGCTTATCCAATTCCGTTCTTTTAAGTCTCTCATGGCGATGCTTACTTCTGGCTGACGTAATCCTGTTACTCTCTCAAGATCCACTGACGTAGCCTCTTTCAAATTTCGAAGATAACTCAATGTCTTTGCGATGGGTCTGCTCAGGCCCAGAGAATTAAGTACATCTGTTATTTCTTCGTCTTTTTCGTCAAACTGTTTCCTAATTATGGATTTCATATCGACTCCCGATATATATTCTGGTTTGTTATTATTTAAATTTTTCTATAAGGAACTGTATATTTGCATTTGGCAACCTTTCCTTTAATAGAGAATGAACATCACACAGGATAGATTTTTTTATTATGATCTGAGTATGGAATCTTGCAGAGAATGATTGCTGCCATGAAGATACCAGTCCATATGTCGCTCAATGCCCGTTGATGAAACCGTTATCTGTTGATACCTTTGCTTGCGTAATTTACTTCATAAAGCGTCTACATTTTTGAAGCCTGTTCTGGATTATCCCTAACACTTTTCGCTGATTTTAAAGCAAATGACCGATCCAGGCGGCCCGGACTTTCGATAAAACGATAGTATTATATATGATTAATAATTAAGAAACATTTTGAGTTTGCTATCATGATGCAGGAGGTGTCAGGGAGATCTGCACTGGTTTTATTTTGATATTGGACTGGTGGCAAATGTGATCCAGTTCATCTGGAATTAGATTGAATACTAAAGGATAGTAAGGTAAAGGGATATTCATGTATAGCGTTCGGATGCGAGCGAGCAGAGATGGAAAACACATATCAGGAGCTGAGCATCTTATTCAAGAAGAGGAAATCATAAATTCTGCTCTATCGCTCATAGAAAGGGCATTGACCCACGAAAGGGGAAAACCGGATTTTGTAAATATATCTTTTGAAGAATTGAAATCTCCTATTAAACGGTTGACTTCCCTGCCAATAACACTGTTAAATGCTGAAAACGTTGAAGAGGGAAAGAACTCAGCTAAAAGTGTTCTCAGAAGTCTTGGAATCCCAGATATTTGCATAGAAAGTGCTTTTACTTTATTAGAAAAAGGTCCATCGGACAGAGAGAGCATGAGGGGAGCCATACTTATGGATATGCTGGGCAATCGCCATGAGCCTGATAGAAGGAGAGGTATAAGGGCAACACGGATGGACATCACAAGAGAAGCCTCGGAAGAGCTTGCGCACACAATTGCGGTGAAAGGACTATCTCCTTATAATACGCGTATCAAAGAGGCTCTGATACTTGCCACAAAGGTAGCCAATGTAAGAGGAACTATAGCGGAGCTCTGCTGGTCTGATGACCCTTCCTATACCACAGGATATGTCGCATCAAAGAAGATGGGGTATATACGGATTCCCCACATGAAATATCAGGGTGATCCCCACGGAGGAAGGGTGTTTTTCGTGGATAAAATTGACACTGCTGAATATATCAATGAAATTGAAAATTCTCCGGTTCTCGTAAATAAATTTGGGGGATTAAAGAATGGTATTGATAATATTACATGGGACTGAGAGTTTGAAAAAGCATCAGATGCTGAAGAACATAAATCAGTGCTTACGGCCCTGGTGCACGAATGGTTGCAATGCCTGGATGGATGAAAGCGTAGATTCGGGGATCATTCGGGGATCTGTGCAATGAGAATGGATTGGCTGACCCATGAGCTTGAGGAGATAAAAAACCAGGGATTATACCGCAAGCTGAAGACCATTGACAGTGGCCAGACACCCAGGATAATGAAAGATGGGAGAGAATTGGTAAATCTCTCTTCCAATAATTATCTTGGCTTGACAATCCACCCGAAAGTAAAAAGATCAGCCATTGATGCCATTGAGAAATATGGCACAAGCGCAGGATCAGCAAGGCTTATCAGCGGGAATTTCGACCTGTACAACCATCTTGAAAAAAAAATTGCACAATTCAAAGGCACAGAGGCTGCCATTGTCTTTGGTACTGGATATATGGCAAACCTTGGGGTAATAT
>Ga0209342_10008118_pt1 | contig 10531 bp, 9 predicted proteins | sample RifCSP16_2_FD_184023 | JGI IMG/M metagenome (GOLD analysis project Ga0209342, IMG submission 184023) | Soil microbial communities from Rifle, Colorado - Rifle CSP2_sed 16_2 (SPAdes) (version 2) | ecosystem: Environmental > Terrestrial > Deep subsurface > Rock core/Sediment | place: Rifle... | reverse complement strand
CCTCGCCGATCCGAATACTGACGATCATCAGGCGCGTTAGGCGCCGGCGAGGAGGGGCTGTCGGGCGACACAGCCCCGGTCTCATACCATGCTCCCCTCGTTTTCATAGAACTTTTGACAGTACCATTTTGCTCGCCATGACCTTTTCAGGGGGAAAGCCAAACCATCCGGATTTCCACAGACAGAAGTCCCCCAACTCCCAACTGCTCTTCACGTATTTTTCCGAACTCCTGACAAAGCCCGCCCTCGAACGTTTTAATCGGGGGAACTCCGAACTCTCCGTACGGAGACCCGTACGGAGCCCCTCTCCGTAAACTTCACCCCATTGCTTACCAGGTTGATCACGCTTTGGAGCAGACGCCTGCGGTCGGTGTGCATGGGCTGGTGCAGGTTCTCCACGATGAATTCGAGGCCCTTATTGCCTGCGTCCTTGGTAAAATGTGAGGCGACTTCCGCGATCACGTCATGGAGATCAAAGTCCTCAGCGTGCACGTCGATGGTCCCGGCCTCGATCTTCGATACGTCTATCACGTCGTTGATGAGAGAAAGCAGGTGCTTGCCTGAGCGGAGCACGGTGGCGAGGTTTTCCTTCTGCTCATCGTTCAGCGGGCCCGCCCATTCGTTCAAAAGAATGCTCGAGAACCCTATGACGGAGTTCAGGGGCGTGCGGAGCTCATGGCTCATTGAGGCGATGAACATTGATTTCAGCCGGTCAATCTCCTTGAGCCGCTCGTTTGCAGCCCGGAGCTCCGTGGATTTTTGGTTCAGGTCCTCCACCATATTCGTGAGGGCCTTCTGGCCGTCCTGGAGCGCGAGGGTCCTCTCATTGACCTGATTTTCGAGGATATCTGAATGTCTCTTGATCTCTTCATACAGCTGAGCGTTCTGCACTGCTATGGCTATCTGGCTTGAGACGGTCTCGATGAGCTTCAGGCTTCTTTCGGATGGCTTTTTGTCCGTGCGGGTGAATATGCAGAGCACACCGAGGCATTTTTCTCCTATGATGAGTGGGTACGCGGCATGGAACCGGATGTCCTCACCGCGCGTCGCCTCTCTGGTTGCAAACTTCAGCACTGCCTCGCGGTCGCGGAGGATCAGCGGCTTATGGTCCCTCGCGCATTCACCGCAGAGGCATTCGCCGATCCTGACGATATTAGTGGTAAGGTCCTGGATCGTGGCTTCCGATGTCGCACGGTGCGCGGCCAGATGCAGAGTATCATCCGGCGTCACTATGCATATAGTTCCGCCCTCCAGACCGGTGATTTGCAGGACTTCATCTAATACTTTTTCCAGTATCTCTTTAACTCCTGTGGTGGTGGTGGTAGTGGTAGTGATTATGCGGTTAATGGCTTGCAGTTCTTCGTTGGTGATTCTCAGTTCCGCTTCCGCCTTCCTGCGTGCGGTGACAACCAAAGCCGATGGTATGAGAAAGACAACGCGACCTGTCTCATTGCGTAACGGCTGCATTGAAAAGTCAAGGGTAATAAACTGATTTTCGCCAACACGTATCTCCACATCAAATCGGGAAGGTTTGCCGCCTGCCGCCAATTCAACAGCATTGCGCAACTGGTTCTTTACCGATTCGGAATACGAAAACCAGTAGGCCTCTTCAACGGGTTTGTTGATGACATCTTCCAGTTTCAATCCGGCAACGTAGAGCGCAGGCTGATTCGCCTCAAGTACACGGCCGTCGGGCGTCAGCAGGCCGACGAACATTTCTTGCCCTAAACCATCTATTATATTTCGCAGTCGCTCCCCGGTTTTTTTTATTTCAGCCTCAGCCTTTACCCGCTCGGCGACATTCCTGAAATAGCCTATCAGTCCATCAATCATGCCATGCGCATTGACTTTGGGCACGTACGTGCCGTCGAAATACTCAGGTTTCCCCTCCTTGGAGATCAAGGACGTCACAAAATGAAGCGGCTCACCTGTCTCGAGTATTCGTCTTTTGATTTTTGTCAGGTTGTCGGCTTCTTCCTTCGGCAGAAAATCATAATCGGTCTTTCCGAGCATGTCCTGTTCAGTCAGGCCCAACTGGGGATTGACGACGAATGTATACCTGAGTTCGCCGTCCTGCATCAAAATATGGTCCGGTGTGTTGGAGGCGATGGCCCTGAACCGTTCCCTGCTTTCAACGAGTTTCTTTTCAGATTGTCTTGCCAGCCTGCTGATCATCAGGGCTGCCGCAAAAGACAGGGCGGCAAGTAGTCCAAACAACAAGAGATTCCGGGCAAAATGCCTGTTGATATCAGTAAGGGCGACATCTTTTGGAATGCCGATGCTTATAAATATGCTATTGTCTGTGCTTGCGACCGGGATAAAGGAGTAGATGCGCATAATGCCGTCAACGCCGTAAGCCTCAATCAAACCCTCATGTTGAGTCAGGATTGTCTTTATAACGTCGCTTTCCTTTATTGTTTTTCCAACCCATTTCTCATGGTCAGGACGCCGGACAAGGATCGTGCCGTTGCGGTCAAGCATGGTAAATACCGTCTCAGGCCCGAGCTTAATCTTGCCAAAAAGCTCGTTGAGTGACTCCAAATGAAAAGGCGCATACAGAACCGCCTGTATCCTGCCTGATTCATCCCGTGCCGCATAGCCGATATTGAGAATTTGCTTGCCCGTTATCCGTCCTATCTGATAGTTTCCAATTCCGATATCCTGACTCACAATTGCATTTTTGAACCATGCCAGATCACGTGAATTAACAGGTTTGGTTATGGGAAAAACACTGCAGAAGATATTGCCTTTGGGGTCCGCCACGCCGAAATTCACATATTCCGGAAAATGCTTTTTTAGCTCAGTCAAAGATTTATTGCATGCGGCTGCATCTCTCTGGAGTATTGCCTGCCCGTGAGATAAAGCCATCAAAAGCTGCCTTACACCCCCTACCTTCTGTTCCATCAAATCAGACAGAATCCTTGCATCCGTTGATACATCCTGCTTTAATGCCTTTACCGCTGCCCGCTTTTGTTCATACGCAGAGTAAGTCAAAATAAACAAAACAGGCAGCACAATGGCAAGCAGAAGAAGCAATATCCGTGAATGGAGGCTTGAAAACCGCTTCATTTTTTATCCTTAGCCTTGTGACCCTGGTTAGTCTTATAGTTTCATGTTTTTTCTTGCGACTTGTGACATGCGGCTATTTTTCATTCTGACAGCGAACTTTGAACTTCTTTTCCATCTCCTTCACCATCTCCTTCAACTCTATGATCCTTAGCTCCCTGTCCACGAAGAGTTTGTTCATCCGCTCGATATCGGCGATCTTTGCCTCAAGCTCCGCGGTGCGGTCCTTGACGCGCTGTTCAAGCTCCGTATTGAGCTTGCGGATCTCCTCTTCCGCCCTCTTCCGCATGGTGATATCTTCGGAAAAGATAATGATGCCCCCTATCTCTCCCCCGCCGAGATGCCACGGCTGGATCTCCCATCGGATCCAGTCAATACTTCCGTCCGCGCGGACAAACGGGTCCTCATCGGAGCGCTCGGACGCGCCCGCAAGGCAGCGGCGGTGAATCTCCTTCCACCGTTCGGGTATATCGGGAAAGATTTCGTAGTGGCTGAAGCCGGTGAGTTCACGGTCACCAAGGTGGTAGTCCGCTATCCACCGGCGGCTAGCCATGATATATTTCATGTTTTTGTCGAGCATGGCGATGGCCGCCGGGCTGTGTTCGACGAACAGGCGCAGCAGCTTGTCGCGTTCCAGCAGCTGTTTTTCGATCTTTTTTCTCTCGGTGATCTCGGTGTAAAAAATGGAAATGCCGTCTTTTGAAGGATAGATGCGGTTTTCAAACCATTTATCCCAGGGTGCGTAGTACGCCTCTATCTGGACAAAGACCTGCTCCTGCATTGCCTTCTTGTATGCTTTGGCGAACGGCTGGTCAGAGCCCTCAGGGAACTCTGTCCAGATGTGCTTGCCGATCAGGTTTTCGGGCTTTCTGCCGAACATCACCGCGCCTTTTTTATTGATATAGACGTAGTGCCAGTTCGTGTCCAGGGCCACGAACCCGTCCGAAACGCGCTCGATCATGTCCTGGAACAGTTTCTCGGCCCTCACGCGCCCGGTAATGTCATCCACGCTGGACCAGATGAAGTCTTCGCCGTCCTTTTTGATGATCAGGCCCTGAAGCCGGACCGGGACCAGATGGCCGTCCTTGTGTATGTATTCTTTTTCATATGGGCCGTAGCGGCTTGTGGTTTTCATGGATTCAAAGTGGGCCTGCTCCTGCTCCGCGTATTTTTTCGGAGTGATGTCCCAGTAGGTCAGTTTAAGCGTTTCCTCCACAGTCCTGCCGATGGTTTTTGCAAACGCCTCGTTCACATCCACGAGAGACCCGTCCATTCGGCAGAGGGCGAGGCCTGTGGCCGACTTCTCGAACAGCGCGCGGTTGTATTGCTCGTTCTCCCCCAAAGCAAGGAGCGTCTGCCGGCGCCCTGAGACATATTGACGGATCATCCCATGCAGCAGCACGGCTGTTACCAGAACGTAGGCCCAGCCCTTGTACATCGATAACCTGGTGATCATTTCGGGGTCCGTGACCAGCATGGAAAGCACGCTGTCGGAAAAGACAATCCACAGTCCGCCGATGACCGCATAGATCGCGGCGATGCGAAGAGGGGAGAGAAGGGAAAAGGGGCGTTTATTTATCGACGGAATGACCATAGACACCGTTATCTCTCTCGAAATTAACAGGCGAGAATGGCTGTGAACTCCGAGACGCGTGCCAAAACAGGCAAGGACATGCTACTAAAGGACCAAAATATGCGTAATATTGCAACCTCCCTGCATATCTATTGATGTTTTTTTGATATTCATAATATCATATATCTATCAAGATTAGATTATAACAAAAAAAATACCGGTAATGTTCATAATCTCTGCTGTTGTTGACAAATTCGCTCCAGTATGCGATTATCACCGGCGAATATGAGGATCATCCGGGGTGTAAAAAATCTGACGGAAACATTTCCGAATCCCGTGCTGACGATCGGGAATTTCGACGGCGTACACTTGGGGCATCAGGCGATACTCGGGAAGGTCGTGGAGAGGGCGCGGGCGATCAACGGCACGAGCATCGCCTTTACCTTTGAGCCCCATCCGCTCAAAGTAGTGGCTCCCGAGCGCGCGCCGAAGCTTCTGAACACATTCCACGGGAAGATGAGGCTGTTCGAGGCCGCGGGCATTCAGGTCGTTATCTGCGCGAGCTTCACCCGCGCTTTTGCAGGCCAGGACCCTGAGGCCTTTGCCCGGGATGTCCTTCACAAAAAGATCGGCGCCAGGGAAGTGTACGTAGGCTACGACTATGCCTTCGGCAGGGGACGGGAAGGAGGCATAGACTTCCTTAAGAAAATGGGGCTGGCCTGCGGATTCGAGGTGGGCGTGGTTGAAGCCGTTGAGGCGAACGGCGTGGTGGTGAGCAGTTCCCTGGTCCGGGACCTCGTCAGCGCCGGCAGCATGGCAGAGGCGGCCAGGTTCCTCGGCAGGCACTACTCGATCGAGGGCGTCGTTGTTCCCGGCTCCCACCGTGGCCATACACTCGGGTTCCCGACGGCAAACCTGAGGACCCAGAATGAGCTCATCCCCGGCTACGGCGTCTATGCCGTGCGCGCGGCAGTTGACGGACAATGGCTGGAAGGCGTGGCATCCATCGGGGTGAGGCCGACGTTCGGCGGCGGCCCTGTTTCCATAGAGGTGTATCTCTTTGAGTTTCATGAAGACATCTACGGCAGGCGCCTTGAGCTGTCTTTTGTGGAGCGGCTCCGGGGGGAAGAGAAATTTCCCGATGCGGACTCATTGGTGCGTCAGATGCGCAAGGACGCGGAACAGGCGAAAAAAGTATTAGCGAACCTGCCTGAGTGACGAAATTAAGAAGATACGAAGATTAAGAAGGTGAAAAGATTTTTTCGGTCCCATCTTCCCTTGATAATAAAAGCTCAGTATGCCCTTGTCATAACCCAGAACCTCGGCTAAAATCTTAACGGGGCTTCGCCTCGGACCAATTAAGAAAAAACCTTTTTTGAACCGCGGAGACGCAGAGAATTTCAATTTGTTTGTTAAACCCGAGACTTGCCATGCTTTTCTCCGCGTCTCGGCGTCTGGTGGTGAACGCTTTTGACTTTTTAAAAAACTTGACTCAAAATACAAGATGAGGCGAAGTAAAGTACCTTTAACGGTACCAATTCGAATAATTTCATCACGGAGGGTCGTCTATGGAGACGTTTTCCACCCAGCGCCGCTTCGGTCTGTACCTTTTCGCTTCTACCCTGATCATCGTACTGCTCGGCGCCGCTCTTGGCGGAGCAGGGGTCTTCGCGCTTTTCCCTGCCAACCTCGGCGAGGGCTATGTCGACGTTCTGTCGACCGTCCAGGGGATGGAGCGGACACTGCTTGAAAGGGTGGCGGGGATATATGCCGTCATGTCGATCTTCATCATCGGCGCCGTCATGCTGCTCCACCTGTTCTATTCCCACCGTATTGCAGGGCCGGTGTACCGGCTCGGCCGGGAGTCGGAGGCGATCGGGCAGGGAAGGCTGACGGGAACCCTCCGATTTCGGCGAAAGGACAGTCTTACGGATTTAGGCGATTCCCTGAACCAGGCAGCGACCCGGTACCGGGTCCGTGTCGAGACGATCAAAGAGCGCCTCTCGCTGATCGACAGGCAGGTTGATGCCGCCGCGACCCTCATGCAACAGGAGGGAAAGGCGCCCGCCCTCGAGCAGACAGCCGGCGAGATGAAAACAATTCTCAAGAACGTGAACGCCGTCCTTTCGGAAGTGAGAACGTGAGGGAGGGGTGAACATGGGTATCACGGGCAGAAAGATCTACTTCATTAAGAAAGATTTTCAGTTCCGGTTTATTTTGAGGTTCGTGATAACCACGACGGTCTGGGGCGCCGCCACGGTCTCTCTCTTTACCGTCATGGCAGGGAAAAGGCTTGAGGAATTTCTCTATTCACCGCACATCAATATAAAGACCACCGCCGAACTGCTCATGCCGTCCGCGATCCATGCGCATATCATTTCCCTGCTCTTTTTTACCGCCCTCCTCATTTACGCGATCCGCTCGCTCTGGAAAAGGCTTGGCGGGCCGCTCTACAGCCTCAAAAAAGACATCACCAGAATGACCTCGGGAGACCTTGTCAGCGGGGTTGCCCTGAGAGGGGACGAGGAATTCCAGGACCTCGCCTCCGATCTCGACAGGATGCGGAGCGCACTCAGAGACAGGTTCGCGCGCTTGAAGGAGCGGGAGGATGAGTTGTCCGCCGCGGTCTCCACGCTCGACCGGGCGGTGTTAAAGGGCTCCCCGTCCGCCGACCACCTGTCGGCGGTCCGGGAAGCGACGGCAAAGATGAAGCAGGAGTTAAAACAGTTTATGTATTAGCGCAGGATTTCATAAATCGTTTTCTTCCCGTCGTGTTCACTCTTTTCCGTCTTTTTTGCCCTCTTTTTTGTGCGTGATCTTTTTGTTTTTTATTTCCGACTCCATTAAATACAGTATCTCGTGGATGCGGGTCTGGAGCCTGAGCACGGCTTTTTGGATCGCGACGTCCTTTTCGTCCTCATCCATGCGCAGATAGTCTTCCACGCTCGGACTGTCATTGCGCCTTTTTTCCTTCCTGCGTTCCTTCTCCATGCAGACACCTCCTTCAACATTCGAGATACTTGATGCAAGATGCCGGATCCAGGATGACGGCTGATCCTAAAAACGGCAGTTTACCACGGAGGAACACGGATAACTGCGGATAAAATCAAATAAAAGTTCACTGTAATAGATTCATCTTCTGGGAAATACTGGATTTTCCCAAAAAACCTCTCAAAATCCGTGTCAATCTGTGAAAATCCGTGGTCAAATGTTCTTTTCAGGTTGATAGGATATCGCGGTCCGATTGCGCGCCGATTGCAAGATGCAGCATAAAATGGTTTTTCCAAACAATAATAGTTATTGCGCGCCGGGCACGGGCGGGCCGAAACGGCGAATTTTCGCGGATAGCTCGAGCGCGCGGCTTTTTTCGGAGCGGCTATGCCGATCGCGCGAATATTCATGGTCCATCTCTCAAATTGCCTTGACCATATGCCATTGAGCTTCTATACTAACGGTATTAAGTTGCTTGGTTACTTTCACATACGACAAGGAGGAATACGGATATGGCTGTGAAGAAGAAAGCGGCGAAGACCAAACCGGACATTTTGAAAAAAGCACAGGGCCTGCTCAAGACCGGCAGGGAGAAATTCGATGAAATCGATTTCCAGCCCATATGGAAGAAGGTGAAGACGGGACTCGATCGCGCCGTTGATGTTGTGGGGAAAGGAACGGAAAGAGCCGCGGACAAGGCGATGAACCTGGCCTCGCGCGCCGGCGTCGAGTATCAGCTGTTCGAGTACCATCGGAAGCTCGAGAAACTTCTTGCGGAACTGGGAGGCAGGGCATACGACCTTGCAAGACGAAATCCCCCGGCCTTGGGCGCGATGGACCCTGATATCACCCGGATGGTCGGCAGGATATCGGAGATGGAAAAAAAGATCGCGGTACTTGAGGACGAGGCCCAAGCGCTCAAGAATAAATAGGCTGCGGAACGCGAGTGAAAGGAGGTGAGAGCGATGGCATGCGGATGCGGGAAAAGCTCTAAAGGCGCCTGTGGCTCGAAAAAGACCACGAAGAAAAAAACAGCAAAGAAGAAATAGAGAGACGAGGTTCGAGGGATGAGGGAGAAGGGATGAAGGAAGAAGAACGAGGGAGGGAAAGGCCTCCATCGTCCGCGCGAACGAAGTGAGCGGTCATCCATCGTCCCTCGACTTCTTCTCTGGACGCTTCTCCATTACCTTGACATGCTGCATCCGAAGGTTGAACAGAACAGTGTCGAGCAAGGCCTGCTCTTCCCGGGTTTCTGAAGCCACCTGTGATGCAGACGTTCTTCGGTCGCGTATGGTGAATTCTTTTTCCTGTTTCTTTAAATAAAAAATGGCCTCCTGAATGCGGAAGCGGGACTTTTCTTCGATCATATTTATCTGCACGGCCACTGTCAGTCAATATGAATGTAAGGGGCTTTCGAGAAATCCGCCTTTTCGTCTCCCCGAGCCCCGACTTTTATCGGAATAAACTCTGCGAAGGGTGCGTATCATCATGAATTTATGAGATTCTTAAATTTGTTCAGAATGACATTTTTTCGCTTTGTTGATATTTCTCGAAAGCTCTGACAAAGCGATATGTATCTGTTTGGCTCAACAAACCAGAGCATATTTCTTAAATGGGCAATAAATTATTTGGAGTATATTTTATCCTCAAAACGTTACAAATATTCCACCTGTCCCAAAGTGCAGGTGACAATCAGCGGATTTTAGTCTATTATTTGTTTCAACAAGAAAAAGTAGTACAGTGGTTTTCCGAAGAAATCGGGCGCATGATACTAACTGCAAAAAGGAAAATGAGCGAAGGCAAAGAAAACGGCAGGAGCGCTCTTTCACAACGTGAACTTGAGGTGCTCGGCCGGATAAAAGATGGTATGAGGACTACTGATATTTCCGAAGCCCTCGGCATATCCGAACGGACGGTCAAATTTCATATCAAGAACATCAAGCAGAAGCTCAGCGCAGTAAGCCGCGCGCATGCCGTGGCGATTGCTTTAGAGCGGAAACTCATTGACACAGTGAAGCATGCCTGAAACAGCAGACAGTATGATGGGAATGGAAAAAATAATTTTCTACACAAGGAGGAAAGATTATGGTTTCAAAGTTTATTTGTAAAAGGGTTTCACTATCAGCTTTAACGTTCATGGCGCTGTTCCTTCTCTTCTTTATCACCGGATGTGTAACGCTCCCGCCCCCGGATCCGAACAACCCTGTTGCCAGAGTTGCCGTGCTGCCCATGGCGAATGAAACCGCCGATATGGACGGTCCGACTTTCGTCAGGGTCGCATTTCACCAGATTGTCCCGAGCAGGTACTATGAAGCTATACCGGTGGACCAGACAGACCAGATGCTGAGAGAAAAGCTGGGAATCACCCTCGGCGGGCAGCTTGATTTCACCAATCCCGGCATCGGCGCTCCTTCGCCCCAGGAAGTGGCAAAACAGCTGGGTGTCGACGGCCTGTTCTATGGAACGCTCACGGACTTTCAGCACCTTATAACCGGCTTCTATAATAAGAAGAAGGTCAGGGTAAAATTCAAGCTTATCAACGCGAAGAACGGCGACGTCATGTGGGAAAAGGAAGAGGAAGTGTACAATCAGGAATTCAACCTGTCGCTGAGCGGCGCAATACAGGCGGTGGCGAACAAGGCGATCGAAGGCGCCGTCAATAAGGCGTTCAGGGCAAATCCTCTCCAGGGGGAGACCAGCCAGGTGGTTCACAAATTGCGGGCGACCATTCCATCCGGCCCGGTAGCGCCAAAGAAATAGCGCGCATTTTAAATTAAACCGTTAAGGAGGCAGCACAATGAAATCACCGGCATACAAACTCTTTGCATTACTGATAGTCGCAGCGCTCTCGTTCGTCCTGAGCGGCTGCCAGGCCACCATGTCGGGCGCGACCAGGGACGA
>Ga0209342_10008117_pt1 | contig 10531 bp, 10 predicted proteins | sample RifCSP16_2_FD_184023 | JGI IMG/M metagenome (GOLD analysis project Ga0209342, IMG submission 184023) | Soil microbial communities from Rifle, Colorado - Rifle CSP2_sed 16_2 (SPAdes) (version 2) | ecosystem: Environmental > Terrestrial > Deep subsurface > Rock core/Sediment | place: Rifle... | reverse complement strand
CACGGCCGCGCAGGCGCGCCTGCTCGGGGAGATCACGCAGCGTAGCGGCAAGAACGTCGCCGACGTCACGACGCGCCAGCAGCTCCAGCTCCGCTGGGTGACGATCGAGGGCGTGCCGGAGATCCTGGCGCGGCTCGAGGCGGCGGGGCTCTCCAGCCTCCAGACGGGCATGGACAACGTCCGCGGCATCGTCGGCTGCCCGGCCGCCGGCCTCACCGCGCGGGAGCTCTTCGACACCGCGCCGATCGCCCGCGATTTCCAGCGGATCTTCCTCGGCAACCGGGAGTTCACGAACCTGCCGCGCAAGTTCAACGTGACCATCACGGGCTGCCCCGACCACTGCACGACCGGCGAGACCCAGGACGTCTCGATGACGCCCGCGCGCGCCGAGCTGGATGGCGCGGAGGTCGCCGGGCTCAACGTCGCCGTCGGCGGCAAGCAGGGATCGGGCGGCCCGGTCTTCGCGGCGAGCCTCGACGCCTTCGTGCTGCCGGCGGAGGCGGCCGAGGTGTGCGCCGCGATCGCGCTCCTCTTCCGCGACCACGGCCCGCGCGAGTCGCGGAGCCGCGCGCGCCTGGCCTTCCTCGTCGAGGCGTGGGGCGCCGAGCGCTTCCGCAAGGAGCTCGAGGTGCGGCTCGGCCGCCCGCTCCCGCCCGCGGGGCGCGACGCGCGGGGCGCCCGGACGACCGAGCACGTCGGGATCTTCCGCCAGCGAGAGCCCGGGCTCAACTACGTCGGGCTCAAGACGCCGGCGGGGCGCGTGAGCGGCGACCAGCTCCTCGAGCTGGCGCGGCTCAGCGAGCGCTACGGGCGGGGCGAGCTGCGCCTCACGCCGTCCCAGAACGTGCTGCTCCCTCACGTGCCGGATCGACTCCTCGGCGACCTGACCCAGGAGCCGCTCCTGCGCGAGCTGCCGTACAACCCCTCGGAGGTCCAGCGCGGGCTCGTCGCGTGCACGGGCACCGACTTCTGCAACCTGGCGCTCATCGACACCAAGACGCGCGCGATGGCCTTCGCGCGCGAGTTCGAGCAGCGCTGGAGCCGGACGCGCCCGCTCACGGTCCGCTGGTCGGGGTGCCCCGCCTCCTGCGGCAACCACCACACCGCCGACGTCGGGCTGCAGGGATGCAAGGTGAAGGTGGACGGCCGGATCGTCGACGGCGTCCACGTCTTCGTCGGCGGCCGCGGCGGCGCCGCCCCGCGCGCCGCGATGAAGATCCTCGAGGACGTGCCGTGCGACGAGCTTCCCGCGGTGCTCGAACGCCTGCTGCGGTTCTTCCCGCGGCCCGAGCGCAAGGAGGAGACGTGACCGGGGGCCGCCTCGTCTCGTTCGTGGGCGCGGGGCCCGGGGATCCCGAGCTGATCACGCAGAAGGGCCTCCGGCGGCTGCGCGAGGCCGAGGTCGTGCTGCACGACCGGCTGATCCCGCGCGCCCTGCTCGACGAGACGGCGCCGGGCGCCCTCGTGCTCGACGTGGGCAAGGCGCCGGGACGCCCGTGCCTCGGCCAGGGCCGCATCAACCGGCTGCTCGTGGACTGGGCGCGGCGCCGCGGACGCGTCGTGCGCCTGAAGGGCGGCGACCCCGCGGTCTTCGGCCGCCTCGGCGAGGAGATCGAGGCGGTGCGGGAGGCCGGCCTCCCCTTCGAAATCGTCCCCGGCGTCACGGCGGCGACCGCGGCGGCGGCGCGCGCCGGGATCTCGCTCACCGAGCGCGGGAGCGCCTCCACGCTGGTCCTCGCGACGGGCACCGACCACACGGGCCACCGCCCGGTCGCGCTCGACTGGGACCTCCTCGCGCGCGTCGAGGGCACGCTCGTCTTCTACATGCCGGTCGGCTCGCTCGACGCCATCACGGCCTCGCTCACGGCGCTCGGCCGCGACCCGCGCGAGCCGGCGCTCCTGATCGAGCGCGCGGGGTGCGAGGGCGAGCGCGTGCTCGCGGGCCGCCTCGGGGACATCGCCGGCGCCGCGCGCGCCGCCGGCTGCACGCCGCCCGCCGTGCTCGTCACCGGCCCGACCGTCGCGTCGGCCTCCGTGCCCCACGGCGTGCCGCCGCGGCTCGCCGGAGTCGGGGCCTGAGCCGTGCCCGACTACTTCCCGGCGCTCCTCGACCTCCGCGGCCGCCGCTGCCTGGTCGTCGGCGGGGGCCCGGTCGGCGAGCGGAAGGTCCACGCCCTCCTCACGTGCGGGGCGTCCGTCAGCGTCGTGAGCCCGCGGCTCACGCCCGCGCTGGCCGCGCTGGCGGCGGCGGGCCGGATCGCCCACCGCCCGCGTCCGTTCCGGCGGGCCGACGTGACCGGCGTCCTGCTCGTACTCGTCGCGACGGGCGTGCCCCACGTGGACCGGGCGGTCGCCGCCGAAGCGCGGCGCCGTCGCGCCCTCGTGAACGTCGCGGACACCCCGGCGCTCTGCGACTTCATCCTGCCCTCGGTGCTGCGCCGCGGCGGCCTCCAGGTCGCGGTCTCCACCGGCGGCCGGAGCCCCGCCCTCGCCCGGGAGGTCCGAAAGCATCTCGAGCGCGTGCTCGGCCCCGAGTACGCCGCCCTCGTCGCCCGCGTGGGCCACGCCCGCGCGCGCGTCCGGGCCCTCGCCGCGACGCCCGCAGCGAGGCTTGCGGCCGGCGAGCGGGTGGTCGCCCAGGCGCTCGCGGAGTTCGGCGCGCCAGGAGCCGCGCCGGCCCCGCCGTCGTCGGAGGCGGATCGGACTGACCTCGTCCCGTCGTCGTAGGCGTCGATCCGGACGTTCCCGCGCACGTAGCTCTCGCGCTCGTCACGGCAACCCGGCTGATCACGCCAGCGAACTGGTGCGGCTGCCTCATTGTGGTTCGAGTGACACAGCTCCACGGGATCGACAGCACAGTAGAAACGAACGCCCCCTATCAGTACGCAGCAACCCAGGGGAGCTACGGGTGGCTCCGCACAGAAAGTAAGTATAGTGGACATTCCTCCTTGACTTCGATCCGATCGCGGGCTATGGTCCGGGCGGCGCGACCGCGGCGCCGGCGAGGGATCAGGGTGTGACGAGATGCAACGCGACTACGTCCCGGGGGGAACGAGGAGGCACGCCGTGAGGACTCTCCTCGCGCTCACCATTGCGGTGGCTGTCCTCGTGAGCATCGGATCGCCCGGCGAGGCTGACGCCACGTCGGGCGATGAGGCGGCCGCTGCAGTGCCGGCATCGGCCCACAACTGGACGGGGCTCTACGCCGGCGCGAACATCGGCTACGGCTGGGGGTGGGAGGCGATCAGAGTGTCCGGAGACGCGGGAAGCACGGAGGCGGCGCTGCGAGCCGGCGTGCTTCCGAGATCGCTCGCTGACGGTCCCGACGGCATCATCGGTGGTGGCCAGGTGGGTTACAACTTCCAGATCAGCCGGTGGGTGTTGGGGATCGAAACGGACCTGCAGGGGGCCGACATCTCGGAGCGCGAATCGGTATCGACCGCCGTCCCCGGATTCTTCCCCTACGTGACGAAGGCGTCGCAGACCCTCGATCTGCTCGGCACGGTGCGTGGCCGTGTCGGGTACGCCGTGACCGACCCCTTGCTGCTCTACGTCACGAGCGGTTTCGCGTACGGGCATGTCGCCCTGTCGGCGTCAGCGCTGAATCCGGGCTGTGCGGGCGTCTGCACGGACGGGTCGACCTCCGCGCTGAATGCGGGCTGGACGATCGGTGCCGGCCTGGAATACGCGTTCGGCCGCAGGTGGTCGCTCAGGGCCGAATACCTGTATTACGACCTCGGGAATCGCTCCACGAGGCTCACGGACATCCTTGGCCGCTCCCCGGGGGTCTTCCAGACCTACAGCGCCGACTTCAGCAGCGGCATCGTGCGCTTCGGGTTGAACTACAGGGTCTTCGGTCCGTAGACCGTAGTCAGAGCCGGATCGGGTTGAAGTCAGTCCGGTCGTCGTACGTGTCGATCCCCTCGCGCGCCTTGAGCCACCCGACGGCCGCGTAGGTCAGCGGCGTCGCCGCCGCCTCCCAGGCGACCTTGACGGCCCACTGCCCCGCGACGAGCGCGGCGAGCGCCGCCCCGGGCACCACGCCCGCGAACGCGAGCGTCACGAAGACCACGGTGTCGAGCGCCTGGCCGACGACCGTCGAGCCGATCGTCCGCGTCCAGAGCCAGCGCCCGCGCGTGGCGAGCTTCAGCCGGGCGAGCACGTAGGCGTTGGCGAACTCGCCGACGAGGTAGGCGAGGAAGGAGGCCGCGAGGATCCGCGGCGTCTGCCCGAGGATCTCCTCGTACGCGGCCTGGCCGCGCCAGAAGGGGGCCGCCGGGAGCGCGCCGCCGAGCCAGACGGCCGCCACCAGGAGCGCGTTGCACGCGAAGCCGAGCCAGATCACGCGCCGCGACGCCGCGTAGCCCCAGACCTCGGTCAGGACGTCGCCGAGCACGTACGAGAGCGGGAAGATCACGATCGCCGCCGAGAGCACCAGCCCGCCCAGCACGATCAGCTTCGCGGCCATGGTGTTCGCGGCCAGCAGGGACGCCACGAAGAGCGCCGTGCAGGTGACGAACCGCCAGCTCATACGTTCGTCGTGATCGCGGCGTCCTCGTTCGGGTTGAGCGCCCGTTCCAGCGCCCTCGCGAGGGCCGCGTCGTGCTCGTGGCTCGTCGCGAAGATCCGGCACTGCGCGACCTTGCCCGGCAGGTACTTGAGGATCTCCGTCAGCGGCTCCTCGGAGACCGTGTCCGTCGCCGAGTCGTAGACGTAGATCTGGCGGTCGCCCATCTTGAGCGGGTTGAGCGGCCGCGGGTCCTGCAGCGCCATGTCGATCTCGAAGTTGAAGTCCCGGAGCGCCGGCGGCAGGAAGCTCCGCACCCGGCGCTTCACGGTCTCGGCGTCGAGGAAGCTGTGGCCCCGGCGGGGCTCGAAGAGGTCCAGGACGACCTCGTGCGACATGCGCCACTTGAGCTTCCGGTCGAGGACGTGACGCCACTCGAGCCCGAGCCGCCTCCGCTCGGGGTCCTCCGCGTCGTGCCACTTGCCCACGTCCTCGAGGAGCGTCCACTCGGTCAGGTGCAGGTACGGGTGCAGCTCCTTGCGCAGGTCGTAGGGGAACGCGATCCGCATCGTGTCGCGGAAGATCTCCTTGAGGTGCAGGTCGATGCCGCGCGTCGTGCGGTGGTAGTAGACGTTCGTGTACATGTAGAAGCGCGCGTTCAGGAACATCGTGAACGCCTGCAGCCCGCCCCGGTCGAGCGTGAGCCCCCGCTCGGAGAGGAACGAGTAGTAGATGATGCGCTCGATGTCGATGGGCCCGACGGCCACGCCGCACATGTACGCGTCGCGCAGGACGTAGTCCATGTTGTCGGCGGTGAACACGCCCGAGAGCAGCGGCTTGAGGAAGGGCAGCCACTTCGGGTGCGACTCGAGCGGCTGCGTGTAGGTCTTCCCCATCAGGTAGCAGACCCACTCGGGGTCGATCCCCTCCCCGGCGCCGAACGCGCCGCCCGGGCTGCGCCGGAGGCTCCGGATCACGTCGGCCAGCTCCTCGCGGATGATGCGCTGGCCGACCAGCTCGTGCGTCAGCTCGTAGTCGACGAGGAAGTTGTCGTCGAAGAAGTGGCCGAACGGCCCGTGGCCGACGTCGTGGAGCAGCCCCGCGATCCGCAGCAGCTCCTCGATCAGCGGGGCCGAGGGCGCGTCGGGGAAGATCGCGCGCAGCGAGGGGTAGAGCTGCTGGCCGAGCCGCCCGGCGAGGTGCATCGCGCCGAGCGAGTGCTGGAAGCGGCTGTGCTCGGCGGCCGGGAACACCCAGCGGGCCGACTGGAGCTGCGGCACGCGCCGGAGCCGCTGGACCCACGAGGTGTCCATCAGGTCCTGCTCGGTCGCCTCGCCCGGGATCCCGCCGGGGCGCGTGTAGAGGATGTACCGGTGGATCGGGTCGGCGATGAGGCCGCGCCCCTGGTAGGTGTCGGCGGCGCCCTTCACGCGGCTCACTCGCGGACCCGGTACAGGCCGTGGCGGTCCACGGACGTCACCCGGATCACGCGCACCTCGTCGCGCCGCCGGACGGCCACCTCGATGACGTCGCCGGCGCGCCGGGTCCACAGCCGCGCGTAGAACTCCTCCTGCGAGCCGACGCGCACGCCGTCCACGCCCACGATCACGTCGCCGGGGCGGAAGCCCGCGCCCGCCGCGGGCCCGACGGGGGAGATCTCGCGGACGACGACGGCGCCCTCGACGCCCACCGTGTAGAGCCCGAGCCAGGGCCGGGCCGGCCGGCTCGCGATGCGCCCCGTGGCGATCAGCTCGTCCTTGACGGGCACGAACGTCTCGAGGGGGATCGCGAGGTTCAGGTGCGGCCCCTCGCCGAGCCGGAGGGAGGCGATGCCCACCAGCTCGCCGCGGTCGTTCACGACCGCGCTGCCGGCCCAGTGCGGGCTCGCCGGCGCCACGTAGAGCGCGCGCTCGAGCATGTACTCCCAGTACGCCGAGAACCGCCGGATCGCCTGGACCGCGCCGACGACCGCGACGAGGTCGCCGTCCTCGTCCACGCCGACGGTCGCCGTGCGCGCGCCCGGCGCGACCGCCCCGGAGCTGCCGAGCGTCGCCGCGGGCCAGGGCCCGGCGCCCTCGAGCTTCACGACGCCGAGGCCGCTGTCGAGGTCGAGTCCGACGAGCCGCGCGGGCACCGTCCGGCCGTCGCGCGTCCGCGCCTCGACGGCCACCGCGTCCAGCAGCAGGTAGCTCACGGTCAGCGCGTAGCCGCGCGGATCGAACACGACGGCGCTGCCCGCCCGGCGCGCGCCGAGCCGGCTCGACGAGAACGCGCCGGGGGCGTTCCGCACCCGGAGGCCGACGATCGCGGACTCGACGCGCTGGACGAAGGAGGGCTCCCCGGGCCCGGGCGCGCGCACGGGCTCGCGGGCGCGCGGCGCGCCGAGGGCGAGCCCGGGGCCCAGCGCCGCGAGGGCGAGCCCGGCGAGCCAGCGGGTCCGGGTCGGTACGCGCATGCGCGGCCCTCCGTCAGCGATGGCCGTACTGCTTCTCGTAGTAGGCGCGGAACTCGCCCGACTTGAGCGGCCGCCACCACGCCTCGTGCTCGCGGTACCAGCCGACCGTCGCCTCGAGCGCCGCGGGGAACGCGTGGCGCGGCGCCCAGCCGAGCTGGCGCACCTTCTTCGAGTCGAGCGAGTAGCGCCGGTCGTGGCCGGGCCGGTCGCGCACCGGCGCGATCAGCGTCTCCGGCTTGCCGGTCAGGCGCAGGATCTGGCGCGTGAGGACGATGTTCTCGACCTCGTGGCCGCCGCCGACGTTGTAGACCTCGCCGTCCCGGCCCCGGCGCAGCACGAGGTCGATCGCCGCGCAGTTGTCGAGGACGTAGAGCCAGTCGCGGACGTTCCGGCCGTCCCCGTAGAGGGGCAGGGGCGTGTCCTCGAGCGCGTTCGTGACGAAGAGGGGGATGACCTTCTCCGGGTACTGGTAGGGGCCGAAGTTGTTCGAGGACCGCGTGATCACGACCGGCAGCCGGTGCGTCTGCCAGTAGGCGAGCGCGAGCAGGTCGCCGCCCGCCTTCGACGCCGAGTACGGGTTCGAGGGCCGGAGCGGGTCGCTCTCGCGCGAGGACCCGTGCGCCACCGAGCCGTACACCTCGTCGGTCGAGATGTGGAGCAGGCGCGGGATCTTGAGATCGCGCACGGCCTCGAGCAGCGTGAACACGCCGAAGACGTCCGTCCGCAGGAACGCGTCGGGTTCCATCAGCGAGCGGTCCACGTGGCTCTCCGCGGCGAAGTTGACCACGGCGTCCACGCCGCGCGCGACGTCGCGGACGAGGGCGGCGTCGCAGATGTCGCCGTGCACGAACGTGTAGCGCGCGTCGTGCTCGACGTCGGCGAGGTTCGCCGGGTTGCCGGCGTAGGTGAGCTTGTCGAGGTTGACGACGCGGTCCTCGGGGTGCGCGCCGAGGACGTGGCGGATGAAGTTCGAGCCGATGAAGCCGCTCCCGCCCGTGACGAGCAGCTTCACCCGTCTACCCGCGCGTCGGTTCCCAGATCTCGGCGCCCGCGAAGTCCCACGACAGGCGCCCCTCGTCGCACGTCGAGGGCTCGGGCGAGAAGTGGACGTCGGTGAAGTAGAGGACCCGCCCGGTCGCGGTCCCGAGGTTCTTCACCCCGTGCGCGACGCCCGGCGGGATGCGCAGCAGGCGCGAGGTCCCGTCGCCCAGCACCAGGCGCAGGCGCGCGCCCTCCGTCGGGGAGCCCTGGCGCACGTCGAGCAGCACGACGAGCATGCGGTCCGTCGGCGGCACGTACCAGACGTCGGTCTGCCGGACGTGGAGGTGGAACGCCTTGACCGCGCCCGGCGCGAGCTCGCTGTAGTTGACCTGGCGCACCTCGAAGCCGGGCAGGGCGCCGGCGCGCCCGGCGGTGAGCCGGGCGAGCTCGGTCATCGAGCCGCCCTCGTCGTGGTGGCGCGTGAGCCCGACGAGCGCCACGCCGTCGATGGACGCGGCCCCGCCGTAGGACTGGAGCTGGAAGGCGCGCTTGGCGGGCGGGGTGAGCTCCATCACGGAGGATCTTACGTGCCCGCGTCGACCAGGCGCAACAGGTACTGCCCGTAGGAGTTGTCCCGCATCGGCGCGGCGACGCGCGCGACGTCGGCCGCCGTGATCCAGCCGAGCCGGTAGGCGATCTCCTCCACGCAGGCGACCATGAGCCCCTGCCGCTCCTCGATCGTCTGGATGAAGGTGGACGCCTGTAAGAGCGCCTCGTGCGTGCCCGTGTCGAGCCACGCGATGCCCCGCCCGAGCTTCTCCACGTGGAGCGCGCCCGCGGCGAGGTAGGCCCGGTTGACGTCGGTGATCTCGAGCTCGCCGCGCGCCGAGGGCCGGAGGCCCGCGGCGATCTCCACGACCCGGTTGTCGTAGAAGTAGAGGCCCGTGACCGCGTACGGCGAGCGCGGCTTGGCCGGCTTCTCCTCGAGGCCGACCGCGCGCCCGGCCGCGTCGAACTCGACGACGCCGTAGCGCTCGGGGTCGCGGACCCAGTACGCGAACACCGTCGCGCCCGCCGTCCGCTCGGCGGCGCGCTGCAGCGTCTCGGGCAGGCCGTGCCCGTAGAAGACGTTGTCGCCGAGCGCGAGCGCGACCGGGTCGTCGCCGACGAAGCGCCGGCCGATCAGGAACGCCTGGGCGAGCCCCTCCGGGCGAGGCTGCGCGGCGTACCCGATCGAGAGCCCGAGCTGGCGGCCGTCGCCGAGCAGCCGCTGGAACGCGGCCTGGTCCTCGGGCGTCGTGATGACCAGGATCGTGCGGATGCCCGCCAGCATCAGCGTCGAGAGCGGGTAGTAGATCATGGGCTTGTTGTAGATCGGGACGAGCTGCTTGCTGAGGGCGAGGGTCAGCGGGTAGAGGCGGCTCCCGGACCCCCCGGCGAGGATGATGCCCTTTCTGGCATTCGCCATGGAGTTTTGAGAGTATAGCAGTCGCCTCGGCCTGGGATGAAGCGAGGGCGAAAAGGGCAATCGCTGTCGATCCGACCGGAAATGGGGTAATATTCGGGCCATGAAGACCCTCAAGGAGATGCTCGCTGAGGCGCGCCAGGTCGTTCCGGAGGAGGGCCCCGCCGACCTCGAGCGCCGGCTCAAGTCGGGCGACAAGGTCGTCATCATCGACGTCCGGGACCCCGACGAGTACCGCGACGGGCACATCGAGGCGGCGACGAACATCAGCCGCGGGTTCCTCGAGTTCCGCATCGGCACCGCCGTGAGCGACCCCGCCACACCGATCGTCCTCTACTGCCAGACCGGCCTGCGCTCGGTGCTGGCCGCGCGGGCGCTCCGCGAGCTCGGCTACGCGACGGTCATCAACCTCCAGGGCGGCTACCAGAAGTGGGCCCAGTCGGGGCTGCCGGTCGTCCGCGAGGTGCCGATGACGCCGGACCAGATCCAGCGCTACAGCCGCCACTTCCTGCTCTCCCAGGTGGGTGACAAGGGCCAGCGCCGGCTGCTCCGCTCGAAGGTGCTGCTGATCGGCGCCGGCGGACTCGGCTCGCCGAGCGCGCTCTACCTCGCCGCGGTGGGCGTCGGCACGCTCGGGCTGATGGACGGCGACGTCGTGGACCTCACGAACCTCCAGCGCCAGGTGCTCCACACCACCGCCGACGTCGGCAAGCCCAAGGTCGAGTCGGGCGCGCGCACGATCAAGGCGCTCAACCCCGACACCAACGTGATCCCGCTCCCGATGCGCATCACCGTCGACAACGTCATGGACGTCATCAAGGACTACGACCTGATCGTCGACGGTTCGGACAACTTCGAGACGCGCTACCTGGTCAACGACGCCTGCTACCTCGCGGGCAAGACCAACGTCCACGGCTCGATCTTCCAGTTCGAGGGCATGGCGACGGTCTTCGCGCCGAACGAGGGGCCCTGCTACCGGTGCCTCTACCCGACGCCGCCGCCGCCCGGCCTCGTGCCGTCCTGAAGCGAGGCCGGCGTCCTGGGCGTGCTCCCAGGAGTGGTCGGGCTGGTGCAGGCGACGGAGGCCGTGAAGCTCCTGCTCGGCATCGGCGAGCCGCTCGTC
>Ga0209342_10008114_pt1 | contig 10533 bp, 9 predicted proteins | sample RifCSP16_2_FD_184023 | JGI IMG/M metagenome (GOLD analysis project Ga0209342, IMG submission 184023) | Soil microbial communities from Rifle, Colorado - Rifle CSP2_sed 16_2 (SPAdes) (version 2) | ecosystem: Environmental > Terrestrial > Deep subsurface > Rock core/Sediment | place: Rifle... | reverse complement strand
CATTTCCGCCGCTCTGCTGATGGCCACCATCCAGTCCATCCTGCGCAGCCACGCTTATGCCGGGCGGCTGACCGGGCGCTCGGGCGAGCTCAACGCGGCGGAGCTGGTCACCCGGGTGAACCGCCAGCTCTGCGCCACCACCAGCGCGGAAAAATACTCCTCCCTCTTCCTGGCGCACTACGACGACGCCACCCGCCGGCTCACCTACACCAACGCCGGGCATTTGCCCCCCGTCCTGATTCGCGGCGGCCGCAGCCAGCCGCTCGAAGCGGGCGGGACCGTGGTGGGCCTGTTCCCGGAGGTGACGTACGAACAGGCGACCTTGGAGCTCGAACCCGGCGACTGGCTGGTGGCCTTTACCGACGGCCTGACGGAGGTCGAGAACTCCTACGACGAAGAGTATGGCAGCGAGCGCTTGACCGCCTTCCTGGAGCGCACGGCCGACTCCGGGAGCCCCGAGCGGCTGGTGGACCGGCTGCTGGCCGAGCTGCAGGAATGGGCCCCCGGCGTGGAACAGCGGGACGACTGCACGGTGCTGGCGGCGCGCGTGCGCTGAGTCCGGCGCGCGCTTTGGTGTATACTTTCGCGTTGAGCCATCGAAGAGCAAGACAGCGCGCACAGAAACCCCTCGACTCCGCTCGGGGTGCCCTGAGCGGAAGTCGAAGGGCACGGGAGCCCCAGCCTTGCCCCTGGCCAATCGCGTAGCCCTCATCACCGGCGCCGGGCGCGGGCTGGGGAAGGGGATCGCGCTGTCGCTCGCCTCCGAGGGCATGCGCATCGCCCTCTGCTACCGCGCCAACCGCGCCGCCGCCCAGCAGACCGCCCACCAGGTGCAGGCCCGCTCCGCCGAAGCGCTGGTGCTGCAAGCCGACGTCACCGAGCCCGCCCAGGTGGAGAAGCTGGTCGCCGGGGTGATGAAGCACTTCGGGCGGCTGGATGTGCTCATCAACAACGTGGGCGAGTTCGGCTGGCGGCCGGTGAGCGAGTCCAGCGTGGACGAATGGGAGCGGATCGTTACCTCGAACCTCTTCACCGTTTTTTACGTGACCCGCGAGGTGTTGCCGGCGATGCGCCGGCAGCGCTGGGGCCGCATCGTGAACCTGGGCGCAGTGGGCGCCGAGCGGGCCTTCGGCCAGGCCAAGATTTCGGCGTACGCGGCGGCCAAGGCGGCCATGGTGGCCTTCAGCCGGTCGCTGGCCATCGAGGAGGCGCGCTACGGCATCACCGTCAACGTCGTCAATCCCGTCAACGTGGACGACCAGGAGCTGACCCGGGAGGAGGCCGACCGCATCCGCGACGCCCGCTTTCCCATCGGCCGGCCGCCCACGGCCGAAGATGTGGCCGCCGCCGTGAAATTCTTTCTGTCGGAAGAGGCCGGCTACACGACCGGCCAGGTGCTGACCGTGAGCGGCGGCTCGATGCTCTGAGGCCGGGCCCGCCTTCGGTGTGAAGCCGATGAAGATTCTCACCGCCGACGAGATGCGACGCCTCGACCGCCTGACCTCGGAGCGGGCCGGGGTGGCGAGCCGCCAGTTGATGGAGAACGCCGGCCGCCAGGTGGCCGAGTTTCTGCTTGGCCAGTTTCCCTCCGCGAAGCGTGTCAGCATCCTCTGCGGGAAAGGCAACAACGGCGGCGACGCCCTGGTGGCCGCCCGCCATCTGCTCAAGCATGGCCTCCAACCCCGCGTGGCTCTGTTGGCTGCTCCCAGCGACCTGAAGGGCGATGCCCAGGCCAACTACGAAGCCTACCGGCAGGCCGGCGGCGCGGTCGAAGCTCTGCCGGGACAGCCGGAGTGGGAGAAACACCGGGCGGCCCTGCTCGACTGCGACGTCGTGGTCGACGGCCTGCTGGGCACGGGTTTGGCCGGCCCGGTCGAAGGCTATCTCGGCGGCGTGATTGCCGACCTGAATGCTCCCAGGCGGCGCTTCCGCATCCTGGCCGTGGACATCCCGTCGGGACTCCCCTCCGACAGCGGCGAGCCGCTCGGGGAGTCGGTCCGCGCCGACGCCACCGTCACTTTCACCGCCCCCAAGCGCGGCCAAATCTTTCCGCCCAACTGCACCCGGGTGGGAACGCTCGCCGTGGCCCCCATCGGCACGCCGGAGGAGCTCTCCGCGGGCGACCCGGCCTTGTTCCTGAATCTGATTACGGCGCGGCAGTTGTCGCGCCTGCCGCTCCGCCGCGCGGTGACCTCGCACAAGGGTGACTTCGGGCACGTGCTGCTGGCGGCCGGGTCGCGCGGCAAGACGGGCGCGGCGGCGCTGGGCGGCAAGGCGGCGCTGCGGATGGGAGCCGGGCTGGTGACGGTGGCGACTCCGGCGAGCGTGCTGCCCATCGTGGCCTCCATGGTTCCCGAGATTATGACTGAGCCGCTGGCCGAGACCGAGAGCGGCGCCGTCTCCAGCCGCGCGCTCGACTACGGCCGCTTCGCCAAGCTCCTCGAGGGAAAGAGTGTGCTCGCCGTGGGCCCCGGGCTGGCCACGCATCCCGAAACCATCCAGTTCGTGCGGGCGGTGTTGGAGCAGTCCGACCTGCCGCTGGTGCTGGACGCGGATGCTCTGAATGCGCTGGTGGGGCAGCTGGAAGTGCTCCGTCGTCGCCGGGCCCGGCCGGTGGTGCTGACGCCGCACCCGGGGGAGATGGGGCGGCTGCTCGGGACCACGAGCGCCGAGGTCGAGCGCCAGCGGGTGGAGGTGGCGCAAAGATTTGCCCGCGAGTACGAAGTTTTTGTTATCCTCAAGGGCCACCGCACGCTGGTGGCTGCCCCGGACGGGCAGGTGTACGTCAACCCCACCGGGAATCCCGGCATGGCCAGCGGGGGCGCCGGCGACGTCCTGACCGGCCTGGTGGCCGCGGCGGTGGCGCAGTGGGGCGCCTCGGCCCTCGGCGACGCGCTGTGCCTGGCCGTCTATTTGCACGGGCTGGCGGGCGACCTGGCCGCCGTCACACAAGGCGAGCAGGCCTTGATCGCCTCCGACATCATCGAGGCGCTCCCGCGGGCCTGGAAAGCGCTCGGGGAAAAGATTGAGCGTGACGTCCCGGGAAGTTACTACGTCGTCCCCTGAAGAGACGCTGGCCTTCGGGCGCCGCCTGGCGGGCGAGTTGAAAGCGCCGGCCCTGGTGCTGCTCTACGGGGAGCTGGGCGCGGGCAAGACCACGCTGGTGAAGGGCATCGTCAGCGGCCTGGGGCTGGCCCGCGAGGACGAGGTCACCAGCCCCTCGTTCGTGTTCGTGCATGTGTTCGGCGACGGCCTGCGGCTGTATCACGTGGACTTGTATCGGATCGAGGAACCGACAGAGCTGGAGACCCTGGGGTTGGACGACCTGTTGGCCGAGGACGCCATCGTGCTCGTCGAATGGGCGGAGCGCTTGAGCCGGCCGGCTCCGGCGCCCGCTTGGCGCGTGCGCTTGGAGGCGGTGTCCGACGAACAGCGTCGAATTCGCGTGGAAGGCGGCTGACATGAAAAACCGGCGACAACTGTGCATCCTGGCGGCTCTGGCTGTGCTCTTGACCGCGGCGGCGTGCGGGAAGGCGCCGCAGACGAATTTCTATACGATTGATTTGCCCGCGCCCTCCGAGGTCGGCGCCGCGCCGGCCGCCGTCCAAGTCGGGGTGGACCGGCCCCGCGCTTCCCACCTGTTGCGGCAGGACCGCATCGTCTATTTCACCACCGGAAAGGAATTGAACTTCTACCAGTACCACCGCTGGGCCGAGCCGCCCGTGTTCCTGGTGCAGTCGGCCCTGATCCGCCAGCTCCGCAGCGCCGGCCTCTTTGACAACGTCGTCCCTTACCGGGCGCAGAAAGGTTTGGACTACGTGGTGCGCGGGCGCTTGCTGGCGATGGAGGAGGTCGACACTCCCGGCGGCGTCACCGCGCGCTTCGGGCTGGAGCTGGAGCTGGTCCGCCAGAAAGACGCCCAGGTGGTCTGGAGCGGGCGCGCCACCCGCGAGCGCCCCGTCGCCACCAACTCCGTCGAGGGAGTGGTGGAGGCGATGGGCGGCTGCGTCCAGGAGAGTTTGGACGAGCTCACGCGCTCGATGAGCGGCGCCCTGGGCCGCTTGGAGAGCAAGCCGGGAGAGAGCCGGTGAGTGCAGCGGGCCCGAACGAGTGGGCGCTCATCCTGGGCGCCTCCAGCGGCTTCGGAGAAGCCACTGCCATCGAGCTCGCCCGCGTGGGCTTGAACATTTTCGGCGTCCACCTCGACCGCAAGACCACCATGCCTCATGTGGAAGAGGTGATGGGGAAGATTCGCGCCCACGGCCGCGAGGCAGTTTTCTTCAACGCCAACGCCGCCGACGGCGAGAAGCGCCGGGAGGTCCTGGAGCAAGTAGAGAGCAAGCTGAAGGGCAGCTCGCCCCCCGCGCGGGTGCGCGTCCTCTTTCATTCTCTGGCCTTCGGGACCCTCAAGCCCTACGTAGGCGGGAACGAGGAAGGCGTCACCCAGCAACAGATGGAGATGACGGTGGACGTGATGGGCCACAGCCTCGTCTACTGGGCCCAGGAGCTGGTCGGGCGCGGCCTGATGGGCGAGGGCGGGCGCATTTTCGCCATGACCAGTTCCGGCGGCAGCCGCGTGATCGCTTCCTACGGGCCGGTCTCCGCCGCCAAAGCCGTCCTGGAATCGCACATCCGCCAACTGGCGATGGAGCTGGCCCCCAAGGGCATCACCGCCAACTGCATCCGCGCCGGCGTCACCGACACGCCCGCCCTGCGCAAGATCCCCGGCCACGAAGTTCTCCTCGAAGGCGCCCGCCGCAAGAACCCGCATCGGCGCCTCACCACGCCGGCCGACGTCGCCGCCGCCGTGGGCGTGCTTGTCCACCCCAACACGCACTGGATGACCGGGAACATTATCGGCGTGGACGGGGGCGAGGACATCGTCGAAGTCAGTTGAGCAGCTCTCGCAGAACCCGGTAGGCCTGGCCCAGGAGCGGCAACAGGAAGAGCGCCAGCAGCCCCAGGGCCACCAGGCGCAGCAACAGCCGACGGAACTCTCCCCACGCCGACTCCGGCGCGGGCGCGCCTGCCGGCTCGTGGCCGGGGCAGAAGGGGCTGCTCGCGGCCGCCTCTCGCCGGCAGCGCCGCCCCCCGGCGTCCAGGTGCAAGCACTCCGCCATCGTCTTTCTCCCCCGTCTCTACGCTACCACGAAGTTACCTCTGCTTGTCATTCCGAGCCCTTGATTGCCGTGGCGGCGAGGAATCTCAAACGAAGCCGCTGGCGCAGATTGAGATCCTTCGCTCCGCTCAGGATGACAAGCGGGATGCGGATCTTGCGTTTTCTGCGGTTTCCCCGGAGCCCTTTTTGCCCTCGAAAACGCCCTCCCGCAAATAAACCTCCGCACCTCGACTCTCGCTCGGTGTGGTGAGCGACAGTCGAACCACAAAAACCGCAAAAACCGCAGAAACCGTAGACAACCAGGGGGGTGGCTATGCTACCCCTGGGGCGGAGGCGTTATGCGTTCCGGATGCATCCGAACGCATGGGAAGGCCATGCCAGGAAGCCACCCCAACCCGGTTTTCCACTGCGCCGACCCGGCCTGCGGCGAGGAGTTTGCGCCCCGCAAGCCCTGGCAGAAGTACCACAGCCCCCGCTGTCGGCGGCGTCACTGGGGCCGCCGCCAACCGGCTCCCGGCCCGCACCTGGCTTGCCCCCACTGCGGCACGCAGTTAGCGCTTGCCCTCCAACCCGCGCCCTGCCTGCCTGTCATCCCGAACCCTTGATTCCCTTGGGGGTGAGGGACCTGCTTTTTTCCGCGAAAAAGCGACAAGCAGGTTCCTCGACTTCGCCCCTCGACTACGCTCGGGACTGGCTCGGAATGACAAACGAAGGGAAGACCGGCCTGGGTAGGGCAGGGGCTTGTCCCCTGCCGCAGCAAGGCACGAGGCCTTGCCCTACCCAAGCCTCGGAATGACAAACGAGGGGAGCAACCCGGTTAGAGCCTAAGTCGTTCTTGGGGGAGCTTCGGCAGGCTTGCGGGCGAATTTTTCCGCCCAACGGATGCGGCCGGTCATCTGCATTACCGCGAACAGCGTGACAATGGAGCCGATAGTTACGACCAGGCCCGTGTAACCTTCGAGGAAAAAGCTGTAGGAAAAAAGCACCAGGTAAACCAGCTGCGCCAGCCCGGCCTCGACCAGGGCGAAGCGCCAGCCCACCACCAGGCGCAGATAGGTGACAACGAGGAAAATGGAAACCGCCGAGCAAATCAGGAACGCGGTGTGCACCGAGATGCGGTCCACCAGATAGGCCAGCAGCAGGTGAAACGAAAAGAATGCGCAGGACAGGAAGAAATAGTTCATCGGGTGCAATTCAATCTCCCGCAGCGTCGTGAACATGAACAGGAAGAAGAAGAAAAAGAACAGCGACACCGGGGCGAAGAAACTCACCCTCCCGGCGAATGGCCCCGGCTGGAGCTTCTGGGGCAAGGCCAGGCCCAGCTGGTAGCCCGTAACCAGATTCTTGTAGCGCCACAGCAGCTCCCATCCGTTCGGCGCCTCCCGCTTTTCCGTCGGCGACAGGGTGTTCTCGGGAAAATCAATGTCTTTGAAATTGGTGGTCATCTTGAGGGTGAAGTCCCGCACTTGCGATACGTCGTCGCCGAAGCTGTAGTGCCAGGTGTCGAGCCCTTGCGAGCGGTAGGAGACCTCCAGGTTCACCGGCTGCCCGGCGGCCACGCGCACCGCCGCCACCACAGCCTTCTCCCGATTCGTTACCGTCGCCGGTTGACCGTTCACGCTGATGACCAGATCGTCGTAGATGGCCTGGGCGGCAGGGAACTCGAGGGTCAGGCTCACCTCCCGGTCACGCCCGCTGGTGTTGCGGAAGGTGTAGCTGCCGTTGAAGGCCACCTTGTAGGTGCTGTACCAGAGCAGCCCTTTCTGGCGGTGCTCAAGATCGAGAGCCGCCCCGACTTCACTTCGCTCCAGGGGCAGGGGAGTGACGATTCGCTCTTCGACAGTCCGCAGGACCTTCTTGTCGCCTTCCGTGCTCTCCACGGTCTTGGGGACGCGCTCCTCATAGGTCGCCTTCGGGGGCGCCTGCGTCTGCGGGGCGCCCCAGGCGGAAGCAACGCGGTCGCGGAGCTTGGCGTCGGTGGAATAGGTTCGGGTGAAGATGGTAGTGCCCAGGATGCCCCAGGCGGCCCAGGTGCAGGCCAAGAGGAAGACGATACCGGCGATGCGCTTGGTCACGGCCCCCTCCCCTTTCGGCCCGCCGAGCCTGGCGCGCCGCTGCTTCAATGTCAAGTACTTTGTTTCTCAAAGCTATGGCGGCGGTGCTCCCGCCGGCCGGGCTGGCTTTTCCCCATCAACCCGTCAACCAATAAACCAACAAAGCAGGCGAACACCCGCGCCGCTGGGGCGCTACCGTGGAGCCACCGATCTGCTACCGTCAGGCCACCGTCGAAACTCGAAATTCGAAAAGCGAAACTCCGTCGAGACGGAGGGGAACGAGTTTCGAGTGCCGAGTTTCGAGTGCCGAGTTTCGAGTTTCGCAAGAAAGCCGCTGGCCTGCCCTGAGGGCGGAGCCCGAAGGGGACGCGCCCGAGCTCAACTGCCACCACGCAAGACACGGCGGGACAGGGTGAACTTGTGATCCTTCAGGGGCCTCGGCTTGAGACAGCGGGAGTGAGTTTGCTATAGTGGCTCAGTTTCCTGGGGTCCCATGGCTACTTCGGGACAATCGGCCTCGGCGGTGACCGGCGCGGTGCAGGCCTACGCGCCGGCGCTGGCCTTCACGCGTCTCGTGGTCGGGGTGGACAACATCCGCCACGACGTCTTCTTGAGCCCGCGCTGGCGCGAGCAGGCCAGCCAGTTCCTCTTCGAGCAGATTCTCCACCACGCCCAAATCCACCTCCACGACCTCTACCCCAGCGACGCCCGCACCCGCGCCGCCGCTGCCGGCGAGTTCAAGCGCCGCCTGGGCAAGGTCCTTCAGGAATCGCTCACCCTGGCCAAGGAGCACAACAACATCGAAATCGATTTGCTGGCGCGCCTGGCCATCTACAAATGGCTGCTGGGGGAGGCGCAGCGCCAGTTCTCCGAGCTGAACGTGGCCTGCAAGGAGCGCGTGGAAAAGAAAGGCAGCATGCACTTCCAGGACAGCATGGCCAGCTTCGTCCTGCACTCCCGCATCGCCGACTGCCAGGCCAACCGGCGCCACGTGCTGCGGGGGGTGGGCGACGCCTTGTTCCAGGTCCTCGAAGAGCTGGAAGAAACCAGCCTCCGCCCGGCCCGGATGGCTCTGTTCGGCTCCGAGTTCCCCGACTTTTACCAGGTGGCCCGCAACCGCCTCATCTTTCTGGAAAATCCGAACGATGCCGCCGTCCACCTGGAGCACTACGTCATGCTCGGCTACTTCACCAATGACGTTGACCTGGAAGAGCGCGTCCGCGACCTTATGGCCCAGCTCCTGCGTGAGCAGGGCCTGGCCCTGCCGGAAGGCGACGAGCTCTCGCGCCTGGAGCAGCGGCTGGAAAAATGCGGGGACAGCCTGCAGGAAGTGAACCGCCGCCTGCGCGAAGCCGAGCTGGCCCTGGCGGAGCTGGCCCGGCCGGACTCCGCCGGCCGCAAGACGCTGCGCTGGCTGAGCGGCGGCTCGGGGCGGGAGGGCGCGGAAGCGGGGCGCGCCGGCCTGGAGCGCGAGGGAAAGGCCCTGGAGCTCCAGCGCCAGCAGTTGACCCGCGAAGTCGAGGAGCTGGAACAGAAAGTTGGATTCCTCCGCCAGAGCCACGCCACCCGCCTGGCCGAGGTCTTGAGCAACCCCGCCAACGCCGAGCGCCTCTTCGGGGCCCTGTCGCCGCAGGGCACTCCCGAGCCGCGCACCGAATCCCAGGAAACCCTCCTGCGCGAGCTGCACTCGCAGCTGGAGCGGGCCGGCGTGCTCCCCTACATCCTGGCCAGCTACCATTTGAAGTCGCTGTACAAAGACTTCTGCCCGCCGCTCAACCCCCAGCAACTGAAACGCGCGGTCGTGGACCGCCAGGGCTGGCAGGAGCTGGAAACCCTGCTCGACCAGTTCCCGGCCCGGAACTTCCCGGTGGAGAAGCTGGAGGAGCTGGCCCGGCGCCTGCGCCGCATCAGCCGCACCGACGCCGAAACCATCCTGGTGCGCTTTGCCCGCGACCTCATGCGCCTGCGCCGCGATTTCCTCCACCTGCAGGTGCTGAACAGCTTGCTGGAAAAGATTCACCTGGTGGATGACGAGAAGACCCGGCACGTCTCCCGCCTCAACCGCACGCTGTACGAATTCGTGCTGCCGGAAGAGCAGGAGGCGGGCGAAGAGCACGTGCGCGCTCACGTGGTGGTCAAGGCCGACGTGCGCGACTCCACCCGCATCACCGAGGAGCTTCTCCGGCGCGGCTTGAACCCCGCCACCCACTTCAGCTTCAACTTCTACGAGCCGGTGCACAAGCTGGTGGCGCGCTATTCCGCCTCCAAGATCTTTATCGAAGGGGATGCTCTCATCCTGGGCATCTACGAGACCGAGGCCAGCCGCGCCTCCCAGCGCCCGGTGGCCAAGGCCTGCCTGCTGGCCAAGGAAATCGTGCAGGTGTGCCAGGCCTACAACGAGCGCGCCCACGCCAACGACCTGCCGGTGCTCGAGCTGGGCCTGGGGATCGCCTTCCAGGATTCGCCGCCGCATTACTGGACCGACGGCGAGTCCCGCATCATGATTTCCGCCGCTCTCAACGACTCCGACCGCCTGTCCAGCTGCACCCGCATGGCCCGCAAGCTCTTCGGCGAGAACAGCTCCCACTTCTCCGTCTTTCTCCTGCAAGGCATCCCCGCCCCGGGCCTGGGGGATGAAGAAGAAGAGTTCCTGCTGCGCTACAACGTGATGGGCGTGGCCTTGAACGACGCCGGCTTCCAGAAGCTCCAGCAGGAGATCTCCTTGAGCTCGACCGAGATCACCGCCGACCTGCTGGGGCAAAAGGAGAAGGTGACCCTGCACCACGGCACCGTCCCCATCGGCAACAGCTTCGAGAAGCTCATCCTGCGGGAAGCGCGCATGCCGCGCTTCCGCCTGACCGACCGCCAGCTGGCGGACTGGACCTCCCGCGTCTACTACGAAGTCTGCACCCACCCCAAGCTCTACCAGCAGTTCCCCGAAGGCGCCGCCTGAGCGCTCCGCGCTATAATCAAGTCCCGAAACCTCGGGACGGCGGAGGGGTGCAGGGTCCGGTGATTCTCCCGGCCTTCAAAGCCGGCGGTCCTTCGGCCAGCGCCGGGGGACGATGGGTTCGACTCCCATACCCTTCCGCCACCTGCCTGCGCCTGCCTGCGCAGGCAGTGTAGGCAGGCCTTATGGCGCGGCGAAAAAAACGCAGGCCTCCGAAGTACGACCCCGCCGGGCAGGCCCGCCGCCTGGCCCGCGCCCTCCTGGGCGCGCCCCCGGGCGCGCGCGTCATCCCCCCCAAGAAACGAAGGCCCCCCAAGCACAAGAAACGCTTACGGGAACAGTGGGAGGACTAAGTCGGGGTAGGGCAGGGGCTTGCTTGCGGTGAGCGAAGTCGAACTGTCCCCTGCCGT
>Ga0209342_10008112_pt1 | contig 10536 bp, 14 predicted proteins | sample RifCSP16_2_FD_184023 | JGI IMG/M metagenome (GOLD analysis project Ga0209342, IMG submission 184023) | Soil microbial communities from Rifle, Colorado - Rifle CSP2_sed 16_2 (SPAdes) (version 2) | ecosystem: Environmental > Terrestrial > Deep subsurface > Rock core/Sediment | place: Rifle... | reverse complement strand
TAAGCAATTTCCCCTTTGCCTCCCGCTTCTACTCTCTGGCTCTCAAGGCGATGGGCGATCTTCCAGGCACCAGCTCTGCCCAAGAGAAGATCGTCGCTGATACTCTTGAACGCCAGGACGCCGACCGCCGGCAAGAGATCCGCTTGATACTGGATGCTGACGGCCCTTCCTCCACACAGAAGCTCCACAAAGCCATCGGTGGCCGAAAGGCAGGGCTGATCGCCGTGCTCAACATGATGGTCCGGGATGCGGAGCTGATCGTTTTCAAGGGCACGCGTGGGGCGAAGCTCTACCAGATCAATCCATCGGGGGAACTATGATCCTTCTCAACCGAGCTCTCAAGCTGGCGATCATCTTTATGTGGGGATTGATCTTAGCTATCCTCATGGAGCTCGCGTTGTTCGCCTTCGACATCCTTGTTCTTGATCCCCCGTGGCCGTTGTGGCACCCAATCGCAAGCTGATTTGAAATGACGAAATATCTTGAGGCATTCAGCTGGACGAGTAGCATTCAAGCCTGGTTGGATCAGACAGTGGCCGAACGACCGTTGTTGAATGTGTGCTCGGGACGACAGGCATTCGGTGACGTTAGCATAGATCTCTATGAGCCGGCGAATGTACGAGGGAACTGGATGGCTTTGCCTTTTCATCGAGACAGCTTTGGAGCTGTATTTGCTGACCCTCCTTGGGATGCTGAATATAAACGGCATGTGGCCCAGTTCATCCGAGAGGCCCTTCGCGTGGCTCCGATTGTGTACCTTATGGCTCCTTGGACCTATGGAGCCGCTTGGGCTCCTTTGACACATTGCTGGGTTCGTTATATCCCAGGCGTGAATCGAGCCATTCTCCTCCAACGATACAAACGAATTTGACAACCTCGCCCTCCTGTGCTATCGTCATTGCTGGAGGGCACATGGACTCATTCTACAAATACGTTGGCGTTCGAGGTGTTCTTGCAATCGTCGTGACCATCGCTGTGGTCACGGCTCTGTTTATGCAGTACGAGGTGCAAGCCCCGATGTGGTCCTTGCTCGGGCTGGCCTGGGGCGCTTACTTCCCGACCAACGGCAATTCTGCGGTCAAGGCGCTCACGGCCCCGAAATGAAATCGAAGCGGAAGAAGTTCATCAGCGCTTATCTGATGAGCTTCAACGCCACCCAGGCGGCGATTGCGGCCGGCTACAGCGAACGGTCGGCGCCTACGACCGGGCACAACCTTATCAGAGACCCCAAGGTAGCCGAGGCGATCAAGCTTCACCTGACCGCCTCGGCTATGAGCGCCGACGAGGTGCTTATGCGCCTGGCTGAGCTCGCTCGGGGCGAGGTAGGTGGTAGGGATAAGGTGCGTGCCCTGGAGCTCCTCGGCAGGAGCTACGCCATGTTCGTGGACAAGCAAATTGTTCAGACTCTTGGAGGCCTAGAGATCACCGATGACGAAGCGTCTGGTGATCCGGCTGCCCCACCCGCACGCGAGACAGGCTGAGATCGAGGCATGCACAGCCAAGCGGATAGTTCTCCGGGCGGGCAGGCGAGGGGGCAAGACCACCCTCGTAGCCCGCAAGGCGATCAAGGAGGCCAGCCTCGGCCGGCGGGTGCTTTACACGGCCCCAATCGTGGAGCAGACCGATGCCTTCTGGACCAAATGCACCGATTGGCTCGGCGCGGCTTTCCTGACCAAGCTGATCGAGAAGAACGAAACGCGGAAGATGCTCGACTTCCGGCACTCGGGCGGGCGGATCACAGCGCGTACAGCATTCAAGCCCGATCACCTGCGCGGCGATTACGGCGACCTGATCTTGCTGGACGAATATGCCTTTCAAAACCCCGAGGTTTGGGAGAAGGTCTGTGCGCCGATGACGCTCGACAACGACGGCGATGTGATCTTCCTGGGCACACCGAACAAGCGCAATCATTTCTATCGGCTCTATCTCCAAGCCAAGAACAACGACGATGGCCGATGGGCCGAGTTCGCTTTCCCATCGACCGAGAATCCTCATCTGAGCGCCGATGCCTTAGTCGAGATCACGAAGGATATGACGGCCGAGGACTATCGGCAGGAAATCCTGGGCGAGTTCGTCGAGGGCGAGGGGCAGGTGTTCCGGGTGCGGGATACGCACTTCTGGAGGCCCAACGGCGGCCATGCCGACCACCCCAAGGGCACGACCATCGACTGGGGGCAGGTGCAGGATTACACCTCGATCTCAGTGGGTTGTCTCCAGTGCCACAAGGAGCTGGAGCTGATCCGCTTCCGGGGCATGAGCTATCCCGACCAGCTCCAGCGGATCAAGGAGCTCTACCAGCGGGTTGGAGGCAGCGTGTGGGCCGAGGCCAACAGCATGGGCTTGCCCAACATCCAGCAGCTCCAGGCGGACGGCGTGCCTGTGATGCCCTTTGACACCACACTCCAGAGCAAGCGGCAGATCGTTCAGGGGCTTAGGCTGGCCCTGGAGCGGGATGAATGGCAATTCGTCGAGGACATGGTCGCCCGGCTTGAGCTCGAAGCCTATGAGGCGACGACCTCGCCTCGAACTGGGCAGACGAGCTACCAGGCGGCTGAGGGGGCGCACGACGACACGGTGATCTCTCGAGCGCTTCTGGTCTGGGCGGATGCCCAGGGGCACATCACATTGGGGTAGCTATGCGAGACATGCTTCTGACGCCCCGTAACGCCATGCGAATTGTAGACTGGCCGTTCTCTGCCGGGCAGAGGGAGGGCGCTTATGAGCTCTCCACTGGTCAGCGTCTCAGCAGCGGCAAATACGCCAAGTCGGCCTGGGCTTATGCTGCTATGCAGATCCGGGCGACGGAGCTGGCCCGCCTGCCCTGGCGCATTATGCGCAACGGTGAGACTGTCGAGAACCATCCTCTGCGGGAAATGCTGACCAACTTCGGCCGGGAGAGCAACTGGGCCGAGGTCATGGGTGCCTCGGAGATCGACATGCTTATGACGGGGGCCGGCTACTGGTTGATCGATGGGACCGAGCTCCGGCGATTGAGCTCTCCCACGATGAGTGTGAAGGCGGACCGGAGTGGCATCCAGGAGTTCGTCCAGACGATCCAGGGCACAATCGTGAACCGTTTCAAGCGGGATGAGGTGGTCTACTTCCGTGAGCACGACCCCGATAACGATTTGCTGCCGGGCGTGCCCGTAATCGATGTGATCAAGAGCGCCATTGCCCAAGAGTACGAGGCAAGCAGATACGTTGAAGCGCACTTCAAGAATGACGCTATTCCCAGCTTGTTGTTGAGCACGGAGCAAACTGTCCCCGAATCAGAAATGGACAAGATCATCCAGTGGTGGAAAAAGAGGTTTGGCGGATCGAGACGTGCTGGTGGTGTTGGCTTTGCCGATAAGGGGATGAAGGCGACGCTTCTGTCGGCTGACATGGCTAAGCAAGCCCTGGTCGAGATCCGGGAACAGGCTCGCAACGACATCTGTGTCGGGATGCGCGTGCCCAAGGTGTTACTCGACATCCAAGGGGCGACCTTCGCTAATGCCGCGGAGGGGCGGAAATTTCTTCTTGAGGACACGGTGATCCCGCGTGCTAGGTACTATGCGGATGTGATCAACGAGGACCTTGTGGACCAGGTTGATCCGAGTGTCATCTTCGAGTTCGCCACGGATGAGCTGGAGATCCTTCAAGAGGATGCGACGGCCAAGTGGGCCCGATTGGCTTCGGCAATCAACGCAAGGGCGATCACGCCTGAGTTCGCCCGGCAGGAAATGGGCTGGCCAGAGACAGCGGCTCCAGAGGTACAGGAGAAGCCGCTGACGCCGGAGCAGACTGATCTCAGGGCATGGCGGCGGAAGTCGCTCAAGGCCCTGCGCGGTGCGGGAAGTGCCGCCGTGGAGTTCGAGAGTCGGGTCATTCGGCCCACAGTCCGAGCGGCGATCTCTGCCCAGCTCGCCGGAGCCAAGACCAGCGCCGACGTGCTCGGCGTATTTGATGGGGTGCGATGACGGATCTTGAGGACAAGAAGCGACTGACGGCGATTGTCGCCCGACTCTTGGCAGAGCAGTTTCGGGCCGTCTCTGCCGAGCTTGGCCTACCCGCGCGCGCGGAGGATCTGCCACCCTGGCCACCGCGCAACTCAGACGCTTGGAGGCTCTTTTGGCGTGAGCAAGACAAGATCATGCGCAGGGAGCTAACGCCGGTCCTGCGCAATCTCGCCGACGGCAAGATGAATGAGCTGATGCTACTCACCAAGACGGGTGTCTGGACTGAACTCGTGGATGCTGCCATTGCTAAGGCCCAGGCGGCGATCCTGCTTTGGGCTGATAGCTACACCTTCGGGCTTGTGAAAGGGATCAACGAGACCAGCCGGAACGTCATCGAGGACGCTCTGCAAAAAGCATTGACATTGCCGGGCTTCACGCGCGAAAATCTTGTAGCCGAGCTGGCCCCTACGTTCGGAGCCAACCGAGCGGAGATGATCGGGGTTACTGAGGTCACTCGCGCCTATTCGGAGGGGCAACGCCTCGGCGCTCAGGAGCTCAAGGATGTGGGCATTGTCGCTGTGGCGGTTTGGCACGTCAACGAAGGCAGCACCACGCGGGAACCGGATGAGTGCGACGACCGGGATGAGCTGCCCGAGAGCGAGTGGCCGACGGATGAATTCCCACCGCTCCACGTCAATTGTGAGTGCACTGTGACCTATGACATCCGGGGACCGGCATGATAGAGACGATCACCATTGAGGGGATGCCTGGATTGATGCTGGCTCTGAACGGCCTGGCTGATGGCAAGTACCGGAAGCCGGCCATGCAGGCGATTGGCGAGATTGTGCGGGCTGAGGCTGCACCCTACCCGCTGCTGACGATGGCAAACAGCCCGCTCAACCCGACTGGCCGCTGGTATCAGCGGGGCTATGGGCCTCGCTCGCGCACGGGCTGGAGCCGGGAGACTTCGGAGCATCTTGGCAAGAGCTGGTATATCAGCGCCAGCGTGGATCAGGTGGAAGTGGGCAACAAGGCAAGCTATGGGATCTTCGTCCAGGGTGATGAACAGGCGGGCTTCCATGGGGAGCGGGGCTGGAAGGTGCTCTCCGTCGTCGCCCGAAACAAGCTCGACGAAGCAGTCGAGATCATCTGGAAGTATGTCGAGGAAGTGTGGAACGCATGAAGATTAAGTTCAGGGAAGCCGGCGCAATCCGGGCGGTGCTCGATGGCGAGATCAAACGCCTTGAAGTCTTGGCTGCTCCCTTCGGTGGACCGGATCGTCTCGACCGCCTGAACCAGTACCTTGATGCTCGCACCGACTTCATGATCAACGTGGGCGACCGCCGACCGACGCTCTACTTGCATGGCTACTCTCCACAAAGCCGGGCGATTGAAAAGCCTGTTTCCCTGGGTGCTTCGGAGGTCAGCCGGATCGACGAGCGCGGTGTGTGGATGATTACGCCTGATCTCTCACCGCACCCCCTGGGCCTGCGCACCTGGCAGGCGGCGATGGAGGGGAACGCCGGTGCGTCGACCGGCAGTGTAAACTACCTCGTAAGGCCCACCGATAATCGGCCTGGGCACGTGGATGTCTGGCCGATTGCGGAGCTCTCAATCTTCGACAAGGGACCGGGCCGTGTCCCGGTCAGTGACGATGCCATTGTCGTGCCCATCAGGGCATTCTTTTCACAGGTCGGTCTTGACTTCCCGACTGCGTTCGAGGCCGGTGAGGATAAGGACCAGGACGAAGCGGATCGACCCCCCATCCGAACGACAGGAGTGTTTACCATGGACGCTGAGATTTTGAAGGCCATCAATGACGGCATCGCTGCGGCCTTTGTGGCCCAGAATGTAGCCGTTGCTGCGGCCGAGACGGAGCGCGCTGCGATGCGTGCTTCGATCCTCGAGGAGTTGAAGAAAGACCCAGCGCAGCGCCGGGCCGTCTTCAACGTTGTGACGGATGACCCGACCAAGGGTCAGGACGAAGGCAAGCAAGAGACCTACGCCTACATGCGGGCGCTGGTCGAGGATGCGCGGCGCGTGGCGGACGGCGGCTTGCCGCTGCGGTTCACAAGCGCCAAGCGAGGGCTTGAGGAAAGCGAAGCGGCCGAGCTCGGTGTGCTCGTCCCGGACGATCTCTATGCTGGGATCAGCGAAGAGCGAGGCAAGTACTCCCTGGTCCGCAGGTCGGGCATGCGCACGTTCACGACCGACAAGCTGACCTTCACCGTGCCAGTCGCCACAAGCATGGCGATCATCCCGACGGTTGCCGAGGAAGGTGCGTACGTCGAGAATGCGCCCTCGACCGTCGCCAAGACTGTGACGCTGCTCAAGAAAGGCTCGCTCGTCACGGTGTCTGAGGAGTCGCTGGAAGACATCCCGGTGCTCCAGCAATGGCTGACTAGCGAGGCCGGGAAAGCTCTGGCGCTGGCCGAGAACAAGGTGCTCTATGACCTGCTCGCCTCCATCGATGGTGTTGAGATCGCCACGACCAAGGTGATCCTCGACTCTGAGGTCCTGACAGGTTACTACGCCCTGGTTCAGGAGTATCGTGAGAATGCCGTGTGGATCATGAATGATGCGACTATCGGCTATCTACGAGGCATGCTCGTCGCCACACCTCGCGCATATGGCGAGATCGGCTTCGAGACCCGCATGATGGGCGACAAGCCCGGTGAGTTCTTCATGCAGCACCGGCTGTTCAGTAATGCCAACTGGACAAGTATTTACACGACGACTCAGGATGACTTGAAGGTCATCGACTTCGTTGACCTGGGCGAGACCGTCGCCTGGGCTGATCGACGTGGCCTGAGTATCTTCGTCGATCCGTACACCGTGCGCGCGAGCGCGGGTCAGGTGCAATTCCTGCCCTCCGCCCGGTTCGCTGGTGTTGTGCTCCGAACGACCGCACTGAGCGGGATCGACGGACACGAGTAGAAGTTAGGCGGGGGAGAAGGGTTCCACTCTCCTCCTTCCCTTCTCCCCCGCCGGAGGATCGTCATGCAGTACGCCGATCTGGCCGATCTCAGGCACTATGCCGGCTTCGACAGCGAAGAGGATGACGACGTGCTGATCGCTTTGCTAGCTGCCGCTGCCGAGCTGATCAACGGCGTCACGGATCGAGTCTTCAAGGTCGATGCAGATAGCACGAAGACCTTCCGCCGGATCTGGGGGGAGGATGGGCCATTTGCCGGGCGCATGCTCTATCTGCATCCGCATGAGCTGGCCGAGGCGGCGACCAGCATCACGGGTAGCCTGACGGTCGTCTATCTGCCTGACAACACACCGCCCTACAGTCGGATCATGCTCGATGAGACTGACACGGTAGGTTGGACTTACCCGACCGTGATCGTGGGGAAATGGGGCTACAGTGTCTCCCCGCCGGGCACCATCATCGAAGTCAACCTGCGCCTGGCGAAGTGGCTCTACGGCCTGCGGGAGACGACGGCTAATGATAGGCCGCTGGTCACGCCCGAGGGGATTTATCTCACCCCCAACAACCTGCCGGCCGATATCCTCGCCATGCTACAGCCCTACCGCAAGCTGAGGGTCGCATGAGCGCCATCGCGGACATCTTCACCGCCGTCGGCGAGATGGTGGTCGGCACTACCAAGGTCCGCAATCTGGGCGAGATCAAGCTGCAAGTGAGGCTTGCCGATGTGCCGATCCGCATGCTCTTGCCCAACCCGCGGTCGGAGGGGAACTTCGTGGCAATCGGGACAACGAGCAGCCTGCGGTGGGCGCTCCGGGATCTCTGTCTGTGGGCTCCCACTGCTCAAGGAACCGGCCTGCCGCAGTACGCGGAGGAGATGGCCGAATACATCCGCCAATACGCCTTGGCCCTCAAGGCGCTCCGGGCACCGACCTCGCAGAGCTACATTGCTTCGGTGAGCTATGCAATCGGGCCGATCACCTGGGGCGAGGCTGAATTCTGGGCCGTGGACGTGAACCTGGAGATCGAGGAGGTCTTCTAATGGGACTGTTCAATGTAATATCTGTTGTTCCGGTTTTGAGTCTTGCAGCGTATACCGCCGAGGATTGTGTCGGTGGACTGCTGACCTTCGCCAATGCGGCCAGCGTCTACGCATCGGAAGGTGTCATTAAGCGGATTACTGTGATCGACGCCGACAAGGAGAAAGCCGCCGGCAAGCTGTACTTCTTCAATGCTGACCCCTCGTCTGCCGTCGATACGGATGCAGCTTCTTTCCTGCCGGCGGCTGCTGACCTGGTGAAGCTCATTGGTGCCCATGCCATCGCCGCGGCGGATTTCGTGGACAGCACATCTGACAGTGTGGCCGTCTATGAGACCGATTTGCCTTTTGTCTTGGCGGCCGCGGGTACGAGCCTTTTCGGTGTGTTTGTCTGTACGGGCACGCCCACTTACACCGCGGCGACGGATTTGACGATCAAGCTCGTCATCGCCCGGAACTGAGAGGAATCCATGACCTACATTCCTGCGCTTGAGAAAATCCAGATCGGCGAGGAAGGGACCTACGGCGACGGAGCTGTAGCCACGATCCAGCTCGCCGGCAAGACCTGTCGGATCGATCCCCATGTTGAGGCGGAACAGGTCATCGATAAGCGTGGGAACACTATGCCCGCGCATGTGGCGCTAGTCAAACGGCGCTGGTCGGAGGGGTTGATCTCGGGTTTCCTGGATTATGAGACGGCCCGCCTCTGGCTCAACACCATGTTCACCGTCGACGCCTCCTCACCGCACACCTACTTGGCGGTTCTCGCCGGGCAGACGCCGGGTAGTCTATCGCTCTATTACGGCCAAACGGGCTTGCTCTATAAAGTCACCGGCGTCATCCCAAGCTCTTTGAGCATCAAGGGGGCCAGTGGGGAGCCTGTGACTTTCGAGTACAAGTTCTTCGGGCAGGCGGCCGATGCGGGTGCGTCCTTCGCCGGACTGAGTGATCCTGCGCCAGTGTTCGTCATGGGTCATCACTGCAATCTCTATCTGGATCCAATCGCCGGGCCCATTGGGACGACTGCTCTCACCGATCTGGCCTTCCGCTTTGAGGCCATGATCACTTGCAACCGGAAGCCTGTGTGGCATCTGGGAGATCAGGTGCCGGACTCCAACCGGCAAGGCAAATGGGGCGGAAGCATGAAGCTGGTCGTTGAAGCTGATGCCACGCGGCTTGGCTACATCAACGACATCCTCGATAACACAATTGCTCCAGAAGGCTATGCCGTGCGCATGCGCGCGACGGATGGCTCGAAGATCCTGGACATCAACTTCGCCGGGCAGGCGCTCACTCCACCTCCGCTGATCTCCGACGAGGATGGGATCACGACCGTCGAATTCGATCTGGCCCCGGTGTACTCCAGCGATGCTACGTTCCTGTCTTGCTGGGGTGCCACGCTGACGCTGCCATGATCGAGTGGGATCTGCCCGGGCCGAACACACCCGGCTTCCTACGCCGGCGGAAAGAGCTAGGCGAACTGCTCGATGCCGAGTACAACCCAACCAACCTGGAGGCAGTGAATGAATACCTCCTCCAGTTCATCAAGCAGCCCGAGGGCCGAGACGAGGCACTCGAAGCGATACTTGATCTGAGCGGGGCGGAATACTCGCGAGTGATCCTGAAGTTGCTTGGGGAGATCCCGCATATCCCTGACCCAAAAGGCGGGCCTTCCGGGCAGCTATGAAGCATGGGGGGGCCTGCCCCCCGGAGCTGCTAACGATCCAGGTGGCCCAGGAGTTTCATGTCCTGCCGACTGACGTTGAGGAGAGAATGACCCCTTACTGGTGGGCGCTCTATCGGGTCTACCTGGAGGAGCTACAGCGTGCCTGACAAGATCCTGAGCATTGTCATCCGGGCCCGTGACGAAGCCGCCAAGCGCTTCCAGGAGATGACCGGGGCATCTGATGGCCTCGTGGCCTCGGTAGGGGCCGCCTTGCCCGTGATCACGGCGGCTGGGGCAGCCTATGTCGGGTTGGTGAAGACGGGCGCCGACCTTGCGATGGCCTGGCAAGAGAACACCATCGCAGTGGGTGACTTCGCTGCCAAGATGGACATTAGCACCGAGGCAGCTTCCGCCCTTGTCGAGATGGCGGGAGACCTTGGACTTTCAACGGGTACGCTTGAAGTCGCCTTCCGCACGATGTCGAAGGAGGGGATTGAGCCGAGCATTGAGGGTCTGATCGAGGTCAAGACACGCCTTGAGGAGGCAGAAAGCCCGGCTGACAAGCTAGCTCTGGCGACCAAGCTCTTGGGCAGATCCGGCGCAGATCTCATTCCGGTCTTTGAAAACCTGACCGATACCCAACTCCGTAACTACATCGACAGCATGCACGAAGGCCAGATCGTCACGGACGAGATGTACCAGGCTGCTCTCCGGCAACGGGATGCTCTCGATGGCGTGAAGGACCAGTGGGAAGGGATCAAGCTCCAGATCGGGGGCTTTCTGAGCCTGAAAACACTGCCCTTTCTTGAGAACATGAACGAGGTTCTGTCGGGTCAAAAGGGCTATCTTGAAGGCATCTTGGGTTATTTCCGTTCGATTGGAGAGCTTCTGGGGATTGCCCAACCGAAGTTTGATGTTGGTGCGAATGTTGGCGGAGAGCATCATGGGGGTTTTGCCTTCG
>Ga0209342_10008111_pt1 | contig 10537 bp, 10 predicted proteins | sample RifCSP16_2_FD_184023 | JGI IMG/M metagenome (GOLD analysis project Ga0209342, IMG submission 184023) | Soil microbial communities from Rifle, Colorado - Rifle CSP2_sed 16_2 (SPAdes) (version 2) | ecosystem: Environmental > Terrestrial > Deep subsurface > Rock core/Sediment | place: Rifle... | reverse complement strand
TACCGGAAGGACCGCCGTATGCCAGACGGCGCCTTCGATGTAAACGGCCAAGTCGCACGTGCCGCCGCCGATGTCACAAACCACGACCCCCATCTCGCGTTCGGTCTCCGTCAGGACAACTTCGGCCGAGGCCAGCGGGCTCAGGACATAGCCATCGATCGCCACCCCGAGACTCTCGAAGGCCTTCTCCATGTTGCGGAGCGCGGTTCCAGCGGCGGTGACGATGTGCGCCTCGACCTCCAGCCGGTAACCGTGCATCCCAATGGCGGACTTGATCCCGTCCTGACCATCCACCACATAGCCGCGCGGGATGACGTGGATGACCTGGCGGTTGTAGGGCAGCGCAATCGAACGCGCCGCATCCAATGCCCGGTTGACGTCGTCTGGCCCGATGACCCGCCCCGACACACCGGCCATGCCCTTGCTGTTGAGCGAGGCGATTTGTGCGCCCGACAGGCTGACCAGCGCCGAGCTGATCTCGAAACCCGAAGTGCGCTCGGCCTTGTCCTTGGCCGACTCCACCGCCCGTGCCACGCCCTCCAGGTTGACCACACCTCCCTTGCGCATCCCGAGCGATGGCACGATGCCGACGCCGATGATGCGCAGGCGTGACTCCTCGTCGAGCTGGCCGACCAGCGCGCAGATTTTCGTCGTTCCGACGTCGACCCCGACGAAGATGATTTCGTCCGAACCGATCATGTCGCTCCGCCGCTCATTTCTTCCGATAGTAGGGGGCCGCCGGGTCTTCCACGCTGACCAGTTCCGCGACGACGCCCCGCTGGGCCAGAACCTCGGAGATTCTTCGGTACAGTTGCACTTTGAGGACCATGTCTCCGCCGGTGCCGAAATACGCCTGCCAGCCGTTCGGGTCGATAAAGCCGAATCCGTGTCCGGGACGGTATTGAAGTCCGTCCACTTCCGGTACCTGCGCCAAGAGGGCGGCGGCCGCCCACAGCGCCTCGGGTTCGATCACCGGAGCCAGCGGGTCGCGCTCGACGTCGAGGCTGGGCTCACTGGCCGTCACCCGGATCAGGTTGCCCAACTCGCCGTGTTTCAGGAAGGCGACCCCGTCGGCGCTGAGCCACCAGACCTGCCCATCGTCGTCCCATTCGATCATCGGCCGGCGTTCGGCGACGCGCAGCTCAACGTGATTCGGCCAGCGAAGGAGGACGTCGGCCGATTGAATCTCGGGCTGCGCCAATAACCTGCCCCGGACCTCGGGCGGATCGATCAGGAAGACCGGACGCCCGTCGATATCAGCAATCGATCGAATCTGCGATTCGGTCAGGAGCTCGGTGGGGGAGACGCTCGCCTTCTCCACCCGGAATTCGCTCCCCCGGAACGCGCTGAGCAAGGCCCAGGCCACCACCAGCATCATGGCGGTGGACAGGATCCGGGCGCCAACCCGAAAGGCGGGCAGGGCCGGCAAGCGCAGGGCCGCCCCCACCTCAGCCGGGATCGGCAGCTCCCACACTCGACGAGGGCGCCGATGGTGAGGCGCTGAGCGGGCCGGGCCACGCGGGGCGCGTTCGGCCGGTTGGCGGATGTGGCCCCGGCGCGAGCGCACGTGCTCCGCCCGCGTTCGAGGCGTTTCGATGGACGGGTCGGCGACCGTCATGATTCGCTCCCGTAGCGCCGCACCAGCCGGTCCTTCTGCGCTTGGCGTTCCAGCGCCAGCTCGATCAGCCGGTCCATCAGGGCCGAATACGGCAGTCCGCTGGCGTCCCAGAGCTTGGGATACATGCTGATCCGGGTGAACCCGGGGATCGTGTTCAGTTCGTTCACGTACAACCTGCCATCGTCCTGATCGAGCAAGAAATCGGCGCGCGCCATTCCGGCCCCGTCGATGGCGACGAAAGCCTCGACCGCCAGCCGCCGCGCTTCGTCGCGGGTGGCGTCGTCGAGCGGCGCCGGGATCAGGAGCTGCGACGAGTCGTCGACGTACTTCGCCCGATAGGAGTAGAAGTCGTCGCTGGGCAGAATCTCCCCCGGCAGCGACGCCTGCGGCGTTTCGTTGCCGAGCACGCTCACCTCGATTTCGCGCGCCCGCACCCCGCGTTCGACGAGAACGCGACGGTCGTAACGGGCGGCGTCCATCAGGCCCTCGATCATGTCCGACCGGTTTCGCACCTTGCTGATCCCCACCGACGAGCCGAGGTTGGCCGGTTTGGTGAACAGCGGGTAAGCACCGACGGCCTCCGCCCGCCGCGCGGCGGCCTCGATGTCACGCTGGATTTCTTCCGCCAAGATCAGACCCCACTCGACGACCGGCAGGCCGCGCCCCTCCATGACGGTCTTGAAGAGAGCCTTGTCCATCGCCACGGCCGACGCCAGAACTCCGGCACCGACATAGGGGATGTCGGCCAACTCGAGCAATCCTTGGACCGTACCGTCCTCTCCGTAGCTGCCGTGCAGTACGGGAAAGACGACATCCAGCCGACTCACGACGTCCATCGGCTTGCCTTCGCCCCAGCGGAAGACGCAGCGCAATCCCGGCTCGGCCGGGAACCATGCCGGTTCCAGAGAACCGGTGCCGCCCTGCTCGAAAGTTTCCAGGGCCGCCGGCCCCGTGTACCACTGGCCATCATGCGTTATCCCGATCTGCACCGCTTCGTACCGGCTGGCGTCAAGGGCGCCGAGGACCGAGCGGGCGGAAAGCAACGAGATCTCATGCTCGCCGGAGCGGCCGCCGAAGATCACGCCGACGCGAAGACGGTCGGTCATACCGCGGCAGCCCCCAACAACCGGCACGTCCTACTCGTGCCGCCCCCGCGAATCGCGCTTCGCATCCCGGAGGGGAGGCGGGGGCCCAGCGTTTGCGACTCCCTGGATTCCCGCTTTCGCGGGAATGACGAGTTCTTTCTGGTGTCGCCCCCGCGAATCGCGCTTCGCATCCCGAAGGGGAAGCGGGGGCCCAGGCTTTGACCCTCCCTGGATTCCCGCCTTCGCGGGAATGAAAGGGACTCGATCACGCGAGCGCCTCCCGCAATTCCTTCGGCCACTCCCCGACCAGCTCGATCTCGAGCTCCAGATCCACGCCCGCCGCTTCCCGCACTTTTCGGCGCGCTTCGATCAGCAATCGCGCCACGTCGGAGGCCTTCGCTCCGCCCTTGTTGAGGAAGAAATTCGCGTGGCGGCTGCTGATTTCCGCCTGACCGACTTGTGCTCCCTTCATCCCCGCCGCCTCCACCAGCCGGCCGGCGAAGTCGCCCGGAGGGTTCTTGAACATCGATCCCCAGCTGGCGCCCGGGGGCTGCGTCTTCTGCCGGTATCCGACGTTCGCCTCCACCTTCGCCTGGGCGGCTTCCGGGGTGGATGGCTCCAGACGGAACGTCGCTGTCAATACCACCGCCGCGCCCGGATTGCGTTTCAGCCAGCTCGTGCGGTAGCCGTACTCGAAGCGCTCCACCGGCCACGATTCGGTCCGATACGGTGGTTGCAAGATTTCGGCCGTCTCCAGGCACCGCGCAACTTCCGCCCCATGCGCCCCGGCGTTACCGACCACCGCCCCACCGACCGTCCCCGGGACGGTCGCCGCCCATTCAAGCCCGGAGAATCCTCGAGCGGCCGCTCGACGAGCCACGCCCCCCAGCGCTGCGCCGGACTCGGCCCGAACCCGCGGCGTCATGCCGGCCTGATCGAACCTGGCTCGTCGAGCTCGGTTCAAAATGACCACCTCCCGCACGCCTTCATCCGCCACAAGCACGTTCGAACCGCCTCCCAAGACGCGGAATGTCTCGCCCAGACCCCACAAACCGCTGGCCGTCTCTCTCAGCTCGTCCGCGGAACGGACGTCGATCAGGAAGTCGGCCTTGCCGCCGGTCCTGGAGGAAGTGAAGCGTGCCAGCGAGACTCCCTCCTGGAGCCGTTCGCCGAAGAGACGCCGTAGGTCCGAAGGGCGAGGCATCCGGCCTCACAGCTTGCGGACTCTCTCGATCAGGCGCGTGACCAGCTCTCGCTCCGGGAGGTCCGTCGCGAGCGGCCCCGTCTCCACCAGATCTTCGGATCCGGCGCGCTTGGCCAGGAGCCGAAGCTTCAACTCCATGCGCCGATCCGCCTCGAACAAGCGTTTCTGTTTAGCGTTCATTTCAGCCTCCCCATCCTTGTTGTCCCGCGTAGGGGCACGGCACGCCGTGCGCCTACCCCTTGCCGCTTGAACCCCGGCCTCGAAGATCGTCTAGAACAATCTGCCCCACCCGATTGGCGTCGCCGGCGCTGAGCGTCACGACGACCGCCGGTGGTTGCATGCCATCGATCACCATCGCCGCCGCTTCCTCCAGGGATTCGGCGTGGCGGACATCCTCGTGCACGATCTTTGCCACCAACCAGGCTCCGTCGATGCCCATCTCCGGCCGCTCCCGCGAAGCGAAGATCGCCGTGACGACGACGTGATCCGCCTGGCCAAACGCACGGGCGAAGTCCGCCGCCAGCGCCCGAGTCCGCGAGAAAGTGTGGGGCTGGAAAACGGCCCAGACTTCGCGGCCCGGCCAGCGGGTGCGGACGGCCTCCAACGTTGCGCGGATCTCGGTCGGATGGTGGGCGTAGTCGTCGATCACGACCACGCCGGCCGACTCACCGAGGACCGCGAATCTCCGCTCGACTCCCTGGAACTCGGTCAGCGCCTGTCGGGTGACGGCCAAAGGAATCTCGAAGGAATCGACCGCGGCCAGCGCCGCCAGTGCATTGAGAACGTTGTGGCGTCCCGGAAGCCGGGTCTGGATCAGGCCGAGCGAGGCCTCTCCGTGGAAGGCAAGGAAATCCGACCCGCCGGCGGAGTTCGGCCGGACGTCGGCGGCGCGCCAATCGGCCTCCGCGCTCCAGCCATAGGTCTCACGAGGCACGGTAGGGTGAATCAGCGACGCGGCCACCGGGTCTTCCTGGCAGACGATCAGCTTTTCTTCCACGAGATGGACGAACGCTTCGAACGCGTACTGGTATTCGAGGATGGCGGGGAAGAGATCCGGGTGGTCGTATTCGACGTTCGTCACGACCCCGATGGCGGGATGAAGACCGAGGAAGGCTCGGTCGTACTCGTCGGCTTCGATCACGAAGGTCGAGCCGCCGCCGGCGGCGCCGTTGCCGCCGAGGTCCGGAGAAATTCCCCCCAAGATGTAACCGGGTTGGCGGCCGGCCTGGTGCAGAATCCACGCGATCAGAGCGGTCGTGGTGGTCTTGCCGTGCGTTCCGGCGACGGCGATGGTCCGCAGGCCGGTCGTCAGCGCACCCAGGAAGGCCTGGCGACGCAGAACCGGAATCCCCGCCAGCCGCGCCGCCGCCACTTCCGGGTTGTCGTCGCCGATGGCCGACGAGACGAGCAGCAGGTCGACGCCGGCGACGTTCTCGGCGCGCTGCCCGACAGCGATCGCGACGCCGTCCCGCGCCAGCGATTCGGTCCGTTCGTTCGGTTCCCGATCCGATCCGCTCACCACGTCTCCTCGTTCGTGCAACACCCGGGCGATCGCCGACAGCCCACTTCCGCCAATCCCCACCAAATGCACCCGACGCCTCATACGAACACGACGATGATGAAGACGAACACCAGGCCGACGACGAAGTACACCAGCGGTATGGTCAGCACGGCGGGGGGAAGGTAGGGCATATAGGTGGCGATTTGGGTCGCCAGCGCGCTCCCCTCCTCTGGCGCGGCCACCAGGTTGGTGGGATAGCCGGCCTGATTCATGTAGTACCAGATCGATCCGATGAGCAGGTATCCGTTGAGCAGACCCAGCATCAAGCCGAGCACAATCTCTTCGACCCGCTCCCGAGCCACCTTCGGCTGCAGGGCGCGCAGGTTGGGCGTCTGGTAGCCGAAAAAGGCCAGCAGGATCAAGAGGCCCGAGCGGACAACCACTTGGGTCCCGGGAGTCTGCAGGGCCATCGAGTCGCGGAAGGGGCCGATGTAGGTTTCCAAGATGGCGATCAAGAAGAGACCCAACACCAGCGCGCTGGTCACCAACAGCTCGCGCGACCAGCCGCGCATGCCTCCGACCAGACCGAAGACGACAATGAACAGCCAGAAGACGACGACCAGGCTGATCACGCGGCCACCTTGCGGCGATTCGCCTCGCCCTCGACCAGATCCGCGATTCTTTGAGCCGAATCCGAGGTGGCCTGGCGGCGGGCGGCAGTCGACATCGCCGCCAGGCGCCCCGGGTCGGAGAGCAGCGCCAGGGCGGTCGGCACGAGGTCGGAGCTCAGTCGTTCATCCGCTACGACCTCGGCCGCCGCGCGCTGCGCCAGGAAATCGGCGTTGACGTGCTGATAACGCCAGGCATGCGGATAGGGAACCAGAATCGCGGGCAGCCCGAAAAGCGGAAGCTCGCCGAGCGCCGATGCTCCGGCGCGACCGATCGCCAGATCGGCGGCGGCGTAGGCCGAGGCCATCTCCTCGTGGAGGTAGGCGACCGGGAAATAGCGCGCATGTTGGGATTGCGCCAGCCCATCCCGCACGTGAACGGCCTTGGCGAAGTCCATCTGCCCGGTGAGATGGATGACCTGCGCCGCCGGAAGCAGTCGCTCCAGCCCCGACCACATCGCTTCGTTGATCGAGTGCGCCCCGCGGCTTCCGCCGAGAACCACAACGACGGGCCCGTCGGCGGACAACCCGAGTCGTTCCCGGGCCCGAGGCTTCGAGGAAGGAGTCAGATCCGGGCGCGTCGGGTATCCGGTAATGAACACGCGAGCCCGTCGCGAGTAATACCTGCGAGAGTCTTCCGCCGTGACGGCGACGACGTCTGCCAACCGAGCGATCACGCGTGCGGCGAGGGCCGGCTCGATATCCGGCACATAGAGAACTTTGGGGACACCCCGGCCGGCCAGCGCCGCCGGGATGCCCACGTAGCCTCCCGTGAGCAGCATCGCCTCGGGCTGGAAGCGGCGCATCACGCGCCGGGCCGCGCCGAAACCGCGGGTCAGCGCCGCCAGGTTGCGCGGCAGCGACCGCAGGCCGACCCCGTGCAGGCCGGCTGCCGGAACGGCTTCGAACCGAATCCCGGCCCGCGGAACCAGATCGGCCTCCATCCCGCCTACACCGCCCAGCCAGAGCACGTCAGCCCTCGAGCCGAGCGCGGCGATGGTGGCCAAGGCGGGATACACGCCTCCGCCGGTGCCGCCAGCCGACACCAATAGTCGAAACATAGCCCTCCGAGGCCGTCGTCGACGGCGGCCTTCGTGAGATGTTGAGCAGTAGCCCGACCCCGGCCAGGGTCGTCACCAGGTTGGATCCGCCAAACGAAAAGAAAGGCAAGGCATTGCCGGCAAACGGCAGGAGGCCCAATAGCACCGACATGTTGATCAGCGCCTCGATACCAATCCAGAAGGCGATCCCTCCGGCCATCAGCATCTCCAGCCTGTCCGGCGCCTGCGAGGCGACGCGAAAGCTCCTCCATAGCAGCAATCCGAAGAGCGCCAGCACCAGCAGCGCCCCAACCAGCCCTAACTCCTCACCGACAACGGCGAAGATGCTGTCGGTGTGCGGCGCCGGCAACAGGCCGAACTTCTCTCGGCTGGCGCCCAGACCCCGCCCGACCAGCCCGCCGCTGAAGAAGGATTGCAGCGACTGCTGAACGTGATAGGAGGCCTCCTCGATGTTGACAAGGCCCGCCACGTAATCCGCCCAGCGGGCCCGGCCGGTATTCGTCAGGCGGACCAGGACATAACCCACGATGGCGCTGCCGGTGGTGACGACCGCCGATTGCGAAATTCGGGTGCCGGCCAGGTAGAACATCACCAGGGCGACCATAGCGACCGTCAGCACGGCGCTCAAGTCCGGCTGGAGCAGAATCAGTCCGCCGACGATGCCGATGATCGTCATCAGCGGCAGGAAGCCGTAGCCCCACTCGGAGAGCCGCTCGCCCTTCGACTCCATCCAGACCGCCAGGTACAGGATGACCGCCAGTTTGGCCATCTCCGACGGCTGCACCGAGCCGCCGAGGAAGGCCCGCCGCGGGCCGCTGCCGGCGCTCACCAACAGGAGGACAAACAGAAGGAAGATCGTCGCCAGGATGAGCGGCAGCGCCAAACGGCGCAACCAGCGGATCGGGAAGACCGCCGCGGCCGCCATCACCATCAGGCCGATGACGACGTTGCCAAGCTGGCGCAGGATCAGGGCATTCGGATTGCCAAACAATCGCCACGATACGTCCCAGCTGGCGGAATAGACCATCACCAGCCCGAAAACGATCATCACGCCGACCAGGATGAGCAGCCATGGATCGAACCCAAGGACGTGCAGCCAGGGCAGGCCTGCCCTGAGCGGAGTCGAAGGGCGCAGCGCGGTTCGGCCTGGTTTCGCGGAAGCGGCTTGGCTCACAACGCCTCCACCCATTGGCGATAGCGCTCCCCGCGCTCGGCGAAGTCGACGAACTCATCAAAGGAGGTACCGCCCGGCGCCAGCAGGACGACGTCGCCGGCTGTGGCGCGGGCCGCCGCCGCTTGCACGGCCTGAGCCAGGCCGGTAGCCCGATCGAGGGTCTGCAGACGGCCGTGTGGTTGCAGCCGGCCCAATGCGGCGGCGATCTTCTCCGCCGCCTCGCCGAACAACACCAGGTGGTCGACACGCTGGGGCACCACGGAGCCGAACTCGCTCCAGTCGAGGTCTTTGTCGCGTCCGCCGGCAAGGAGCACGAGCGGCTCCTCGAAGGAGCGGATCGCCGCCAGGCTGCGCTCCGGCGTCGTGGCGATCGAGTCGTTGTACCAGTCGGCGTCGCGCACGCGGCGGACGAACTCCAGCCGGTGCGGTACACCCCGGAACCCGGCGATCGCCTCGGCCATGGCGGCGTCGCTGATCCCGGCGGCGGAGCCCGCGGCGCAGGCGGCAAGCACATTCAGCAAGTTGTGATCGCCGCGCAAACCAATGGCCGCGCGCAGGCAGACCTCCCTGCTCACCACACCCGACCGGACGACGATCGATTCGCCGCGCATCTCGGCGCCATCGACCCCCTCGGGCAGCTTGTGGGCGAAACCCATCAGCCGGCCACGCACCCGAGGGCGTAACGCCCAAGCCGCTCGATCTTCCGCACCGAGCACGGCGATGTCGTCTCCGGTCTGGAACTCGAGCAGGCGGGCCTTGGCGGCGACATAGGCATCCATCGTCCGGTGACGGTCGAGATGATTGGGCGTGAGATTGAGGACGATGGCGATGGCCGGACTGATGGTCATCAACTCGAGTTGGAACGACGAAAGCTCCATGACCACCAGGTCGTCCCGGCGAATCTCGGCCAGGTCGGTCAGCAAGGGACGACCGATATTGCCGCCGACCCAGGCCCGCGCGCCGGAGTCCTGTCCCCAGAGCCGTGCCATCTCTCCGAGCAGGGCCGTCGTCGTGGTCTTGCCGGCCGAACCGGTGATGCCGATCGTGCGCGCCGGGCAGGACTGGAGGAAGAGCTGGGCGTCGTTCGTCACCCGAATCCCGCGGCGGCGCGCCTGCTGTGCCAGCTCGTCCGGATGGCCGCCCAGGGCGAACTCGAGCGGCAAGTCGGCGAGTTCTTCGATCGCCGGCCGAAGTTCATCCATCGAGCGCAGATCGGTCATCACGACATCCGCTCCCTGATCGGCGAAATAGCGAGCCAGCGCCTTACCCTGACGGGCAAGCCCCACGATCACCACCTTCTGGCCCCGCCTTTCGCCCAAACGACCGCCTCAGGCGGCCTTCCTCTTGGCCGGCGCTTCGCTGCGTGCCTTGCGAGCGCTCTCCTTCTCCGCCTTGCCCGCCCCCTGCTCCTCGATCCCCACCAGGAAGTGGTTGGGCAGGATGGCGTGCGTCTCTCGCAAGACCACGCCCGAGACGTTCGTCACCTCGGCGCCGGCACGAGTCGCCGGATGCACCAGGCAGACCGTCGGGGTGCGGCCGTACTTGGTGGCGTAGAACGAAACGGCGCGTGCCACCTTGTCCTTCAGGCCCTGGGGGCCGTCGTCGAACCACAGCATTCCTGTATCCATGTCTCAACTCCCTCTCAGCAAGGCCAGGGCGACTCCGATCATGGCGGTCAGCAGCGCCACGAGCCAGAATCGCTGGACGACTTGGGTCTCACTCCATCCGACGAGCTCGAAGTGGTGGTGCAGCGGCGCCATCTTGAAGAGACGGCGGCCGTGCGTCACACGGAAGTAGGCGATTTGTAGGATGACGCTGATGACCACGCTGACCGGGATGATGGCGATGACCGGAAGCAGGATCCACTGGCCGGTCATCAGGGCTACGACACCCAGCGTCGCCCCGAGGGAGAGCGAGCCGGTATCGCCCATGATCATCTCGGCGGGATGGACGTTGTACCAAAGGAAGGCGAAGATCGCCCCGACCACGGTGAAGCAGAAACGCACCAGGAACTCCTGACCCTGGAGCATGGCGATGGCGCCGTAGGCGGCGAAGGCGGTGGCGGCGATCAGCCCGGCCAATCCGTCGAGACCATCGGTGAGATTCACGGCGTTGGTCGAGGCGACGATGACGAACATCGCAATCGGGATGTACCAGATCCCGAGGCTGATCCCTTCCGGGTAATTGGGCAGGAACAGCTCGGGCGCTTGCAGACCGTACTTGAGC
>Ga0209342_10008105_pt1 | contig 10540 bp, 16 predicted proteins | sample RifCSP16_2_FD_184023 | JGI IMG/M metagenome (GOLD analysis project Ga0209342, IMG submission 184023) | Soil microbial communities from Rifle, Colorado - Rifle CSP2_sed 16_2 (SPAdes) (version 2) | ecosystem: Environmental > Terrestrial > Deep subsurface > Rock core/Sediment | place: Rifle... | reverse complement strand
AGGACGCGGCGGTCCTGCATCTCGGCGGGGTCGTCGTGGCGCTTCCCGACCGGGACGGACGCGCGGATCCCCGAGAGCCAATGCCGGCCCTGCGCGTCCTCAACGTCGTTCAAGTCGATCTCCAGGACACGGGCGGCAATGGGTTGTTGCATGATATCGCCACGCTCAGCGCCGATCATCGGCGCCGTCTTGAACCATGCGTCCCACTTCCCGAGCGGCGTCCCGACGAGGACGACCTCCTCCTCATTGTGTTGGTTGTCTCCGAACACAGGGAGGCTCAGCACGGCCGTCCTCGGGGCCTCGGCCCGCAGGACGACGCGGACGGGCTGGGACGGCTTCGTGCCCACGCCGCCCCAGTTGTTGGCGACCGTCGGGTTGGCGGTCCACGACGACGCGCCATTGCGGAGGACCTTGACCTCGGGGAGCTGCTTCGCTTCGGTCTGGTGATACGCCACATAATCGACGCCCACGTCCTCCGCGCTCAGCATGATCGCCCGATAGACCGGGATCGACTTCATGCCGGCCTGTTCCATGAGCCACTGCGACGTCTCCCACTGCGCCCGGACGTACGCGCGCATGATCCGCCCGCCCTCAACGACGTTGCCGAACTTCTTCTTGATCCAGCCGAGTGCGATTTCTGTCAGTTCGGGATTCAGGCGCCCGAGCGCGCCCAGTTCTCTCTCGGCCGTGAGCTGGAGCGCGAGCGCTCCGGGGCGGGTCGAGGAGCCGACCCACTCGCTCCAGATATCTCGCTCCAGGTCCTCGATGACCCCCGCCGCGATTCCGCTGATCATGCCGCGCTCCTTGAGATCCTTGATCAGTTCCGACGCCCTGGCGTGCATGATCGCGCGGCCCATCCTCGCGGTTCGGTCGTAGTTGATGCCGTCTGACAGGACCCTGAATTCGTCCGGGGCGATGACGGTTTCCTCGCTGGACGCGCCCGCCAAATCAAGCATTTCCTTCGCGAACTCGAACTTCTGCTCGTCAGTCGTGCTTTCCCAGAGCTCGTCGAGCGTTTCGTTGACCTGATTGCTGATGTCCATGTCATCGACCCGGCGCTCCATTTCCTTATCGAACGCCGTTTCGTGCTCATCCTTATGGAACTTCGTGAACGTCACCTCATGCTCTTCCCACTTCGCCCGGCGCCAGGCATCTAGCGACGCGCGGCGCTCCTCGTCCGTGCGCGGCAGCAGCTCCGTCTGACGCGGGTCGTCCTTCGGCTCGTCGGCCCACTCGATCGCCGCGGGATTGACCTTGCCGTCCTCGTCGATCGCGTCGGAGTCGATCCGGACAATGGCGATGGGCGTGCCGTCCTCGTTGTCGTACTCCTGGGGGAATTGCTTGAGGATTTCGAGAGACGTCTTATGGTTCCAATCGGCGTCTTCCTTCAGATTCTCCCTCTCAAATTCGGAGAGCGACTCGCTCTCCGACTCCTCAACCGAAGTACGCTCGTTGTCCTTCCAGCTCTCTTCGACTTTGATCTGGTCGTCGGCGCTGATGTTGTCCCATGAACCGGCGGGCCCGGCTGGAGCAGCCTGCCCGACGACCTCCTTCGACAGCCGCTCGATCTCCGGGCGGGCGGATTCCCACTCGCGCTCCAACCTGGCCTGCGTCACACGGTCCTGTGGATCCTTCGGCTGGATGAGCTTCGGCTCAGCTTCCCCGCCAGCCGCGCCTCCACCCCCGCCCCCGCCGGACGTGAACTCCCCGCCCTCCTCGCTCCCGGCCGGCACGCGGGGATGCTCGGACTCGTCCCACGCGCCCTCAGCCTTGGCGACGACGCCCTTCAGGGCGGCGATCAGATCGCGGAATCGACCCATGCTACGGCTTCCCGGACCATCAGCGCGTCCGACGTCCTGCTGAACACGAAGGAGTTCGGGATCCCGATTGGACCGGACCGACGTGCTCCGAACGCGAGGGCGATGGCGTTCGCCATGCCGACGCTCCGGCTGATCCCCGCCTCGCAGTGGACCACGAGCAGGTCGATCGGCGGCAGGGCCCAGACGAACTCGGCGACGGCGTCGGCCTGCGCGCGGGAATAGGGGACGATCTCCGGCAGATCCGGCCAACTCCGGTCAACGTCGCTGAAGGCAAGCCGAAGGACGTTGGTGATGCCGGGACAAAGCGCCGCTGGCCCGGCGCCCGGGTCCGTGATGGAAATGACCTCGGCCAGGCGGGGCCTCGCAGGGCGCCACACCTCGACCTCTTTCCGCGACATCGTGAGGACGTTCATTCGTGACCGATCTTGAGCGAACAACACTCGGCCGATCTTGGCAAGCGAACACTCCGCGCACTGGTGGCGCCGGCACCCGTAGCAAAAGTTCGCCCAATGCCGGCGGATGCGGCGGAGGCACGTCCAGCATTTGATGAGCATTACTTCACGTCCTCCGGCAGCAGGAAGTCACCGTACCACGCCTCCAGGCATTCGTCGCACGCGTGCGTGCGCTCATGGCCCTTCTCGCCATGCGTGGCCGGCCCAGTCGCCGGACCGCTCTCGGAGCCTTGGTCTACTTCCTTTCGGGACGTTGTTGTCATAACTGATCGCTCCCTTCAGGGGGACGGCCGCCTTGATGCGCTCATAGGCGACGTCCCCGCGGTTTCCAACCTGCCGGATGATGTAGTCGGGGCTGACGTACCGGCCCTCCTCCCCTGGCTCAAATGCCCGGTTCAGTGACCTTCTGGCGGCCTCCACAGGATCAACCGTGATGTGCGCCACCCGTATATCATATCCGATGTCGTGCATCTTCTTGGCGAACGCGACGGTGTTCTCGACGTTTTTCCCCGTCTGATCGACGATCATGTCGTGGCGGCCGGTGACGACCCTCCGGCTCAGCTCCTTGGCCATCTCCCCGCTCTCGGGGTGGATTGCCGCGGCCGGCACCCGACCGTGCTCGGGCAGGGCCGCCTTCGCCTCGTCAGCGTCGATGACAACCGCCCCGGGGCTCGCAGCCTCGATCTGCGGCCGGAGCCACTTGGTCTTGCCGGACGCCGGGATGCCAAGGATCAGCGTCAAGATCGGCTTCCGATCTTCCACCGGGCCGGCCATGTCGAGCTTCGCGGCGTAGTACCGCCGGTGAAATTCGCCCCGGGCGGGGTCGTCGAAGTCCGTTTCTGGGGTGTCGCGGATCTCGGCTTCCTTGGCCTGGACGCGGGGGTCAGCCATCATCCGATCCAGCTCGGTCCGCTCTGTGTCGGTCATGGGGCGGGGCTCCGCGACTTGCCCCGCGACTTGCCCCGCGACTTGCCCCGCGACTTGCCCCGCGCCCTCCGTCCAGCGGCCCGACTCGTCCCTCGGGTGCTCCTCCTCGCGGTACTCTTTCCGCTTGATCTCGCCAACCTCCAGCGTGAAGGTGCAGCGGCAGTTGATGACCTCCTCGGGCCCCGCGCCGAGGCTGATGTCGCCGGGCCACATCAGCGTGCTGTCGCCGACCTCGAAGGGTTCATCGAGGTTGACAGCCTGGCCGTCGGCGTCCCCGTGCGTGTCGCGCACGCGGTCGTCCGCCAGAGACATCCACACCTTGACCATCGGCATGTCGGCCTCGACCGCGGCCTGATACTGTGCGAACCCCGCGGCGTTGCCGACCTCGGTCCTGGCGATGACCATGCTGCGGTTCGGGATGATCTCATCCAGATACAGGTCGTCGATCCGACCGGCGATCTGGGCCACAGACTCGCCCTCGAATTCCCCCGCCGCCATGACTTCCCTGAGGCGTTTCCGGGTCGTTTCCGTGATGTCGGCGACACGCTTCGCGGAGTGGCGCCTGAGCCAGTTGGACGCGGCCGTTTCCAGGTCGGGGGGTTTTGGCTTGGCCTTGGCCTTCGCCAAGACGGCACGGGAAACGCCCCCCGCTGCCCACGTTCCCCAGGACAGGGCGGCTCCGAACCACAGATCGCGATACACGGCCAATAGTTCGCCCGCCAGGGCCTTGAGTGCGGTTTCAGGAGGCTTCCCCGCCCCCATGGCGGAGGCAACATGCTCCCGTTCGGCCCGGAAGTAGTCCCTCAGAGAATCGGCCGCCCGGTGCTCCAAGATCGTCCGGCGCCGGGTGGCGGCTCGCTTAGCGAGGTGCCGGGGGGAACCAGCGATGCAAGCAGGATCCCGCTCCTCCAGAAAGCGCATGGTCGCCCAGAGAGCGCGGTGGCGGCGGGTCTTGCAGAACGCCTCAGGGGTCACTCGCTCTCCTTCGGGGCACCGCGCACCAATGAAGCGCCGGGGCGCCAGTATCGTGGTCGTACACCACCATAATTATACGCCCGGTGAGAGTGAGGACATCGCGCTCCAGCTCTCTGCGCCGCTCCGCGGGCCGGCCGCAGAGCGGGCAGGCGCTACTGACCCGGGCCGGCGTCGAGCCTGCGGGTTTCGGCATCGAGGGCGTCGAGCCACGCGCCCATCATGGCCCAGTAATTCCTCGCGTCGATCAGGTCTTTCTTCCGCTTCTCCAGCGCGGCGGTCGAGCACGAGAATCCGGCGCCCGACCTGTGCTCGGCACGCTTCGCGAAGAGGTGGACCCACGAGCCCAGCTCCATGAGCGTGTACGCCTGCCACGCCTGGGGCCGGTATTCCGGCTGATGGGGTTCGAGCGAGGGCGGCGTTTGGATGATGGTGGAGATCGTCGAAGTGGATTCCATGATATGGCCTCCTTGGTTTTTATGCCCGTCTACGGGCTGTGAACGTATTATACTCGTCGCCGACGACGTGCGCCCGTGCCATGATCGGCCGAAGCCTCTTGGCGACTTGCCGCCGGACCTCAGCGGGGTCCCACTCGGGATGCCGGGCGGCCAGGAATACCGTGAGCCGCTCGCGGACCAGCCGCCACTCCTCGTGGGCGAGGCGGAGGCGCTGCGCCCCCGACATGGCGCGCAGGGCTTCGACGACCTTCGGATGCAGGACCTCGACACCCTTCATGGGAAGAACCCCCGCGGCCCTTTCCGGCGCCGACGAACTGGCTTGTCCATCCTCCGCGCCGCGGCGAGGAGCCAGAATCCCAGCCTCCGGAGCCAGAGCGCGAGCCTTTGGTTCATCGGGCGTCCCGCTATTACGGCAGCCTCTCGGCCTTGACGTTGCCTTCCGCCTCCGCGAGCGTCAGGACGTCGAGGTATTTGACCTCGCCGCGTTGATCCGGCCGGTACCGCGCCGCGACATCGGGATGCGACGCGAGGAACTGGGCTACCAGATCGTGGCACCGCTCCGCCTTGGCCCAACCGATCAGCGCGTCCGGACGGTTGGGGTCCGGGCCTGGCGGCATCGAGAGCCCCCACGGAATCCATGCGTACTTCGTCAGGACGAAGCTCTGCGGCATCTCCTGGCTCATCGGTCCCTCGGGGCGTCGTCTCCGAGCAGCAAGAGCACGTCCGTACAGAGTAAACGCACCGTGTTCCACCGCTGATCTCGGATCTGCTCGCCGTCGATGCCGTCGCGAATGTCCCTGGCCAGCTCCACCGCCCGCCGACGCGCCGTCGCCTTGATCGCTAGGTCGGTCACGGCACGGCACGAGCACTCCCTTGCTGGGTCGCCGATGTTCCCAGCTCGGAGGGCGGGACAGCCGACGATGTGTGCCGTGTTCATAGGGCTCCTTCATCTGTCAGTCTCGCCCTCGCTACACCCGACACTTTCTTCATTGGCTTCCTCCACCTTATATATCCGACGAGTTGGAAACGGCCTCGCCAGGCCGGTGGACCGTGCAGCCCGGCCTATGCCGGCGCTTCCCATCACAGCATTTGGAGGGAGGCGCCGGAGTCGAACCGGCCTCGCTGGTTCCACAGACCAGTGGCTCGCCGCTAGCCTTGCCTCCCGCGCCCCAGTGCTGTCTGATCCAGGGATTCTTCGCCATGACCTTCGGGTCGTGGGGATTGTCGTTGCCGTAGAACAAGACGGCCCGGGCGTGCTCGGGCAGCCGCCCCTTGGGCTTCACGTCCCGCCAGTAGGCGACCAGCCCGTCCTTCGGCCCGAGCGTCGGGGGCTTGATCTTGTCGAGGTACAGCCCGATCACGCTCATGTCCGAGCACGAGAATCCGGCGCCCTTGGCCTTCTTCCACACCCCCTGCGGGTCGGCGTGGAAGTCCGTCCATATCTCGGGCGCCGCGCCAGCATCCATCAGCAGGACGCTGGGGTTGTACGCAACCTTCTTCGCTCCGGTGCCGGCGTTCTGGTCGTAGATCAGGATAGGCTCCGTTTTTATCACAAGGTTTGTAATATCCCCGACGATCACGACGTCCAGGTCGAGGTGCAGGAACCTCGGGCCGAGGACCTCCCGCATCCCCGGATCGAACATCCTGAGGCGCCGGAAGCACGCCCGGCTCCCGGCCGTCATGTCCGCGTGCTCCGTGTACATCGGGAGGACCTCGACGCCCGGCCCGATCCCCTTGTCCGTGTCCGCGATGCACACCAGCCGGTGGTCGACGTGCAGGTGTCGGGCAAGCATGGCGCGGAGGTTGTTGACGTACTCCGGACTGAACAGGCTGCCCCACTTCCAGGTCACGACGGTCAGCATTAGTTATCCCGTTCTTTATTAAAGCAGCGTATCGGCAGTCATTTAGACGAGGGCACTGGCTCCCACAATCTCGGATCGTAGCTTTCGCTCGTCTTGATCCCATCGCGTCCTACATTGAGCCATCCCCCACGAAATGATGTGACACGCCCCGCCGGAGTCCGCGCAGTGCCTTGAAGCCCGGCTGCCAAGCCCACCGGCGATAGGGTGACGTGTTGCCCAACGTGAAAGCGCGCCAACGAACGCTCAAACGCGGAAAGTCTTTTCGTGTTGATGGTCATTTCTTCCCTCCCTGCCATCTAGCCCTCCCCGCCCTCGTCCCGCGCCCCCGGCGCGAATGGCTGGCCGTCGAGGAGCTTGTTCTTGTACCACTCAGCGAGGCCGGCCGTCACGATCCGCATGATCTTCGGCCGCGCCCACGCGTACAGCCGGTCCTTGATCTCCTCGGCGCACTCCTTCTCGATGTCGGCCGGGACCTCTTGGAACAGATTCCCGATGTCCCGAGGCGAGCCTTCCAGCCTCCCGGCGTCCCGAAGGTGCTGGACCGCCTTGTCCCAGCGGGCAGGGGTCTTGAGCGCCAGGCCGATTTCCTGCACGATGTCGCCCGACTTCGGGTTGCCGACCTTCCATGCCGCCGCGTGGACCTCCTTGTATGCCTCGCTGACGTGCTTGCCGATCAGGATCTTCTTGTCCAACCCGAACCGATTGTAGTTCTTCACGACGACGCCCTCGATCTTCTGGCCCCCGAGGACAGAAACGGTATCGAGTAAGGCTCTGAGCTGCTCGACGTCAGACACGATGCCGGGCCCGAACAGCCGCGGAACAGCCTCCAGGCCGATCCGTGCGGCTTCCTCGGCCTTCTCGTCCCACCCGAGATACCGCTCCTCGCCCGCGTCGATGTCGAAAATGATCAGGGAGTCGTTGGGGATTCGGTCGTAGGCGAGGGCGTTGTGCTTCGGCTTGGCGAGGTACTCCGCCCGGTACGTCCAGCCTTCGCGGAGGAGGGACACCCGGTTGAGGACGGCGTCAACCGCCCGCTGGAACATCTTCTCCGATACCCGAAGGGACTCGTCGAAGTGAATCTCCGCGCCCTTGGAGCGCAGGCGCAGGCCGTCCGGGAACATCCCGAAGCTGAATTGCGAGCCGTCGATTTTCTCCTCGACCAGCACCGGATCGAGGAACAGCTCGGCGAGCGCCTTGTGCCCGATGGCGTACGACGACGGGTATCCGTGCATTCCGCCTTTCATTGGCCCCTCCGCGTCGGTTTCTTCCAGTTCATATCCCGCTCCTCCTCCGTCATTTCTTATCCGACGGGATTCAAGATGGCGTGTAGTCCCAGGGATGCCCGCTCCCATCCGCCCGCCACAGGTGGTACAGGTACAGCCCCTCTATCAGGTAGATCCGCCGCCCGCACGCCTTGAGCTGCCGGTACATCGTTCGGTCCGGGCCGGGGATCGCCCGAGCCTTCTCCTCAAACCGCCCGGCCTCCAACCATGCGGATTTGCTGATGATCATCAGGAATCCGCACCAGCTCCACGGTTCGGCGGTCACGTCGCGGACAGCCAGGTTCCTGAGCATCTTGTCCCCGAGGGCGCGATGCTTAAGGATATCGTGGCAGTCCATCATGCCCAGCTTCGTGGGGATGCGCTGCCACATCGGAGGCTTCCCATCCGCAACCCGGGCCTCATCGCTCCGGCTGTTGCCGATGCGGTTCGTGACGCCCGTGAAGACGCCCTCGGGATGCAGGCGGATCGCGTTCCTGATCTGGAGCCACCAGCCTTTCGTCGTCCACATGACGTCGTGGTCGAGCAGCACGCCCCACCCGTCGTCCGGCAGGAGGGCCATCGCGCGGTTGTACGCCCGGCCCAGGTTCTTCTCCGGGTCGTACGGCACCATCGTCAGGATCATCGGCCCGTCGCCCGGAACGCGTCCCCCTCCCACGATTGGCTCCGCCCTACTCATCGAGGAAGTCCGGGATGCATCGGCTGCATAGGTTTTCAGTGATATGAACGCTGGACATCGGCGATGCCGGACGCGTCCTCGTGAAGAACTTCTGCAACCACGCCATGCCTCCGCACTCATCGCAGTCCACGGGAAGCCAGGCGAACGACGATCTCCATTCCTTCATGTCTTTTCCCTCGGCGCGCAGCACCCGTCGCATCCGTGGACGCCCCATGGCATCAATCCGCCCTTCTTTGCCAGGATCGCCACGGACTCGGGGATCGGGTGCCCGACGCCGTGCGGGCAGACGGCCTCCAGGAGCCCGCACTTGAACAGGTCGTCCCGGCGGATGATCGGCCACCCGTTCATCGGGCTGGCCGGGTTCCTGTACGCCCTCAAGGGGCGCTGCGGCGAGCCCTTTCAGTCCCTCATTTTCATTCCTCCGATCCGATAAGACGCTTGGCCCTGGCCGAATCGTCCGGACCGGACACCGGGCGACGGGAGCCGAAGCTCGTGGCGGCCAGAACGTCCTCGTTTATTAGCGCGCAATCACAAAACATCCCCTCCCCGTAGGCGCTCCTGATGATCGTTGAAGATCCTCCGGCAAACCGCGCACGCCACGATGCTGCCCCGTGGCGCGCGTCTCGACGCGGTCGGTGAGCCGGTCAACCGGGTCACGGCTGTAGCCGCGGCCGTAGATCATCGCAGAACCCGAATCTTCGTAACCCTCTTACGGTCGATCATCAGAACCCGAAGCTCCGTAACCTGCCCGAGGGGGATCGTCATCGTCCCGCACCACTGCGGCGCGCAATCCGCGTCGAGTTTCAAGTTGGCCATCGATTGCACGATCATAACCTCCGTGCTTGTCCACTTCGCCAAGTACCCGACGCTCTTGCAGTGGCCGATTTGCTCACCTTTCAACAACTCCTCGGGGTCTGACCACTCGTCCGTCGTCGCTGCGTCCACCCATTCGATTTCGACGGGCTGAAGTCTTGCTTTCATCTCAGTTCTTCACGCACCGCTTCATCGCCAATGCTCCCTAAGCCAAGGGATTTCTTTGTGGGTCTGCTCATTCGGCGGGAAGCAGATGCGCTTGAACCTCATCGGCTCGGTTTTCGTGGGTCTGATCTGCCCCGAGAAGAAGATGATCCGCGCGCCCGGCGGGATCTCGGGGTGCTTGTCCACGTCCCACGCGCTGCCCCGCCATTTCCACACGCCGTCCTTGACCGTCCACGCCGGCACGGTGTCCGGGTCGAGCTTGTGCCACTCCACGCTCCGGTCGATCTTCTTCGGAATCTTCCCGAATCGGTGCGCGGCGTTCAGGCAGTAGTTGATGACCCCCATGTCCGAGAACGACGTCAGCTCCAGGGCCGCCCGCTGGAGGCCGCCCGGGTCGCGGCTCCACGCGTCCCAGATGTCTGCCCGTGCGCCCGCGTCCATGAGAATCAGACTGGGATTGAACAGGCTGCGGCCGGACCCCTTGAAGTCCAGCTTCATCAGGACGAACGGCTCCGGACGCTGGACCAAGGGCGTCACGTCGTCCACGAGCACGCAGTCCACGTCCACGTGCAGGAAGCGGGGGCCGAGGACTTCTCGCATCTCAGGCGAGAACATCCAGAGTCGCCGGTAGCACCGCGGCAATGCCCGGAGGCTCAATGGGCACGGGACAACCTGGATTCGAGAGTCCAGCGGGCCGGATCCGTCGATGAACCCGTCGTCGATCACGACGAAGCGGTGAGGGACATGCAGATGCCGCTCGAACATGCTCCGAAGGACATTCCACATGACCGTGGGATAGCGAAGCACCGGCCCCTTCCACTTCCAGGAAACGACGGTCAGGGGCGTCACCACCATGCCCTCTCATCGACCTTGCGATCCTGGGCCAGCTTGGCGAACACATTGGCCTGCGTTTTCTTGCGAGCGGCCAGCCACAGGACTGCCCTGTTTTGGCCCTTAATCTTTCTATTGGTGGGCGTTCCAGTTCCGTCATTCTTCACACCCGCACCGCCCACACGTCGTTGTCCATCTGCTTCCACCCCGGCGCGAGGGCGTCGATCGCCTTCCGGACCCCCGCGATCCTCGCGTCGTGGCCCGAGAGCATCCCGCCCGCC
>Ga0209342_10008102_pt1 | contig 10541 bp, 12 predicted proteins | sample RifCSP16_2_FD_184023 | JGI IMG/M metagenome (GOLD analysis project Ga0209342, IMG submission 184023) | Soil microbial communities from Rifle, Colorado - Rifle CSP2_sed 16_2 (SPAdes) (version 2) | ecosystem: Environmental > Terrestrial > Deep subsurface > Rock core/Sediment | place: Rifle... | reverse complement strand
CCGATCTGTCGTCGCGTCGGACGGGTGCGTGACCGAGCTGCAGGGGATCGGACGGGACATCACCGACCGCAAGCGCGCGGAGGACGCCAACCAGCGGCTCGCCCATGCATCGCGGCTCGCCGTGATGGGCGAACTGACCGCCTCGATTGCGCACGAGATCAACCAGCCGCTCGGTGCGATCCTGAGCAACGCCGACGCGGCCGAGCTCCTGCTGGAGGCCGATCCCGGGCGGCTCGACGAGGTGCGGCGGATCCTGGCCGACATCCGCAAGGACGACCTGCGGGCGAGCCAGGTGATCCGGCGCATGCGGGCGCTGCTGGGCAAGCGCGCGCTGGAGCGGCAACCGCTCGATCTGAACGAGGTGACCTCCGGTGTCCTGCAACTCCTCGGCGCCGACGCCGCGCGCCGGGGTGTCGCGCTGGAGACCGACCTCGCGCCAGGTCTGCCGGCGGTGCACGGCGACCGGGTGCACCTGCAGCAAGTGCTGCTGAACCTGCTCCTGAACGGGATGGAAGCGATGGCCGACACGCCGGCCCCCCAGCGGCGGCTCGCTGTGCGCACGGCGCGCAGCGACAGCGGGGTGGAGGTCGCAGTGACCGACAGCGGGCCCGGGATCCCGCCAGAGCGGCTGCCGCGGCTGTTCGATTCCTTCTTCACGACGAAGCAGGACGGGATGGGGCTGGGGTTGTCCATTGCTCGCTCGATCGTGGAGGCGCACGGCGGGCGGATCTGGGCGGAGAACCGCGCCGACGGCGGCGCCACGCTCCGGTTCGCGCTGTCGGCGGAGTCTCCGGCGTGACCGAACGGCGCCCGATCGTCCACGTGGTGGACGACGACGACTCGGTGCGGACCGCCGTCGTGCGCCTGTTGCAGGCCGCCGGCCACGAGGCGCGCGGCTACGGGTCTGCAGGCGAGTTCCTGCTGGGCCGTTCGGACCGGGATGCGCCGGGCTGCGTGGTGCTCGACGTCCGCATGCCCGGTCCCAGCGGTCTCGACCTCCAGGAGGCGCTCGCGCGGCTCGAAGTCCCGCTGCCGATCGTCTTCCTGACCGGGCACGGCGACATCCCCATGAGCGTGCGAGCGATGAAGGCGGGCGCGGTCGACTTCCTCACGAAGCCGGTCAGCCGGGACGCGCTCCTCGCCGCGGTACGGACGGCGCTCGCGCGCGACGCCGAGACGCGGTCGGCCCACGAGCGGCTGCACGCGTTTCGCGCCCGCTACGAGACGCTCACGCCACGCGAGCGGGAGGTCTTCGCCGGCGTCGTCGCCGGCAAGCTCAACAAGCAGATCGCCGGCGAGCTGGGCACCGCCGAGCGCACGGTCAAGGCGCACCGCGCGCAGGTGATGGAGAAGATGCAGGTCGCGTCGGTCGCCGAGCTGGTGCACGTCGCCAATCAGCTGAGCGGCGAGCTGGGCGGCTTCTCCGCGGGGGCGGCGAAACGGGAGTGAAGCGGGGATTCGGGCATCCCCCGGTTCGCTTCGCGCCCGGCTTTCACCGGGGTTCCCGGCCCCTCTGAGAAGGCAGTTTCGGCCCGCGGTGCGCCTGCGCGCCGACCCCGACGCTCTTCACCCTGCACCAAAGGCCAATTCCCGGGGGTCGACTCCAGGACGATGATTGCCCGGACCGCTCCGGCGTCGCAGCACCGAGGCGCAACAGGAGAACACGTCCGATGCCGGAGCAAGAGAAGGGGGCGATCGTGGTCGTGGACGACGACGACGGAATGAGGCAGGCGCTCGAGCGGGTGCTCAACGCGGCGGGATTCCGGGCGGAGACGTTCGCCTCGGCCGAGACCCTGCTCCAGTCCGATGCGGCGGGCCGGGCGGCGTGCCTTGTTCTCGATATCCATCTTCCCGGGCTGTCGGGCTTCGAGCTTCGCCGCGCGCTCGCGCGGGCCGGGAGCCGGCAGCCGCCAGTCATCTTCATCACCGGCCACGACCAGCCCGCCGCGCGCGCGCAGGCCGAGGCGCTCGGCGCGGCCGGCTACCTGCCAAAGCCGTTCGCCGGCCGGACACTCGTGGCGGCGGTGGCCCGGGCCGTCGGCGGGCATGACGGGCACGACTGAAGAGATCGGCGCCGCCGGGGGGGCAGACCTTCTCCTCCCCCTGCTCCTCTGCTGTCCCTCCGGCGGCTGTCCGATCGCGGAAATGCGGCAGGAGGTCATCCCATGATCCACGACATCCCCGCGAAGTCGAGGCTGGTTCCGGTGATCCCGATCACCAGCCCGCAGTTCGTGTACCGGCAGGCCCGCGAAACCGACGTGCGGGCCACGTTCGCCCGGGCGCGGGCCGGGCTCGAATCGGCGCCGGATCGACGTCCTGGTACGGAAGCGCTTGCGGTCGGCGAGCGGACGAAAACCGCGGCGATCGACCGCCGAACGAGCTTCACGCGCGCTCGATGACGAGCGCGGGAAGAGGTCGCACCAAGCTAGACAAACGCCTGTCGGGGCTCTAGGGTGCCGGCCTGAGGGGCAGGCGGGAAGTATCGTCCGCGGCACACCCGGCCTAAAGGCGTGCGCGGGCGATTGTCCATGCTCAAGACAAGGGAACAAGAGATGAAACCCTTCCTCCTCTCCATCGCCTGGCGCGTCTTCCTTGCTGCGCTCCTCTTTGCATGGGGCGCAACCGCCACCGCGCAGCCCCTTCCCTCCTGGAACGAAGGCCCGGCCAAGGCGCGCATCCTCGCCTTCGTGCAGGCCGTCACCGACAAGGCGGGCAAGGATTTCGTCCCGCCGGCCGAGCGCATCGCCGTGTTCGACAACGACGGCACGCTCTGGTGCGAGCAGCCGATGTACGTGCAGATGGCGTTCGTGCTCGACCGCGTGAAGGAGCTCGCGCCCAGGCACCCGGAGTGGAAGACGCAGCAGCCGTTCAAGGCGGTGCTCGAACGCGATTTCAAGGCGCTCGCTGCGCAAGGCGAGAAGGGCGTGGTGCAGATCCTCGCGGCCACGAGCACCGGCATGTCGGCCGAGGACTTCAACCGCATCGCTGGCGGCTGGATCGCGAACGCCCGTCATCCCCGCTTCAAGCGTCCCTACACCGAGCTCGTGTATCAGCCGATGCTCGAGCTGCTCGCCTACCTGCGCGCCAACGAGTTCAAGACCTTCATCGTCTCGGGCGGCGGCATCGACTTCATGCGCCCCTGGACCGACCGGGTGTACGGGATCCCGCCGGAGCAGGTGGTCGGCAGCACCGGCAAGCTGAAGTACGAGCTGCGCGACGGCAAGCCGGTGCTGATGCGGCTCGCCGCGATCGATCACATCGACGACGGGCCCGGCAAGCCGGTGGGCATCCAGACCCACATCGGCCGCCGCCCGATCGCGGCGTTCGGCAACTCCGACGGCGACCTGCAGATGCTGCAGTACACCGCGGCCGGCGCCGGCGCGCGCCTGATGCTGATCGTTCATCACACCGACGCCGAGCGCGAATACGCATACGACCGCAAGTCGTCGGTCGGCCGCCTCGACAAGGCGCTCGATGAAGCGAACGCCAAGGGTTGGACCGTCGTCAGCATGAAGACCGACTGGAAGAAGATCTTCCCGTTCGAGTAGCGCCGGTTGCGGGACCGCAGGCCGCCGGTTGCGGCCGGCTTCATCGAACAAAGGAGAAGCGCACCATGAGTGGCATCATCCGAGTGATGAGGGTGCTGATATGGGCGCTCGCGCTTCTGGCCCTCGCTGGCGTCGTGACGCCGGTCACGGGACAGGAGTCGAAGAAACCGAAGCCGCCGGCAGCGGCGCCGGCCGGCAAGAAGCCGAACGTCCTCGTGATCTTCGCGGCGAAGTAGGAGAGGTCCGGGCGCCGATACGCAGATCACTGCGACGTCGCATGGCGGATCATGGCGTCGATCACGGGATTCGTGTTTTCGGTGGTGATCGAGACCCCCGGGTGGCGGTGCGCAAAGACGCGGAACACCTCGTCGGCGAAGCCTTGACCCACCGAATTCACGTCCCGGAAGTCGATCACGATCTCGCGGAACTTCTCGAGATTCGCGAGCAGCCGCCTCGCTTCCGAGCGCGACACGAAATCGCGCTGCAGCAGCTTCACGAGGACTCTCGTCTTCTCGAACCGGAAGTCGTATTCCTCGGGCGCGAACCGGCCGAAGACGGCCTCGAGCCGGCGCCGGCTGCTGCACTGGATTGCGAAGGAGACTTTGGTGCCCTCCAGGTAGCGCCGCCGGGCCACGAACACATCGTCCTTGGCCCGGCTCCATTCGACCTGGATCCGGTGAGAGCGGAGCACGAACCGGTCCGCGGCGTGCGAGGTGAAGAAGATGCCTTCCCCCGTGTGAGCTTCCCGCATGGTGGTGGTGCGGCCCTTCAGCAGCTCGATGAGGGCCCTTTGCTCGTCGTCCAATCGGAGCTTGGAGGCAATGGAGTGGAACACGCCGATGCCGGGGTCGCGGACCTCGAAGGAGAAGGTGCTGGGGTCGAGGCTGCAGCGGATCGAGCAACGGTCCGCCTCCGAGTGCTCGATCGCGTTGTTGAGCATCTCGGTGAAGGCGTAATGGGCGATCGCGTCCACGTTTGGCCGCAGGGCGCGGCGCAGATCGAGGCCCGCGGCGAGGTCGTCCCAGATCCGGCCCTCGTCGAGTCCCCGGGTGCGCAACGCGCGCGAGACCACCGCGGCCGCCGGGGCGCGGCCGCGCAGCATGTAGCGCGCACCCCGGGCCGTCCCGGTGCGCACCACCCTTCCGGCCTCGACCAGGCTGCGGACGTGCACGCTGAGGGCCTGGCGGCTGATGCCGAGGTGGGCCCGCAACTCGCCGCCGGCAGCCGACTGCCGCCGGGCGAGATAGGCGAGGATCCGGCGCTTGGCATCCATGCCGGCGACGCTGGCAGATCGTCAATCTATTGTCAACTTTCACAAATCATGAACGTCAACCCAAGCGGCCGGGCCGGCGGTGATCGTCAATGGTTCGTCAATCCCGCGTCCGCGCCATCGTCAATGGCCCGATGGCAACGGGGTTCCCGAGTTCACGATCGTCGCCGCGCTCAACGCGACGCTCGGCGCGGACTTCTCGCTCTATGTCCGCACGTATTGGCCGGGGCCGGCGATCACGAGCGGGAAGTGGACGCCGCCGCCGGTGGCGAAAGCCCAGTGAAAAGTGAAGTAGGATGCGTGCGTAACAACGAAGGAGTCATCATGAAGATCGGAATTGCCAAGCGACTGGTGGTTCTCGCGGCGGTGCTCATGGCCGGCTGCGCGAGCTACTACCGGGTGACCGACCCCGGGTCCGGTCGGGCGTACTACACCGAAAAGGTCGAGCGGAAGAACGGGACCATCATGTTCAAGGACGCCAAGACGGGCGCCGAAGTGACGATGACATCGTCGGTGGTGCTGGAGGTGTCCTCCGAGGAATTCCGGAAGGGCATGGCGAAGTAGCCGCACGCCGAGTCCGGCCGGAAACGGAGCGGATTCGACAGGCGAGCGACGACGGTGGCGCGCCCAAAGCCTCCGCCGCCGACGGACCTCGACTTCTCGCTGGTCCGCCGGGATCTGCCGTCCCAGCTGCGCCTCAGAACGCGTGGAGGATGCCGAGCGCCCAGATCTTCGGATCCGCGCCGTACGGGTTTGGCCCGGCCGCCGTCAGACCGGTGGTCGAGGTGTAACCGGCGGTCGTATAGTCGGCGAACTGGTTCGCCTTGTTGCTGACCTGGTTGTAGGTGGCGTAGACCCAGGTGCGCTTGGACAGGAAGTACCGGGCACCGACCATGAAGCCGCTCGAACTGCTGTCGGCGCAAGACACCGTCGCCGTCGTCGCGTCGCAGTCCTTCATGTCGCCGGTCCAGCCGTACTGGGCCATCGCCTGGACGTTGCCGAACGTCTGCTCCCAGTTGATCGTCCAGCCGTCCTGGTAGACGTCGTCGCCCGCGACCAACCCGGGAACCAGGCCGCCCTGGTTGTTGGTATCCGTGCGGACCCAGATCAGGCCGACCCGCGCGCCGGGCATGTAGCCCCAGCTGCCGCCGAGCTTGTAGAGCGTGGCCTTCTGCTGGGTGCCGGTGGCCGGCGACTTGTTGGCGTTGTTCTGGGCGAAGTCGCCCTGAACGTAGAACGCACCCCAGACGCCGCGCAGCGTGACGCCCCAGATCGCGCCGTCCGTGTCGGCGCCGGCGCCGACGTTCTGCACCGCTTCCTGCGCGTTCGGCGAGTAGCTCAGCGTCGCGTTGACCCCGCCGAGCATCGGTGACGTGTACTGCACGACGTTGCTGACCCGGGCGATCGACACGCCGGTGCTGATCCGGCCGAGCTGGGTGCCGTTCGTCCACGGGATCTCGGTGTTGACGTAGTTCGCCAGGAACTGCGCGTTCACCGCGTTCAGCCAGTAGATCGACTGGCGGCCGAAGGTCAGGCGCCCGAAGCCGCTGTCGAGACCGACGAACGAGTCGCGCGAGGCCCAGAAGCCGGTGCTCGCGTTGGCCGCGCCGTTCTGACCCGTGTTGCTGCCGCTATCGACGTTGACGCCGGTCTCGATCTGGAAGACTGCCTTGAGCCCGTCACCGAGGTCCTCGATCCCGCGAATGCCGACGCGCGAGCTGTTCTCGAACACCCGGACGCGGCCGACGTGGTTGTTATAGGGGTTCGCCGCACCCTGGGCTTCGTAGTAGTCGACGCCGAGGTTGGCGCGGCCGTAGATCTCGACGGTGCTCTTCTGCGCCACGGCCACTGCCGGCGCTGCGAATAGACCCGCGACCGCGATCGCCAGCACTTTCCTGTTCATCGAGAGGTCACCTTCTGTACGAGCTGAGGATCAACCCGGGCCAGCGCCGCTGCGCCCGCCGTCCTTGATCGGCGTCGCGAACTTGTACTCGATGTCCCAGGGGAAGTGGATCCACTTCTCCTGCTTGAACTCCTTGACGAAGGTGTCGACGAACGGCCGCCCGGCGGGCTTGGCGTAGAGCGTCGCGAAGTGCGCCTTCGGCAGGAGCCGGCGCACCGTCTGCGCGGTGCGGCCGGTGTCGACGAGATCGTCGATGAGGAGGTAGCCCGCGCCGTCGCCGGGGACTCCTTTCAGCACCTCGACCGAGCCCTGCACCTGCGCCGCCTGGCCGCCGGCCGCGGCGTCGTAGCTGGTGACGCAGATCGTGTCGACCAGCCGGATGTCGAGCTCGCGCGCCACGAGCGCCGCCGGGACGAGGCCGCCCCGCGTCACCGCGACGATGCCCTTCCAGGGACCCTTGTCGAGGAGGATCTCGGCGAGGTATCGGGCGTCCCGGTGCAGCTCGACCCAGGAGACGATGATCTCGTCTTCGTAGGGGATGCGCGGCATAGACGAGTAGTTTAACCGCGGTTCAGCGGTTTGCCTGACCGCGGAAGGCCCAGCCGGTGAAGCGGGTCTCGATCGCCGCGGTGGCGGCGTAGAGCGCGATCCCGAGCACCGCCAGCACCAGCAGGCCGGCGAACACGATCGGCACCTGGAACGCCGCCTGGGCGTCGAGCATCAGCTTGCCGATGCCCTTGTTGGAGCCCACGGTCTCGGACACCACCGCGCCGACGAACGCGAGCGTGATCGCGACCTTCAGGGAGCCGAAGAAGTAGGGGAGCGACCGCGGGATGCCGACCTTCCTCATGACGTCGAGCTTGGAGGCGCCGAGCGCGCGCAGCACGTCCTCGAGCTCCGGCTCGGTGGTCGCGAGCCCGGTGGCGACGTTCACGACGATCGGGAAGAAGGAGATGAGGAACGCGGTCAGAATCGCCGGGATCTCGCCGAGGCCGAACCACAGGATCAGGACCGGTACGACCGCGACCTTCGGGATCGAGTTGAAGCCGATCAGTACCGGGTAGAGGCCGGCGTAGATCGCGCGGTGCCAGCCGACCGCGATCCCGAGCACGAGCCCGAACACCGTCGCGATGAAGAACCCCGCGAGGGTCGTCCAGAGCGTGACGAACGAGTTGTCGGCGATCGGTGCGCGGTACTGCCACATTGCGGCGAACACGTCCGAGGGCGCCGGCAGGATCGTGATCGGCACGCTGAACACGCGGCACACGAGCTCCCACAGCACGAACAGCGCCAGGACGAACGCCGCCGGCGATACCACCGTGATGCCGAACTCGCGCCGCTCCATCAGTGCCGGCCGCCGATGAGCTGCCGCAGCTCGTGCACGACGTCCTGGAACTGCTGCGTGTAGCTCACTTCCAGGTCGCGCGGCCGCGGGATCCCGACCTCGCAGCGTCGCACGATCCGCCCCGGGCGGCTCGACATCACGTACACCGTGTCGGCGAGGAACACCGCCTCGCGAAGGTCATGGGTGACGAGCAGCACCGTGACGTTGCGCTCGGCCTGCAGGTCCCGGAGCGCGCACCACAGCTCCTCGCGCGTGAACGCGTCGAGCGCGCCGAACGGCTCGTCGAGCAGCAGGATCTCGGGCTCGTGGATCAGCGCGCGGCAGATCGAGGTGCGCTGCTGCATGCCCCCGGAGAGCTCCCAGGGAAACTTCTCCGTGAACCCGCCGAGACCGACCGATTCGAGGAGCTTCTGCGCCTTGGCGCGGTACGCCCCGCGCTCGCTCCGCATGCGGCCGCGATGCGGCTCGACGATCTCGAGCGGCAGCAGCACGTTGTCGAGCGCGTTCCGCCACGGCAGGAGGTTGGAGTTCTGGAACGCCATGCCGACCGACTTGAGCGGGCCGCTCACCGGCTTGCCCTCGACGGTGAGCGTGCCGCCGAGCGGCGGGTGCAGCCCGGAGATGAGCCGCATCAGCGAGCTCTTGCCGCAGCCGGACGGGCCGACCACGGCGATGAACTCGCCCGCGGCGATGCCGAGCGTGACTTCGTCGATGGCCCGGACCGCGGCGGCGCCGCGGCCGTAGGCCATCGAGACGCGATCGAGCTGGACGAGCTCGGGCAACTACTTCACCAGCCGCTGCTCCCTCGGCGGCAGGTATTCGGCGGTGAAGACGTCGGCCGGCTTCGGCTTGTTGGTGTATTGGAAGGTGAGCCCGATCTGCTCGATCGACCGCTCGAGGCGCTTCGTGTCCACCGCCCCGAGCCCGTTCTTCCGCACGTCGGGGGTCACGAAGTTGCGCTCCAGGGAGAGCTTGAGGCGCTCGAGCTCGACGTCGCGCTTGGCGATCGGGTTGCGCTTGATCACGCTGTCCACCGCCGACTCGGGATCGCGGATCGTCTCCTGGATGCCCTTGATCGTGCCGCGCACGAACCCGGCCACCGCCTTCGGCGAGAAGCGCATGAAGTCGGGGTTGGCGACGATCGCGTTGCCGTACAGGTCGAGACCGTAGTCGCGCATCATGAGCACCACGATGTCGCCCGGCGGGATGCCCTGCGCCTTCAGGTTCATGTACGAGGAGAACCAGAACCCGGTGATGGCGTCGACCTTGCCCTGGACGAGCATGGGCTCGCGCACCGGGAAGCCGATGTTGTCGACCTTGACCTTCGCGGCGTCGATCTTGTTCGCCTGCACGAAGATCGGCCACTGCGCCCACGCGCCGTCGGCCGCGGGCGCGCCGAGGATCTTGCCTTCGAGGTCCTTGGGCTTGGCGATGCCGGCCTTCTTCAGCGTGATGATCGCGAACGCGGGCGAGTCGTAGATCATCATCACCGCCTTGACCGGGAGGTTGCGCGGGTTGTCGCGGTACTTGACGAGCAGGTTGATGTCGGCGAAGCCGACGTCGTAGGCCCCCGAGGCGACGCGGTTGATGCCTTCGACGGAGCCGCCACCCGGGTCGATGGTCACGTTCAGCCCCTCGGCCTTGTAGTAGCCCTTGTCGATGGCGACCAGGAACGGCGCCGCCGGCCCTTCGAAGCGCCAGTCGAGCGCGAAGCGGACCGGCGTTTCCTTCTGGGCGAACGCGGTGCCGGCGAACAATGCGGCGGCGAGCAGGAATGCGTGGCGCATGACGATCTCCGCGGAATGGTTGGTTTTGGGGGGGTACGCGAGACAGTCTAATCGGCGGCCGGGTCGGCGGCAATCATCGCCGCGTGCACCGAATCATCGCTGCGCGCACTGGACCGGTGCCCGAGTCGCTAGAATCCCGACAACATGATCGACGCAGCGGCAAGGGAGGCGCTCGCCGGGCTGAAGGAAGCGGGCATCGATTTCGTCGCCGGCCTCCCCGACGGCTGGCAGCGGAACCTGCAGGAGCTGATCGAGGCCGACCCCGCCCTCCGGTTCGTGCCCGTGTGCAACGAGGGGGTCGGTTTCTCGATCTGCGCGGGGGCGTGGCTGGGCGGGAGGAAGGTCGCGCTCTCGATGGAGAACTCGGGGCTGCGCGTCGCCGCCGAGTACATCGCCCGGATCTCGCTGGGATGCGGCGTCCCGGTGGTCCTGCTGCTTTCCTATCGCGGCGATCTGGGCGAGACCGAGCACTGGGGCGTACCGCACGGCATCGTCGCCGAGCCGCTGCTCAGGGCGCTCCGCATCCCGTACCACGTCGTGCAGCACCGCGAGGATCTGCGCGCCGCGATCAAGCGCGCGTTCCGGCTCGCCGAGGCGCAGCTGCATCCGACGGCCGTCCTGATTTCGGGCACCTGCATCTGGGAGGACTGATGGCGCTCGACCGTTACGCCTGGCTGAAACGGCTCCC
>Ga0209342_10008101_pt1 | contig 10542 bp, 11 predicted proteins | sample RifCSP16_2_FD_184023 | JGI IMG/M metagenome (GOLD analysis project Ga0209342, IMG submission 184023) | Soil microbial communities from Rifle, Colorado - Rifle CSP2_sed 16_2 (SPAdes) (version 2) | ecosystem: Environmental > Terrestrial > Deep subsurface > Rock core/Sediment | place: Rifle... | reverse complement strand
GGAGCCAGGTCAACCTCGACTCCTTCTGCGAGCTCGACCACGTCCGGGCGTTCGCGGAGCGAAACCCCGGCAGGCCGGCCCGGATCGGTCTCCGCGTGAACATGAACCTGGCCGACGAGGGGGGGGGCCTCCCACGTGCAGGAGGAGCTGCGTGTGGGCCGGTTCGGGTTCCCGCCCGAGTCGCTCCGGCAGGTGATCCCGATCCTGGCGGGCCGCGGCCTTCGGGTGCGCTCGCTCCACGGTCACTCGTCCAGCACGAGCCGCAGCACCTGGATCTACGAGCGGATCGCGCGCACCCTCTGCCAGCTGGCGGAGGAGCTCCTCCCGGACACCGTCGAGGACGTCAACGTCGGTGGGGGCTTCTTCGGCAGGATGCCGCCGGGGCTCGGTCCCCCCTCTCCACCGTCCTTCGACGACTATGCCGAGGCGATCGTCCGGGCGCTGGAGGAGAGCGCCTGGTTCCGGAGGAGGAGACCGAGCCTGGTGCTGGAGCCAGGGGTCGCCCTGGTGGCCGATTGCCTGAGCTTCGTCTCGCGGGTCGTCGACGTGAAGGAGATCGGGGGAAGGACCCTGGCGGTCGTCGACGGCAGCGTCCTCAACACCAAGCCGAGCATGCACAGGAAGAACCAGCCCCACCAGGTCATCCGGCCGGGCGGCCTGGCGGAAGTCCGGGAGCGGCTGCTCAGCGTGACCGGCGGGACCTGCATGGAGAAGGACTACCTGCTGGACGACGTGGTGTGCGGCCTCGCGCGGGGGGACTACCTCAGGATCGACAACGTGGGCGCCTACTCGCTCGTCATGGCCCCACCGTTCATCCACGCGGCGCCCGCCGTCGTGATGCGGGAGCAGGGGCGATTCGTGCTGCTCCGCAAGAGGCAGACCTTCGATCACTTCTTCGAGAACTTCCTCATGTGACCCCGGAGACGCCGGTCCCGTGCTCAACGTGCTCCTGACCTGCGCCGGAAGGCGCAACTACCTGGTCGACTACTTCCGGCGGGCGCTGGCCGGCCGGGGGTTCGTGCTCGCAGCCGATGCGTCGTCCGACGCTCCCGCCCTGCAGGAGGCGGATCGCGGATTCCTGGTGCCGGCCGTCTCCGCCCCCGGGTACGTCGACGCCCTCCTGGACATCTGCCGCCGCCACGAGGTGGGTCTCGTCTGCTCGCTCAACGATCTCGAGCTCCCGCTGCTCGCCCGAAACCGGGAGCGATTCCAGGCGGCCGGCGCCCTGCCGGTGGTATCGAGCCCCGAGGTGATCGAGCTGTGCTTCGACAAGTGGGCGACGTACCGCTTCCTCCGGCGGCTCGGCATCGGATCGCCGGAGACCTACGCGACGCTCGAGGAGGCCAGAGGTGCGCTCGACCGGGGTGAGCTCTCCTTCCCCCTGGTGATGAAGCCGCGCTGGGGAACGGCCTCGATCGGGATCGACTACCCGGCCTCGCCGGAGGAGCTGGAGCTATGCTGGCGCCTGGGCAGGATGCGGCTCATGCGGACCTTCCTCTCGGCGGCGAGCTCCGCGGATCCGGAGCACGCCCTCCTCATCCAGGAGCGGCTCCGCGGCGAGGAGTACGGCCTGGACATCGTGAACGATCTGGCGGGGAACCACGTCGCGACCTTCGCGAAGCGCAAGCTGGCCATGCGAGCCGGCGAGACCGACCGCGCGGTGACCGTGGAGCACCCGCTGCTCGGGACGATCGGCCGCACCATCGGCGAGGCGCTCCGGCACGTGGGGAACCTCGACTGCGACGTGTTCGTCGACGGGGATCGGTGCTGGGTGCTGGAGCTCAATCCCCGCTTCGGCGGCGGCTACCCGTTCTCCCATGCCGCCGGCGCGAACGTGCCGGCGGCGCTCCTCGCCTGGGCGCTGGGAAGATCGCCCGATCCTGGATGGCTGAAGGTCCGACCGGCGGTGGCTTCGGCCAAGTGCGACAGGCTGGTGCCAATCCCGGATCGTCCGAGCGCGCTGGAGGCGCGGGGGGGCACCGGCGCGGCAAGGGGCGCTCCCCCCTCCATGGCGTTGGGAGGAGGGGCCCCACGTTAGGGGTGTTTGCCTCGCGGATACCGCCCGGGCGCTTGCAGGTGCTCATACCCGCTCGTACTGTCGCTTCGTTTCTGACGATGGTGCTTCCAATCGAGGAGCCGCGAGCTCGAGCCTGCGCGCGATCCCCGGGCCCGTTCGCGGGCCCGGCTCGACCGGAGGGCGCGATGGCTCGGACGGAGGGGGCGGAATGGACGCAAGCAGGAGCCTCGCGCAGGTGGTGAAGCGCACCATCGACGTGGTCGGGGCGGGGACGGGGCTGCTGCTCCTCGCGCCCGTCTTGGCCGCGACCGGGCTGGCGGTGTGGGGCACGATGGGCCGGCCCATTCTGTTCCGACAAGGGCGCCCGGGGCTGGGCGGCCATCCGTTCACCATCCTCAAGTTCCGGACGATGCGCCCCCCCCGCCCCGGGGAGGTCTGGTACCGGACCGACGCGGTGCGGCTGACGCGCCTCGGCCGGATCCTGCGGCACACCAGCATCGACGAGCTGCCGGAGCTGTGGAACGTCCTGCGCGGCGACATGAGCCTGGTCGGGCCTCGGCCGCTCCTCGTGGAATATCTGGACGCGTATACGCCGGAGGAGCGGCGGCGGCACGACGTGCGGCCCGGGATCACCGGCTGGGCGGCGGTCAACGGCCGGAACGCCATCACCTTTCGCGAGCGGCTCCGGCTCGACGCCTGGTACGTCGACCACTGGTCGCTCGGGCTGGACCTGTGGATCCTGCTGCTCACCGCCTGGCAGGTGCTCCGGTGCTCGAACGCGGCGGTGAACGAGAGCGAGCGCGATCTCGAGCTCGGGTTCCCCCTCCCCCACCTGCGCGCGCGGATTGCCGGCGACACCCGGGGAGCACCGCCGCCCGCGGCCGGCGACCCCGCCGCCCGCGCGGAGGCCGGTCGATGATCGCAGAGACGGCCGGCGAGACCGCCCGCCCCGGGGGAGAGGCGCGAGGCGCCGCGCTGGCCCGCTTCGCCGAGGCCCGCGGCCACCGGGTGTTCGAGGCGCTCGGGGTCTTCTGGGAGGAGCACCAGCCGCTCCGCTTCATGGCCTTGCCCAATCAGCGGTGGCTGGACCTCGATCCTCGCGAGCTGGGGAAGGCGCTGCGGTCGGCCCGGGCCGCCGCGGTGCGCTACTTCACGCAGGCGCAGCCCGGGTTGCCCTGCAACGTGTTCGTCATCTCCCCGGCGGGCTACTCCCTCGCGCGGGTGCACGGCACCCATCGAAAGCTGATCCGGCGCGGGCTGGGGAGGACGGAGTGCCGGATCCTCGACCCGGACGAGCTGCTCGCCCTGGGGCTCGAGGTCAACCTGGACGCGATGGCGCGCCAGGGTCGCTTCGAGCCCGAGTTCGGGGAGCCCGCCCGCTGGAAGCGGTTCGTCTCGGCGGTCCGCCGCTGCCCGGAGGTGAGCGTCCTGGGTGCGTTCGTCGACGGCCGGCTCGCCAGCTACCACGTCAACTGCCGCGACGGCGACTGGCTTCACCTCCTCTACAAGATGAACCGGACCGAGGACCTCGCCAGGAACGCGGCGGTGGTGCTGGACTTCTGGGAGCTGTCGCGCGCCGCGGAGGATCCGGGCCTGCGCGGCGCGGAGTGCGGGCACGCCTCCATCGTCGGCGGCTTCGACGGATTGCACTTCTACAAGACGCAGATGGGCTTCGAGCCCGTGCCGGCCCGCCTCGCGATCCGCCTCCACCCTGCGCTCCAGCCGCTCGTCGCGAATCGCTTCACCGCGGGCGTGGCGACGGCGCTCTGGAAGCTGCGCCCGGCCCACCGCGGGCTCGAGAGGGCCGCCAGGATGCTGCAGTGCGCGCAAGTGTCCGCCCAGGGAGGCGGCGGCCCCAATCACGATGCGGGCGAGCGGGAGCGCCGATGACGCCAGCACGCCCGCTGCCCTCGCGCGCCGACGCCGACGTCCCGGGCGCCGCGCTCGCCCGCTTCGCCGAGGCCCGCGGCCACCGCGTGTTCCAGGCGCTCGGGGCCCACTGGGTCGAGTACCGGCCGTTCGCCTTCATGGCCCTGCGGAGCCCGCGGTGGCTCGACCTCGATCCGCACGACCTGGGGCGGACGCTTCGGTCCGCCCGGGTCGGCGTGGCGCGCTACTTCACCCAGACGCAGCCGGGGCTGTCGTGCGTCGTGTACGGCCTCGCCCTGGCGGGCTACTCGCTGGCGCGGGCGCACCCGAAGCACCGGCGCGTGATCAGGCGCGGCCTGGAGGTGACGGAGTGCCGGCTCCTCGACCCGGACGAGCTGCTCGCCCTGGGGCTCGAGGTCAACCTGGACACCATGGCGCGCCAAGGTCGCTTCGACCCCGAGCTCGGGGAGCCCGCGCGCTGGAGACGGTTCGTCTTGGCGGTCCGCCGCTGCCCGGAGGTGAGCACCCCGGGGGCGTTCATCGACGGCCGGCTCGCCAGCTACCACGTCAACTGCCGGGACGGCGACTGGTTGCACCTCCTCTACAAGATGAACCGGACCGAGGACCTGTCCCGGAAGGCGGCGGCCGCGCTGGACTTCTGGGAGCTGGCGCACGCCGCGGAGGACCCGAGCCTCCAGGGCGTCGAGTGCGGGCACGCGTCCGTCGCCGGTCTCGAGAGCCTGCACTTCTACAAGACGCACCTGGGCTTCGATCCGGTGCCGGCCCGCCTCGCGATCGGCCTTCACCCGGCGCTCCAGCCGCTCGTCGCGAACCGCTTCACCGCGGGCGTGGCGACGGCGATCTGGAAGCTGCGTCCAGGACACCCAGGGCTCGAGAGGGTCGCGGCGACGCTGAAGTGCGCGCAGGCGCCCGTGCGCGGGGGCGGCGCAGCTCTCCGCGACGTGGGCGAAACGGAGGGTCGATGATGCCGGGGCAGCAGCTCTCGGGGACCGCCGGCTCCGCCGTCGCGGGGGCCGCGCTGGCCCGCTTCGCCGAGGCCCGCGGCCGCCGCGTCTTCGAGGCGATGGGCGTCCTGTGGGCGGAGTACCGCTGGCCGTTCTTCGCCAGCCTCCCGTACCAGCAGCAGCACGATCTCGACCCCCGGGAGCTCTCCGGCGCGCTCCGCGCCGAGCGCGTCCCGGCCGTGCGCTACCCGACCCGCACGCAGCCGGGCTGGCCCTGCGGGCTGTACGTCCTCGCCCCGGGGGGCTACTCGCTCTCCCGGATCTCGCCGAAGCGGCGGAGGCTGGTGCGGCGCGGGCTCGAGGAGACGGAGTGCCGGCCCCTCGATCCGGAGGAGCTGCTCGCCCAGGGGCTGGAGCTGAACCTCGAGACCATGGCGCGCCACCAGCGCTTCGACCCGGAGTTCGGCGAGCCGGCGCGCTGGAAGCGGCTGGTCGCGGCGATCCGGGACAGCCCGGGGGTCTCCATCGGCGGCGGCTACGTGCGGGGCCGGCTCTCCTGCTATCACGTCAATTGCCGCGACGGCGCCTGGCTCCACCTCCTCTACAAGATGAGCCGGACCGAGGACCTGCCGAGCAACTCCTCCCTCGCCCTCGACTACTGGACGCTGTCCGAGGCGGGGAAGGACCCGACCATCGAAGCCGTCGAGAACGGGTTCCCGTCCGTGATCAGCGGGGACACCCTCCACCACTACAAGACCCAGCTCGGGTTCGAGCTCCTCCCGTTCAACGTCTCGATGCGGTTCCACCCGGCGGTCCAGCCGCTCCTCGCGAACCGCTGGAGCGCCGGCGTGGCGGGCGCCCTCTCGTCCCTGCGCCCCCGGAGCCGCGGCCTGGAGCGGATCGCCAGGGTCCTCAAGGGCGCGCACCTGTCCTCCGCGGAAGGGGGCGGCGCCGCGTCCCCGGACCTGGGCGAGCAGTCCTCGTGACGCTCGACGCCACCGCTGGCGCCAAGAAAGGGGACCTCGGATGCCGCGCGTCTACCTGTCCGTGCCGCACATGGGCGGAAGCGAGTGGGAGTACGTCCGGGAGACGTTCGAGTCCAACTGGCTCTCCACCGTGGGCCCCCAGCTCGACTCGTTCGAGCGCGCCATGGCGGACCGGCTCGGGCGGCCCGCCGTGGCGCTGGCGAGCGGTACCGCCGCCCTTCACCTCGGGCTGCGGCTGCTCGGCGTCGGCCCCGGCGACGAGGTCCTCGTCTCCGACCTCACCTTCGTCGCGAGCGTGAACCCGATCCGGTACCTGGGGGCGACGCCCGTGTTCGTGGACAGCGACCCGGAGACCTGGATGATGAGCCCCGCGTTGCTCGAGGAGGCGCTCGCCGACCGGGCGCGCCGCGGCCGCCTCCCGCGCGCGGTGGTGGTGGTCCACCTGTACGGGCAATGCGCGGACATGGATCCGATCCTGGCGGCGTGTGCGCGCAGGGGCGTCCCCGTCCTGGAGGACGCGGCGGAGGCACTGGGCGCGACCTACAAGGGAAGGCCGGCCGGGTCGATGGGCGAGGTTGCGGTCCTCTCCTTCAACGGCAACAAGATCATCACCACCACCGGAGGCGGCATGCTGCTGGCGCGCCAGGAGTGGGTGGACCGGGCCCGCTTCTGGTCCACGCAGGCGCGCGATCCCAGCGTCGCGTACCACCACACGGACATGGGCTACAACTACCGGCTCTCCAACGTGCTCGCCGCCATCGGGCGAGGCCAGCTCGAGGTCCTCGACGAGCGGGTCGGCCAGCGGCGGGCCGTCGCATTCCGGTACCGCGATGCCTTCGCCGACCTGCCCGGCATCAGCCTCATGCCGCAGGCGCCCTACGGCCTCCACACGAACTGGCTCTCCTGCTTCCTCGTGGACGCGGAGAGGTTCGGAGCCTCGCGCGACGACATCCTCGCGGCGCTGGGAGCGCTGGACATCGAGGCGCGCCCCCTCTGGAAGCCGATGCACCTCCAGCCGCTCCACGCCGCGTGCGATCGCTACGGCGGCGAGGTCGCGGCCCGCCTCTTCGAGCAGGGGCTCTGCCTGCCCAGCTCCAGCAGCCTGTCGCTCGACACGCAGCGCGCCATCATCGACGTGGTGCGCGGCGTCGCGCACGAAGGAGCGCGCGCCGCCGGGCGTCGCGCCGGCGCGTAGGTCCTGGCGCCACAGCCCGGATCCGGCCTACAAAGGCGTCCATGGCCAAGGAACACACCACCGAGCTCCTGCTCGACTTCGGGCCGGACGGGCAGAAGCTCCTGCCGGTCGTGACCCAGGATGCCCGCACCAGGGACGTCCTCATCCTCGCGTTCGTCAACCGCGAGGCGTTCACCGAGACGCGGCGCAGCGGGTTCGCGACCTACTGGAGCCGCAGCCGGAACGAGCTGTGGAAGAAGGGGCTCACCTCGGGCGACATGCTCAAGGTCGAGGAGATCCGGATCAACTGCGAGCAGAACTCGCTCCTCTTCCTGGTCACGCCCCAGGGCAAGGGCGCCTGTCACGCCAAGCAGCCGGACGGCATGCCGTACAGGTCCTGCTACTATCGGCGGGTCCGGGAAGACGACACCCTGGAGCTCGCCGACGCCCCGCCGACGCAGCGCTGATCCGGCAGGAGGACACCATGGCTCGTACCCAACTCAAGATCGGCATGCCGGCCGGCTCGCTGGCGAGCGCGCAGCGGGGCGGTAACCTCGCGGACCTGCTCGCCACGGCCGGCTTCGCCACCTCTGGCTACGACAAGGGAGGGCCGACCCGGTTCACCTCCGCCAGCATGCTCTTCGGCTGGGACGGGCGGCCGCAGGAGTTCGGTTCCCAGCTGGAGCTGGGCGAGCTGGACGTGGCCATCGGCGGCGACGACTGGATCAAGGAGCGCACGCTGGAGATGAAGCTCGAGTACGGCATCGACATCCGGCTCGAGAAGGTGATGACGCTCAACCGCGGCGAGGTGCAGCTGGTCGGCATCGTGGCCGACTCGTCCTTCGCCACCACCGAGGAGTACCTGCGGGCCCTGGCGCCGAGGAAGCCGCTCCTGACGGTCGCCTCCGAGATGCCCTACCTCGCGCTCGACTGGGTCCAGCGCAAGCTCGCGGCGATCGGGCTCGCCGGCCAGTACGGCGCCTACTCGGTGCAGAACTACAAGACCCCACCGAAGATCGAGAACGGCATCGTCGTCTACGAGTCGTGGGGGAAGACCGAGGCCAAGGTCAAGCACGGCGCGGTGGACCTCGCCCTCGAGATCTCCCAGACCGGCAGCGCCATCAAGGCGTACGGCCTCACCATCATCGAGACGGTGATGCGGTCGCAGGCCGGCATCTACGCCAGCCCGGCGACCCGCGACGACCCGGAGAAGCGGGAGCTGCTCGAGATGTTCCTGCTCAACCTCTACGGGGCCACGCACGCCGAGAACAAGGTGATGCTCCTCTTCAACGTCCCCAACCAGCGCTCGGACGAGGTCGAGCGCTATCTCTCGGCCAACAACCTGTTCGGCGACGAGCCGACCCTGAACCGGGGCAGGGAGTACACCGAGTACAACATCCAGGTGGAGGCCGACGATCCGGAGAAGCCGATCGCCCTGGTGCGGTACACGCTCGCCAAGCTGGGGGCGAGGAGCATCAACACGATCCCGATCACCTCCTCGATCCCCAGCATCAAGGTGATCCGGAAGGACTGACCGGGAGTCCCCGCAGACTCACCAGACGCACCGCGCCTCCGCGAAGGCGTGGAGCTGCGCGTCCCTGGTGAGGATGGGCAACCCGCGCATGAGGGCGGTGGCGACGATCACGCGGTCCGCCGGGTCTCGGTGGTCCCAGGGGAGCGCGACGGAGCGAATCCACGTCTGCCAGTCGACGGCGAGCAGCTCCACGACGAAGCTGTCGGCGATCCGCCGCGCGAAGTCGTCCACCGAGAGGCCGAGCTCGAGCTTCCCGCGTTGGACCTTGACGCCGATCTCCCAGATCGAGATGGAGCTCGCGAACCCCCCTTCGATCTCCATGCGCTCGCACCTGCCGCGTGCCGTGTCGGAGAGCTGCGCTGGATCCAGCGCCCACCAGAGCAGCGCGTGCGTGTCGAGCAGGATCACGTCTCGGGCCACTCGTCGGCCGTGGGGGTCAACACGTCTTCGCGGTAGACCACGCGACCGCGGACGTCGGCGAAGACCTCGGCGGCGGGTCGTCGCCGGCGGAGCGGGACGACCTTCAGGACAGGCGTGTTGTTGTCGGTGACGATGAGCTCCTCGCCGGTCTGCTCGACCTCGCGGAAGTACTCGAGCATCTTGGCCTTGAGGACGCCTTTGGAAACGCGCTTCATGGGAGAAAAATAACCATGGTCACGACCATGGTCAAGCCATCCTCCTTCATTCCCTCGAAAGGGCTCGGCTCCAAGGCCACACACCTCGCGCCTCACGCTGCGGGGGAGGCGGCCTCGCACTACTGGCCGCGCGCGGGCGGGCGGGCCACGCTCAGTGCACCACCACGCCCGCCTCGACCGGCCGGGTCCCCTTGGAGAAGGCGATGCTCCCGTCCTTTCCCTCGTCCACCACCACGTGGTCGCCGGGGCGGAACTCTCCGCGCAGGAGCCGGGTCGCGAGCGGGTCCTGGATCATCCGCTGGATGGCTCGCTTCAGCGGCCGGGCGCCGTAGACCGGATCGTAGCCGGCGTCGGCGATGGCCTCCCTGGCCGCGTCGGTCAGCTCCACCGTGATCTGCCGCTCCGCGAGCAGCTTCCGCAGGCGCGCCAGCTGGATCACCACGATCCGCCCGATCTCGGCCCTCGCCAGCGGCCGGAACACCACGATCTCGTCCACCCGGTTCAGGAACTCGGGCCGGAACTCGGCGCGCAGGTTCTCGAGCGCTGCCTCCCGGATCTGCGGCATCTCGGCCCCCGCCCGCCCGAACAGCCGCTGGAGCTCGGCCGAGCCGATGTTGGAGGTCATGATCACGACCGCGTTCCGGAAGTCGACCGTGCGCCCCTGCCCGTCGGTGAGCCGCCCGTCGTCCAGGATCTGGAGGAGCACGTTGAAGACGTCGTGGTGCGCCTTCTCGATCTCGTCGAAGAGGATCACGGCGTAGGGCCGCCGCCGCACCGCCTCGGTGAGCTGGCCGCCCTCCTCGTAGCCGACGTAGCCGGGGGGCGCGCCGATGAGCCGCGAGACGGCGTGCTTCTCCATGTACTCGCTCATGTCGAGCCTGACCAGCGACGCCTCGTCGTCGAAGAGGAACTCCGCGAGCGCGCGGGCGGTCTCGGTCTTCCCCACGCCGGTCGGGCCGAGGAAGATGAACGAGCCGATGGGCCGGTTGGGGTCCTGAAGGCCAGAGCGCGCGCGGCGGACCGCGGCCGAGACCGCCTCCACCGCCTCCCGCTGCCCCACCACCCGCCGCTCGAGGCGGGCCTCCATCCCGAGCAGCTTCTCCACCTCCCCCTCGAGGAGCCGCGACACCGGGATGCCGGTCCACTTGGAGACCACCTCCGCGATCTCCTCCGGCGTCACCTCCTCCTTCAGCATGGCGCCGCCCGACTGCATCCGGGCGAGCCGCTCCTCGGCGGCCTTCACCTGCCGCATGAGCTCGGGGATCCGGCCGAACTTGATCTCGGCGGCCCGCTGGAAGTCCGCCTCCCGCTCCGCCCGGGCCTGCGCCACCTTCTCGGTCTCCAGCTTCTCTCGCGTCTCGC
>Ga0209342_10008098_pt1 | contig 10543 bp, 10 predicted proteins | sample RifCSP16_2_FD_184023 | JGI IMG/M metagenome (GOLD analysis project Ga0209342, IMG submission 184023) | Soil microbial communities from Rifle, Colorado - Rifle CSP2_sed 16_2 (SPAdes) (version 2) | ecosystem: Environmental > Terrestrial > Deep subsurface > Rock core/Sediment | place: Rifle... | reverse complement strand
GGTGTCGCCGCTCGGCGCGGGGGCGTTGGCCACGTCCACACTCGGACTCGATGCGGCCGCGACGGCCGAGCGACTCGGGTTCGACCGTCCGTTCGAGAACTCGCTCGATGCGGTGAGCGACCGCGACGTCCTGCAGGAATACATCGCCGTCTCGTCGATCTGCGCCACGCATCTGTCCCGGTTGGCCGCCGATGTCGCGCGGTGGACCGATCCCGCACTGGGATGGGCGGAGCTCGACGAGGCGTTCTCGACGGGGTCGAGCATGATGCCCCAGAAGCGGAACCCGGACACCGCCGAACTCTCCCGTGCGAAGGCCGCTCGGATCGCCGGGGACTTCCTCACGTTGTCGGCCGTGCTCCAGGGCCTGCCGCTCGGATACCAACGGGATCTGCAGGAGGACAAGGAGCCGGTCTTCGACGCGGTCGACACCCTCCCATCCGTGCTCCAGGCGCTCACCGGGGCGGTGTCGACGCTGCGGATCGACGTGGCCGCGATGCGTGCCGCCTGCGGCGACCCCGAGTTGTACGCCACCGACGTCGCCGAGGCGATGGTGCGCGCGGGGGTGCCGTTCCGTGAGGGGCATCGCCGCACGGGCGCTCTCTTGAAACGACTCGACGTCCAGGGCCGGACGCTGCGTGATCTCACCGCCGAAGAGTGGGCCGCCGAGGGCGTGCCCGATGGGGCGTCGATGCTCGATCCCGACCGTTCCATCGCGGCACGGCCGGGTCCGGGCGGCCCGTCGCCGGCGAGCGTGCTGGCGCAGTGCGATGCGCTGACGAGGCTGCTAGGCGCGTAGGCGACGAAGCGCCGCGACGCCGAACCCCATCATCGCGAGCGCGAACACGGCGAGCGCGGCGAGCTCGCCCGCGATCGCGGAGAGCCCGACCCCGGCGAGCATCACCTCGCGCAACGCCCTTACCGCATAGGTCATCGGAAAGAGTTTGGCGAGCCATTGCAGCGGCGGCCAGAGCGTGCGCACCGGCCAGAACAGTCCCGACAGGAACACCTGCGGTAGCAGGACGAGCGGGATGAACTGGATCACCTGCAACTCGTTGCGCGCCTCGAACGACAGCGCGACGCCGAGGTTCACGACCCCGAGCACCAGCAGGATCAGCACCGCGAAGACCAGCGACACGGGACCCGAGACCTGCGCGTGCAGCACGAGCGTCGCGTAGCCGAGCACGATCAGGGCCTGGATCATCGCGAACGGCAGGAACCCGAGCATGTAACCACCGAGGATCTCCTGCGTGCGGATCGGGGAGGCCAGCAGCCGTTCGAGCGTGCCCGATTGGCGTTCCCGCAGGAAGGACACGCTGGTCAGCATGAAGGTGAACAGGAACGCGAAGACCGTGATCATCGCGGGGGCCGCGTAGGAGATCGTCGTGGGTCGGACGTTCTCGCGCAGGGTGACGCGCTCGACGACGAGGCCCGGGACATCGCCGTTCACTGGCGTCCCCTGTGCGATCGCCGAGGCCAGCGAGGCCGCCCGCACGATCGGGCTCTCGACCTGCACGTCGACCCCGGGGACCACCACCGTGACGGGCGGAAGCGCGGAGGACGACCCCGGCGGGCCCGCCTCCGTGACGATCAGGCCGTCGAGCTCGCCGCCCTCGACCTGTGCGCGACCCGCGTCCGCGTCCGACACGTCGGCAACCGACAGGCCCGCCTGTTGTCGCAGCGCCTGCGCGAACACGAGCGCGGGAGCTGCCCCGCCGCCGGGGCTGGGTGGCGGCGTCACGACGCCGACCCGCAACGGTTCCTTGCCGCTGTCGCCCACCATGTAGCCGATCAGGATCATCACGACGAGCGGCGTGATCACGAGCAGGCCGAGGGTGCGCCGGTCGTGCCGGAAGGTGCGCGCGATCCGAACCGCGAGCGCGCGCACCCTGTTCATGCGCCGCCCTCTCCGCGAAGGCGTAAGAACGCGCCCTCGACGGTGTCGACGCCCGCACGCGCGCGGAGCTCGTCGGCGGCACCGACGTCGAGTACGCGCCCGTCGGCGACGAACGCGATCCGATCGCAGCGGTCGGCCTCGTCCATCACGTGGGTGGTGACCAGGATCGTCGTGCCGGCGTCGCGCAGCGTGGCGAACTCCCGCCACAGGTGTTGCCGCAGCTCTGGATCGATCCCAACGGTCGGCTCGTCGAGTAGCAGCACGGGTGGAGCGTGCACCATCGCGCAGGCGAGGTTCGCGAGCTGCTGTTGCCCGCCCGACAACTCGTGTACCGGCCGATCGATCTTGTCCGTCAGGTGCAGGAGCGCGAGCAGCTCTTCGCCACGCTGCCGCGCATCGGTGCTCGACACGCCGTAGACGCGCCCGAAGAACGCGATGTTCTCGCGGACCGACAGGTCGTCGTACAGCGCGGCCGACTGCGTCATGTACCCGAGGCTGGCGGCGACGGCGCGCCCCGGCCGCTGCCCGAGCACCGAGATGTCGCCGGCGTCGGGCGCAACCAGCCCGGCGATCGCGCGGATGAAGGTGGACTTGCCGGCGCCGTTGGGCCCGATCAGACCGAGGATCTCGCCGGTGCGGACCTCGAGGGTCAATCCGTCGAGCGCGTGCGTACGCCCGAACGACTTCGTCAACGCTTCGGCGTGGATTGCGACCCCGTTCATCGCCTCCAGCCTAGAACCGAAAGAGCCGCCGCCGGATATCCGGCGGCGGCTCCTGTCGGTGCTACGTCGTTGCGATTGGGTTTAACCAACCAACTTGACGTTTGCGGCCTGCGGGCCCTTTTGCCCGTCGGTCACGTCGAACTCCACCTGCTGCCCCTCTTCGAGGTTGCGGTAGCCCTCACCGGTGATCGCAGAAAAGTGCACGAACACATCCGGACCACCGTCCTGCAGGATGAAGCCGAAGCCCTTTTCGGGGCTGAACCACTTCACGGTTCCTGTCGCCACTGGCGATTCCCTCCTTCCTCGGCCCGGCCGGGCGTGTTGCTGATGCGGTGCCCGCCGGCCTCCAGCGCCGAAGCGCTGGTGAGGGAACTGCTTCCAGCTTGGTACTGCGATGCGGAACCCTCGCCTAGAACCATACCTGACCAGCACCGAACGTTCCATCCCCACCGCCGCTACCCTGTCCGGCGATGGACCGTTCGTTCAACTCCGCGATGGTGCTGTTCGCCCACCCGGACGACGCCGAATTCATGTGCGGTGGCACTGTGGCCGCGTGGACGGCGGCGGGCACGACCGTCCACTACGTGGTCATCACCGACGGCTCGGCGGGCTCGAACGAGCCGGGGCTCACCCGCGGCGAGATCGCGGTGTTCCGCGAGCGCGAGCAGCGGGCGGCAGCCGAGGTGCTCGGGGTGCGCTCGGTCACCTTCCTGGGGGAGCCCGACGGGATGTTGGAGGTCACGCTCGAGACTCGGCGCAAGGTCTGCCGAGAGGTCCGGCGGTTGCGGCCCGAGGTGCTCGTAGCGCCCGACCCCGCCCGCCTGTGGTACGGCGACGGCTACATCAACCACTGGGACCACAAGCAGGCGGGGTTGCTGGCGCTCACGGCGGTGATGCCCGACGCCCCCACGCGACCGATGTTTCCTGAGCTGCTCGACGAGGGGTTCCAGCCCTACGAGGTGCCCAATCTGTGGCTCGTCACCAAGGAGCCGGACACCTTCGTGGACATCACGGCGTCGATGGATGCGAAGGTGGCGGCGCTTGCCGCGCACGCGTCGCAGGGTGCGGCCGAGGCCGGGCCACGGGTTCGCGAACGTGCCGAACAGGTTGCGGCGGAGTCGGGGGCCGGATATGGCTACGCCGAAGGGTTCAAGGCATTCCGGTTCGTGGACGACGAGGAAGAGGAACCCGGATAGCCGGGGAGCGAACGATGGACGAAGAGACCCCGATCCCGGACGAGCCCTACGAGCTCACCGACGACGAACGCGCCGACATCGAGGCCGATCTTGCCGACCTCGGGCAGATGCATGCGATCTTCGCGCCGCAGAACGTCAAGGGGGTCGTGATCGCATGCCAGGAGTGCCGCCAGAACCACTTCTACGAGTGGGCGTTGCTCACGGACAACCTGCGGCACATGCTCGACACCGGCGAGCCGAGGATGCACGAGCCGGCGTGGGACATCGACGAGTCCGAGTACATCCAGTGGGACTACGGCAAGGGGTTCGTCGATGCGTTGGTGGACAACGGGATCGAGCCGGGTCGGCAGGTCGGGCTCACGGCGTGCCCCTACTGCGAGACGCCGTTCGACGCCGCCTTCCGCTACTGCCCGTCGTGCGGGCGCCAGCTGGCCGCGATCCGATTGTTCGGCGAGCTGCTCGACCGCGGGATCGAGGAGCGCGAGGCGCGCGCGATGCTGGTGCGCGCCGGGTTCGAGCCCTTCTAGCTTCCCTACGGGCGTCGGCCCCGCTATCCTCCGCGCGATGTCCCACAGCTGGCTGAAGTTCCTGCACATCGTGTCGGTGCTCGCGTTGCTCGGCACGCACGGCGTGTCGATGACGGTGCTCTACGCGATCCGCCGTGAGCGTGACCGGACGCGGATCCTCACCCTGATCTCCGTCTCGGGCCAGTCGATCCTGCCGATGTACCTCTCCACCGCGGCGGTGGTCGTGTTCGGCGTGTTGCTGTGGGTCAAGGTCTACGGGCTGGGCACCACGTGGCTGTGGATCTCGATCGTGCTGCTGGTCGCGATGATCGGTCTGATGACCGCGACGGCCAAGCCCTACTTCGCCAGGGTGAAGGAGGCGTGTCAGCTGCGACCTTCCGGCGTGCCTCGGGTGTCCGACGAAGAGCTCGGTGAAGTCCTGGCATCGCCGAAGGCGCACCTCATCACCGCGATCGGCGTGGTCGGGACCTTGGCGATCACCTACCTGATGGTGTTCAAGCCGAGGTTCTAGCTCCCGCTCAGGCGGGTGGCAGCGGCCGCGAGGCCGGGCCGTTGACGACCTCGCCCATCTCGGAGAACCGCGAGCCGTGGCACGGACAATCGAACGTCTTCTCCCCGGGGTTCCACCCGATCGTGCACCCGAGGTGCGTGCACCGCGCCGAGAACAGGTGCTGTTCGCCCTTCTTGTCGACGAAGACCGCGAGCTTCTCGCCGCGGCGCTCGATCACGCCGCCCTCGCCGGGGGCGAGCTCCGAGGCGATCTGCACGACGGTGCGGCACAGCAGCACGTCGCGATCCGCGCCCTCGAGTACGGCCTCGGGGACCGAGCCGAGCAGGAGGCCCTTCGCGCCCTGCAGCCCCTTGTTCCCGACGATGATCAGGTCGGCGCCGACCTCGTCGGCCGTGCGCAGGATCAGCTCCGCGGGATCGCCCTGGAGGAGCCGCACGTCGGTGTCGATGCCCTGTCCGTACACCGCGATCGTGTCCTGCATCACGAGGTCGCCGGTGGCGGGATGTCCGACGAACACGAGGGTGACCGACGCGAGCACTTCACGAGCGAGGTCGAAGCCCTTGCGGGCGGCGCGGTCGGCGGTGGCCGAGCCGTCGCTCGCGATCACGATCCGGCCGTACGGCGCATGCGGATCGCGGGCGCCGGCGGACACCAGCAGGAGGTCGCACGGGCAGTGCTTGGCGAGCCATCGGCCGAGATCCGACAGCGGCTGTGCGTCGCCGCGCGCGATCGCGATCAGTCCGGCGTCGAGGTCGTCGGCCGCCGCGACCAGCACGTCGCCGGCTCGACCCGCCACGGCCTCGGCCGACAGCCTCGACGCGCGCATCCCCGCGGCTTCGGCCGCCTCCAGCGCGCCGGACAGGATCTCCTGCGCGGCGTCGGGCACGGGCGATCCCGTGATCGCGGTGAGCTTCGCCGAGACCGCGCGCGCGATCGTCGCGACGGTCTCGCCGGCACGCGTCGCAGCGGGTGACCCATCCGTCCCGAGCACGATCCGCCCCCACATGGTGGCGAAGCCTACCCAGCGGCCGGGCGTTCCAGCACGCAATCCTCGGGGAGCTTGTCGTCGCGCATCCGCTTGAAGACCGGCGCCCGCATCTTGCCCGTGCCCTTCGTCATCTCGAGGTACTCGACCTCGCAGACGAGTCGAGGCTCGACGAACACGGCCCCCTTGACGCCGCGCAGGTCCTCGACCGCGGGCTCGGGGGTCGTGAGGCCCCGGAGCCGTTCGAGCATCGCCGTGAGCTGCGTGTCGCTGAGGCCGCTGCCGACCTGCCCGACCCAGCGCAAGGCGCCTCCGTCGTAGGCGCCGACCAGCAACGCGCCGAAGGTCTTCCCGCGCCCGCCCTGCCCGGGTGTGAAGCCCAGGATCACGGTGTCCTGCGTCTGGCGCAGCTTGATCTTGCGCCACGCATCGGTGCGCCTGCCCGGCACGTACGGGGATCCCAGGCGCTTCGCCACGACCCCCTCGAGCTGTTGCGCTTCGGCGGCGCCCACCATCGCGATCCCCTCGCCGGCGATGTGGGCGGTGACGCGGAGCCGGTCGTCTTCCTCGACGATCAAGGTCAGCAACTCGCGGCGTTGCTCGAGCGGCAGGCCCGTCACGTCGTGGCCGTCGAGCCACAGCAGATCGAACGCCACGAGCGTCACGGGCAGGCGCTTGCGCGCACGCTCGATCTCGCGGGTGTTCGACAGGTTCATCCGTTGCTGGAGGGCCTCGAACGAGTTCTTGCCCTCCGCGTCGAACGCGACGATCTCGCCATCGATCACCGCGTTCACCTGATCGACCAGCTCGTGGATCATGTGCAGTTCGGGGTACTGCGCCGTCGCGTCGCGGCCGGTACGGGTGCGCAGCACCGTCTCGCCGGTGGACAACTCGGCGAGGCAACGGATGCCGTCGAGCTTCGGCTCGAACCACCACCCCGGATCGTCGAAGCCCTGGTGACCGCCCTCGGCCAGCATCGGCGAGAATCGCGGCGGGGGCGCGATCGGCGGTCGGGTCTGCGAGCTCGCGAGGAACGCCAGCCAGTCGCGGTTCGTCTTGACGAAGTGGAACTCCAGGTCGGGGTAGCGCCGTCCGTGCAGGCGGAACGAGACCTTCGTGTCGGTCCACTCGATCGATTCGTACCAACCGTCGTCGAAGATGCGGACCTCGCCGGCACCGTAGTGCCCCTCGGGGATCGTGCCCTCGAACGTGCCGTATTCGAGGGGGTGGTCTTCGGTGCGCACCGCCATCCGTTTGTCGCCCTTGGCGATCGGAAGGCCCTTGGGCACCGCCCATGAGGGGAGCGCGCCGTCGCGCTCGAGGCGCACGTCGTAATGCAGCCGCGTAGCGCGGTGCTTGTGGATGACGAACGAGTTGCCGGCGCCGGCCTCATCGCCCGGCGCCGGTTCGGTCGTGCCCTCGGGGCCGAACGAGCGGCGCCGGACGTACTCGAACAGCCCCGGATCCTTGGAGGCGAGCGCGATCTCGTCCGAGATCCTGGCCTCGAGCCCCTTCGCCGACGTTCGCGGCAGTGGCCCGCTCGGGTCGTCCTCGATCTGCACGCCGAGCGATTCCATCGCCTCGGTCAGGTCCATGGACGGCCCCTCGCGGACGTTCGCCCACAGATCCCCCACGCGCGCGAATCGCTCCCAGACGTTGTCGATCCGGAAGTCCTGGGGCTCGAGCCCGCCGGCCTCGACCTCGTCCCAGGTGAGCGGCGTCGACACCGGCGCGCGCGACTCGGGGCGCAGCGAATACGCGGCCGCGATGTTCGCGCCCTGGCGGTTCATGTTGTGGTCGATGAAGGTCTTGCCCGTGCGATCGGCGATCCGCCACGCCATCGTCACCCGATCGGGATCGGCACGCCCGATCATCCGCCCGCACGTGCCCACGAACGCGCGCACCTCCGCGTAGGTCCAGCGGCCCGCCTGCAGCGGCATGAAGATCTGCAGGCCCGTGGCGCCGCTCGTCTTCGGGTAGGCCTGCAGCCCGAGTTGGTCGAGCAACACCTTGATATGCCGTGCGACCGTCAGCACGTCCTCGTAGGTGTACGGCGGGAAGGGGTCGAGGTCGAAGAACAGGTAGTCGGGGTGGCTCGTGTCGTTGCAGCGCGAGTGCAGCGGATGCATCTCGATCGCGCCGAGGTTCGCAACGAACAGCAGCGTCGCGAGGTCGTCCACGGTCAGGTAGTCGATCCGGCCCTCCTTCGCGTCCTCGGACAGCACCGTGCACCGGTGCACCCACTCCGGGGTGTGGGAGGGCGCCGTCTTCTCATAGAAGGAGTCGCCGCCGATGCCGTCGGGCATGCGCTTCATCGTGAGCGGCCGGCGCTCGAGGTGTGGCAGGAGCAGGTCCGCGACGTTGTAGTAGTAGGCGATCAGGTCACCCTTCGTGTAGCCCTCCTCGGGCCAGAACAGCTTGTCGAGGTTCGACACCCGCAGCTCCCGGTCGGGCAGATCGATCCACCAGGCGTCACCGGCGCCGCGCCGCACCGGGAGGTCTCGCGGCATCGCCACGGTGCATGCGGCCCCTCCCGTGCCCTTCGCGCGCTTCGGCATAGTGGGGATGGTAGAGACTGCGAGGGGAATGAGACGAGGAGGAGCGCCCCCGACGAGGCGTTCACCCAGGTGCTCTCGGAGCTGCGCACCACGCTGTGATCGGTGTCGGAGCCTCGGGGTAGGATGACGCTCTCGCAGGCGGGGGGCCTGCACACCCGGGGGTAGCAGCCATGCCAAGAGCCATGTGGAAAGGGGCCATCTCCTTCGGCCTCGTCACGATCCCGGTCGCCGTGTATCCGGCCACCGAAGAAAAGACGCTTCGCTTCAATCAGCTCCACGACGCCGACGGCGGTCGCATCCGCCAGAAGCGCGTGTGCGAGAAGGACGGCGAGGAGGTCACCTTCGAGCACATCGTCAAGGGCTACGAGGTCGAGAAGGATCGCTACGTCGTCATGACCGACGACGACTTCGAGGCCGTGCCCGTGAAGTCCTCGCGCGCGATCGACATCGTGCAGTTCGTCGAGTTCGACCAGATCGACCCCGTGCTGTTCAAGAAGAGCTACTACCTGATCCCCGAGGAGACGGGCGCGAAGGCCTACGCCTTGCTGCGCGAAGCGATGCGCCAGGACGACCGGGTCGGCATCGCCAAGGTCAGCTTCCGTGACAAGGAGCACCTCGCGGCGTTGCGGTTCAAAGACGACGCCTTCGTCCTCGAGACGATGTTCTGGCCCGACGAGATCCGCGAGGCCGACTTCGGCGGGGTCGACGTCGACGCCGACGTCCGTGATCAGGAGCTCGCCATGGCACGGCAGCTGATCGACTCCCTGACGAGTGAGTGGGCGCCCGAGCAGTACTCGGATGCCTATCGCGGGGCACTGCTGGCGATCGTCGAGGCGAAGCTCAATGGGCAGGAGATCGAGGTCGTCGAGCCCGAGCCCGCCGCCAAGGTCGTCGACCTGATGGAGGCCCTCAAGGCCAGCGTCGCCGCCGCGAAGAAGGCCGACACGGGCGACCACAAGGCCTCCACAAAGAAGGCCGCCGGCAAGAAGCCAGCGAAGAAACCCGCGGCGCGTAAGAAGGCCGTTGGCGAGTAGCGCGCTGCCCATCGGCTACACGCATCGACCCGCTTCGCGCGCGGACGTCGATGCGCTCGCGGCGCTGTGGCGCCGTTGTGACGAGTCGCTCGGTGTGCAGCCCGAGCCCGCAGGCTCGTTCCTCGGCTGGATCCTGCAGGTGCCGTTCGTGCAGCATGGGCGAGACACCGTCGTCATCGAACGCGATGACATCGCGGTGGGTCTGGGGATGGCGATGCGCGACCCGGCGAGCGTCGCGTCGGCGATGCACTGGTTCGGGGTGGTCGACCCCGCGCACCGAGGTCGCACATTGGGTTCGTGGCTGGTCGCGTGGGCGCACGGTGTGGTCGAGCGCCGGGCGAGTGAGCACCCGTTCGTGGTCCGCACGATGTTCCCGGCCGTCGACGACGACGCACACAAGCTGTTCGGTGCCTCGGGCTACGAGCAGGTGCGCGTGAGCTGGGACATGGCGATCGAGCTGACCGGTGCCGCACCGCCCGCCGACCCGCCGAAGGGGGTGCGCGTCCGGGCCTTCGAGACCGGCCGCGACGAGCACACGTTGTGGGAGGTCGAGGAGTCGGCGTTCGACGGGCACTTCGGCTTCGCGCCCTCGCCCTACGAGTCGTTCGCGGCGGAGTGGTACGAGTCCGACGACTGGGATCCCTCGCGCGCGCTCCTCGCGGAGGTCGACGGCGCGATCGTGGGCGAGTTGGCGTGGGTTGACGCCACGCCCGACGGCTATGTCGCCAGCCTCGGGGTCCTGCGGGAGCATCGCCGCCACGGGATCGCCACCGCCCTGCTCGAAACGGCGTTCGCGCACATCGCGGCGGCGGGGTTCGAACGAGCGACGCTGTCGGTCGACACGGGCAACGCGACCGGCGCGGTCCAGCTGTACCGGGCGGTCGGGATGCAGCCGATCCGTGAGTCCCACGTGTTCCAGCGGACCGGCGAGTGACCCTGCCCGAGGGATACGGGCTGCGGCCCGCGACGGTCGACGATGATCTCGAGGCCGCGGTCGCGATCCTGCGAGCCTGCGATCTGCACGACGTCGGGTTCGCCGACGACGTGTCGGGGTGGATCCGCGACGACTGGCTCGGCTCGTCGCATCGGGGGGGCTGGATGGTGGACGACCCGTCG
>Ga0209342_10008095_pt1 | contig 10545 bp, 10 predicted proteins | sample RifCSP16_2_FD_184023 | JGI IMG/M metagenome (GOLD analysis project Ga0209342, IMG submission 184023) | Soil microbial communities from Rifle, Colorado - Rifle CSP2_sed 16_2 (SPAdes) (version 2) | ecosystem: Environmental > Terrestrial > Deep subsurface > Rock core/Sediment | place: Rifle... | reverse complement strand
TCTACTTCGAGAATTCCTCAATGACCCAGGGCGGTCATTACAATTACTTTGTCGGCGATACCGTTGAAGTTTCACACTCCAATCCTCACGAGCTCTTTGTGAAGTTTCCCATAACGTTCGGCGATTCGACTAGACAAACAAGCACGATAACGGATACGGCTTATGCGTCGGGGAGCCCTTTCAACACAGGCTCGAATAGCATTACGTCGACGGTCGTTGTTGATGGGTGGGGAACACTGAAGCTTCCGGGCAGCGTCACGGTCAATTGTCTCCGCTTTCGTTTCGTCGAAGAGCTGCCGTACCAGTACAAAGAATTCAAGTATGTCACAGAAACGGGGGGATTGCTTGTCGTCGGATCCGACAACACTCAAGCGGACACGGGGAACGTTTTGCTGGACGGTCCAATTCAATATGTGACATCTTCAGGTGTTGTCTCAGTCGAGAGGGATCGCCCCTTGCCGCTCACTCCCATGCTTGACCAGAATTATCCGAACCCATTCAATCCATCGACCGACATCCGATATTATGTTCCGTCGGAGTCCAACGTTCGCCTTAGTATTTTCTCCATTCTTGGCGAAGAACTGGACGTGTTGGCAGCCGGGAGAACATCTTCCGGGTGGCATGCGCTCAAATGGAACGCCGCATCGCGTCCAAGCGGAATCTATTTCCTTCGGTTTGAAACGGGCACCGTTGTGACCACGCGAAAACTCGTCCTGATCAAATAAAACCCCAGAAAGTTCGAATTTGGCGGGGTACGTCGACGATTCTTCCGGACCGCCCCCCTTTCCTTTTCTCCTTTTCCCCTCTTTTTTCCCCAATTTTCGCCGACCTTGATCTTGATCTCAATCTTGATCTGTTTTTAACCTCTTTCTGTTTCAGTCGTATCATTGTTACCAAGCCCCATGAACAGGCGACCGAAGGATCTGTCAGATACAGAGATTGCACGACTTGCCGCGGCTGCATCGGGCGGTGATTCCACTGCTTTCGGGGCGCTCGTCCGGGCCACGCAATCGTATGCCTACTCGCTTGCGTTCAGGTTTCTGTGCAGCGAGCCCGATGCGCGGGATATTGTTCAGGAGGCATTTGTGAGAGTGTGGCAGCATCTGGGCGAGTACGACAAGTCGAGAAAATTCACAACCTGGCTCTATACCATCGTCAGCAACCTCAGCATGGATCACATTCGGTCAAGAAAGCGGCGGCTGGGATTGTTTGTCTCGAACTCGGAGGAAGAACCCGTTGATCCCGTGGAGTTTGAGACAATTCACTCTAATGCCGAACTCGCGTCCATCGTGCAAAACCTCACCGGGCAACTCCCGCCCACTCAAAGGCTCGTTTTTGTCCTGCGGGATCTTCAGGATCTGTCAGTCGGCGAGGTTGTGAAAGCAAGCAGATTGTCGGAGGCGAGCGTCAAGACAAACCTGCATCTGGCGCGGAAGCGCATCCGGGAACTGCTTGTCAGGTACGAATATCTGAAGGAGCCATCGCGATGACATGTGCCGAATCGAGAGATCTGATGTTGATGAGGAAAAGCGAGTTGACGAGGGAGCAGGAAAACCAGCTGCGCGGTCATTTCAAGACCTGCGCAGACTGTGCGGCGTATTTGCAGGAGAACAAGGACGCGATGCGCAGAATGGAGGCCCTTCGTGCATTTGAACCGGTTCTGAAGAACGCGCAAGACCTGACGTCTGATATTCTGAATGCGGTGGAAAGCGCACGACGCGGTGCAACTCAGGCCGCTGCCTCGAGCTCCGGCCGCGTGTTTCAGGTTCTGTCGTATCGCACCATGCGAATTCTTTATGGAACCTTCGTCCTTGGCTCGGTCGGGCTGTTCCTGGCTCAGCAACTCGCTGTGGCGACGGACGTCCAATCGCTCGAGGAGAAATTGGCACAGAGACGGGGCGGAAAGGCCGGGATTCAGGTGATGTATTCGGTGCCTTCGAACCTTGTCAACCGTTTACCGAAATCAAAACAGATACTCTCGTATCTCGGGACGGCAGATGCCGGGGAGCGGGATGGACTCTTTGTCATCGACGGGAGGAGCCTTTCGAGGGCCGTCGACGTGGTGGGGAGTGTCATATTCCGTTCCACCGATGCCTTCTCAGATGATGTGAGCCGAAAAAAACTTGAGGCCCTCGCTGAAACCATTCAACGTTCGGTATCGGCACGAGTCACAATCCGTTCAAAGGAGCGATCATGAAGAACCATCCGAATATTCTGAGTGTCACACTGATGATGCTCGCGGGCCTGGCGTTCTCGGGCTGTCTGGATGTGGAGACAAAGACGACGGTGAATCGGGACGGAACACTGGCCCGCACGATCACCTTCACCGGCGATTCCGCCAGAGTGTATCGCGGAGACTTTCCGCTGACGATCGACTCTCTCTGGTCTACATCGATACGGAAAGTGGATGACAAGAAATTCGAATACTCTGCTTCGCGGACGTTTGCAGATGCCGAGGCGCTGAACGAGGCAATCAAGAATGTTCCCTACAAGACTCTCCCCGTGCGGGTGGAACTTGAAGAGAGCTTCTGGTGGTTTGTGACGGATTACCACTACAAGGAGACCTACAAGCGATGGAACCCGTTTGATAATGTTCCTCTGACGGACTTTATCTCGCCTGCCGAGCTCGAACTTGCGATAAGGCATGAAATGGAAGACGAGCCGTACAACACGAAGGGCGACAGTCTTGCCCTGACGGATGCGGGAGAACGGTTTGAGAAATGGGACGCACGGAATATTTTTGAATCCTACTTTTTGGTAGTTCTTGAGGGAGTTCGGAATCTCAATGATCCCGCGCTGAAGCAGGAGACCATGGTTTCCCGTAAAGAAGACCTCTTCAATGCAATGCAGATCCCGCTTCAAGAGGGAAAGTTTGATACTCTGACGGTGATCCTCAACAGGGTCCTGAAAACACGGATTGCTTCAAGGGCCATGGCGGCCAACAAGGAGGGATTCAGCCTCTTTGACGAACAACTGGACTTCAAGGGAGCAATCTCCGCCAACTCCTACAAAGTCAGCATCGAGATGCCGGGGATCATCACGGAGACAAATGCGAAAGAAATCGAGGGAAACACGGTCCGATTCGACGACTTCAAGCAGATTGCCTACATTATGGATCACGAAATGCGGGTTACCTCGAGGGCGATCAATTGGTGGGCTGTCATCGTTACGGCTCTTCTGATTGTGTTCGGAGCAGTTTCGTTGGTGGTAGGGAGGAGAGGAAAGGGGAGATGAACAGGGACGAAACAACGAGTCGATGAGTCAACGAAGCAGGAAGTCCGACTTCCCGCGGCAGCGATACCTCAGCCAGAAGTCGGACTTTTGTCGACTTGGAACCTGAAACTCGAAACCCGGAACTGTTCTACTTAAACGGCGAGCCGATGAGATTCGTCACCCGTTTCCTCAGCTCGTCGTGGTTAACGGGTTTCGTTAGAAAATCCGTCGCTCCGCTTATTCTTCCCTCCTGCGCATCCGTTTCCCCGTGAAGTCCCGTGACCATGATGACTGGAAGCTTCTTCCACGCAGGATTCGCCCGAATTGCCCGGCAAACCGCGAACCCGTTCATTTCGGGCATCATGACATCCAAGAAGACCAGATCGGGATTCTCTTTTTCCATTGTCGCCAGCCCCGCCTTGCCCGACGAGGCGGTAACCACGTCGTATCCGGCAGCGTTCAGGTGGGTTTTAAAGATAAAGAGAACAGTCTCTTCGTCATCGATGATGAGAATCTTTTTTCTTTTCTCTTCCATAGCAGGTACCTCCGTAACGACAACAATAAGCTATCGAAGTGAGAAGAGAGAAACAAGGTCAACGTGTGAGGTCGAGGGCAGGTTTCAATTGCCCCCGGTGGCATGTTGTGCAGTTGACGATGGGATTCTCGCTCTTGAGATCCGCAATGGAACGAAGGAGGTCCTTGTTGATGGTCGTGACCATTTGCGACATGGCCCTTGCCGTCCGTTTCGCCGGCTTCTCGTCGATTTCCCAACGATCGGGAACGTGGCAATGAGTACAGGAAACACCAAGCGATTGGCTGAATCCCATGTTCATGACACCCAACAACCGCCCTGCGGTTGACCTGGTCATGATGCGAATATTCTCAAAAACCTCTGATGCCGGCAGGTTTTCCTTTCCGGCAATCGATGACCTCAAGGCTTGCAGGTATTGATTGTTCTCGGCCTGAATACTGTCTGCGCGCGATTGCGGCTGCTCTTGACCAAGAGAAACCTCGCCTGGAGCAAGACCAAGCAGGAGGAAGAAAAGGATGAGGGGAGATTTCTTCATAAGGAGTCCTCGAATGGTTAGGGGTTTTCTGGCGGAATCGGGCTGAGGATCTCTGCGACGAGTTTCCACTTGCCGCCTTCATTTCGTTTCCATACATGGCCGAAGTAACCGTTTTCCTTTGCCGGTTTCCCTTTGCCGCTTTCGTAGCTTCCATAACTGAAACCAAGATCATTGGAGCGCGAAACACCCGCGTGAAGCAGCTTCCCCTTGTCAAATGTTGACCTGACACCGAGAAACGCAACAATCTCTGTCTTACCCAGAATCGGTTGTCTGCCGTCGAGGTGCAATCTGCAGTCGGCTGCAATGTTCTCCTTGTATGCTGCCACAGAGCCTTTCGTAAGCACAAGGAAAAGAAAATCCTCTTCTGCCTGCTTCAGTTCATTTTTCGCGGGCTCAGCACTTTTGCCCGTCTTCCCCCATGACTGTGCCTGTCGGAAATCGAGGCCGCCCTCATAGTCTGTTGGTGTTCTTATTCCAATATCGAGTGCGACCTGCCATTGACCTGACACTTTCTTCCATACCGAAAAATAAAAACCATACCGGGTCGGCTGCTTCCCTGAATTGTCGACCAACGAATAAGGTCCTGTTGTGTATCCGAGGTCGCCGCTTTCCGAGACATCACCAAAGACAGGCTTCCAGTCGAGCGTGAATGCTTTGGGATTCGCGGGAAGGGGTCGGTTCTTCATTGCTTCCTTGTATACAACCGGATGCGGCTGGAAAGCGATCCCGTCGTCGGCAAAATTCGCGGTGAATGCTTCCCTCGCTCCTTTTTCGATGCTTGCCGCGGCGAATGCCCGCTCGGCCTCTACCAGAGACCTCATTTCCGGCCGGTCTTGAGGAATGATGGCGGCCAGGAAAATGAAAAACATGGCATGATGCATGAAGGTACCTTTCCGAATTCTTCGACTGCTGCTTCTATTATACGCGCAGGATTGCTCGGACGAAAGAGCTTATGGTAGTGTATCAGTTTGATTGAAAGTTTCAACGCAAAGGCCTGCCTGCCGGCAGGCAGGCGCAGAGGTCGCAGAGAAAACGCAGAGGATTTCCGGATTCTGTTGTTCTCTGCGAACCCCTGCCTGCGTGCCGACCATTCCGCTATATTGAAATGGTGAATGAATCACTTCGGCAGGCAGGTCTGCGTCCTTTGCGACTCTGCGTTGTAGTCTAAAAAGGCGAAACTGATACACTACCGAGCTTATCGATCCCTTGACAAACCGCGCATTTGTTGCGATACTGCCAACACCGATGGATACCTCTCGAAGGATTTACGTATTTTGCCTCCTGGCGGTTGCACTGTGGTGCAGCCTCATTCTTCTCGCCCCTCTCTCCAAACTCGCCGGTTTTCCTTCGGCCATCACATCTGTGCTGTACGGGTCATTTGCCCACGTTTGCCATCAATTTCCCGACAGGACTCTCTTCCTGGGTAGGGAACCGCTCGGGGTGTGTGCAAGGTGCACGGCCATCTACTTCAGTTTCCTCGTGTCGATGGTTTTTCTCCTGTTTCGGAACCTGCAGAGGGGAATAGTGCCTCCGAGATGGGTTCTTCTGATCGCCGCAGTTCCGATGGCGGTCGATGTCGCTCTTTCGGTGGCCGGAATCCATACAAGCACGACCGAAACAAGGCTCGTCACCGGAATTCTTGCCGGGGGTGTTCTTCCGTTCTATATTCTTCCGCCGTTTCTCGAAGCGGTTCGACAACTCACGGTTCATCGCGGAGATGCTGTTCATGAAAACCAAGCCTGACAAATTACGAGTTTCATTGATCTGCGGAACAGTCATTGGCGCGGTATGGGCGATCCCCGGACTCAACCTCATCAACTGTTGCTGTTGTGCGGGAGTCATACTGGGCGGAGTGCTGGCAGTGTACCTGTACCAACAGGAATTCACCGAAGAGATGCAACCGATGGAATCCTCTGATGCCGTGATCCTGGGTATCATGACGGGCGGGGTGGCGGCTGTGTCCGCACTAGTTTTCAACTTACTCCTTATGGCCCTCTTTGGCGATGTTGCGGGAGAGATGGCTCGCGAGTTGGCCGGGAGCCTTATCGAACGACTGGAGGAAAGCGGAAGCTTGCCTTCCGAGGCATTGGATCAATTGAAGGAGGAATTCGGGCGATCAGTCACACAGTCAAGGACCTTCATCGGCATTTTGGCGGATCTGTTCCTGAACCTCATTATCAATCCGTTGTTTGCCATGTTGGGGGCGCTCATCGGCTTCTCGATGTTTAAACGGAAGAGAATCGACAACACACAGCAGCCTCAGGCATGAAAACACTCACAACTCTCGCAGTCCTCGCTCTTTCTATCTCCGCCGTCCTCGCTCAAACGGACGAACAGGCAGTCCGATCCGTTTTGGATGATCAGGTGAAAGCCTGGAATAACGGCGACATTGAAGGATACATGAAGGGGTACTGGAACTCGGAAGAAACAGCATTTGTCAGTGGCGGCACGGTCACAAGAGGATACGCGGGGGTACTTGCGCGTTACAGGAAATTGTACGACTCGCGCGAAAAGATGGGCTCACTCACGTTCGATGATCTTCAAATACGGGTGATGTCTTCCGCCTCGGCTGTGGTCACCGGCGTTTGGGGTCTGATGCGGGCGAACGACAAACCTTGGGGGAGGTTCACGCTGATTCTCGAGAAGAAATCCGTGGGGTGGCGCATCGTGTACGATCACACCTCTTCAGCTCCTTGAAAAAGGTTGTTTTCTTTTCGTTTTCGGCAATCCTCTGACGTTTGGCCCATCCTTGATTCTCACTCTTCAACTCAGTACCATATCGCCGTATTTCCTACTTGAAGGAGTCGATGATGCGAAAAGTGACTCCGACCTTCGCAGCGTTCCTGGTTTTTGACATTGTTCTCCTCGTTGTCTGCCTCTTCCATCTCACTTCGGTTCTTGACCGTCCGGACAGTCCGTTTGAAGTGAATGCACCCGACGATCGCGTCGTCATTACTACAATTACAGACTCAACTTCCAGCGGCACGCTGAGATCCGGAGACATTTTGCTCCGGTGGAACACTCTGGACGTCTCAATCCCCGAAGAGATCGAATTCCTCGCCGATCTTGACGTCATTGGAAATACGGTGGCCGTCACGTTCGAACGCGACGGTGAGAGCAGGTCAACACTCATCAGGCTGACTCCCTACTATCCCTCCCCGCGATTCCTCATTATTTCTTTCGTTGTGGGAATCATCATATGGGCTACAGGAGTGTTCATTCTCTGGAATGCGCCGCCCGGTCTCAATGCAACTGTCCTGCACTGGACCATGATTGCGTTCGGCGTCACGGTTCTCATTACATTAGGTCCCGTTTCCGGCGGCTGGTTGAGTTACGTGACTCGGTTTCTTTTCTTCGTCGCGTACATGGGTGTCGTGAGTCTTTTTTGCTTTTTCACGTTTCTTTTCCCGAAACCGTTGTTTCCCAACCGGCTGCTGGCAGCCCTCCTCACTCTTCTTCCAGCGCTCGTTCTGATCCTGGGCATGAGCTATTTTCATTTGCTCGACATTCAATCGCGATCGCTGGAGCATTTCCAACAGTTCCAGGCTTTTTTTGATGCTTTTCATGTCTCTCTCTTTCTTTACCTCGGGGGCGCGGTCTTCAATATTGTTCATTCGTTCAGTACGTCGAAGCTCCGCGAGGAGAAGAAGCAGCTTCAGTGGCTCGTGTGGGGCCTCTGCATAGGGTCGGCACCTTTCCTCTTTCTTCAGATCCTGCCCCAATTGCTTTTTTCTCAATATCTCATCGCTGAGGAATACGCGACGATCTTCTTTCTCGTCATCCCGTTCTCGTGGTCAATGTCGTTCCTGAAGTACCGGTTCCTCGATATCGAAATACTCATCAACCGGAGCATTGTTTATTCGGTTCTGACGATTTTCATAGTGCTTGTATTTGGACTGGTCTTCTTTCTTGTCACAACGGCTTTTGGCAGGCAGATGGCAGTGGCAGAGTATCTGATTGTGGCAGGAGTCGCCCTGCTGATGGCATTCCTGTTCGTGCCGGTCCGTGACTGGCTGCAGAGGATTACCGACGAAACCCTCTTCACCGCGCGAGTGCATTTTCGTTCGGCCGTGAACAGCATTTCGGAAGAGCTTCACCGCTCTCCAACGGTCGATGCCCTCTTCGCAGGATTGGCAGAACGATTGGCCGCGTTTGTTCCTTCAAGATGCGTCAGTGTTTATGTCTTCGAGAACAGTGTGTTCATTCGCAGAACTTTTCGGGGCGAGCCAATGTCGGATTGGATTCAGGTTCCCCGTGATGTTCGCGAAATCCTTATGCACTCTCCCTTGCTTGCGGCAGGAGGCTCGTCGAAATTGAACAGCGGGGAAGCTGAACGCTGGTTGGAACAAACAGGCTATGCTCTGTGCAGGGCGATGACGGATGAGCAGGGGGAGCTGCGGGGGGCCCTCTTCCTTTCTCCGAGAGCAAAAGCGGACAGATTCCGCGAAGAAGAGATTGACCTTGTCTCAACGCTTGGAGCCCAGGCGGCGGAGGTTCTCCAGAGGCTGTACGTTCAGGAACGCATGATCCTGGAACAGGCCGAGAAGAAGCGCTTGAATGAGCTGAGCGAGCTGAAATCGTATTTTGTCTCGAGCGTCTCTCATGAATTGAGGATGCCCCTGACGTCGATCAGAATGTTCGCTGAAACGCTGCGGCTGGGGCGGGTAACACAGAAACGCCGCCGAAAAGAATACCTTGCAATCATTGAAGGGGAGAGCGCCCGTCTCGATCGGTTGATTCAGAATGTTCTGAACTTTGCCAGAATCGAGAGGGGGGCAAAAGAGTATCAGTTCGGACCTGCCGACATCCGGCGTGTGACCATGAATGCCGTTGCCAGTCTTCAGTACGAGTACAAAGCGGTGCGGGCGAAACTGGAAACGATAATTCCCAAGAAACTCCCGACCATTCGGGCCGATGCGGATGCTCTCGAGGAGGTCCTTATCAATCTCCTTTCGAATGCGCTCAAGTACTCCACGATGAAAAAACACATTCGGTTCACCGTGACGGCGAAACCGAGGTTTGTTCAGTTTGAAGTTGCCGATTCGGGGATTGGGATATCCGCTGAAGAATTACCAAACATCTTCGAGAAGTTCTATCGGGTGAGGGATCGGCGTACTCAGCAGGTCGGCGGCACGGGCCTCGGTCTCCCGGTTGTCAAACATATTGTGGACGCGCACGGAGGCGCCATCTCCGTCCGAAGCACACCGGGCAAAGGCTCGACATTCACAGTGAAGATTCCCATTCGGCATGAAAACAATACTTCTGGTTGAAGACGATCCGGCTGTTCAGCTGGGAATCCGTGAAAACCTTGAGCGCGAGCGCTTCAAGGTGCTTGTTGAAAGTGACGGCAAGAAAGGGCTTCTCCGCGCAAGACGGGAAATGCCTGATCTGCTCATCCTCGATGTCATGCTTCCGTCGATGACAGGATTCGAGGTCTGTGCCCGGTTGAAAAAGGAGGGTTTCCCCGCGCCCGTGTTCATGTTGACGGCCCTTGGAGACGAGGATTCACGGCTGCGAGGGCTTGGCCTTGGGGCGGATGACTACCTGTCAAAGCCGTTCAGCGTTCGGGAGCTTCTACTTCGCGTACGAAACCTCTTTGAGCGAACCGAGCGCACACTGGGAAACGCGCGGGCATATGAGGAAGAGCTCAAAAAAGCGAGGGAGATTCAACGCCATTCCCTCCCCGCAAACCCGCCGTCCTGTGAGAAACTGGATATATGGGGAATGACGATCCCTGCCACTCATGTGGGCGGCGATTACTATGACTATGTGTGGCTCAATCAGACAAAGCTCTGTGTGATTGTGGCTGACGTCTGTGGAAAGGGAATGCCGGCTGCGCTGTACGTGCAAAAAATGCAGGGCGTGGTGCATGCTTCAAGCGGAGCTGTCAACTCCGCTGCAGAAGTCCTCCTGAAACTGCAGGAGCACATCGGTTCGTCGATGGAGGTGGCCTCGTTCGTCACGGCCACGGTGGCAGCATTCGACTTGACCGAAAACAGGGTCGAGATCGCGTCGGCCGGACATCCGCCCGCGATCATGAAACGCGGAAATAGCCTGGACACCATCGACGCTTCGGGAATGTGGATTGGCCAGACTCTCAACTATTCGTTTGCCGATCAGTTGAAGACCGTGGCAATCCAGTGTCGGAAAGGTGATACGTTTCTTTTCTATACCGACGGGGTAACGGAGAGCATGAACGCCCGGGAAGAGGAGTTCGGCTTCGACCGCCTTCGTCGGGCGTTGGGATCTGGAAAGGGAGGGAGCA
>Ga0209342_10008094_pt1 | contig 10546 bp, 7 predicted proteins | sample RifCSP16_2_FD_184023 | JGI IMG/M metagenome (GOLD analysis project Ga0209342, IMG submission 184023) | Soil microbial communities from Rifle, Colorado - Rifle CSP2_sed 16_2 (SPAdes) (version 2) | ecosystem: Environmental > Terrestrial > Deep subsurface > Rock core/Sediment | place: Rifle... | reverse complement strand
GTAGAAGTGGAGCTCGTCGACGAGCCGCGCAGCCGCCCGAAGGCGACGCGCGTCGAGGTCAACGTGAGCCTCGTCTCGGAGCACAACTTCTACGTGGGCGCGACCCGCCGGGTCGACTCGGGAGGCGTGTTCATCTCCACCATGCTGCCGCCTCCTGTCAGCACCCGGATTCAGGTGAGGCTCGGGCTCGCCGACGGCCGCAAGCTCGACCTCGAGGGCGAGGTGGTGTTCATCCGCGAGAAGAGCGCGATCAGCGGGCGGCAGCCGGCTGGTTGTGGCGTGCGCCTGTTCGGATTGCCCGGGTGGGCGATCGACACCATCGACCGCTTCCTCCTGGCGCGGCCGCCGGTGATGTACGTGGCGCCGTAGAACTGGGGCAGGCGCCGAGCAAGGGGTGGACCGGCTCCGGCGACGCCCTCGCACGGGCCGGGGGTGTGAGAGCCTCACGAGGCCGCGTCGGCCGCCGGGGGCGTCGCCGGCACTCCGGTCGCCCCTTCCTCGCGGGAAACGACCGAGGCTCCGGGCGAACCGAGATCGAATTCGGCGCTCTGCCCGTCCGGATTGGTGACCCGTATCGTGATCGCCGCAGCGCTCGCAGAGCTCATGCCGCTGGTGACCAGCTCATGGACGAACTCCGCGTCCCCTCCCTCCTGCGGACCCGGAGCGACCCGGCTGGCTGGTAGCGCATCCCCACCGAGCTGCACCTGGGCGTGCCTCGAGAGGTTCGTGCCGATGATCCGGATGCCGCCGGGTTTCTCGCTCGGAAGCACCTGCCGGATCACCGGCCCGGCCTTGCGGACGAGCTTCCCACCCAGATAGCCGAGCGAGCTCACGCCCATGAGCGGGAGGTACTCGTCGGGGATCTTGGGCAGCTCGGTGACGGTCGCTGGATCCTGGAGCAGCGTGGTGCTCACGAAGGCCGCGACGCCGAGCAGCGTCCAGAGCAGGAACTGGAGGCGCTCGGGCGCGAACACCCCTCCCGAGGAGATGAAGTCGGTCAGCCCGGGCCGCCCTGGTCCGGCGCCCTTGCTGCCTCGCGCACGCGTCGCGCCGGCGGCGAGCACCGAGGTACCCGCGCTGAGGCCGAGCAGCGCCGGGAGCCCCTGCGGCACCTTCGGCATCACCCAGTTCCCCTGGACGAGGGACTGCGAGGCCCCCAGGTACACGTAGGTGAGGACCGCGGCGGAGCTCCAGAGCATGAGCTGAAGGTGTGAGAGGCTGTACGTGTTCGTCTCAGCCTCGATCAACACGTAGTTGAACACCGTACCCGGTTTGCCCTTCTCGCCCGGCCGTCGAGACAGGAGAAAGACCAGGGCGGCGAGCGCGACCAGGACGGCGAGGGAGATGGCGACGGGCGTGGTGCGCGAGACCCACGACAGCCGGAGCTGCTCCTCGTTCGAGGGGAGCCCTTCGACCTGGAGCTGGATCTTCAACGGCCAGGAGCGGTCCAGGAGCTCCCGGCGCGCGACCCCGAAGACCCGGAGAGAACGCCTGCCGGCGATGAGGCAAGGGTACTTGCGGTCGCACTCCTTCTCGGACGGTACCAGGCCGCGCTTCCGCGCGATCCGGTTCTCGAACGTGAGGGGCACGTCGTTGATCTTGATGGTGATGTCCTCCGGCTCGCCGAAGTTCTCGCCCGCTACCTCGAAGGAGTAGATGGCGTCCTCCAGGGAGTAACCGTTATCGGGATAGAGCGTGGCGGGTACGATCTTCGTGATCCTCGGGGGGTCGGAGGCGAGCACCCTCAGAGTATTCGAGCCGGCGCCGAGCACGGAGCCGCTCTCGGTGACGAGCTCCGCCCCGTACTCGCCATACTGCAGCTGCGGTAGCCTGACGCGCGCGAGGCGCCTGCCGAGCTGCTCGGGCTCCAGCGGAGCATCGGAGGCTGCGGGAGCGCCCTCGGGCGTGGCCCCGGCCGCCGTCGTCGCGAGACGGGTCAGGCGGAGGAAGTACTTGGCGCCGCTCTCGGTCCTGACCGGCGTGGGGAAGGCGAGGGTGAGGTCTTGCCCGGGTCGAGCTCGCGCCGTGAGCTGGAAATCATCGGCTGCTCGACACGGCCAGGCGAAGGCGGCCCAGATCACCAGAGTTGCCATCGCGAGCCGTACCGGGAGCCATGTGCGCTCGCCCGCCTCGGAGCCAGAGCACGAGCTGTGAACGGACCCGTATCGTCCGCTCGATAGCGCCGCCATGGGGATCCGCCTTTCGAAGGCCACCGCAAAGGTAGAGGCGCCGTACGCCGAGTCCGTGACACCTGCTGATCGAGGCCCTGCGGCGGCACGCCCCCGCTATTCCTCCACCACCCGATCCGTCCGCCGCACCCCCAGCAGATAAGCCTCGATGAACTCCTCGAGGTCGCCGTCGAGCACGTCGTCGACCTTGCCCGTCTCCACGCCGGTCCGGAGGTCCTTCACCAGCCTGTACGGAGCGAGGACGTAGCTGCGGATCTGCGACCCGAAGTTGATGTCCTTCTTCAGCGCCTCCTCGGCGTCGCGCACGGCGCGGCGCTTCGACTCCTCGTGCTCGTAGAGGCGGGAGCGCAGGATCTTCCAGGCGACGCCCCTGTTCTTCTGCTGGCTTCGCTCGTTCTGCACCGCCACCACGATCCCGGTTGGCAGGTGCGTGATCCGCACGGCCGAGTCGGTCTTGTTCACCTTCTGGCCGCCCGCGCCCGAGGAGCGGTAGGTGTCGATCCGGACGTCGGCCTCCTTGATGTCGATGACGATGTCGTCATCGATCTCGGGCGTCACGTCGACCGCGGCGAAGCTGGTCTGCCGGCGCGCGGCCGAGTCGAAGGGGCTCATGCGGACCAGCCGGTGCACGCCCTTCTCGGCCTTGAGGAAGCCGTACGCATGGTCGCCGCGGGCGATGAACGAGGCCGAGGAGATGCCCGCCTCCTCTCCCGCCACGAGATCGGCCGGCTCCACCGTCCAGCCCTTCCGCTCGCAGTAGCGCACGTACATGCGGTAGAGCATGGCGGCCCAGTCCATGGCCTCGACCCCGCCGGCGCCGCTCTTCACCTCGACGATGGCTCCGGCGCGGTCGTGCGGCCCGGAGAGCATCCGCTCGAACTCGAGCGCGTCGATCTGGCGCGCCACCTCCCCGGCGTGCTGCTCGGCCTCGGCGCGCGTCGCCTCGTCCTGGGCCTCCTCGGCCAGCTCCTGCATGGCGCGCGCGTCCTCGAACGCGCGCCACGTCCGCTCGAACCCGGCGACGCTCGCCTCGAGCTGCGCCTTCTCCTTCAGGAGGGCCTGGGCCCGCGCGTTGTCGTTCCAGAAGCTCGGGTCCTCCGAGAGGCGGACGATCTCCTCGGCCCGGACGCGCTTGCGCTCGACCTCAAAGAGACCCCCGGAGTGCGTCGAGGCGCCGCTCGATCCCGGTGAGAAGCTCGGTCGTCGGTGAGGGCATGGCTAGCTGCTGGCTCCTTGTGGCGATGGGCCTCGGCCGCGGCGGCCCGCGAGCACCAGCGCGATCGCGCCGTACAGGCTCGCGGCGGCGGCGAAGAGATCGCCATATCTAGTGTAGATGGTGCGGTCGCGCAAGCGCGGCACCTCCCCTACCAGGAGGCGAGGCGGCTCCTCGGGATCGGGCGCGAGGTCGGGATCGACGGGGCCGACGGGCAGGGCGCCCGGCTGCACCTCGCCGGTGGGATCCACGAGCGCGGACACTCCCGCGTAGGCGGGGCGCACGACCGCCTTCCCAGCCTCGATGGCGCGCAGGCGGACCATGGCCAGGAACTGGTAGGGGCCCGACGAGTACCCGTACCAGGCATCGTTGGTCGGGTTCACCAGCACCTCCGGATCCTCCCGCGCGAAGGCCACGTTGATCTCCGGGAAGATGGCGTCGAAGCAGATCATGGGCGCGATCCGCACCGCCTCGCCGTCGACCGCCGGCGCGTTCGCCGCCACCGGGGCGAGCGGCGTGAAGACGAGCGGCTCCAGGGACTCGCCCGGAACCTGCTGCACCATCTGCGGCACCACCGACCGCAGCACCCTGCCGAGGGTGCCCGGGAGCGGCACGTACTCGCCGAACGGCACCAGGTGGCGCTTGGAATAGCGACCCACGACCCCGAGATCGGGCCGGAGCAGGAAGACGCTGTTCGAGCCCGTCGCCTCCACGCGCCCATCGGGCGCGCGGCGGGCGGAGTACGTCCCTGCGCCAAGCAGGAGATGGGCCCGCTGCAGATGCGGGAGCCCGATCTCGCGCGCCGCGAAGGTCGAGAGATCAGGCGGGACGAGATAGGGGTAGGCGGCCTCGGGCCACACCACGAGGTCGACCCCACGGCGGTCGGCCTCCAGCGTGAGGGGCAGGTAGCGGTCGAGGATCGCGTCGGCGTGGCGCAGCCGCTCGTTCTTCACCGACTGGTTCACGTTCCCCTGAACGACCCCCACCTTGAGCCTGGGCGCGGCCTCTGCGCGCGCACGCACGGCGGCCAGGTGCGCCTCGCCGAACGCGACCGTCGCCGCTGCGAGCGTCGCCGCCACCGCAGGCGGAAGCCAGGGGATCCGCCGGCGATCGAGGACCGCCCGCGCCACCGCGTGGAGCGCGCAGTTCACGAGCACGACCAGGAACGCGATCCCGTAGACGCCGACGAGCGAGGCCAGCTGGGCGACGACGACGTGCCTCGCCTGCGTGTAACCGAGGTTCGCCCAGGGGAAGCCACTGAAGAGGTAGTTGCGGCAGAGCTCGAACGCCACCCACACCGCGGGCAGATGGGTCCAGAGGGGCCACCCCAGGCGCCGCCGGATGGTGAAGGACACCAGGAGCGCCCCCGCCCAGTGCGCGGCCATGTAGAGCACGAGGAGCGTGAGCGCGAGGAACGCGATCGGGGCGGGCACCCCGCCGAACGCGGTCATGGCGTGGCTCACCCACCAGATCGAGGCGTAGAAGTAGGCGAGGCCGGACGCGAGGCCGACGCCCAGCGCGCCCTTCCAGGTCCGGGCCCCGTCGAGCGCCAGGAGCGCCGGGACGAGCGCGAACCAGGCCAGCCACTCCAGGTGGCCGGCGGGATCGATTTCACGGAGGGAGATCCAGGGGAACGCCTGCGGCAGCGAGAACGCCATGAGGACGCCGCTCGCCGCGCAGAGGAGGATGGAGCGAGAGCGCTTCATCTCGACCTCGAGCCCGAGCCCGAGCCCGACCGCGCACCCGCACCCGATCTCGACCCCGACCCCCTCGCCATGCTCACCATCCCCTCCCCCACCAGCGCATCCTCCGCCGCGGACATCCGCCGGGCGTCCGCGGCCCTGTGGTGATCATATCCCAGGAGGTGCAGGATCCCGTGCGCCAGGTAGCGGTCCAGCTCCCCTCCCAGGGTGCGCCCTGCCGAGCGCGCGGCCCGGCGCGCCGTGTCGAGGGAGATCACCACGTCGCCGAGGAGTCGGCCCGCGGCGGGCCCGACATGCGGGAAGGAGAGCACGTCGGTGGCGCTGTCGCGCCCGCGCCAGGCGCGGTTCAGGCGGAGCATGGCCCGATCGTCCACGACGAGTATGGAGAGCTCCGCGTCGCCCTGCCGCAGGGCGGCGAGGTACCTCCGCGCCCGCTCGCGGAGGCGGCGGGCGGCGGCGGCGCCCCGCGGATGCTCGCTGCGCGCCGACACCGTCACGGTCGGTGGCGCTCCAGGCTGCCCACGAGGTGCAGCGGCGGCGCCGAGCCGGTCGACTCCGACGCCGCGGCCTGCCCGGGGTCCCGGTACTCGGGCCGCACGTGGTAGACCCCCGCCAGCGTCTGGACGATCGCCGCCGCGATCGAGTTCAGGTCCTTCAGGGTCAAGGCGCACTCGTCGAGCTGTCCCTCGCTGAAGATCTCGTTGATACGCTTGTGCACGAGGACGCGCAGCCGCTCCGGCGTCGGGTCGGGCAGAGCGCGCGCCGAGGCCTCGCACACATCGGCGATCATGACCAGGGCGGTCTCGCGCGACAGCGGCTTCGGGCCGGGATACCGGAAGAGCGCCTCGTCGAGCGCTCCACCCTCCGCCCCATCCTCGCTCGCCCGCTGCTTCGCCTTGGCCCAGAAGAACGAGACGAGGCGCGTGCCGTGGTGCTCGGGGATGGCGGCGGCGACGGCGCGGGGCAACCCCCAGTGGCGCGCCAGCTCGAGGCCGTCGGTGACGTGCCGCTTGATGATGAGCGCGCTCATCGAGGGCGCCAGCCCGTCGTGGCGGTTCTCCGCGCGCTGGTTCTCGGCGAAGGAGAGCGGGTTCCGGATCTTCCCCAGGTCGTGATAGTAGGCGCACACCTTCGCCAGTAGTGCGTTCGCTCCGATCGCCCCCGCCGCCGCCTCGACCAGCGATCCCATGATGACGGAGTGGTGGTAGGTCCCGGGCGCACGGACGATGAGATCCTTCAGCGCGGGGTGGTTCAGGTTGGCCAGCTCGAGGAGCTTCACGTCCGTGAGGTAGCCGAACGCCCACTCGACGAGCGGCAGGACGCCGATCACCAGCACCGGCAGGAGAACCGCCCCGCCGAGGAGCGCCGCCAGCGCAGGAGGGAGCGCTTCGGCTCCTCCACGGCCGGTGAATAGCTGCGTCGCCAGGACGAGCAACGCCCCCAGGCCCCCTACCGCTGCCCCCACCCTGAAGAGGCCCGCCCGATCGCGCGTGCGCGCGACGAGGCCCGACGCCACCACCGAGGTGAGCATCGCGTGCAGCGCGAGGAAGAGGGAGTCGCCGGCGATGAGCCCGACGACGGCGCCGCTCGCCACCGAGAACAGGAGCCCGAGCTCCGCCGACAGGACGCACCGGATGACGGTCGCGCCCGCGGCGAAGGGCATGAGATAGAAGAAGGCCTCCGGGGAGAAGCGGGGAACGCGATCGTGGAGCGCGTCACCCAGGGCGAGTCCGGCCGACGCGATCCCGGCGACCGCGAGCAGCGTCAGCGCGGCGAGCAGCGGGTCCTTCCGCGCGGGCCGGTACCCAGGGACGTTGCGGCGCGCGTGCCTCCACAGGAGGAGGATGAGCGTCGCGACCAGGACCGCCGCGCCCAGGCGGACGAGGAAGACATCCCGCGCCCGGGTCTGCGCCTTGATCCCTCGGAAGACGAGGAGGTGGCGCTTCTCGATCACCTCGCCGTCGCCCACGATCTTCTCTCCCCGCCTGACGTGCACCACGATCGGCTTCACGCGGGCCGAGGCCGCGCGCTGCCGCGCCTCGGTCTCGGACGGGTCGAAGACCAGCGTGGGCTTCACCAGCGCGGCGGCCATCCGCGACAGCGCCGACCGCTGCGGCCCCGTCGCGCCCGGTATCGCCGCCGCCGACCGCTCCACGCCGGCGCGCGCGCCGGCGAGGTCGCGCACCAGGCGCAGGTCCGTGATGACGTGCTCGCCTTGCGACACGCCGGCGCGCACCTCCCGAACCACGATCCCGCGCTCCCGCGCCGGGTCGAGCGCGCGCGCGTCCCCGACCGCGTTCCCGGCGAGCCCCTTGCTGGCGAGCGCGACGAGAGCGCCCTCGAGCGCCTCGGAGAAGCGCCCCTTGGCGAGGGCGTTGAAGTCTCCGTCGGCCAGCTTCAGGCCCAGCTTGGCCTCGAACGCCCCCTTCGACGCGATCGCGCGGCGCGGCGGCTCCGAGGGCGCTCGCCGCGGGCCGGACGAGCGCCGGCGCCCCTCGCCCAGGGCGTCGCGCATGAGCGCGAACGCCTCCTCGATGCGAGCGGCCGCCTCCTCGGGCGCCCCATCGTCGTGGTCGAATACCGGGCGCACGGACGCCGCGGCCGCGGCTTGCAGCTCGGAGGTCGACTCCTCGTCAACGATCGCGTAGTCGCGCTCCGCCTTGAAGTTACCCAGCGCGGGCGTCCCCAGCGCCTCCTCTCCCGGGAGACGCCGCGTATAGGAGCCCGGCGTGAGCAGCCAGGCGCACGCCAGCGACACCGCCGCCACGAGCGCCGCCGCCAGCACCCTGCCAGCGGAGCGCGACAGCCGGGCCGCCAGCCCGGCCGCAACAGCGCGCGGCTCCTGCGACGGATCCCGGGGGGTCACGGAGGCGGAGCGTCGCACCCGGATCCAGGAAACGCAACGAATTCGATGGGCCGGACCATCAGTCCGCCTTGCTCTTACGCTCCGCGTCGTAGGCGTCGTAGGCGCGGACCACCTCCTGAACGAGGGGGTGGCGGACGACATCCAGCTCGCTGAAGCTGCAGAATGCGATCCCGTCGATGCCGCGCAGCACCTTCTGGACCTCCAGGAGCCCGCTGGCGCGTCCGCTCGGCAGGTCAACCTGCGTCACGTCGCCGGTGATGACCGCCTTCGAGCCGTAGCCGAGCCGGGTGAGGAACATCTTCATCTGCTCGGAGGTGGTGTTCTGGGCCTCGTCCAGGATGACGAAGGCGTCGTTGAGGGTGCGCCCTCTCATGAACGCGAGCGGCGCCACCTCCACCGTCCCCCGCTCCATGAACGCGGACGCCTTCTCGTAGTCGACCATGTCGAAGAGGGCGTCGTAGAGCGGCCGGAGGTACGGGTTCACCTTCTCGGCGATGTCGCCGGGCAGGAAGCCCAGCTTCTCGCCCGCCTCGACCGCCGGGCGGCACAGGACGATCCGCTTCACCTTGCGGTCGACCAGGGACGCGACCGCCATGGCCATGGCGAGGTAGGTCTTCCCCGTGCCGGCGGGCCCGATGCCGAACACGATGTCGTCCTCGCGGATCGCCTGGATGTAGCGCTTCTGCCCGAGGCCCTTGGGCGTGATCACGCGGTGGCGGGCCGAGACGTAGACCGTGTCGCCGAAGATCTCCTTCAGGGGCACGCTCTGCCCCGCGAGCTTCGTCGCCTGATCGACGTCCTCGAGGTAGAGGGGATACCCGGAGGAGACGAGGTCGTACAGCTCGCGCAGCAGGCCCTCGGCCAGCCTGACGCGCTCCTCGTCGCTGGCCACGACCACGATCTGACCGCCGCGCGACCCGAGCTGGACCCCGAGCCGCTTCTCGATCAGCTTCAAGTGCTCGTTGTGCGCGCCGCACAGCACCCTCACCTTGTCGTTGTCCTCGAAGTCGATGCGCGTGCTCTTCGGTGACGGTGCGGCGTGGGTCAAATGCGCGTCCTCCATGGCGGCGGGCTGGCCTCTGAGATCCGGGTACCCGTCGGCGCGCTTCGATCGGGCGCGCGCCGATGGGTTGACGCTCGCCCGCCTGCGGCGGGGTCACAATAACCGTCGGCCGTCCTGGCGCCACTCTTCTGCGCCAGGACGGGCGCGCGGGTCAAGGCAAGGGAGGCAGCAGCGCATAGCCGCCCTTGGCCTTCCGTCGATAGTGATACTCCTCCGAGTACGGGTAACTGAGGTCATCGCGCTCGACGAGCCCGGCTTCGGCCAGCGCCCGCAGCTTGTCCGGGTACTCGCCGTGCTCGAGCCGCCACACCTCGAGCGCCCCCTCGAGCCTCGCCAGGGCCGCTCGTCCCAGGAACAGCTGCACGGCCCGGTCCCGCGTCGCCAGGCCCCCCGCGCCACGGGCGATGCCCTTCTCGGTCGCCAGCCAGGCGAGCGCTCCGAGCAGGACGGCGAGCGTGAGGCTGGCGGTGAGCCGGTCTGCGCGCTCGCGCAGGAGCTTCCGCCAGGAGCGCGCGTAGGCGCCCACGCCGGATGAACGGACCGGCGGCACCGCCTCGAGCCGGCTCAGGTTGACGAGCGTGAGGAGCGCCTTGCTGGCGTCGAACTCGCCCAGGAAGGCCAGCGCCGCGATCTTGTCCACGTCGCGATCGGGCGCCACGAGCTCGAGGACCCGGCGCTCGCTCTCGCCCAGCGCCTCCGCGCCAGGGCCGAGCCCGTCTCGAGCCCATTCCATCCGCCGGAACGTCGTCGCCGAAGACGGGATCTTCGCGCGCACCATGGGCCATTCGTCGATCTGGCGGTAGCCCTCCATGAGCACCGACTCGGCCCGGAGCGGCGTCACGGTCTCGCGATCCCACTCCACGAGGCCGGGCTCGAACGCGTACGTCCCGCTCTTCCAGGAGAAGAGGCGGTACAGGGTGTCGGTCGTCTGCAGGGCCGTGATGATCTTGAGTCCGTCCCGCGAGACGAGCTTCCTCTCCACGAGGAGGTCACCGAGCCTCCGGAGCGAGCGCCGCTGGCCCTCCAGCACGTGATCGAGGTCGCGCGGCGAGATGAGCTCGGCGCGCACCAGCATCGCCCCCAGGCGATCGCGCTGCTTGCGCCCGGCCCACTCGGCCGACACGACGCACCCGTCGGACATCCGGACGTGGACCTCCTCGCCCTTGGTCTTGAGGTGCAAGACCCCGCTCTTCGCCTGCTGCCCTATGAGCTGCAGGATCTCGGCGATCCCGAAGTCCTTCAGCGTCCCCGTCAGCGCCACCGGTCCCTACCTCCGCGTGCTGCGGAAGACGTCCCGCACCGAAAACACCCACACGATGACGGCGAGCGGCCCCGCGACCGCGAGCTTGCCCCATGCCGCCCAGTCGGACGGGTGCGGCGGAGGCACGATCCCGCGCCAGAACACCGCCACCATGACGAGGAACAGGAGGCCGAAGAGGAAGAGGCCCCCCCGCACCGGCTGTCCGCCCCAGAGCTGCCCGGCGCCGCCCCCCGCCCCCGCCAAGGCGCGCA
>Ga0209342_10008093_pt1 | contig 10547 bp, 4 predicted proteins | sample RifCSP16_2_FD_184023 | JGI IMG/M metagenome (GOLD analysis project Ga0209342, IMG submission 184023) | Soil microbial communities from Rifle, Colorado - Rifle CSP2_sed 16_2 (SPAdes) (version 2) | ecosystem: Environmental > Terrestrial > Deep subsurface > Rock core/Sediment | place: Rifle... | reverse complement strand
TTGACTGACGACCTCTCGAGATGGAGCCCGCCGTGGAGACAAAGCTCTTCCCCGTGATGAAGCATCGTAATGACCCCATCAAGGAGCCAGAGCGCTGGGGCTACATCGACCAGCATGGCAAGATCGGCAATACGGGTATGTGGACAGGGTCTGCTCGATGCAAATCGAGCCGCACTTCGACCTGGCGAGAGAGTTCCACGAGGGCCTGGCGAGCGTGGGATGCGACACGGCCCAGGGACCATGAGTTACGTCTGGAACTTCATTGCCGCGAGCGGACAGAAGGCGTTCTACGACTGCATTTCTTCAACTTTAAGGGCGAAGGACTACTCCCATCGACCACAACAGGTGGCGTGCACTCTCGAGTATTCCGATAACGTTTCCTGTCTGCAGTGCGAATTCGAACTCCGGAGTGATCAATGATGGCCGCCGCACGTTTTGGGTTTCTTGGATTTTGCAGTTTCCTCTTCTTCATGTTCCAAGTCGAAGTCTTTGCGAGCGGAGCATCTGATCTCCCCGAAGGGACGGATTTGCAGGGAAACACGGGGTTCTCGGGCGACGGCACGTCACTGACTATGCTTCAAGACGCGCCGAAGATTCCGCGCACGGGCGGTGGGATCTCCTCGCCTGTGGGACGCACGCCGAACGGCGACGCCAGCTACGGCTTTTCATTCAAGTTGCCACCGGCGCGACTGCATCCTTCGATCGGAATAGGCTACTCCTCCGGCGCGCCTAAGACGCGTGAGATGCTCCTGGGCTGGTCCCTCTCGGGCTTGGCGGAAATCGTCAAAGCTCGGGAGCCCAAGTTTGTCGGCAAAAACTATTTCCGCCTGAGCGGGCCATTTGGTTCCGGGCTCCTGGTGCCCGCGGCGAATCCCGCGAATACCTGGATCTTGAAGGGCGCAGGCGTTGCGATCACGGCCTTTCGGGCGTCGGACTCATCCACGTGGACCATCTGGACCGGTGGCGTCAAGCACATCTTGACCAAAGTACTGGGGACCGGCGCCGAGTATTGGCGAATCAAGTCTTCAGATGACGTCTTCACGAACAGTGTCACCTATACCTACGATACCTCTGGCAGGTTGACCAAAGTGGAGTACGGGGGAACCACCGCCGCCACGGCGATTGCCAAGGTCGAGTTAGACTATGTTGACGACGCGCTCAAGACGACCTACGGGGCAGGATCAAAACACAGCGCCTATTCGAAGCAATACGGAGTGCTGGAATACCTGGATCAGCGACTCGACAAGGTGCGGATCTCCGCAAATCCTGGCTCGGGCTACGCCGAAATCTACCGTTACAAGCTCACCACGCAGATGATGGGAAATCGCGAGGTGCTGCAGAAGATTCAACAATACACCACCGACCTATTTTCTCCTCCCATCACCCGTGTTGGATTTTCCTACCAGCCGTTCCTCGACGCCAATCAACCCAAAGCTGACGAGTACACCGCCGACATCATTTCTCCCCATGTGAGTTCCACCTCCGACACGTTAACCGAGGGCATTGAAGACTGGACACCCATGTCCACCAGGTACGCGGGAGTTTTGGCGGACTTCAATCGAGACGGTTTGCCCGACCTGATCGAAGGGGGCCGTTCGAACACTTTCTTACGTCCGGAAATCGTTACGGCGACGAATTCGAGTTACCTGCCGTCGGCGTCGAATAAGTGGACAATACGATTGCAAGTGAAGGATCAGAACGGGCCAGTGTGGGCAAACACAACGACTCCACTGACGATGCCCATCATGACCGCGCCCTCCGAAACCGCCACTTCGGGGCTAGATGTCGGACATGGTCTGGGCAAGTCGCTGACCAAGATCGCGGATCTGGATGGCGACGGCTATCTCGATCTCATTCGAACCGATGGCGTCGGAACCACGGCCAACAATTGGAAAGTGTATTACGGACTCAACGGGGGTTTCAGTTCGACTTTCACTACCGAAAAGGCGAGCTCAGGCCACGTTCATAGCCAGGTTTCCATTTCAGTGAACGCGGACACCTCGGACAACGGGGCGCCCGTTATCGCGGGGACGATGCAACAAGAACTGGCGGATATCGACCGTGACGGTTGGCTCGATATCTGGGTGGCGGGCGGTTACTACCGTCACCTGGGTACCCGGGCAGCGGGATTCAGCCCCACCTTGACGACTTACGCGTTCTCACCCGGAAAATCGGTGGAATACACGGTTAAGAATCTGGATTTGCACGACCATCTTTATGATTGGCAATATCGAAAAAAGCAGGTCGACGAGAGCCGTGAAATCAAAGGTTGGCACGACCTGAATGGCGACGGGTGGTCCGATTGGGTCGAGGCGCCAGGGCCCACTCCGCTTGGGACCGATTGGAAAGTGTTCTTTGGCGGCCCCACGGGAGTGAGCACCACTTCTGTCACCTGGGCAATGCCCTACGTCTACAACTACATTGAGATCGCGAAAGAAGGATCGCCGGCAATCGTCTATAATGCTCCTAATGCTCAACCGGTTCCTCCTCCTCCAGCAACTATTCCGCCAACCCTTCCGCCGCTGCCCGGCACTCCCGTGTTGAAGGACGCAAAAATCGGAATCGTGTATCAGCAGCTCATCGACGTCGACAACGATGGCCTTCAAGACTTCCTGGTGATGGATCCTTCCATGACCGCTACTTTCGGAGGCAAATGGCTTCAAAACACGGGCGGCGGATTTGGCACGACCTGGCACGACGTTCCCAACTGGTTCCCTCAAGGTTACTTCGGAGGCGGCGGTCTTGGCGCCGCCGCGAACGGATCCTCCGACTACCTACAAAAGACCGATGGCAGGATCACCCGAAACGGCGTCATCCCCGGTGGGCCCATCGGGCTCAGCATCTCGGCGGGAGGGACCTTCACGGGTTCCATCTCCTTGTCCATGTCAACCACGACCACCAACCTCATGGACCTCGATGCCGATGGGGCCCTGGACGCATTTGATGTGGATGTGAGCGGCGGATATCGAGATGATACCGCGGTATTCGGGATGGGCGACCGCGCTTTCTATCTGATCCAAGTCAAGGAGCCCGACGGTACCCAAATCGACTTGGAATACGAATCAGACTCGAAGTCGTATCCGGTGGGCATGTTGGGCAACGTCGTTCAAGATACTCCCAACCACCATACGCGCCTCAAACGATTGTCCATCCTCGATCGCGTCACCGGCCAAACCGGTCACACGGAGTATTCCTATCTCGCGGGTCACGAATCTCGAGGAGAGTTCTTAGGCTATGAGTACATGTATGAGCACACCTACATCAACGGCGTTCTGACGAAGGCGGAAAGCTCGCAGTATGATCTTGAAACTGAGTTTCCCGCGGCCTTGAAAGGTGTGTGGTCCGGCTATGACGAAAACATGTGCACCGTGCCCGCGCTGGATGCGGGCGGAGGATGCGTTCCGAGCATCAACCTCAACGAAGGCGGAGCTTCCAGCCATAAGAACGTGGTCGCCATTTCGGGGTTTGTAAAAACGGGCGCGCTGAATACCATCAAGCTTCCGAGCACGATTGATATCACTGAATATGGCGAGGTCTCGGGTTCAGCGACCCTGCGCAAGTCATTGACCTGGGGAAGCAACGGTGAGCTTCTGACCGCGATTATCGACGGCAACCCCAGCAGCGGTACGAACACCGATTACAGCAAGGTCACCGCCACCTACGGACTGAACTTGGCCAAAGGCTTGATCTTGCCCCACACCATCAAGTTTGCCGACTCGGCCGGCCGCACGCTTTCAGATCAAACCCGGTACTATGACAACGCGACGAATAGTGCGGTTACCAACGGTTTTTTGACCAAAACGCATGATTGCACCGGTATGATCTATGCGTCTGGCGGAGTGTGTTCTGGCTGGGCCGATACCCTGTTTACGCAAAAGACGCGAGGAGCGACCGGGGTGAAAACCGCGCCCACCGGGGTCACCCAAACCTTCGACTATAGCTTTGGCTATTCGATCCCCACCACGATCACCGTCAGCTCGACGGCAGCTCCCACCACCACATACGTCACGACTCATCTCCTGGATGAACGGCTTCGGATTAAGGAATCCACCGCTCCGAGCGGAGTGAAGACGTTCATGACCTATGATCACTTCGATCGTCCCTTCGAAGAAAGCATGCAAGGTCGGGCGACGGGCGCGGTAAAGGTCTTGCTCAGGAAACACGGATACCAGGATGTGAGTTTTCCGAACTGGCATTCCATCGAAGGGTATGAAATGGGAGGAACCGAGGTCTATCAGGATTTCGACGCCGACGGAAATGTCACGCGAACCTGGGAGAAATCCGGCTCCAACTACGTGAGAACCGACTTTCTGCACGATGTGAGAGGACTCAAGATCAAGAGCGCCTACCCGCTTCCCGGACAACCGTCCCATAGCATCTCAGTCCCCCTCGCGTTCGACCAAGTCCTGGATACGCACTACTATGACGGGTTTGGACACGAGCGCGAAAGTTACGCGGATTTCTCGGCCGATGTGGGACATTCCTATGTTCAGAAACCGACGCCTCGAGTGGGAATCAAGATTGACGGGGAAGACTATCGAAATGAAGTCACGGTCAATGGCCTCGGCCATCTGACTCAGGTTCGAAAGGGAAAGGCCGGTACGTCTTCGACCGTCGGTACATACACCTATGAAGCAAACGGGCTGCTCAAGAGCCTGACCACGCCGAAATCCGATCAATTCACCTATGACTACGATACCGCTGGACGGCTGAGAACCGTGAACAAAGGCGTTGCCGGTCAGACTCTCAGCCCCTGGTACACCTATGCCTACACCGGCATGTTGCCCTTGAGTCGGACCGACAATCTTTCACCGGGCGGTTACATCAGCTTTTCTTTCGACTCCATGGCGAGGTTGAAGAACACGCGGGTTTCCGACCCTCTGCTCACCTTCATCGACTACGGCGTTGAGTATGATACCAAGTTTTACACCTTGCCGAAGAAGTATACCGACGCCACCGGTTACGATGAGGTCGGCTTGACCGGCAAGGGCGAGATCGATTCCATTCGCCGGGTCTGGACCTCAGGCGGCGCGACCGTCCTCGACAAAAAGATCACCTACGAAAGTGCCAATACGGGAGAGGTCACCAAGATCACATACCCCTCCGGCAATTATCAAAGGTTGAACTATAGCGAGGGCCGCTTGTCGACCAGGGTAGTCCACGGCGCCTATCCCACTTCTGACGGACAAACGTCCAGAACCATTACCTATAGCTACGGCGCGGGGTTTCGGAAGTTGAACAACGTTACCGCTGGCTCCGACTATCCCACGCTCGAGATCAAGAGAACGCTGACGTCAACCCAAGTCGACAAGTTGATCTATACCGCGAACAACAGCAACGCCGAAGTCAACTACACCTACTTGGACAATGGAATGATTTCCAGCAAGAATCACCTGGGCGACCTGGCGGCCAGCGGTCTGCAGGACATGACTTACGACGATGTCGGCCAGCTGAAGAGAATCGCAAAAGCGGGAGCCGGTAACGTGTTCAACGCCAGTTTCCATTCAGACGGAAGCTTGAGCTCTTATCGGGCCACGGACGGGAGCGTTTACTCTTACCTGTATCCGGCCTCGGGGACCGCCGAAGCCAACAAGGGGCTGCGAAAACCCACCAGCCGCACAGCCGGCGCCTTCACTGAAAGCTACCTTTATGACCTCGCCGGGCGCCGCACCTCGAGCACGAAGAACGGAGTCACCACGAACTATCTCTACGACGGTGTCGGTCGGGTGAGACGCGTGTTGGTCGGCGGGGTGCCGAAGATGGACTATAATTACAGCGCCAGCGAAAAGGTGGTCAGCGAACGGGCGAACCCCACGACCGGTGGCTCCCCCGTCTATTTTCTTGGGTCCTGGCGATATGTGTCGCTCAACAACGTTGAGATCGAAGATTACTCGAAATTCATGAGCGCGACGGTGATTCCAAATACTCTGCCTGCTCCCGCGCCAGCGAAAGTCTGGGGCTGGGTATGGAAATTTGCGGACCTCGACAGTCATGTCTTGGCCACCTATATTGGAACCTTTCTCTTGGCAAGCAGGGAGACGCTATCTCCTTCGGGCGAGACGCTGGATATGGCCGGACTACCCTGGGACCATGAGGCGTTTCATGGGAAACGATACAACGGAAACGTCGATCTTTTGCAAATCGGCGTGAGGCAGATGACGGCCGAGGATAGCACCTGGCTGGCGCCGGAACCTGCCCTCTATACCGGAATGATCGGAGCCAGCTTAAATAGCCCGCTCAAATATTCCGCCTACCGTTATGCGGGCAATGACTCCATCAATGGGGCCGATCTCACCGGATTGCTTCCTGGCTTAGATGAATTCTTGGACACCTTCGCGAGTGAGTACAGCGAGGCCATGGATGTCCGCCCAACGGATATTTGCAAGGAATCAGGCACCGCCAACTATAAGGGAGGCAATTTCAGGGTAATTGCGCAAAGCGCCAGGCAAACTCTGATGAAGCCCGTGTCAGAAGGTGGCTTCGGCATGAGCAAGGACGCGGCTAGCAGCACCCTGAGAAAAGTCACCGATCCTATCGTCTATGACAAACTCAAGTCTGGTTCCTTTAAGACCGATACTCCTCTTCGAGCCCGCGTCGCCGCCCCCGCTCCTCCGGCAGGGGCCGCCGCCGCGGCAGAAGGAGCGGCCACCCCAGGGGCCACGGGAGTCGCGCGGACTCCGACCATCCAAGGAAATACGTCAGGCGCGGCTGTTCCTGCCGAGAGCCCTGTCTCCGCAACGGCGACTTCCACGGGCGCGTCCACGGCGGGTAAAGTGGCCGGTGTGGCCTCTAACGCCGCATTCGTGGTGACCATCGCGAGCTTTGACATCAGCGACAACAGCAGCCGCGTCGCCGAAGATCCGAGCGGAGCGCAGGTGGGCGGAGTCGTGGGTGGATGGGTAGGAGGAATGGTTGGCAACGTCCCCGGTGCCGTTATTGGCTCCGCGTTTGGTGCGATGTTGGGCTACGGCCTAGAGAATCGCGAACCCGATGACGAAGCCGACTATGGCGGTGAGCGCCCCTGAAGCGGTCCGAGAAGCGACTCCCCTTGCGACTCGATTTAGTCCTTCCCGCGCCACCGTAATCCATGAACAACCGCAACTCCATCGTGAGCGTTTCCACGTAGAGAGAGATCGAACGGACGACCTGAGGGCGCGCGCACTACGACTTCACGTCCAACCTCGCCGCCTTCGACAAAGGCATCGTCGTGTGGCAGGAGAAGACCAAGTACGACGCGGTGCGGCCCTTCAGCGCGATCCGGTACATCTACGGCGACGACGAGGTGACCGCATGGGGCGGCCCCGGCATGGGCACGGTCAGCGACATCCCGGGCAAGGAGTGGCGGCCCTACCTCGACACCGCCGACCACCCCGAGTATCCCTCGGGCTCGGCGAACTTCTGCGCCGCGCATGCGCAGGCCTCGCGCCTCTTCTTCGGCAGCGACGACCTCAACTGGACCGTCCCGATCCCGGCGGATAGCTCGGTCGTCGAGCCCGGCGTCACCCCGGCGGTCGATACCAACCTCTTCTTCCCGACCTGGACCGACTTCGCGACCAAGTGCGCCGATTCACGATTCAACGGCGGCGTGCACTTCCAGGACGCCATCCTCGAAGACTCGCTGGGCGAACGGATCGGCACCCTCGCCTACGACTTCGTGCAGGCGCACATCGCCGGCACGCCGCCCTGAGGCGAGCGGGCAGGAGTTCCAACCTGCAGATCGGGGTCCGGTGAGGTTCACCCTCGGCTCGTCGATCCCGACCTTTCGGGGGACGCAATGGGCTCACCATCGGTTCCAGGAGTGCGCTTCACGGACCGCACGGGTCTGGGTCACGGAATAGCCATTCTCGCGACGTGAAACGCTGGAGTGGAAGTCCTACACGCTGGCAGTGACAACGCCTTCAAATCGATCGACATGAAATCCAGAGAGCTCTCACGCGCCTGCACAGGCGCCTTCGCCCTCATGGCTTCCACCGCAGCCTTCGCGCAGGCGCCCACCTGCAATGCTGCGCCCGGCCCGGACTGCCTCTACTTCCCGAGCGCCAGCTACGGCTTCACCACGTCCGAGCACACCACCACCTACACCGACCTCGCGGGCGAGCTCCGCGAGATCAAGTTCCTGCTCCGCCAGCCGACGGGCGCACCCGCACCGATGCCCGCCGTGGTCTGGTCGCATGGCGGTGCCTACGGCAAGCTCAGCCCGGCGACGAGCATGGTCGAGTGGAGCGAGACCACGGCGCGCGCCGGCTACCTCACCGTCAGCATCGCACACACGAGCCGCAACAAAGACAGCCGCCGCCACCTGTGTGAGGTAGTCGGCATCACCGACCGGCGCACCTGCAAGCACTTCAAGTACCTGAACCTCGACCGGCCATACGACATCCGCGCCGTGCTCGACGAAATGCAGCGCTTGGCCAACGGCGATCTGCGCGGCCAGATCGACATGGAACGGGTCGCGGTGGGTGGCCATTCGGCCGGCGCAGGCGGGGCGCAGACGGTGGCCGGCGCGCGCCGCATCTTCGTCGGCCCGCCGGTGGAGATCTCCGACCCGCGGCCGGTTGCGTTCCTCGCGTTCTCGCCGCAGCAGCCGGGCAGCGAAGGCTTCTTCGACACCCGCTTCGGAGAGCCGCGCCATTCATGGACCGCCGTGCAGCGCCCGGTGCTCACCGCCACCGGGGATGGCGACAGCACCTGCGACCCCGGCCTGGAGCCGGGCAGCTGCGTCGGCGACACCCCGTTCGGGCGGCGCCTCGGCTTCCAGCGCATGCCCGCCGGCAACAAGTACCACCTGTACCTGCACGACGCCGACACCTTCCACACTCTGTTCGAGCTGAATGAGGCCAAGTGCCTCCGGCTCGTCGACCCGCAGCGCTGCGCCGAGGTGGTGCGCTGGTTGACATCGACCAGCCTCGCATTTCTCGACGCACACGTGCGGCAGGTGCCGGCCGCCCTGCAATGGTTGCAGAGTTCACGCATCGAGCGGGCCAGTGGCGGTGTGGCCGAGTGGCAGCGCAAGTGACCGACCTCCAGCGGAGAGAACCATGGCAGGCCGGACGGCCCGGAGCGCCGGAGAGAGATGCCCAGAGGTCTGGTCGCCGAACTGACGACGCGCCCAGCGCCAGGAGGGGATGAAGCGGGTGGCCGCCGCCCGGAGCGGCGTCACCACGATCGCCGGTGGCACCCCCGGCTTCGCCGGCGAAGGCGGGCTCGTGATCAACGCCCAGCGCAACGCACCGCGCGGCATTGCCGTCGCGCCTTGCCGATAACCCCAGCTCGAGGCGTTCCATGCGTTCTAGTCGGCTGCTTCGTGAAGTTGTGGGTGTGGCGATGGCGGGGTCGTTGTTCGCCTGCGGCCCGGATTGGGTTGCGGACGGCTCGAAAGACTCGACTGAAGACATCGAGGCCGCGCTGGCGGCCCTCCCCGAGGCCAGGGTGCTGGCCTACACCGCCGACGGCGTCCCGACGTACATCGTCGGCGAGATGGTCAAGGTCGGCGACACGCAGATCGAAGACTTCGGCGCAGCCGAGGCCGCGCTCGCGGGCTCGATCGGCCCGGTGCTCGCCCCGTTCCGTCTCACCGCGGACCAGCTCCGGCTGCGCAAGATCAACGTCGACGCCGAGGGCAATCGCCACTTCCGCTACCGCCAGGTCGTGGACGGCATGGACGTGATCGGCGGCGAGTTGGTGATCCACGTCGACGTGAAGGGCGCGATCGTCGGCATCAACGGCGAGGCGCGCGGTGACCTGCCGCGCGACGCGGGGGACGACCTGCCGGGCTCCGTCGCGGTCGATCGCGTCGCGCACGACGCGCGCTTCGCGGACCTCGCGACGGCGACGCCGCGCATGGTCTACCTCATCACGCCCGACAGCTGGCGGTACCGCGCGTACGAGGTCGTCGTGACCGGCTATCGCGGTCAGGACCCGGTGCGCGACAAGGTGTACGTCGACGCGGCGACCGGGGCGATTGTCGCCGACCACCCACAGATCTACTTCGCCGAGAACCGCAGGGTGTACAGCGCCAACAACGGCACGTCGCTGCCGGGCACGCTGCGCCGCTCCGAGGGGCAGGGCGCGAACAGCGATGTCGACGTCAACGCGGCGTACGATAACACGGGCTCCGCGTACGAGGCGTACTTCAACTTCTGGGGCCGCGACTCCTACGACAACAGCGACGCGCAGCTCACGAGCACGGTGCACTACTCGACCAACTACTGCAACGCGTTCTGGAACGGCTCGCAGATGGTGTACGGCGACGGCAGCGGCTCGAGCTGCTTGCCGCTCGCGCGCTCGGTCGACGTGACCGCGCACGAGCTCACCCACGCGGTCACCGAGAACGAGTCGGGCCTCATCTACGGCGGCGAGTCCGGCGGCCTCAACGAGTCGATGTCCGACATCTTCGGCGCCTTCGTCGAGGCGTGGGTCGACGGCGGCAAGACCGGCCCCCTCGCGGTGTCGAACGACACCTGGCTCGTCGGCGAGGACGTCCTGCCGCCGGCCACGCGCTACATGTGCGATCCGGCCGCGGACGGCTCCGCGGACGGCTCGTCGGC
>Ga0209342_10008090_pt1 | contig 10549 bp, 9 predicted proteins | sample RifCSP16_2_FD_184023 | JGI IMG/M metagenome (GOLD analysis project Ga0209342, IMG submission 184023) | Soil microbial communities from Rifle, Colorado - Rifle CSP2_sed 16_2 (SPAdes) (version 2) | ecosystem: Environmental > Terrestrial > Deep subsurface > Rock core/Sediment | place: Rifle... | reverse complement strand
CTGAGGAGACTCGCAAAACGACAACCAACAGTCACGCCCGTGACGGGGAAGCCGTCGATTTCTGGAAGGCTTAACCGGCAGTCAAGTGACGCGGACCTCCTTTTTGGCCCGTGGAACCCCGGCGCGTCGCTCGGCCTGTGCCGCAAAACTCGCACAAATGAAACTGCCGCCTGTGTCTGAGCGCGAGTGTACCTCTTCCAGATCGCGTAGCGCTGAAGCGTGCTCGTAGGTGCAGGCCCCGATCTAAGGAGGAAGGGGCGTAGCAGTCGGCGAAACGCTCGTCGGATCGCCATTTGCGCGAACATTAACGATTGGCTCGGGTTCAGAGGGATCATTTTCGCTACTTGTCCTCCAGGAGTTGGCCTCCAAGGAGGTCTGGAGATGCTGGAGCTCCGTAGCCTAAGAAAAGTGTTCTACGAGGACCGCAGGAGCCGGAGCAATCCGCTGCTGGTCTTCAGCAATGTCACCTTCGTCGTTCCAAAGAACCAGTTCGTCTGCTTGCTAGGACCTAGCGGGTGCGGTAAAACCACCCTGATCCGCATTATTGCCGGGCTGATCTCACCCGATGGCGGCGAGGTGCTGGTGGAGGGCAAGCGCGTCACCGCCCCCGGCATGGATCGCTCGATGGTCTTCCAGAACTACGGGCTCTTGCCCTGGCGTACAGTGATGGGGAACGTGGAACTTGGCCTAGAGATCCGCAGGATGGGCATGGCGGAGCGGCGGGCCATCTGCCAGCGGTACATCGAGAAGGTGGAGCTGCACGGCTTCGAGGATCGCTACCCCCACCAACTCTCGGGGGGCATGCAGCAGCGCGTCGCTCTGGCGCGAGCCCTCTCCAAGGACCCGAAGATTCTCCTGATGGACGAGCCGTTCGCCTCGGTGGACATGCAGACCCGCGAGACGCTCCAGGAGGAACTGCTGAAGATCTGGTCCACTACCGACACTACTGTTCTCTTCATCACCCACAGCATCGAGGAGGCGATCTACCTGGGGGATCGAGTGCTAGTGATGGGGCCGCGCCCCTCGCAGATGAGGCGAGATGTGCCAATCGACCTCCCCAGGCCCCGCTACACGTACGATGCCAAATCCTCCCCGCGCTTCGGCGAATTGCGCGGCATCGTCCACGATGCGATGCGGGAAGGGCAACTCTCGGCACTGGGTTAGGGATGCGCCAGTCGTGCTGTTGATCGGGAACAGTGTGGGCATGCAGACAGCATGGTCGGACCGATAGAGTGCGGTGGTCCAGATCATGGTGCGTACAGGTTGAGCGGATCGCCGCGGAGTCATGAAAAGCAGGTGTAGCGGCAACCACTGCACAGGAGAGCTTCGGGGAGGAGGTGAGCCATGAGCACGTCGGCGCCTTCCAAAGCCGTGGAGGTGGTGGCGGCGAGCCCCGAGCGTGGGGTAGGGTTTCGCCTTATCGACCACCCAGCCGTAATCCGGCTCCTTTCGGTGGGTCTGATGCTGGGAGTCTGGGAGTGGTACGGCCGGAAGGTGGACCCGATCTTTCTTTCCTATCCATGGGCCATCGTGTTGGCGGTGCCGGCCATGCTCCGGTCGGGGGAACTGCAGAACGCTCTCGTGGTCAGTCTGCAGGGGCTGGCGGTAGGCTTCGGGCTAGCCGTCATCTTCGGCACGGCGCTCGGGATGATCACCGGTCGGTACCGGATGATCGACTACCTGCTAGACGTACAGATCACCGCCCTCTACTCTACCCCCAACGTGGCATACCTGCCCCTGCTAATCCTGTGGTTTGGCCTCGGATTGAAGTCCAAGGTCGTGCTCATCTTTCTGGCCGCTTTCTTTCCCTTGGTCGTGAACACCCATGGTGGGGTCCGCAACGTCAGCCGAGCCCTGGTTGAGATAGCCCAGGCGGAAGGGGCCAGGGAATCCCAAATCTTCACTAAAATTATCGTCCCCGCTTCCCTGCCCTTTATCATGACAGGGATCAGGTTGGCGGTGGGGCGCGCCGTGGTCGGGATGGTGGTGGCGGAGATGTTCACCGCCATCACGGGGCTGGGCGGGCGCATCGTCTACTACGGCAACTCCTTTGCTACGAGCAAACTGTTCGTCGTCATCATCGTGCTCGCGTTGGTGGGCGTGGGGCTCACCGAAAGCGCGAAGGTCCTTGAGCGCCGAATGGCTCCCTGGAAGGAGACGGAGCGGGCGCACTGAGCCCGGGCAGCGGCGCGCCCCGCGGTCGCCGAACGTCAGTGGGTTGCCTGGCGCACCGGAAAGACCGGGCGCACGGCGCGCGTCATGGAATGGGAGGGTGGAAGGATGCAGGTAGAGGAGGTCAGGTTCTACAGCGAGGGCCGTCGGCTGATCGGGTGGCTGAAGAAGGCCGACCGGTCTGATGCGCCGCTCCCGGTGCTGGTGGAGGGCCCGGGCTGGCTGGGATTGGGGCACCCGTCGCCTACCAGCGAACCTTTTCACCAGGGATTCGTCGAGGGCGGCTATGCCCTCTTCACGTTCAACTACCGCGGCTTCGGGGAGAGCGAGGGAGAGCGGGGCTGGGTGAAACCGGAGGACCAGATCGTCGATATCATCAACGCCATCACTTACGTGGAGACGCGGGAGGATCTGGACGCCAAGCGGATAGGGCTGTTCGGGCTGGGTGGTACGGGGGGAGGAAACGCCATCTATGTGGCTGCCCTGGATACTCGGGTGAAGTGCGTGTGCGTCCAGACGGTGGTCGCCGACGGTGCTGACTGGATGCGCCGGATGCGCCGCGAGTACGAGTGGGTGGAGTTCCTGCAGCGAGTCGACGTGAACCGCCGCCGACGCGTGCGGGAAAATCTCGACGAACTGGTGGATCCGCGAGAGGAACTGATGGTGGCCAGTCCGGAGCGCAAGGCTGACGCGGCGCGGCGGCCTACGGATGTGCTGGTGGGAGGCGATTTTCACTTAGCCTCCGCTGAGTCGCTGCTGCGCTACCGCCCCATCGATGTCGTGCACCGCATCGCCCCGCGGGCGCTGCTCCTTACATCCGTCGAGAACGACGTGGTCACTCCGGAACACCACGCCTTGGCGCTGTATGAACGCGCGGGCGCGCCAAAGAAGTTGGTCCGGCAGACCGGAGTGAAGCACTACGCCGCCTACCGACAGAATTACGTCCTCCTGATGGAGCAATTCCTGGACTGGTACGGCCGCTACCTTCTTCACTCCGACACCACCGCTGTGTCGGTGAAGCCTGCGGAGGAAATCGTTCTGCTGTAGCGTCGTGAGGCCCCGCAAGCACCGCGTGCCCGATTGATGGGACGGCTCGATGCGTATGTAGCAGTAATCACCGGTGCCAGCCGAGGCATTGGCCGGGCCATCGCATTAGGCTATGCTCGTGAGGGCGCCTCCGTGGTGCTGGGCGGGCGGAGTGAGTCTGATCTGGAGCGTGTGGCCGGGGTGGTGGCCGCTGAGGGCGGCCGTGCATGGCCGATTGCGGGCGACGTGCGAGATGAGACGACCGCGCGCCGACTTGTGACGACAGCGATTGAGACGTTCGGCCGCCTGGATGTGCTGGTGAACAATGCCGCCACGTGGTACAGCAAAATCACCGGCAGAGACTTCGTCCCCCTGATAGAAACGGAGCCACACGTCTGGGATGAGATCATTGAGACTAACCTGCGCGCCGTATACTTGCTCACCCGCGCCGCGCTGATGGCCATGATGCCGCAACGACGTGGGTCGATTATCAACATCACCTCCCGCTTGGCCTGGCGAGCCAAGCCGGGCACGGTCCCCTATGCCGTCTCCAAGGCAGGGTTGGACGCCCTCACCCGTACGCTAGCCGCCGAACTGGCCGGGTCCGGCATCCGGGTGAACAGTCTTGGACCGGGCGGTGGCGTGGACACAGATTTCATTTCCCCTCTGGCGCCAGACCGCGATAAGTTGCTGAAGCCGGAGGCGATCGTCCCTGCGGCGGTCTACCTGGCCTCAGACGATTCTGCTGACATCACCGGCCAGGTGATCGACGCGCTCACCTGGAACCGGGAGCGAGGCCTCGCTTGAGCAACCGTTACTTGCGGAACGGCCCGAGCTTCGCGTTGGCGGCCTTCACGAAGTCCATCAGGAAGTGGTCCGGGTAGTACATCTTCACCCTGATCTCATCGCTCCGCAGCAGGGCAGCGACAGTGAAGTTCCAGGACTCCCGGGGCAGGACCCCGTCTGGCGTCCAGTACAGGATCTCGGCGAAGTGCGTCACCCCGGCGGTGATCTCATCCTTGGGCACGTCCGGGAGGATGCGCTGGCTAATCAGGGTTGCCTTGTCAGGGTTCTGCATCCCCCAGCGAGCCCCCCTGATCGATCCCGTGACGAAGGCCTGGATCGCCGGCCGCTTCTGCTGGGTGGTTCGGCGCAGGGCGACCTCCCAGGAATAAATGAAGGTGGGCAGGTCCTTGGCGGCGTCGCCAATGGCGTGCAGGTAGTCGTACTTCAGGGCGCGGGCAGCGAAGGAGGAGTTCAAGACGGCCGCATCAATCCTGCGCGCGATCAGCGCCTGTACCCGCGCCGCGCTCCCACCCACAGCCACGACGTTGACCCTGTTGGAGTCGATGCCGGCCATCTCCATCATTAGCCTGGGCACCTGGTGTGAGACTGCGCCCGGAGTGGAAATGCCCAGGTTCTTCCCCACTAGATCCCTGATGCTCGCGATGGACTTCTGGGCCACGAAGATGTAGTCGAGCTTGGGGCCGGTGGAGCTGATACCTTTCAGTTGGGCGCCGGCCTGGATTGCCTGCAGGCTGGCAGCGAAACCGGTCCAAGCGACGTCGGCCTCGCCAGCCACGATGGCGCGCACCGCGGATTGATCGCCGACTAGGGGCTTGATCTCCAGTTCTAGCCCCTCGTCGCGATAGAAGCCGTTCTCCAACGCGTAGTAGAACTGGTGTGCGGTGATGTCCGGCGGCGCCGTCCCCAGCGCCAGCACCAGTTTGCCCACGGAGGGCGCCGAGCGCACCGGCATGGGTGCGGCCATCAGAGCCGCAAGCGCCCCCGCCGCTAGGACCAGCAGAATCCGCTCGTAGAAACGGTTAATCATTGATCTCCTCCCTCTGTTAATCATTGATCTCCTCCCTCCATGAGTGGCTGCGCTGAGGGTGTCGTGAGCTTCCTTACCGTTCGCACGCCAGCCGCTTCAGCGCCCCCCGACTGCTCGAACGGCCGGATCGCCCCGCCTGAGTTCTGGTAGCACTTCCTCCCCGATCATCCCCAAGCACTCCTCCCACGCGTCGAAGCGCAGACGCATGTCGAAGACCACATGCACCGCTCCCTCCGCCTGGAACCGGCGCACCTCCTCCGCAATCCGCTCGGGCGGCCCGGCAATCACAGCCCCGTCCAGATCATCCAGGGTTTCGTAGCGCCCTGAGGGCGGCGGGGGATAGAGGCGGTCGGCCTCCTTCAAGGTCTCCCCCAAATTGATCGCCCTGACGGCCTCTTCGTAGGTCCGCGCCGGGACCACGTAAGGGATGACGCCGGCCATCGGCAATGGTTTGCCAGCCTCCAATGCCAGACGGCGCATGCGCTGCATAAGACGACGGTACTCCCGCCGAGGTGTCCGGCCCGGAATCCACCCGTCGCAGTACTCCACCGCTCGTCGCACCGAGGCCGCACTGGTGCCGCAGTACCACACGGGCAGCGTACCACCGGTCGGAGTGGGCCGAATCTCCACGTCCTGGAACCGATAGTACCTGCCCTCGTGGCTCACAGGGCCGCCTCTCCACAGCTTGTGAAAGATCTCCACCTGCTCCCGTACCACCTCCCGTCGGTCCCACCCTTCCATCCCGGAGGCGACGAACTCGTGGTCGTAGGTCCCCAGCCCCATACCCGCGATGATTCGCTTGGATCCGGCGATGAAGTCCAGGGACCCAAGCAGCAACGCGGAGTGAATGGGATGGCGGTGGGGGATCAGCGACCCCGTCGCCAAAATCAGCCGGCGCGTCACCGCCGCGATGGCGCTCAGCACGACGAAGGGATCCACGTGGGTGCGGTCCTGGTCCTCGTGGCCGTGCGGGTGGAAGACCAGGTGATCTCGTACCCAGACCGCGTCGAAGCCGTACCGCTCGACCTGCTGCGCGCTCTCAACCAGACGCTCGCGCCGTGCCTGAGTACCGAAGTGTGGTAGTAAGATGCCGTATTGACAAAAGTCTTGCACGCTGTTCCCCCAAGCCCAACGACCGGAGTCCGCAACACGGGGTGGGTGCGCCATACCCACCTCTCTCGACTCCTCAAGCGGCTACTTCCACGGACGGAACGCCATTCCTCCATCGAAGGCTTGTCGCCTTGAAGGCGGATTGACCTGCTTCGGCAGAGGTGCACTAAGTTGGGTTGGATCACAGTTGGGCCGACAGAAGGGTGGATGTGTGCTCCGACGAAAGGAACTCAGGGATGTTGGGACGAAATCTTCGTCGTCCCGAGTGTAGGTCCCGCGCATGGGAAGAGCGAAGGAGGTCCCCGAATGGCGCAACGCACGGTGTCCTCCGGAGGCACCTATGAACGGGTGGCGGCAATCATCGAGAATGACCGCCAGGAGCTTGTCGATCTCTGCCTCCGCCTTGGCAACATGCCTAGCCCGCACGGGCGTGAGCGGGAGGTGGCCCAGGTCGTCGTGGAATGGCTGCGTGAGAATGGCATCGACGGTTACCTGCAGCCGATCACCGAGCAGAGCGCGAACGCGGTGGGCCAGATCCCCGGGAGCGACGACGGGACTAGCCTGATCCTCGACGCCCATATCGACACCTGGACGGCCGTGCCCGCCGACGCCCCTGGTCGGATTAAGAAGATCCAGGGGGCCTGGGTCGAGGGGGACTTGCTCTACGGCTATGGGGTGATCAACGACAAGGCCCAAGTGGCGGCGTTCATGGTGGCCGCCCGCGCCCTGCAGAAGGCGGGACTTAAGCCGCGGGGTGACCTCACCGTCGCTGGTGTGGCCTTCGAGACCGGGTCGCCTTCCGTTGATGAGCAGCAGGGGATCGAATTCCCGGGCGAAGGTTTCGGCTCGCGCTGGATGATTGACCGGGCCGTCACCGCAGACTATGCGCTCATCGGCGAAACCACTGACTTCGGCATCGTCACGGCCGAATGTGGCGACCTGCGGCTCAAGATCACCCTTGAGGGACGGACACTCTACACCCCGCGCGTTGAGCGTAGCCTCTCTCTGGCAGAGCACCCCAACGCCATTGTGCGCATGGCCCATGTGGTTCAGGCGCTGGAGGAGTGGGCGCTGCAGTACGAGCAGAGGCAGCGGTTTGAGTTCGCCCGGGGCACAATCATACCCAAGGCGCAGGTAGAGCGAATCCGAGGCATCGGCGGCTCGGCCAGCATCTACTTCGACATTCGCCTCCTGCCGGGGGCGAACCCCCGTGCCGTGGCGCAGGAGGTCAGGCAGCTAATCAACCACCGGGGGTTCGCGTGTCAGGTGTCAGCTTACCAGTGGTCGCGTGGCTACATCGCCCAGGGGGCGGAGCCGCTTATCGATGCCGTGGAAGAGGCGCACCGTTTCGTCTTTGGCCGGCCCAGCGCCACCCCGCCTTCCGACGTGCTCAGCATGTGGCGCGACCTGAACGCCTTCAACGAGGTAGGTATACCCTCGGTCTGCTACGGGGCCCCCCGGCAAAAGGAATTGTTCAGCGACGACCAGAACCGCTGCATGCGGATCGCCGACCTAGTCGCGGCGACGAAGGTCTACGCCCTCACCGCGCTGGGCCTGTGCGGCTTCGACCAGTAGGAGATCACGGCCATGGATGGTACCGAGAGCGCGCGACCAGAGACGTGGGTTCGCATCCACCTAGTCTTCCTCCCCCACGGGCAACGCGGCCCGGGGGTCCCCACGGACACGGCAGCGCAACCGTACGAAGGCTGGATCAACGGTTGGGTCCAGCAGTGGGCGGCGGTGGGGGAGGAGGTGACAATTCGGACTCTCGCGGGGCGCGAGGTGCGGGGTCGGCTGGTGGAGATCGGCCCAGGACACTTCCACTCCTTCGGCCGGCTTCACCCGGCGATGCTGGCAATCGGGCCGGCGCTCAGGCGACTGCTGGACGACGACGAGACGTAAAGACCGGATCGAGGATGACACGCGCCTCAACGCGAGGAGCCGGCCAAGGTGAGTTACGCTGACATAATGGCCCGGCGGGGAGAGATCCTGCGCCGCGCGACGGGCCTGGACTATCGACAATTCTCTCGCGGCCCTCTGACCTTCGACTATGACGCCATGATGGCAGAGGTGGGCTATCCGCTGGAGCAGGTACGGCGCATCCAGTCCGAGGTGGGCGTGGGGGGCACAGCACTATTGGAGCTTCGCCGCATCACAGCCCTCGTGCGCCGCCTCAGCCCGCGCGGGAAAGGGGCGCGTATCTTCGTCAAAGACGAGGCGGCCAACCCCTCAGGTAGCTTCAAGGACAGGCGCGCCTCCGTGTCCGCCTATCATGCCCGCCGCAAGGGCTACCGCGGGCTGATCGCCGCCACCAGCGGCAACTACGGTGCTGCTGTGGCCTCACAGGCCGCGATCTATGGCCTTCGAGCAATCATCGTGCAGGAAGTCTTCGACAGCAGGGGACGGGGACAGCCCGAGATCCTGGAGAAGGGACGAAAGTGCGAAGCTTTGGGCGCTGAGGTGATTCAGACCACCGTGGGACCGGAACTCTTCTATCTTCTGTTGCAGTTGCTTGAAGAAACTGGTTTCTTTAACGCTTCCCTGTATACGCCTTTCTCTGTGACCGGCATCGAGACCCTGGGGGTGGAGATTGCTGAGCAGGTCCGAAGGATCACCGGGCGGGACCCTGATGTCGTGGCTGTCACCCACGCGGGGGGCGGCAACGTCACCGGGACAGCTCGGGGTCTGCGGCGGGCCGGCTGCGCGCGGACGCAGGTCGTAGCCGTGAGCGTCGACCTGTCGGGGCTCCACATGGCGTCGGACCGGGACTTCAACCGCAAGTCCTTCACCACCGGGCACACAGGCTTCGCTATACCGTTCACCACATGGCCCGACCGCGTTGATGTGCCACGTAACGCCGCCCGTCCTCTACGCTACATCGACCGCTTCGTCACAGTTGCGCAAGGGGAGGTCTTCTACGCTACTGAGGCTCTGGCCCAACTTGAGGGTTTGGAGCGGGGACCGGCGGGCAACACCTCACTGGCGGCTGCCATCCCCCTGGCTAGGCAAATGGACGCAGACCAGGTACTGGTCGTTTCCGAGACCGAGTACACGGGTGCGGGCAAGCACCCTACAGCGCAGTTGGCCTTCGCCGCCGAGGTGGGTGTGGAGGTGCGGGCGGGAGACCCTCGGGAGAACTTGCCAGGCACTCGCATTATCATCCCCATTGGTCCCGCGGATTTGTCCTTCACCGAGGTGAATTTGGACCGGCTTCGCGAGTCTTACGTACGCCGTGCCGCTCAGTTGGTGGAGCGCCCACTAGAGGACCACGAGGTCACCTTCTTGGCCGAGGAGACCCGAGCTTCCCGGTCGAGGGTGGAGCAGTGGCTGGCCGGATCGTCCGAGGGGGTGTAATGGGAATGAGCGCGGCAGACCCGAATCGAGACAAGCGATGAGTCGCACCGATCAAATCATTGAACTGGACCGGACCTACCTATCCCCGTCGATGCGGATCCCCTTCTTCCCACTGGCCGTGCGTAGTGGCCGGGGCGCGGAAATCGAGGACTGGGAGGGGCGCCGCTACCTCGATTTTCTCAGCGGCGCGGCCATCGCGAACGTGGGACACCAGCATCCTAGAGTGGTGGAAGCCATCCAGAAGCAGGCCGCTGAACTGGTACATTATAACGCCGCCTACGCCTACCACCGCCCACTGGCCGAGGTGGCGGAGGCCCTCTGCCGGATCACGCCGGGGAACGTCCACAAGCGGGTGGCTCTGGGTCTTTCGGGCGCGGACGCCAACGACGGCGCAATCAAGCTGGCTCGCGCGGCTACCGGTCGGCAGAAAATCATCGCCTTCCTGAAGTCGTACCATGGCTCCACCTACGGCGCCCTGAGCCTCTCCGCGGTAAGTCTGCCGATGCGCCGGCGCTTCGGGCCGTTTCTACCTGAGATCTACCACGTTCCCTACCCCGACCCGTACCGCTGCCCCTTCGCCGCGGGTGCGGACGACTGTGCCGCTGCCTGCCTGGATTATCTGCGCACCGTTCTGATGAATCAGGTACCGGCAGAGGAGGTGGCCGCTGTCATCATAGAGCCGATCCAGGGGGACGCAGGAGTGGTGGTCCCCCCCCAGTCCTTCGTCGACGGGCTGGCACGCCTCTGCCGGGACCACGGCATCCTCCTGATCGCCGACGAGGTACAGACGGGGATGGGTCGCACCGGCCGCTGGTTTGCCAGCGAGCACTTTGGCCTCTTGCCCGATGCCGTCATTATTGGCAAGGCTGTGGCCTCAGGCATGCCCCTCAGCGCTCTGGTAGCCCGCGCGGACCTAATGGAACATTGGTCGGCGCCCGGCCACGTCTTCTCCACCGCGGCCAACCCGGTCTGCTGCGCTGCTGCCCTTGCCACGATTCATGTGATCGAAGAGGAGGGCGCGGTCACGCTCCTCGCCTTCCGCGGCACGACCCC
>Ga0209342_10008089_pt1 | contig 10551 bp, 8 predicted proteins | sample RifCSP16_2_FD_184023 | JGI IMG/M metagenome (GOLD analysis project Ga0209342, IMG submission 184023) | Soil microbial communities from Rifle, Colorado - Rifle CSP2_sed 16_2 (SPAdes) (version 2) | ecosystem: Environmental > Terrestrial > Deep subsurface > Rock core/Sediment | place: Rifle... | reverse complement strand
CGCGACATCCTCGAGCGCCTCGAGGCGGAGATCCCGACGGGCGAAGAGATGACGCTCGAGCTTCCGGTCTCGATCTACGGCGGCGGCTAGCTCTCAGCGGAGCCCGCGAGCCCGGTGGCCACTCCGGCTCCGACTCCGGCCGCGACGCCCGCGCCAGTCGCGACCACGGCCGTGACGACGGCGGGGACGCTCGACGTCCGCTCGGATCCGGGCGGGGCCACGGTCCTGCTCGACGGGCGCCTGCTCGGAGCCACGCCCCTGCGCATCGACGTGCCCGCGGGCTCCTACTCTCTGACCCTGCGCAAGGAAGGCACCGCCGACCAGACCTTCCCCGTGCGTGTCGTGGCGGGCCGCACCGCGAGCGAGAGCCGGGCGCTGATCCCGGCCGCGGCGGCCACTCCCGTGCCGGCTGCGACGCTGCTGGCGATCGCCTCGCTCGTCGTGTACTCCGACCCGCCGGGCGCGGCCGTTTACCTCGACGACGAGCCGATCGGCATGACCGATCCCTTCAGCGGACGGCTGGTGAAGAGCGGCGTCGCGCCGGGCTCGCACCGCGTTCGGGTAGCGATGACAGGTCGGCCCGAGGCGGCCGCGGACGCGGTCGTGGAAGCGTCGGGCCCCACCACCGTGAGGCTCGCGCTCGCGGCGGCGAGCGACGGCGTGCCGTGGCCGCTCGTGGCAGGCGCCGCCGGTCTGGTGATCGTGGTGGGGGGCGTCCTCGCGTGGCGTCGTCGCGCGGGCACGGAGGGCAGCCGAACCCTGACCGCTCCGACCCGAGTCGCTCGCCGCCCGGCGAGCGGCACCGGTCCGCGGCCGACCGTCACCACCGACCCCACCGTGCTGACCCCGCCACCGGCCGGAGCGCCGGCTACGACGGTCGACGCGACGGGGGAGGACATCGAGACGCGCGGGCTGCCGACCCCGCCGCGCACACCGACGCTGGGCGAGCGCTTCGGCGAGTACCTGCTGCAGGAGCAGCTGGGCAGGGGCGGGATGGCGCACGTCTTCCGCGCCGAGCGCGGCGGCGAGTCCTTCGCGCTCAAGCGACCGCTGCCGTCGATGCTCGACGAGCCGGAGTTCCGGGAGCGCTTCCTGCGCGAGGCCGAGATCGGCCGCACGCTGCACCACCCGAACATCATCCGCATCTTCGAGCGCGGCGACGTGGCCGGCGTGCCGTACTTCACGATGGAGCTGGTGAAGGGCGAGACGCTGCAGGCACGCCTGCGGCGCACGGGCGCCATCAAGCCTCGGGAAGCCGCCGGGCTCGTGGCCCAGGTGGCCGAGGCGCTCGACTACGCCCACCTGAAGGGTGTCATCCACCGCGACCTCAAGCCCTCGAACATCATGGTGCTCGAGGACGGCCTGGTGAAGGTGATGGACTACGGGATCGCCCGCGCCCGCCGCTTCGACGGCCTCACCATCACGGGCGCCTTCCTCGGGACCCCCGACTACGTGGCCCCCGAGACCGCGGAAGGCAAGGGTGTCGACGCGCGCAGCGATCTCTACTCGCTGGGCGTCGTCTTCTACGAGATGGTGACCGCGCGCAAGCCCTTCGTTGGGGACACCCCGTTCGCGACGATCCGCAAGCACTGCAGCGAGGACCCGACGCCGCCATCGGCGTTCACGGTCGGTCTGCCGCCGGTGGTCGAGGCGATCGTGCTGCGCCTGCTCGCCAAGAAGCCGGAGGACCGCTTTCCGGGCGCCGAGGAGCTGCTGATCGAGCTGCGCGACTTCATCAACCGCGCGGCCTGAGGGGCGAGGTAGATGGATCCGCTGACCCAGGGGTTGCTCGGGGCGTCCTGCGGCCAGGCGCTCTGCGGCCGCTCGCTCGGCCGCCACGCCCTGGTGATGGGGGCGCTCGTCGGCATGGCCCCGGACCTCGACGTGATCGCGAACGCGACCGGCCCGCTCGCCGAATGGACCTGGCACAGGAGCGTCACCCACTCGCTGTGGTTCGGGCCGGTGATCGGTCCGCTCGTCGGCTACGGGCTCTGGAAGTGGAAGGGCGGGCCGCTGCGGGCCTGGATCCTGCTCGCCGTCATGGCGCTTCTCACTCACCCGCTGCTCGACCTCTTCACCACCTACGGCACGCAGCTGCTGGCGCCGTTCTCGAGCCGGCGCTTCGCGCTCGACGCGGTCGCGATCATCGATCCGGCCTACAGCCTGCTGCTCGCGGGCGGGATCGTGATCGGCCTGCGCGCCGGCCTCGCGACGTCCTCCTCGCGGCGCGTCGCCTGGGCGGTGCTCGGTCTGTCGTCGCTCTACCTCGCGCTCGGGCTCGCCGTGAACGAGCGCGTCGAGGTTTTGGCGCGAGAGCAGCTCCGCGCCCAGGGCATCGAGGCGTCGCGTGTCGCCGCCTACCCGACGCTGCTCCAGCTACCGTACCGGCGCGTCGTCGCGCGCCGCGGCGACGAGGTGCGCGTCGGCTGGCTGAGCGCGCTCCGTCCACGCCCGATCCAGTGGGAGGGCTTCACGCAAGCGCACGGCCCCCTGGTCGAGGCGGCGCGGACGACTCCCGAGGCGCGGCTCTTCGAGTGGTTCGCGATGGGGGAAGCGACGCCGCGCGTCGAGCCGCCGACGGGCGGCAGCGTCGTGGAGTTCGACGACTTGCGCTTCGGGCTTCCGGGCGCGCCCAGGGACGGCTTCTGGGGCGTGCGCGTGAGGCTCGACCCGGACGGTCGGCCGCTCGGCCCCGGCGAGCGCTTCGACCGGGACCTGTCCGCGCCCGTCTCTAACCTGCTGCGCACGATCTGGCGCGAGACGCTGGGGCTGAGCTAGATGACGGCGATCGCCATCACCGGAGCGAGCGGCTTCGTCGGGCGCCACCTGGTTCACGCCGCGGCGGCCGCGGGCCACGACGTGACCGGGCTCGTGCGCTCGGAGCGCGCCTCGGCTCTCGTGCGAGAGGCGGGAGGTCGGCCCGCGACTCTCGCCGAGGAGCCCGCGGCGCTCGCCCGGAGCCTCGAGCGCGTCGGGGCCGTGGTGCACCTCGCGCAGATCGGCGCCGAGCGGGACGGCCAGACCTACGAGGCCGTGAACGTCGGCCTCACGGCGCGCGTGGTCGAGGCGGCGCAGAGGGCCGGCGTGCCGCGGATCGTGCTTTTCTCCGGCCTCGGCGTCGCCCGCTACGGCCAGTCGCGCCGCGTCACGAGCCGCTACTTTCTCTCGAAGCTGAGGGCGGAGGCGCTGGTGCTCGGCTCGAGCCTCGACGCCTTCGTGTTCCGACCCTCGTACGTGGTCGGCCCGGGCGACGCCTTCGTGCCGGCGGTCCTGCGCGCGATGGAGACGGGGGACGTGGAGCGGCCCGGCGACGGCTCGCATCGTATGCAGCCGATCGCGGTCGCCGACGCGACGGCAGTGGTCCTCGCCGCGATCGCACGCCCCGCGGGGAGCTTTCCGACGGTCATCGACCTCGTCGGACCCGAGCCGGTCGCCTACGCCCGCCTGCTCGAGCGTCTCGAGGCGGTGGCGCGCAGACTCGGTCGTCCCGTGCGGCTGCGGGTGCGGGAGGTCGAGATCGCGGACGCCGAGCGGCAGGCGCAGGGTCCGGCCGGCTACCAGGGAATGGGACCCGACGAGCTGGATTGCCTGCTGTGCGACGAGGTGGGAGACGCTGCTCCGCTCGAAGCCCTGCTCGGTCGCCAGCTGACGCGCCTCGACGAGGCGCTCGCCGCCGCGGTCCGGGCGGCCCCCGCGCACACATGAAGCTCACCGGCCTGCGCCGGGCCCCGGCCCAGGTGGACGCCGTGGTATTGGGACGCGGCCTGCCCGCGCTAGCGACCGCGCTCGAGCTCGCAGGGCGCGGCGCGAGCGTGGCCGTGGTCGAGGACGCGGCGTCCCGCGAATGGGCGCCGGAGCTCGGCCTCATGCTCCTCGGGCCCGGCCGGCCCTACCTGACGGTCGCGAAGGCGATCGGGCGCCCGGCCGCGCAGCTGCTCTGGGCGGCGGGCTGCGAAAACCACCTTCGCCTCAAGGCGTTCCTCGACCAGGCGGCGCGACCCTGCGGCTACGTGGCCCGCGGCAGCTTCCTGCTGGCGCGCGACCGGCGTGACGCGGAAGACCTCGCCCAGAGCGAGGACATGCTGCGCGACGACGGGTTTCCGGGCGAGTTCCTGGACCACTACATGATCGAGACGCGCTTCGACGTCACGGGCTTCCCCGGGGCCTACTGGGCGGCCGAGGACGCGGAGATCGACCCGCTCGAGCTCGCGTCCGTGGTGCGGCAGGCGGCGCGTGACGCGCGCGTCGCGTTTCCGACCGCGCGCGCCCGCGCGCTCCGGGCCGACGCCGCGGGCGTCGTGGTCTCGCTCGAGCAAGGCTCGCTTCGCGGCGCCGCGGCCGTGGTGGCGACGGACGGGCCCGCGGCGGGGCTGCTGCCGGAGCTCGCGCCGTTGCTGCGGCCCCAGGCGCTCGGGCGGCTCTCGCTCTCGCCCCTCGCGGGCGCGACGCTACCGGGTGCTCTGCGCACGGCCGACGGGCGGATCGCGTGGCAATCGAGCGGGGCCTCGGTCCTGCTCGCGGAGACCGGCGCGAGACCGCACGGATCGGGTGCGGATCTGCTGCTCGATTTCGCGTCGCGCCTGCCGCTCGAGGCCGGTTCAGCCCGCGTGCAGGAAGAGGCCGGGGAAGTCTCGCTCGACGGCCTGCCGGTCGTCGGGCGCCTGACCGGCCGGCCGCTGGCCGTGGCCTGTGGTTTCTCGCGCCTCTCGCCCGGGCTCGCCTTCGCCGCCGCACGCTGGGTGGCCGATGCGCTGTTGCGCGGCACCGATCCCACGCCCGATGCGCTGCGCCCGACGCGCCAGCCGATCGCGCTCGGCGTTTGAGCGCCCCTTCGGTTCGCAGTAGGCTCTTCGGGCCATGCGCCTCGGCGTGACCGACTACATCGACTGTGCGCACCTGCTGGCCGGGCATCCCAAGTGCGGGCAGCTCCACGGCCACACTTACCGGGTCGAGGTCACGGTCGAGGGCGAGGCGCACGGCGGCATGCTGCTGGACTTCGCAGAGCTCAAGGCGCAGCTGCGCGGCGTGCTCGCGCGCTACGACCACCGGCACTGGAACGACTTCATGGAATACCCGACCGTCGAGAACATCTGCGAGCGCCTGGCCGGCGAGATCGCCTCGGTGCTCACCTTCGCCTTCAGCGTGCGCGTCCACGAGGGACACGCGAAGTGGGCCGAGACAGGAAGGCCCGCGCGATGATCCGCGTCGACGGGGCGCTGCGGCCCGCCGACCTCGAGTCGGGGCTCGCGCGGATGTGGGCCGCCTCCGCGCAGAAGATCCTGGACCTCGAGAAGAGCTGGAATCCCACGGACGGATCGCCGGTGTTCACGCTGCGGGGGCGCTACACCGCGCGCGGCTGGACCGACTGGACCCAGGGCTTCCAGTTCGGCTCGGCGCTGCTGCAGTTCGACGCCACGGGCGAGCGCTCCTTCCTCGAGCTCGGGCGTGAGCGCACCTACTCGCGAATGGCCCCGCACGTGACGCACATGGGCGTCCACGACCACGGCTTCAACAACGTCAGCACCTGGGGTGCTTTGCGGCGGCTCGCGCTCGAGGGCCGCTACGCGGCGGAAGCGCGCGAGCTCGAGCTCCTCGAGCTCGCGCTCAAGGCGAGCGGCGCCGTGCAGGCGCGGCGCTGGACCCGTACCTCGGACGGCGGCGGCTACATCTACTCCTTCAACGGTCCGCATTCGCTGTTCGCTGACACGATGCGCTCGCTGCGCTCGCTCGCGCTCGCGCACCGCCTGGGACAGGCCCTGCTCGAGGAGGGCGACCGGCCCGTATCGCTGCTCGAGCGCCTGTGGCTCCACGCGCGCACCACCGGGCGCTTTGCGGTCTACAAGGGCCGCGGGCGCGACACCTGGGACGAAGCCGGCCGCGTCGCCCACGAGAGCCTGTTCGACGTGATCGACGGCAGCTACCGCTGCCCCTCGACGCAGCAGGGCTACTCGCCGTTCACGACCTGGACACGCGGCCAGGCGTGGGTGCTGCTCGGTTTCGCCGAAGAGCTCGAGTTCCTCGAGACGCTGAAGGACGCCGAGCTCGATCCGTTCGGGGGGCGCAAGGTGCTCGAGGCCGACATGCTCGAAACCGCGCGCGCCGTCGCCGCCCACTACCTGGAGGCGACGCCGTCCGACGGCGTCCCCTACTGGGACACGGGAGCGCCGGGGCTCGTCGAGCTCCCCGGTCACCGCGACCGGCCGGCCGATCCGGCGAACGACAAGGAGCCCGTCGACTCCTCGGCCGCGGCGATCGCGGCGCAAGGCCTGCTGCGGCTCGGCAGGCTGCTCGAGCGGCGCGACGCGGCTCCGGAGGGCCGGCGCTTGTTCCAGGCCGGTCTCACGATCACGCGCACGCTGCTCGGGCCGCCCTACCTGAGCGAGGACGCGACGCACCAGGGTCTCCTGCTCCACTCCGTCTACCATCGCCCGAACGGCTGGGACTACGTGCCTCCCGGGCGCAAGATCCCGTGCGGCGAGTCGAGCCAGTGGGGCGACTACCACCTGCGCGAGCTCGCGCTCCACGTCCAGCGGCTCGCGCGCGGCGCGCCGTACTACGTGTTCTACGGTCCCGAGAGCGCCGGATGAAGCGGGTCGCCCTCGTGACGGGCGGCACCCGCGGCATCGGGCTGGGCGTCGCGCGCTTGCTCGCGACCGAGGGCTTCGACCTCGCCCTCTGCGGCAGGCGCGAGGGGGCGCAGCTTGCGGGGACGCTCTCGGAGCTGCGCGCGAAGGGTGGCGAGGTGCGCTACTTCCAGGCCGACATCGCCTCGCAGGTCGACCGCGAGCGGCTCGTGGCCGAAGTACGCTCGGCCTTCGGGCACCTCCACCTGCTGGTCAACAACGCCGGCGTCGCCCCGGCCGTCCGTGCCGACCTCCTGGAAGCGGGCGAGGACAGCTTCGACCGCCTGCTGGCCATCAACCTGAAGGGACCCTACTTCCTGACGCAGGCCGTCGCGCGCTGGATGACCGAGCAGACGCAACAGGCCGGCTACCAGGGAGCGATCGTCTTCGTCACCTCGATGTCGGCCGAGGCCGCCTCGCCCGACCGGGGCGAGTACTGCGTGAGCAAGGCGGGGCTCGCCATGACCGCTCGGCTCTTCGCGGTGCGCCTCGCCGCGGCGGGGATTCCGGTGTACGAGGTCCGGCCGGGCATCATCCGCACGGACATGACTGCCGCCGTTGCCGAGAAGTACGACCGCATGATCGACGCCGGCCTGATCCCGCAAGGTCGTTGGGGCGAGGCCGAGGACGTGGGCCGGGTGGTGGCGGCGCTCGCGCGCGGCGACGCCGCCTACTCGACGGGCGCCGTCATCATGGTCGACGGCGGCCTCACGATTCCGAGACTCTAGGCGGAGATGCGATGTCCGATCCGGCGAAGCCCGACCCGTCCGCGATCCGCAGCGGCTACGACCGCTGGGCGGAGGTCTACGATCACGAACTGAACCCTCTCATCGCGCTCGAGGAGCCGGTCGTCCGCCAGGCCCTCGGCGACGTGAGCGGTCTCTCAGTACTGGACCTCGGCTGCGGCACCGGCCGGCACGCGCTCTGGCTCGGTGCGGCGGGCGCGCGCGTGACGGCGGTCGACTTCTCCGAAGGCATGCTAAACGAGGCGCGGCGCAAGCCGGGAGCCTCGGCCGTCAACTTCCTCGTGCACGACCTCCACCAGCCGCTGCCGTTCGAGGCCGCCGCCTTCGACCGCATCGTGAGCGGTCTCGTGCTCGAGCACCTGAGCGACCTCGGTGCGGTCTTCGCCGAAGCGCGGCGGGTGCTCAGGCCGGGCGGCCGCGCGGTGGTGTCGGCGATGCACCCGGCGATGTTCCTGAAAGGCGTCCAGGCGCGCTTCACCGATCCCGAGACCGGCGAGAAGGTGCAGCCCGGCAGCGTGCCTCACTCGATCGGCGATTTCGTGATGGCGGCCGTGCGCGCCGGTTTCGCGCTCGAGGCGATCGGCGAGTACGCCCCGGACGCCGCCTTCGCGGCCCGCTACCCGCGCGCCGAGAAGTACCTGGACTGGCCGATGCTGGTGGTGCTGCAGCTGCGTCCGTAGGTCGCGCTACCCCGTGCTGCGCAGGCCGGCGGCGACGCCGTTGACGCTCAGTCGGACCGCATCCCGGATCTCCTCGGCCTCGGCCGCGTCGGGGCTGGCGCGTAACCGTCGCAGCAGCGCCACCTGCACGTAGTTCATCGGGTCGATGTAAGGGTTGCGCACCCGGATCGAGCGCTGCAGCCAGGGCGCTTCGTCCAGCAGGTCCTTCTGGCCGGTGAGGCGGCACAGGGCCGACTCGGTGCGGCGATACTCCGCCTCCAGCTCGGGGAAGACGGCCGCGCGGTCGGGCTTCGCCGCGAGCGTCGCGTAGACCCGCGCGATCAGCCTGTCGGCGCCGCGCAGGGCCAGCTGGGCGTTGTCCACGAGCGTCTTGAAGAAGGTCCACTCGCGGTACATCGTGCCCAGCAGCGCCCAGCGTGAGGCGTCGTCGCCCGCCCAATCCGTGATCGCGCCGCCGAGGCCGTACCAGCCGGGCAAGCCCACCCGGCTCTGAGTCCAGGCGAACACCCAGGGGATCGCGCGCAGGTCGGCGAGGCCGCCGGCGGCTGAGCGCCGCGCGGGCCGGCTGCCGAGGTTGAGACGGTCGATCTCCTGGATCGGTGTCGCCGCGTGGAGGTAGCGGACGAGCTCCGGGCGCTCGTGGACGAGCGCGCGGTAGGCGCGCTCCGCGGCCGGCGACAGCTCGTTCATCGCGTGCTCCCAGGCGCCGCCGCGCGACGGCGTGCCCGTCGGCCGGCGGCCTGCGGCCACCAGCACGGCGTGGACCAGCTGCTCGAGGTGCCGCCGCGCGAGCGCCGGGTCGGCGTAGCGGTTCGTGACTGACTCTCCCTGCTCGGTGAAGCGCAGCCGACCACCCAGCGACTCCGGGGGCTGGGCGAGGATCGCCCGGTTCGTCGGGCCGCCGCCGCGCCCGACCGTGCCGCCGCGGCCGTGAAAGAGCGTGAGGCCGATGCCGTGGCGCGCGCACACCGCGGCGATCGCGCGCTGGGCGAGGTGCAGCTCCCAGTTGGCCGTCAAGTAGCCGGCGTCCTTGTTCGAGTCGCTGTAGCCCAGCATCACCGTCTGCGCGCGGCCGCGCGCGGCGAGGTGCCGGGCGTAGGCCGGGTTCTCGAACAGGCGCTCGAGCGTCTCGGGCGCCCGGTGCAGGTCGGCGACGGTCTCGAAGAGAGGCACGAGGTCGAGCCGGTCGGAAACGCCGGCGTCCCGCGCCATCAGCAGCACGGCCAGCAGGTCGCTCGGCCCGCGCGTCATGCTCACCACGTAGCTCTCGATCGCGAGCGGGCCCACGCGCTCGTGGGCGCGGCGCACCAGCCTGAAGAGGTCGAGCGTCGCACAGGTCTCGGGGCTGAAGTCCAGCCGGTGCGGGGCGAACGGGCGGCCGGCCAGGATCTCGCGCGTGAGGAGCTCCGCGCGCTCGACCTCGCTCATGCCGGCGTAGCCGCTGGCGACGGCGTAGCGGCCCAGCACCTCGGCGACGGCGCTCGTGTGACGCGCGCTCGTCTGCCGCAGGTCGAGGCTCGCCAGGTGGAAGCCGAAGATCTCCGCCTGCCGCACGAGCGTGCCGAGCCGGCCCGCCGCGAGCCGTTCCCCGCGGTGGGCCTGCAGGCTCGCCTGCAGCAGGCGCAGGTCGGCGACGAGCTCGCTCGCCTCGCGGTAGATGCCCGGCTGCTCGGCGTGGTCCGCGCGCCACGGCCGCGCGCTCGCCTCGAGCGTCGCCCCGAGCTTGCGGTACACGTAGCGCAGCTTCTGGCGGTAGGGCTGCCTGCGGTAGCGGTCCTCGGCGCGTTTCGCCTCGTCCGGGAACGCGAGCGCGTCCCGCTCGAGGCTCCTGACGAGCGCGTCGTCGACCCCGAGTCGCTCGGTCGTGCTCAGGTGCCCGTGCAGGCGCTCGATCCCGCGCCGCAGCAGGCGCAGCGCCAGCTCGTGGTGCGCGCGCAGCGCCTGCTCGGTCGTGGCAACGCTGATCGAGGGGTTGCCGTCCCGGTCGCCGCCGATCCAGCTCGCGAAGCGCAGGAAGCGGCCGGGCACCTGCGTGCCGGGGTAGTGGCGCGCGACCGCGCGCTCGAGCGAGGCGGCGACCTCTGGGGCGAGATCGTAGAGCGTCGTCTCGAAGTAGTAGAGGCCGTTCCTGACCTCGTCCATCGCGTCCGGGCGGTAGGCGCGCGTCTCCTCCGTCTGCCAGAGCGACACCAGCTCCTCGCGCAGCCCCTCCTGCAGGGCGCGCTCTTCCTCGGGCGTCCTGGCTTCGACGTCGAACGCCCGCAGCAGCTCCGCGATCCGCGCGAGCTTGGTGAGCATCGTGCGCCGCTTGGCCTCGGTCGGGTGCGCGGTGAAGACGGGCTGGATCAACAGCCGGCCGAGCAGCGCCTGAAGCTCGTCCTTCGAGACGCCCGAGTCGCGCAGCTCCCGCACCGCGGCCTCGATCGTCTCGGTCACCGGTCCGCCCGAGCTTCCCGCCTCACGCTCGCGCCGCCGCAGCACCCGCACGCGCTCGCGCTCCTC
>Ga0209342_10008087_pt1 | contig 10552 bp, 15 predicted proteins | sample RifCSP16_2_FD_184023 | JGI IMG/M metagenome (GOLD analysis project Ga0209342, IMG submission 184023) | Soil microbial communities from Rifle, Colorado - Rifle CSP2_sed 16_2 (SPAdes) (version 2) | ecosystem: Environmental > Terrestrial > Deep subsurface > Rock core/Sediment | place: Rifle... | reverse complement strand
GTCTTCTGGAAGACGGATCGGCGTGGGTGCTCTCAACTTCCTGGCCCAGGTAGCTGACAAGCTAGGCCAGCAGGTTGACGTCTTCCGGATGGCTGCCCAGATCGCCCAGGCCATGGCCAGGAGCGCCCGGGCCAGCGAGAGAGCGCGCCTGGGCCTTCCGGGAGAGTCTTCCAGGAAGCGGAAGAAGTGCTGGACTGCGTACGTGCAGGTCTCGAGCGTGCCAGGGCTGAGATTGGACTGCGCCTGGAAATGCTCGAAGGCTTCACCGAGGGTGGACTTCCGGCCAGGCATTGGCTGTCTCTCCGCCCGGCAATCTGGCACAGGTCCGAGGCCAATGCAAGTTAACTTCCATTTAGTTGCATTAGCCCGGACAAGTGAAAGACCCGTCCGATGTGCAGGTCTCCCCTATCCGTGGCTCTGCGGATGGAGCATTTCCAGAGATGGTGCTGGCGAAAGATCGGGGATCCCCTCGAACGGACTCGGCGTCAGCAGATCCTTGCCGCAGTACACGATGGCATCCGCCTGCCCCGCCAGCGCGGCCACCAGGATCATGTTGTCTGTTGGGTCTTGGCAGGCCCCAATATGAGCAGACGGAGTCATGGGCTAGCCGCGTGATAGAACGGCCGGCACTGCCGCACCCCTACCACTAGAGTGTCTCCGCAACGGAGGTCCAATGCTGCCAGCGCGGGTCTCAATGCCCTTACGTGTATTCGTAGTCCCCCCACATCCTATCGAGGTGCCAGCCTAAGTTGACGCCCGAAATCGCGACTCTGCTAGGCCGCGGAGGGACCTTTATACACACAAGACTTGACACAACTCCTCCGGATTTCTCGGAGGTTCGTCCCCTCGTATTGCACCATTGGGCTCGCGGCCGTTCTACTTGGGAATGCAAAGGTCGTCGACAAACCAGCCTAGCAATCCTTCATACTCAACGTGCGACCCAAACTTCCAGCAAACCTTTTCTGGATCCTCTCCAGAGACTCCAAAGCAGACATCCTCGAGAATGGTGATCCATTTGTCCGCCGGGACATCTGCAGTTCCGTACGAGGAATAATATGCATTATCGAGTGCCGTTTCGAGGTCGGGCCACAACCTCAGAGGATGCGCAAACCGAGTATTACGCGGGGTGCCCGTGGTTGGGCATTTATATGGGCCTTGCCCAGTCGCTGCGCTTGGCGCAGTGGGAGTGAGCGTGGGCTGGCTGGCCGGGGATGCTTGCTCAGGACACCAATTGCCGCACCTGTTGACATCGCACAATCTGAGGGATCTCTCCTCATGATACGTCGTTACAGTTACTCGCCCTTCACCAATGGCCTGATCGTTGCGGAGAGCACTGACTACGACGATGCTATTCTCGTTGCAGGTAGGCTCGCACAACTCCAAAAATCGAGTGCACGACCCGTCTTCGCAGTCCCCAGTAGTTATTTCGGTTCGGGAGCATACCAATTCCCCTTGGCTCCCTGGGATCCTGGATTCGATCAGATACTCGTCAGCTCCGGGGTAAGCCTCCCACACCAGGAGATTCTCTTGGGGAGTCAAGGGTGCCCCTCTCTCACCGAGCATCCATACAACCTCACCTGTGCCTGTTCCCACATACTCGTAATATGGCCCTATTTCCTCACCTGGAACCGGCGATAGGATGACAATCTCCCCCATGGGCGATGCAGTCGGCGCAGCTCCCAGCTGCTCTGCGCCTGGGCACGCGTGCCCTTGGTCGTGCACCTGCTCCCAATACGCCTGATTCCATTCCTGCCAGGGTTTGAAGTAGGGGGCGTAACGAACTACTGGGCTGTCTTGTGGATGGCCCAGAGTGAAGCGGAAGATCCAGTCCTGGGTGGCACTTTGTGCCCGCAGAAGAACTACTATTCCGTCGACGAAATTCCCAACCGGCCCGTCGCCATAGCCCAGGCAAGACATACGGTAGGGTTTGAGACTTCCAGCCAGACCTTCCGCCTGTTCCAGCCTTTCCTCGTAGGAGAGATCCGGGTCGGTGAGGGGTAACCAGTCCTTCTCTGTACCCGTTCCAGCCGCCTTCAGCGCCTGGTCGAGAGCGGTGCGAAGGTCCGTGATGGCGACGATGTTTTCTTCCCCCGCAGTTTGGGCTACATGGCTGGGCGCCGGATATGCGCTCATTCCAAGGTCAAGCGCTGGAGGTCGAAAACTAGCCGTCTGTTCCTGCAACGCCGCGTAGTACTTCCCGAGAGCAGAGGCGTCTTCGGGATACATGTTCGTTACCAGACAGCCGTTTTCGAGAGCGAAGACAATCGCCTTCGCCTCGCGCCACCGACGATACGCATTCAGCAGGTCCGTGACTTGGAAGAGCGCATCACCAAGCTCGCTAGCTCTGACGAAAAGCTGGATTCCGTTGATCGCAACCCCTACGACGTTCATTGCTGTTGATATGTTGCCAAGCCACATTCCGATGCGGCGTCCGCCGATAGTAAGAATAACATCGTGACCTCCCAATTCTGCAACCCGTGCCAACTCATTCGACACAATGAATTGTGTTTCTTGTCCGACAAGGAACATGGCCACATCCTCAGCCACCTTGGGGTCCTCTATCTCTTCCATCTTGAGTTGGGTACGTTGGAGAGTTTGGAGAAGTTCTCGATGGCGCCGTTCGAACTCAGCCCTTGCTTCCTCGACCGTCCCCAAGTCTTCCCCTTCTTCACAAAAGAAGGTTCGGGTGTCTCCGGTGATGTTCTCGACGATCGTGTCAACAGCCCAAGACCAGAAGCCGTTGTGTACGGTAAGAAGACGCACAACGTTGTTCTCCTGATCGACTGTCCCCTCAAGCCTGTACCAGGTGCCCTCATAGAGGTATACCGGAAAGATCCCCGCCTCAACCATATTTGCCGGTAGTAGAGAGGGATCGTAAGGGATGGCAATTTCCACAGGGTGAGCAAAAGATCCCTCTCCCGAGACTTGGATTTCGTATGCTTTCTTGTCGGGCAGAACAAATGTCTGCTCATCCACAGCGGCCGGCAAGTCGACTTCTGTGATACTGATATCACTGTCTTGGTAAAGCCCGGCAGGCGGAATATAGATAGTCAAACCGGAAGGATGGGCAACGACTGCGCCTCCTTTGGCGTCGATTTTCCCCGAGACCTCCTCGGCCCGTCCGGGCTGACAGCTCGCCAGCAGCATGGACGCGATGACAGTGGCGATAATGATTCTCCTAAACATCTCGCCCTCCTATGACGAGTGCTTCGACTGGATTGCCAGGACGCACAATTGTGCCCCCAGATTCACGCACCGTCCACGAGCTTCGTTTGTTGCAGCAGTCCTCGAGCTGCCTCCGGCCCTCGCCATGTGAGGGCAATCTCGACGAGCAACATCGGCCTTCCTCCCAGGCCCCTCACGAACCCCCCAGGAGCGCGCTGCACTTCCATCACTCATAAAAGTGATGAGCCCGACCTCGTTTGAAGTCAGGCTCACATGAGTCGCCGAAAGCACAACACTCCCGGGGGTCAATATTCTGGCCCATGTCGATCCGAAAAGTAGAGATCAGCCTGCTGTCCACACCCTCATATGCATCATATATCATGAAATGCTCAGTCTCAACGATGACCCTTCTCTCTTTGTCGGCGCAACCTCAAGGACGGCAGAAGGGCGCAGTGGTCCGTGTCGCCAAATAGCATCTGTTCACCTGATCCAAGGGTGACGCGAAGGTGATTGGCGGCATTCCACCGTAGGGAGTATGCTCTACGCTTAGGGCGGACTTCCGGTACGCGTCGAGCTCGGTTTTCGATTCGTTTCCGTGGCCCCAGAGACCGGCGACCAGGGAGAGTTGGCTCGGCAAATGTCGCAGCGGGGGCTTTCCGTCAAGGGGCAGATCGTCCTGCACTACTTGCGCCGCGCAGCGGCCCAAGGCATTGTCTGCTACGGACCTGATGAGCGTGGAAAGCCGACCCATGTGCTGCTTTCGGATTGGACGGAACTCGGCGGCGCGAAGGAGAGAGGCGCCGCGCTCGCCCAACTGATCCGACAATACCTTTCAACGGTCGGCCAGGCCTCTGCAGAACACTTTGCAGTCTGGTCCGGGCTGAATCTCTGAGAGGCGCGCCCCGGCTTTGATGCCATCCGGGGCGAATTGCTAGAGGTTGAGGCCGAAGGGCAAACGCTCAACATGCCGGCGAGCCGTGCTCGCTGGCTTGACGTGATGGGAAAAGCACCCTTAGGGGTTCGGCTGCCGCCCGGCTTCGACACCTATCTGCCCGCCTAGCGCAGCTGAGACTTCACGCTGCCGGAGTAGTTTGCCAACGCTGCTCATCCGGATGGGGGCATCATCCGCCCCACCCTGCTGGTGGACGGCATCGCAGCCGGAATCTGGCGGCGCAGCCGCACCAAAGGGCGAATGACGATCGCGGTCGAGCCCTTCGATCAGATTGGCAACCGAGAGATGGATGCGATCACGGCTGAACTGGGAGACATGGGCAGGTTTCTGGAGCTCGATGCCCGGCTGGTGATCGAAAGCCCTACCGCCTGAAAAGCCTCGGGGTGAGAAGGGACGCCCGCATGTTAAAAGGATGTTGACAGTGATGAAATCGCCAGAGCTCCCGCGTTACCTTTGGATCGGTGTGATCACTGCAGTCGCCTTCGCGGTAGCTCAGGGGTTGCTTGCTTATCGAGGCTGGGCTGGCGTCGCGTGTGTCCGATGGATTACGGGGCCCGACCCGCAAGCCTATCCTCAGATCGAGTGGATCCAGTATGGAGTGCCTTGGAGGTTTCTGCAAATTGAGGAGAGAGGCTGCGACCAACGGATGGTTGAGCGGGAGTTCTCGCCCCTTGGGCTGGCGGCCGATCTACTGATCTTCGCCGCCGCCGGGGCAGGAGTGTACCTCGTCCTGAATGCCAGGGGCCGTTGGCGACGCGGAGGACCTGGCGAAGTTGAAGCGAACGATGGACCGGAGCGTAGTTCACGCTTTCCATGAACTCTCGGTTTATATGGACGGCGGCTCAAGACAATGCAGCGACAAATTCCCCTGCCGTCGGGAATCGTTGGTTAGGGTCCTTTGCCAAAGCCCGCTCTATGGCAAGTGCCACACCCCTCGGCTGATCTGGAAGCAGTTCTCTCACATCGGGCGGAGGCTGCGTCAGGTGCGCGATCAGCAGGGCGCCTGGATTCTGGTGGTTGAAGGGAAGTTCACCTGCTAGCATCCGAAACACCGTGACACCCAACGAATACACATCGGCGCGCCGATCAACGTCCGCCGAGGCCTGGATCTGCTCGGGAGCGATATAGCTCAGGGTACCAAGCACGCCAGACCTGGTTATGTGGGTGCTCCCTCCAATGATCTTGGCAAGCCCGAAATCGGCAATCACTGCACGATAGTCCCGATCGTTCGGCGGGGCATCGCCAATGGGGTCGAGCAAGATGTTTGAGGGCTTGATGTCGCGATGCACAAGGTCTCGCTCGTGGGCGTAGTTCAATCCGGCGGCGATCCCTCGGAGCAGGGGTAGCGCCTCCTCGAGGGTTAGCCGCCCGCGCTCCTGCAGCAGGCTCTCCAGGTCAGGCCCGGCGATGTATTCCATGATCAGGTAGTACCTGCCATCGGCCTCACCGAAGTCAAAAACCTGGATGATGTTGGGATGTCTGAGCGTCGCAACAACGCTGGCCTCCCGTTTGAACCGCTCGCCGAATGTGCTCGTCGCCGCCAGGGAAGGAGGCGTGATTTTGATCGCAACAAGCCGATCCAATGCGGGATGTCGGCCACGGTAAACCTCCGCCATGCCTCCAATCCCAATCAGCTCTAGATCCGTGTAGTCAGCAAGCGCAGACTGACGAATCGCTCCGATCGCCGGCGTCAACGGTCGCAGTGTCTTCCCGTAGTCAATCTGGATCCCGAAGAAGCGACGATCGACCAAGGATTGCAGCCGGTAGCGAGCTGGCTGGAACAGCGATCCCATCACGAGAGCCGAGGCCGCGATCACAATCGGATACTGGCTGGCTCCAGTGAAACTCCGAAACAGAGATGGCAGCAGCATGAATGTGGCCAGGAAGGCAAGTCCCAGAACAACCGTGAGTGCGCCGAACACCAAGGTGCGGTTGATGATGAAGTCGATATTCCATAGGCGATACCGAAGGACGGACACGCCGACCGAGACCGGAACAGAGATTAAGGCAAGAATGAGCAGAGCGAACCATGCGTAAGAGAGGCCTAGGGGAACCTCAATCTCCAAAGCTGGAAGCGACTCATAAATGGTAGCAAATGCAATAAAGACTGCGACCAGCAGCGCGGAAACTCCAAGTCCGAAGAGGATCCACTTCGTCTGCTGCCGCTGTTCAGGAGTCGAGACACGCGCGTACCGGTAAACCTGGACAAACACGAAGAGACACGCCCACGCAAAATAGTACAAGCCGGTCAAGGTACCATCCCATCGATCTGTGTCGAAAAAAGTCGCTGGGAAGACGAACGCTCCGATAGTCGCCGCGATCGAAAAAAGGGGTAATGCACGTGTCCATCTGGGGGTGAAGCGTCCATCAGGGAACAGGCAGAAGAAAAGCACCCCGAAGGTGAACATGAGGGCTTGAAGAATCTCAGTCAGCAAGGCGATTGCCGGGGGTGGAAGCTGCGCGTTGAAATTGTGCGCGTTGATGGTGACGCCGAAAGTCAGCATGGTCAATGACGCAAGCATCACCACCCAATCGTTGGACTTGAGCCGGAAGATCACCAAGGCGATAAGACCGAACGCCATCGCAAGCAGCACAGGCCCGCCTACGAGTAACCCCAGCTGGCCAAGCACAAGGCCGGGGCACCCGTCAGAATGCTCCGTGCATACGGTATAGAAGAGGTACGAAGCGTTTCGGTAGGCGGCCGGGATGACGAAAAAGAGCACGATCAAGCTGGATATGGCAATCGCAAACCACGCGGAACGGGCGATCGTGAGTCGGTTGCCGCTCAATCGAGTGGTGCTGCCATCGTGAGCGCTTCTCGGCTCTTCCGGATTCAAAGCGATCGCCTCCGGCTCCCGCGGCATCCCAATCTGGGCGACGCCCGAGATGCCTCCTACACAGTGGGGTTCGGTGAGATCACATCACTGTGTTAAGAGTCATTTATAGCACGCTCGAGAAGCGCCGCGCAACCGGCCAGCCGTAGGCGCCCCAGCTTTGAGCGCCTTTTTCGCCGGGGGATCCAGTCGCGAGAGCGGCACCGTCCCCCTCCGTCCTATAGAACAAGGGCAGGCGGCGTGCTATGATCCCGTTAAACGCGCCTTCGGCCTGCGCCCATATTGCAGGCGGAGATCGGGCTCGGCAGCGCGTGAGGGTCGACGATGATTGCACAGGTCGTCAAGACAGTCTTGATCGTCAGCTTGCCTATCGCTCTGGCCATGTTCGCCCTGTCGTACCTCCTCGTCGCCTGGCGGCGCAGACGGCTAACTGCTCAAAGCAGTATGCGCGAGGGACGCGCCCTCATCCCAATTGCTTCCGTTTCGTTTGTGGTCGTGGCCTCCGGTTTCGGCCTCTTCAATGCGTTCAGCACCTACACCTTTGGAGTAATCGCCCAGGAGAGCGCAGACCGATTTGTGTTCGATGAACAGGGCAGCTATGGTCCGGTGTTCGATACATCGATTCGAGGAGGCTTCCAGAACCATAGGACTGAGATCGTAGTGCAGCTGTGGATCAACGAGATGCTGCCGCCACCTCTTCGTGTGGAATGTCACTCCGACAGCGAGGAGATCTGCGAACTGATCCGGAGCCTCGACTATCGGACCCATGATGGAGAGGCCTGGTATTCACTTCTCGTCGGATTGACTACCACAATCCTGTATTCAGCGATGATCTGGGCATTCGTCCTGCGCAAGCGCGCCGACCCACAAGTTGTCAGCAGCTAGCGGGCGAGATTCTCGAACGAAGCTGCCTGGCTACCTCCCCGAGCACGGATCCTGCCGTTTCGAGGCCACTTCAACAATCTTGCCGTCCTGCCAGGCATAGGTTCTCAGGAAGCAGACGCTCGGACAGCAAAGCGGATCGTCGTCCGCATACTCCGGTTCGATCATGGTGAAACCATAACCTTCCAGAACCGGACCGCCAAGTCCCGCACCGCTATATAGCTCGATCGCTTCAATTCCGTCCCAACCGAGGATCTGAACACCGGGCCAGCGACCCGCTCTCCGCATAGCGCATCACCATATAGCTGTACCCCTCCGCTTCCCCAAAGTCATACACTGGCATGATGGTTGCATGCTCCGGCCCGGCGATCACCCGCGCCTCCCGCCGAAAGCGGGCAAGTAACTCCGCATCCGTGCCCAGCTGGCGCGGTAGCCCCTTCAAGGCCACATACCGGTCCATGCTCGGCTGGTACGCCTTATACACCGCCGCCATGCCCCCTTCCCCAAGCGGCGCTATGACCTGGTAGGTGCCAAACTGCCTGCCGATGAGCTCTTCCATTCTTGTATTACTCACCAAGTTGATCGAGCTTGGAGGGTCCGAGCAATTCGACTGCCCCCAAGTGCTATGCTAGCGACGCCTCATTCTATTTCCGCACGGTTCTGGTCCGCAAGTGATCCAGACCCCCTAAGATGGACGCTCCGCAATTGCGGAGTTGACCCGCGCGGAAGCTGAGGCACGCTATGGCCATGGCTGCACCGGAAGGGGGCATCAGCCATGGGCGGAAAGGAGCGCTCCCCTAAGCTCAAAGTTCCAGGTCGTCCCGGGGGCGCTAGCTGGCGAGAAGACTCCCGGTCAGGTTTCCAAGCAGCTTGGGATCCACCCCAATTCGGTCAGGCTATGGGAGAAGCAGTTCCTGGAGCGCGGGGCGGGGATCTTCAGCCAAGTCGATACTGTCCAGGAGCACGAGCGACGCCTGGCGGACCCGGAGCAGTTGCCGGGCAGGAAAGAAGTTGAGGTCGCCTTGCTAAGGAAACATCCTAGGCCGGAATGGATGACCAGCGAGCGGAAAGTGGCGCTGGCCCGCGAGGCCGATGGAGGGCACGGCCTGGCTCCCGTTATCAGGCCGTGACCCAGGCCGCGATGCGCCACAGCGCCGCCTGGAACTGGAGCGTACCTTTTGCCGCACTGGCCGAAACCTGAGTTCCCCCGAGCTCGACTTGCGGGGGTCAGCATCCATTGAAGGTGCCCGGTCGCGGCTGAGGGGACTGGTGTCCTCTCAGCTTAACGTCCATTTAGTTGCATTAGGTCGGGCGAAAAGAGAAAGGCCGCCGGCGCCCCCTCAGGGATTCGCCAGTGCCTCGTCGTGTTGGCCGGCAAGGCGCAGGACGAGAGCGTCGGGCCCCACTTCGAAGGTGATCCGTAGGGAATGACTGGCCAGCGCCTCCCAGACGGCGCGGGTCCCCCTCACCCGCTTGACACGCAGCCCTGGGTGACGGAGATCGGCCTGCATGCGACGCGGCGCCTCTTGGACCCGTTCCCGGTCCTGGGCGGATAGAGACTGATAGGCCCTCCGAAACCGATCGGTGACGACAAGCCGAATCAGCTGTCGCCAGACTCAAGATGCTGGATCAAAGCCTCGACATCGTCAAAGGCGCGGGGTCGGCCGCGGACGATATCCTCGCTTGCCTCGAGCTCAGCCTTCTGCCAGTCTTCCGTCCAGAAATAGGCCTGGCTCTTGTCGATCAAGCGCTGCGGGCTCAGCGTGATCGTCTCGCCCTCGACGGCTACAGTGACGGTGTCCCCCTCCTGAATTCCTGCCGCGCGGCGAGCGGCTACCGGCAAGGTGATTCGGCCGTTCCGGGTTACTTTGACTAGGCATGCTTCCTTGGCCATGCGGGCTCCTGGGTGAGCAGGCTGCGAGAACAGGACGCTGCTCGTGCCGACAACGGCACAGTCAAACAGACCGCCCTTTCAGCTTGGCATTCCGCAGGTCTGCTTCGACGTCCTCCTCGGAGAATGCCTCGTTCTCGGCAGACATGCGTTCCGCTAGGCGGTCAAAACGATTGAGGATCTCTTCCGGAAGCGGCGCGTCGAAATCAGGAGCGGTTGTGATGCCGCCGGCACCTGTGCCGGGCGCCCGTGCCTGGGCGTAGCTGGCCGCGGGAAGCAACCGAGCCACCGGCTTGCCCGCCTTCATGATCACGATCTCTTCCCCGGCCATCACCCGGTCGAGAAGCTGGAAGAAATGATCCCTGGCTTGAGAGGCGTTGACCGTGCTGCTCATGAGTTGGACCTCCTTGGTGGAGATGCCGCCCTACCTCTTGGCTGACTGCCATTTCCTCGTACTGCTCTCCATTTCCGCCCAGACCTCCTCCCCGCCTATCCTCAGGAGATCCCCGCGTTCGACACCGATACCCACAACCTTGTATGTCCGTGCGCCGCCGTCGGAAGAGTGGAACCCGGTGTCTCGGATGCCATGCCGTCGGTCGATCGCTTCCCGACCCGAGGCGGGCCTCAAAGCCAGAGAACCCGGATCTGACCCTCAAGCTGCTTGAACTCTGGATCGCCGGTGACCAGCACACCCTCGCTGACTTGCGCGAGAGCGGCTGCAAATGCGTCTCCCAAAGAGATCTTGTGTCCGGACTTGAATCGAGCGGCCTCAAGGGCCAGAGACCAGTCCGCGTCCACAAGTGCGACCCCCATTTCTTCGAGCAGGGA
>Ga0209342_10008086_pt1 | contig 10553 bp, 11 predicted proteins | sample RifCSP16_2_FD_184023 | JGI IMG/M metagenome (GOLD analysis project Ga0209342, IMG submission 184023) | Soil microbial communities from Rifle, Colorado - Rifle CSP2_sed 16_2 (SPAdes) (version 2) | ecosystem: Environmental > Terrestrial > Deep subsurface > Rock core/Sediment | place: Rifle... | reverse complement strand
CTTGAGGATGATTTAATGAGAATTTTTGGTGGAGAGCAGATTGGAAGTTTAATGGACAGGTTGAAGTTGCCCGAAGATCAGCCAATTGAAAATAGGCTAGTGTCTCGTGCTATAGAACAAGCACAGGTCAAAGTTGAAGGATTTAATTTTGATATGAGAAAGAATTTGGTTGAGTATGACGATGTTGCCAATCAACAAAGAGAAATCGTTTATAAGCTAAGAAAGCGGGTTCTTGAGTCGGAAAACTTAAAGGATGAAGTTAAGGAAAAATTAGAACATCATGTAGACAAAATTTTACTTATTTCAACGCTTGATCACGAAAAGATATTAGTAAGTTTTGCCGAGATGGTTCCATTTGACGATAAGAGTCGCGAGAGGCTTAAAGACCAGATAGAAAAGATTAAAGACAGTGATAAGGTTAAAGGGTTCTTGGTAGGAGTCCTCAACGATATCCATTCGGCTCGGGAAAAACAAGAGGGGGAGGCAGTGATGCGCAGGATTGAGAAATTTGCTTACCTTTCAGCAATTGATAAGCATTGGATAGAGCATATTGACCATATTGACGGACTTCGGGAGGGAGTAAGACTAAGAGGTTATGCACAGCGCGATCCGAAAGCAGAGTTTAAGAATGAAGCATTCACAGCTTTTGAAGGACTTTTAGATAGAATTGATGACGAGCTTGCGAGGCGTATTTTTAGAATTGGAGTTACAAGGCCTCCCTCTGAAATACCTCTTGCCCAAGCAAGAACTAACATTGATACAACAGACCAAACGGGACTTATGAATACACAACCCCCTGGATTAGGAGCTAAAGGCGAACCCTCTACAATACTCCCAAAACCTGCAATTGAAGGTCCTGTCTTTGGTGGAGATTTAAGCAAAGGAAATATTATACCTTCGGAGGGGAAGAAGAAAATCGGCCGCAACGATCCTTGCCCCTGTGGGGCAATTAATCCAAATACAGGCAAACCCTACAAATACAAAAAATGCGGTTTGATTAGCGCACCGTACCACCGGGGTTAAGACGTTAGGATTTGTATGAATATTCCTTTACTTTTGATTGCTGTAATTTTTTTCCTCATCGGTTTTTTTGGCTTAATTATTCCCATAATTCCCGACTTGGTAGTTATATGGTTGGGAGTTCTCATTTACGCTATCGGGACAATATTTTCTGAGATATCAATCTCAACTGTGGTTTTATTAGGTTTACTCTCATTAACGACGTATCTTATAGATTATTTTGCAGCTGTCTTAGGAGCCAAGCGTTATGGAGCAAGCAAAAAGGGGATTGTGGCTGGAATAATTGGAGGAATGATCGGAATTGTAATTTTTCCACTATTAGGGTTTGTGATTGGAGCAGTAGCTGGAATAATTATTGCTGAAATTTACTTAGTAAAACGTTCACCCAAAGATGCAATACGGGCGAGTAAAGGTGCATTTTTGGGATTTTTTCTCGGGGTATTGACTAAAATTGTTATTACTGGTGTTATAATCGGAATTTTCTTAAGCGCAATTTTGTGAGGGATTAATCTGTACCAAAAATTGTTGAAAATAGGCCCTGAAAGTATTCTTTAACTGCCTCAAATCTTTTAACGAGTACTTCGGAAAATGAATTTTCGGAAACCTCTTCTTCTTCATCTTCAGACGGAGTTTCGGTATTGCCAGGTGTTGGTGTTTCGGTTTCTCCCTCTTCTTCCTCTTCAGGTTCATCCTCTTCTGGTATGGATGTTGGGCCAGGAGTCGGTGTCCCGTCAGTGGTTTCATCGACATTAATTTCTCCAGGGCCTTCTAATTTCCACTCGCGGCCGTTAACAGTTACGCTCGAAGTACCCTCGCCTTCCTGACTTATGTTTACCTTTGTGCGAGTACTTGAAGAAATTTGAGATGTCGATGTGGTTAATAAAAAGATTATAACCAATATAAAGGCAGGTATTTTCATACGTTAAATTATATGCTATTTGGTCAATTTTGCGCACTCCCAAAAAAAGAAATGATAACATAATTAAATGACTGCCCGAACACACGATGCATTTGCTTTTGCAAGTTTGGTAACAGTTGCTGTCTATTATCCGCCGGAATCTTTAAATCTTTTGACATTATTTGCTGCAATTGTTGGAAATAATATCGGAGCTTTAATGCCGGATATGGATAGTGCTGCGAATAGACTTTGGGATTTACTTCCTGCCGGGAATTTTTTAGGAAGAATATTTAAGCGAATTTTTTACAAACATAGAACCCTATCTCACTCTCTTTTGGGGTTATTTATAATTTATAAAGTATTGTTATGGCTCCTTCCGAAATTCTTAAACTCATTATTTATTGACTCGAATATTGTTTTGGCAGGTATTATGATTGGATATATTTCTCACTTATTATCAGACAGCTTAACTAAAGAAGGACTGCCTCTTTTATTTCCATTTAAATTTAATTTCGGTTTACCACCGATTTCAAGTTTGAGAATAACAACAGGTAAGTGGGTTGAAAAATACTTAATTTTTCCAGGAGTTTGGATTGGACTCATTGTATTTATTTATTATAATCAGACTCGATTGTCGGAGATTTTGAGATTAGTCGGTGGTTAGCTGAGTTTGAAAATTTTACTTAAGATTTAATAGATAGTGGTTTGTTTCGTGAAGCCAAAAACCTACCTTTTTGTAAAGGCTATTTGCGGCAATTCTTTTAGGATTTGTCGTTAACTCGATTACTTCAACTCCCATTTCTTTTGCCCAACTAATTAAATCTAAAAGAATTTTTTCTCCCAATCCTTTTCCTCGATATTTTTCGTTAACTATCATATCCTCGACCACTGCTTGATGCCTTAATAGTGTTTGTCTTGGAAATATCCATCCCATACCAATAAGTTTTCCCTTTTTAAAGATCTTGCTAATATAACCGTTGACAATGGCTCTATAAAGCGAGGACTCATCAAATTTTGCGCTGGAATCAAGTTGTGAAATTAATTTTTTGACCTCTTCTAAATCATAAAGTAATTTTTTCTTAAGGAATTTTAATATTTTTTGATTTGAATCAAAAGCTATAGTTTTGAGTGTTTTAATAGGTTTCCAAGCAATATTAGAGTTTTCCTTTTTATCTAACTTAATATCCCCTTTTAATTCTGCTAAGTAAGCAAAAGTTGTGACAGGGAAAAGATACTCGTGATAATAGGAAGTTCCGGTAAATGACCCGAGGTAGGTGAGTGTGCAGTCAACCCCAAGTTCTTCTTTGATTTCTCTTGAGAGTGTTTCTTCCGGTGTTTCGCCTTTTTGCAGATAACCTCCTAAAAAATCCCACTTACCATAAAACGGCTCGCCCTTTAGGTTTCTTTTTAAAACCAAAAGTTTTTGATCCTGAATAATTATTGCAGTGGCTGTTGGTTTGGGATTTTCAAATTTACAAAGTTCACATTGGCATTTTTTCATAGTTTCCATTTTAACCTAAAAGAATAAAAGATTGTACCACAGGCTTGCGCTTTGATATCATGAGATTAAGATAGCAAATTCAAAACGAAATATTTTTATATTTTGAATTTGATATATATGCTATTTATATATCAAAATGACAGAATGTCGGCTGTCATTTTGAAAAGATGAATATATGGAATTTTTGATTTGGCATTATAGCAAAGGGTTAAAATTCTACATTAGTCGGTGGTTTTCATACTTTGACTGGATAAATCACTATTTTTCAGTTCCCTTACTTATCAAAACCTTATTTGCTCCTTGGAAGCGTTTAATTGTCACTGATAGATCGCCTGGGTTTAATCTACAAAAATTTATGGAGAAATTTACTTTCAACATAATTTCCCGTGGAATAGGGGCTATTGTAAGATTCTCCCTTATTTGGGTTGGTATTATTTTAATTATCTTTGTTTATATTGCCGGAATTTTGGGACTTCTAGTTTGGTTGGTAATTCCGATAATAGGTCTTCCCATATACACAAAATTCGATAAACTCCCTAGCCGCTTTATTGAAAAGTTGATATATAGTGCAAAATCGTCTCCTAAGACGCTTGTTAAACTTTTGTTTGATAACGAAGCTGGTAATTTTGTGCTCACCCACACCGGCCTAAATCTTCAAAAGCTAGAAGCTGAAGCCTCTTTGTCCAAACTCAAAATTGACAAATTTTCCGGTAAGTCTTATGAGGATCTCATCGTTTATTTACTTGAGCAGAAAGTTTGGAAAGATGAATTTTTCAGAAGTTCTAAGATAAAAAGCCTTGACGTTAAGCTTGCAGCTTCCTGGTGGGATAACAAAAGAGAAGAGGAAGCGCAGGGGGGAGAGGTGTTGATGGGTAGACCAGGTTTGGGCTTAGAGTTACTCTTTGGTTATACGCCTAACCTTAATCAATATTCAGTCGACCTTAGTACTCCTCAAGCTTATTCCCACCGCTTAATTGGTCGCGAGGCAGTTGTATCCCGGATGGAGCGAGTACTTGCAAGCGATTCAAGCGTAGTTTTAACAGGGGATCCCGGTGTCGGAAAAAAGACGGTAGTTTTGGAATTTGCGCACCGTGCTTCACAGGGTGAGTTTGGAGCGAAAATGTCATACCGACGAGTACTCGAATTTGACTACAACTTTTTACTCTCTGGGGCATCGGACTTGAACTTAAAAAAAGCAAAGCTGTCTGCAATTTTGGACGAGGCCGCAGCTGCCGGAAATATTATACTTATGGTAAGGGATATTCATAGACTTACCAATCCTGAAGTCGAAGGCTATGATTTTACGGATATTTTTGAAGAACACTTAGGCAAAAAAGAATTAAAGATAATTGCAGTTTCTACCCCTCATGAGTATGAGCGCTTTATTGTCCCTAACTTGCGCTTGAGAAAATATTTGGAAACTATTGAAGTTACTCCTCCAACTCAAGATGAAGCAATGCAAATTTTGCTTGAGGCAGCCAAGAATTGGGAAAGCCTCCGAGAGCTTACTATAACGGTGCCTGCCCTTAGAAAATTATTAGAAGAGTCAGACAGATATATAACAGAAGTTCCATTTCCGGAAAAGGCACTCGAGCTTCTGGACGCGGTAGTTATGTACAAAGAGCAAAAAGGAGGGAAGTTAGTAAGCGTAACTGATGCCGATACAATTTTAGCTGAAAAAACCGGTGTCTCTTTTGAAAGATTAACAAAAAGTGAAAAGGTAAAACTCGGAAATTTGGAAGAAATAATCCACGGGCGGCTTATTAATCAAGATGCCGCAGTAAATTTGATTGCTAGAAGTCTTCGGGCAAAAATGGTGGGAGTTACAAAAGAGGATAGACCTCTTGGTTCATTTCTTTTTCTCGGTCCGACAGGTGTAGGTAAAACCGAAACTGCTAAGGTCTTGGCGAAAGTTTACTATGGTAGTGAAGAAAATATACTTCGATTTGATATGGCCGAGTACGCAGGAAGGGAGGGAATGGAGCGATTGATAGGCTCAGTTGATAATAATCTGCCCGGTACGCTTACGACGGCGATTAAAAATAAACCGGCGAGTTTACTCTTGCTGGATGAAATCGAGAAAGCAAAACGCGATGTTTATAATTTATTTCTTGCACTTTTAGATGAGGGTCAAATTACCGATGCTTTTGGCAAGAAAGTGATTGGTCGCCATCTATTTATAATTGGGACGTCAAATGCCGGAGCTGAATATGTAAGAAAACTTGTAGGGAGCGGAGTCCGTGGCGAAGTCTTGCAAAAAGAGGTGGTTAATTTTGTTTTAGAAGACGGTATATTTACACCGGAATTTTTAAATAGATTCGACGGTGTTATTGTATATGAGCCTTTGAAAGAAAGTGACTTGGTCAAAATTGCACGGTTACTTCTTGCCGAATTGGCGACCAATTTACGGGAACAAAATATTAATTTAGAAATAACCGATGAAGCAGCAAAAAAACTTGCAGAAGACGGTTATGATCCGGCTTTTGGAGCACGCCCGATGAAAAGAATTATCAATCTTATATTGGGAGATTTGTTAGGGAAAGCAATATTAAATGGTGAAATAAAAGAAAGCGATAGGATTAAAATAGTACCTGGTGAGGGTAAAGAACAGTATAGCTGGGATAAAATATAATTTATTTTGAGCTTGCGAAAAACAAGCTATGCTTATCTAACTGGGGGATAAAATATAATAAATACATTAATAAATATTTAAAATATGTTAATTTGATTAATTGTTACTTTCTTGCTCACCCAAGAAAGTAACCTAAAGAAGGCCTACGGCTCAGAGAGCCTCAGGCTCGTTGAGGAGCCACGTAAATTCTTCTTCCTTTCATTCATTCGCTCATGTTGTGTCTCTTTAACTCCTTCGGACTTTGTCCTCGTCGAACAAATCGGACATATTAAGAAGGATTCGCCCACTCATTCAAGGTTTCAGAATTTGGTGGGTTAATTGAAATATATAATTTTTATTGAAAAAGAACTTCTCAGGGTGAGTCACGTGTCGGCTTTCGAATTACAGAAGGTTAATTAACTCTCCGGGCGTGAGAATTTTAAAAGGTAATCTTCTATTCTTTCTTATCTTTAAAAGATGCTTTTTATCCAAGGTTGCTAAGAATTCGGCATTTACCTTGTGTGCACCCCCTAAAACATGCACATCTTTTGTTGCTACAACCTCTTTGTATAAAAAGATATCGCTTTCCGACAAAGTAACTATTTTAGGCTTAGCATTTTTCAGCCAATTAGAAAGTTTGATTAACTCTTTTTCGCTGAATTTTTTGGAAATATTGCGTTTTACCTCTTCTAAAACTAAGTAAGACGTAAGAGCTTGAATTTTTCTTTTTTGTGATAAAGAAAGCAAAAGGTTTGATGCACCAGAGGAACTTTTCAAACCTGCCAAAATTACGCTTGAGTCAAGAAATACTTTCACTTAAGAAGTTTTTCAGCTTTTTTGCGAGTCTTTTTATCGAGCTTATCAAGCTTGAGCCATTCTTTTATTTCTTTGTCAGAAAAGGTACGTATATATTTGTTAAGATTAGTATCTGTGGTTTTAAGATTAATGGGTTCGAGTATAATTCTGTAGCCTCTAGAAGATACTCGAAGATAGGTGTTTTTCTTAATACCAAATTTATTTCTCAGGTTTGAAGGGATTGTAACTTGGCCTTTACTTAATGTTTTTACTAAAATTGTTTGCATACTACCTACTTTCCAACTTTCCTATATTCTAACCAATGATTGTTATATTGTCAAGTTAAAAAAAACTTCTCAGGGTGAGTCACGTGTCGGCGGTGAAAAATGCTGTATTGATACAGCCGATTTTGTGAATTTCTCACCCTGAGATTTAGGCAACTTTGCACTTGCTGATATGGATGAATCGTATGATTCCGTGAGACAGGATTCGGGGGAATCCTGTCTTTTGTTCTCTTGGAAATGGCTAATAGCCAATCCCGTATCGAAGGATGTTGATTGGTTCCCACAACCTTCGGAATCTTTCGATCCGCTGGGCGGATACGAAAACCTTGAGCGAGCTGGTAAGGAGGTTGACTTCAACGAAACCGTCGTGGTCAGCACCTATATACTCACCAGTATCAAGGTCAAATAAAGGAGTGAACATGCACTCCGATCCGAGACGAACAAAGCAGATCCACCCTGCGTACCAAAGATCAAATCCGCCGTTGGCGACCTCGCCCTCCACAAAAAGTCGACCTTCATTCTCAAATCCCCACGTGTTGAAATCAAGAGGGTAATCGACTCCAGCATGTGGAGTTGGGAGGGGGGGTGGGGGTGGTGGCGAATACCTTAACGCCCACCAGAGGGGGCCTAGATTTGGTGCGCTGGTGTTAGCCTTCACGAACTCAAAGGAGGGAAACACTACAACCAGTGAAACGGCTAGGGCAAACGCGATGACAAATGGAATCAAATACAACCGTTGGGACATAACAGCTTCTCCTTTTAGGTAGGTGGGGTAATTTACCCCGTTCGATTGGTTGATTCGCCCTCTTTGGGGCATGATGCCGATTGGATGAAATCGAATGATTCCAGGAGACAGGATGAAAACCTATCTCCATATGTTATGTCTTGCACTTACTAACGTCTGGACGAGGTATTCTTAAACAGAATCGCAGCCAGGAAGTTGATCCCCCACGCTTGCCAGAAGGTGATGCTCTTAACCGCGAAGATATCGGGCATCAACCAGTTCCACAGGAAGTAAGTGGGGATGGCTGCGACGATGCTCAGGATGGCAAAAATACCAATCCCGAGAATGGCGACGCCAATTCCAAAGGGCAACTTAATCATCTGATCCAACAACCAGTTCACTTCTTCCTCCAATCGAATGTGGGGTAAATTCCCCATGCGGTTTGCCCTTCTAAGGGCGAATGATTCCGTGAGACAGGATTCTTGCGAATCCTATCTCATACTCCTTGTCTTTGCTTGGTTACCGAGCTAGTTAGAACAGCGTGGTAATGACGTCGATGATCACAGCAAGAGTGATGACCGCGCTTAGAACTAAGAACACTGATGCTAACTTGTCCCTCATGTGGGTTTCCTTTCGAATGTGTGGGGTTAGATTACCCCGTGCGGATTTTCTTGCCCTCATTGGGGCGAATGATTCCGTGAGACAGGACGAATCCTGTCTCGTGCTTCGTTGGTAACCGGTTTTCAGTTTCCTTTGCGGATGTTTCTCAGCTCTCGTAGAGCCAAGAATATTAATACGGTACCCGCAAAGAAAAAGATTGCCGTACCTACTTTGAGAATGGTGAGGAACTTGTCAACTTCCACTGTGATTACCGTACCCGCAATCATGCCGATCGTGTAGACGACGAGGCCAATAACTAGTATAGCCGACATTTTCATCGTATCCTCCTTAAGGAGAGTTGTAGGGTGGTAAAACCCAAGAGACAGTTTTTGTGTTGCCTTATAGGCATGGGCACAACGCGATCTTCAAGAAGCATTCTTAAAAACCTTGCAGTGCCCAGCCTATTTTGCAATTTTTTTTAAAGTGCCAAGTTGCCTTTTTAAGCCCTATTTGGGCTAGTTATGTTCTAATTGTATCCCATAAGTTTATAACGGTCAAGCTGGTTTTTGTTAGATATTGAATTTAGCGGTTAATTTGTATGAGGAAGTTGAATATCATACAAGTTCAAACCTTTGATTTTTTCAAAATGACGTCTGTTTAAAGAAACTAGTGGAAGTTTCTTGATAAGAGCGGTTGCCGCAACCAAGGCATCGGCCAAATAAAGGTTTCTATCATTCCTGAGTTCTCCGCCTGCTCTTGTTAAAATTTGATTAGTCAGAGGAATTGTAGTTACCTCTTTCAAAAGTTGTGCAACCTGTCTTTTTCCTTTGGGTTTGGTAATGCTTTCACCGGCCCAGAGTTCGGTTAAAGAGATTGAGGAAATATAAAGTTTGGCTTTTTGAGACTTTAAGATTTTGAAGGTTGTCTCTTTGTCTTTTAGACGCAATTCTTCAATCAAAACGTCTGTATCAAAAAGTACTTTTTTTACCATGCACGTCTTGCTTGCTCGCTTCTTAATTGGTTAGCAAGAGTATACCTTACCTTGTTCATGTATTCGGAGATTGTATCTTCAGTCCAATCCGCAACTCTTTTTTTAGGTGATACATCAACCGGCATTATAAATAATCCTTCTTGTCCGACTTGAATAACATTAACTACTTGGCCTTTGTTAAGGCCTAGTTTTTTTCTGAATTTAGAAGGAAGTGTAACTGTACCTCTATCCATAACTTTTACCAATTCACCGATAGGTGTTTGCATAATAATGTCAGAATAACATGTAATTCCGACTCTGTCAAACTGGTAGAGACTAAAAGATGATTGTTTCTCTTAATTATTATACTTTTGATACTCTAATCATAATGTACCGGTGGGTTTCAAATTGCCTCTTTTCATTTATCTGATTTTATTGTTAGTATGATATTAGAACTAGATTCAGATTCTAAAAAGAGTGAATTTAGTAGTAATGTACCGCTAACGCGGTCATTTTGTGGTTTTTGAAAAATGGCATTGAAAATCCTTATGTTGGGTTGGGAGCTCCCGCCTTATAATAGCGGGGGGTTAGGCGTTGCCTGTTTGGGATTGGCGCGTTCTCTGGCAAATCAGGGAGTTGCCGTAACCTTTGTTCTTCCTCAAAAGCAAAAATTTAATATTGATTTTTTAAATTTGGTTTTTGCCGATATCAAGTTCAGCGATAAATTAGAAAGTAGTTACACACCATCCATTCTTTTTGAAGAACTTAAACTTAAAAATCCGATATCGGATTTCGTATCCGCGGCACTTTTATTTGGCAAAAGAGTGGGAGAAATAGCGGGAAAATATAATCCCGACATTATCCATGCTCACGACTGGTTAACTTATCCTGCGGCAATTGCAGCAAAAAAGGTTACTGCTAAACCTCTTGTTTCCCATGTTCATTCGACAGAATTTGATAGAACAGGAGGTCACTTCCCGAATCCAGAAGTTTTCGAAATAGAAAGCAAGGGTTTAGAGTATTCAGATAGAGTAATTTCGGTGAGCAATTTTACTAAAAATATCCTGATCGGAAATTACGGCATAAAACCAGACAAGATTAATGTTGTTCATAACGGTTGCGAACAGATAGAAAAAAGCGAATTTCCGCC
>Ga0209342_10008085_pt1 | contig 10556 bp, 8 predicted proteins | sample RifCSP16_2_FD_184023 | JGI IMG/M metagenome (GOLD analysis project Ga0209342, IMG submission 184023) | Soil microbial communities from Rifle, Colorado - Rifle CSP2_sed 16_2 (SPAdes) (version 2) | ecosystem: Environmental > Terrestrial > Deep subsurface > Rock core/Sediment | place: Rifle... | reverse complement strand
GGAGGCCGCCACGACCCGCTTCGCCCTCTTCCGCTGAGCACGGCGGGACTTGATTCCCTTCCGCGGGCGGTCTAGTATCGTGCTCTGTATCTCACCGGGAACGCAAGCCGGCGGTTCTGAGGAGTAGAGACGTGGAAACGGGTATCAGCACCATCATCATCCGGGCCTTTCGGGACCAGGATTACGCGGGCATCGTCGAGCTCAGCAACGCCGTCTACGCGGACTATCCCTGGTCGGAGGCAGAGTTTCGCCACTGGGACGAGCGCTACGACGGCCAGCGGGTGAAACTGGAGCGGATCGTCGCGGACGACTCCTCCGGTCGCATGCTGGGGTGGGCGGAGTACCACCACGATCCCTCCGGCTACCACCCCCAGAAACTGTTCATCGACATCACCGTCCACCCGGACCAGCAGAACCGGGGGACTGGCAGCCGCCTCTACACCGAACTGCTGGCGCGCCTGGCGCCGCTGGACCCCATCACCCTCTGGGCGAACACCCGGGAGACCTTCGACCGCGCCGTCCGCTTCCTGGAGCGCCGCGGGTTTGCGGAGAAGCGCCGGGCCTGGGAGTCGCGGTTGAACGTCGCCGCGTTCGACCCGGCGCCGTTCCTGGAGAAGGCGGCGCGGGGTGTGCAGGACCTGCAGATCACCACCGCGGCCGAGGAACGGGAGAAGGATCCGGAGTGGATGCAGAAGCTCTATGACCTGGACCTGGAGGTCGGAGAGGATGTCCCGCGCGTGGACGCCTACACGCCCCAGCCCCTGGAACAGCACATGCATCGGCTTCTCGACAACCCCGACTGGTTGCCGGACGCGCACTTCCTGGCGAAGGACGGAGAGCGCTACGTCGCCGAGAGCAACATGTTCCGCAGCGACCAGCTCCCGGACGTCCTCTACCAGGGGATCACGGGGACGCGGCGCGCCTACCGCGGGCGGGGCGTCGCCCTGGCGCTGAAGCTGCGCACGGTAGAATACGCGCAGGGCCACGGGTGCCGAGAGATCCGCACCTGGAACGACACGCTGAACGCGCCGATGCTGCACATCAACGTGAAGCTGGGCTTCGTGCGCCAACCCGCCTGGATCACCTTTGAGCGGGTTCATGATCAGCACGGGGAGCAGGCCACTGACGGCGTACGGTAGGAGAATGGCCGACATGAAGACGCAGATCATCCTGCGGCCGTTCGACCCCGCCTCGGACTTCCGGGGATGGGTGGAACTGCGCAACGCCATCTACCCACACAACCCTGTCTCCGTGGAGTCGGTGCGCTTCCACTGGGATACGCTGGACCAACGGCGCTTCCATCGCGAGCGACACCTCGCGCTGGACCACGCCGCCGCCCGACTCGTCGGGTCTGCGGGATTCAGCCATGAACCCGAGATGTTCCATCCCGACAAGTATGTGTGCCACGTCTACATCCATCCCGACTCTCAGGGGCGGGGGATCGGCACCCAATTGTGGGAGTGGCTGCAGGGACGCCTGCGGGGCCGCGGCGCTGTCTTGGCTCGCTGCGGCGTCTGGGAGAACCATCCGCACGCCGTCGCCTTTGCGGCGCACCGTGGCTTCCGCGAGAAACGGCGCGCCTGGCAGTCGATCTTGGAGGTCCACAACGTCGACCTCGGAGGACTCGCGTATCGATGGGACCGCGTGGCGACCCAGGGCATCGTCCTGACCACGTTGACCGACGAACTTGAGCGCGACGCGGAATGCCTGCCCAAGCTGTACACCCTCTCCAACGAGGCGCTGCGGCACACACCCTTGCCCGATGTGCCGACCGACCCGCCGTACGAGATGTTCCACCAATGGATCATGGAAAGCCCCCGCCGCCTGCCCCAGGCCTTCTTCATCGCCGTGGACGGTGCGCGCTACGTCGGGGTGTCCTTCCTGGAAAAAGGCGACGAGGAAGGCACGATCCTTCAGGGGCTCACCGCCACCGACCCCGAGTACATGCGGCGGGGCATCGCCTGGGCGCTGAAACTCAACACCGTCAAGTACGCCCAAGAGAACGGGTACGAGCGAATCAAGACCTGGAACGACACGGAGAATCAGCCAATGCTCAGCATTAACCTGCGCCTGGGCTTTCAGCCGCTGCCGGCTACGATCACTATGGAGCGGGAGTTCGAACGGTGAGCACGCTGCCGCTGGTCGCGCTGCGCGGCACCCCGCGAGAGCAGGGGCGGCAGCACGGGGAGGCGCTGCGGGACCGGATCCACCACAACGTGGAGCTGTACCTGCACCGCTTCGCGACCGACGCCCGCCTCACCCGCGAGGAGGTCGAGCGGCGCGCCGCCGCCTACCTGGAGGTCTTTACCCAGCAGAGCCCCCCGTACCGTGAGGTGATGGAAGGGATCGCCGAGGCCAGCGGCCGGACGCTGCCGGAGATCGCCATGCTCAACGCCCGCTACGAGATCCTGTACAGCGCCTACTCGGCGATCGGCATGGCCGAGGCCGCGGGGGGATGCACGGCGTTCGCCGCCTCGCGCGCCGTTACCTCGGACGGTCACCTCTGGATCGGGCAGACGTGGGACTGGATCCCCGACGTGCGCGGCGCGCTGCTGGATATGGAAGAGGACGGCCTGCGCATCCTGGCCTTCACCGAGGCCGGCATCGCCGGCGGGAAGATCGGGATGAATTCGGCGGGGATCGGGCTGGTGATCAACGGCTTACTCAGCAACCTGGACGACTGGTCCCGCCTGGGCATTCCCTTCCATCTGCGCACCGCCGAAATCCTGCGCAGCCGCACCATGAGTGAGGCGGTGGCACGGGCGACCGAAGGCGGGCATGCCTGCTCCGCCAACTTCCTCATCGCCCGGGGCCGGGGTGAGCGGGGCGAGAACGGGGCAGAAGAGATCATAGATGTGGAAACTTCGCCGGGCGGCGCCGTGTCGATGATGGCGGCCGCGGGTACGCTGGCCCACGCCAACCACTTCCTCGACCCGGAGCGACTCGGCATCTGGCAGCCTCTGCTGGAGGAGCGCACCTCCACCTACCAGCGCTGCGACCGGATGGTTCGGCTGCTCGCGGAACGCACCGCCGCCGGGCCCCTCACGGCGGACGACCTGGAGACCCTGCTGCGCGACCACGAGGACCGCCCGGAGTCCATCTGCCGCCACCCCAACCCGCGCCTGCCGGAGGAGGAGCGGGTGGAGACGATCTTCGCGGTGCTGATGGACCTCGACGCGCCGCAGATGCGCTACGCCGGGGGGACGCCCTGCACCGTTCCCTTCGCTTCCCTATCGTTGATGTAAGGCTCCGCGCACGGCGGGCCGTCGCCGGCATCGCGGCGGCGTTCCTGTGCGCGGGCCTGATCTTCGCCGGGACGGCCCTCACCCCACCGCCGGCGCTGGCCTTCGTCATCGATCCAACGAATACGAACAACACGCCGCAGGATCCCGCCGACGACCTGCTGGCAGCGGCGCGCTGGAGTAACGTCCCCGGATCGCTGGCCGTGCAGGGAGTGCGCGGGTTGGGCGGAGGGATCGAGTACGCCATCGCCGCGGACTTTTGCGCGACGCTGATCCCGCAGTTCCTCGACGACCCGAAACCGACCTGCGCCCAACTGCGCGACGCCGTGCGGCGGGCCTTTGACCGCTGGAGCAGTGGTCATCCCGTCCTCCGTTTCGTGGAGGTGAGCGACCGCGTGCCGCCGCAGCTACCCCCGCCGGAGGCGCGCGACCCCTGGCGCGGCTTCGGCGCGGAGATCGACCTCTTCGCGATCTCCGCCGACGCGTTCCCTCGCGTGCGCGGCCTGGGCGCGGTGACGGGCTACTGGGCCCTCGTCGCCAGCCCGACCGGCACCAATGGACGGTCGCTCTCCGGGGTGTCCATCACCAGCGCCGACATCGTGCTCAACGCCCGCTCCTGCTTCCACCTGGACCCCGGATTGAGCGGCCGGCGCTGCAATCACTTCGAGTCTCTGGTGCTGCACGAGATCGGTCATGCCCTGGACCTGCACCATCCCAGCGAAAATGCGCACCGCAACTTCGACAGCGACGGCGATCCCTACAACGTCATCCCCATCGACTGCCCGGTGCCGACGCGGGGCCTCCTTCTCTCCCGCAGCATCGACGAGCGCGCGGTGATGAACCGGGGCCTGGGCGAGGCGATGCCGGTCATCTTCGGCCTGAGCAATGACGACCTGGGCGGGCGCAACTTCCACTACCCGATCTGCCCGAGCGGACGCGCGGCCGGAGGATTCGCGGACGGCCTGGCGGCGGGATTCCTCCTGCTCGCTGTCGCGCTGCGCGGCCGCCGTCCCCCCGCACCACCCTGTTAAGGTGTCCTGGAGTCCCGGGCTTCCTGGATTCACGGGTTTCCGGGAAAGGTCTCCCGGGAAAACATGATGGTCTGCCGCCGCCGGCGGGACTCCCGTCCGATGGCCGCCCCCGCCCGCCCGCGTAGCCTCGACGTGGGAGGGATGAGCCATGAGTCGGGTCGCGGTACTGCTAGTCGCTCTGCTGGTTCTGGCGGTGAGTGGGCCGGCGTTCTCGCAGGCCTTCGACGACAGTGCGATCCGGCCCGGTGAAGCGATCGGGCCGTTCCGGCTGGGTGCGACCTACGACCAGGTCGCCGGCGTCTTCGGCCGGCGGGCGGACGGAGAAGCGACCGAGGGTAACCTGAAGGTCTATCGCTGGAACCTGCAGGGTGCAGGACACAGCGGGACCGCCACGGCGCCCGCATTGAGCGTCAGCGTCAACGGGGACAATGCCGTCGAGATGATCACGACGACCTCCACGGGATTCGCCACGCCGGGCGGATCCAGCGTGGGACTGAGCCTCAACGCGTTCAAGGAGGAGGTGCGGACGCCGTACCGCGGCTACAAGGACAGCGCGGGGGTGCGCCACCTGCGCTTCGACACGGCGGGGCTGGCCGTGACCTACGACATCCGAGGCGCGGGGATGACCACGGTGAAGTCCATCGCGGTCTTTAAGCCCGCCGCGGCCATGCCCGGTCCGGTCCCGGCGATCACTCCCGGCGTGGGCATCGGCGCGGCCCGCCTGGGGATGTCTACCGACGAGGTCATCCGCGCCATAGGGCAGGCCCCGGCGCGGCGCGGACGCGCGGCCGACGGCCGGGAGTTGCTGATCTTCGTGCTCCACGAGAAGGACATGTTCGGCGACAACGCCTGGGTGACGGTCTACGTGGACCGCGCGGGCGCGTACCTCATCACCACGGACGCGGTCAACCACTTCACGGCCCAGGGCAACAACCCCGGCAACGGCATCCTGGAGCTACAGGCAGAGTTCGGGGTGGCGTTCCGCAGCGAGGCGCTGATCACCCCGTGGCCTTGGCCGCTGATGGGCATCTGGTACGAGCAGCACGGCATCGCCGGGTTCTACTTCCCGCCCGACGGGGAGAAGCGGATCCTCTGGATCGGAGTCTACCGGAGGGGTTAGAGCCTACCGTCGCCCCGCGGCTATTTCGTCTCGGCGGCCAACCGCTCCAGGACCTTCCCCAGGCGGTCGATCTCCTGCGAGTACCCGCTGAGGTCACCCGCCCGCAGGCGCTCCTGCGCTCGGCGGTAGGTAGCCAGCGCCTCGGCAATCAGCCGGCTGCGCTCCGCGCTGTCGGTGGGTGGTCCCGCCCCCGGCGGAGAGACCGCCGGGGGGCCGGTGGCCGGCCGGCGGCCCAGCACGGCCGCCAGCGCCGGCTCAAACGCGTCCGCCATCTGGATGCGCGCTCCCGTGGCCACGATCACGCGCTTGAGTTCGGGGAGCTGGCTGCGCTCCGCCTGGAGGAAGAGCGGCTCCACGTAGAGCACGCCCTCTTCGATGGGGATGACCAGCAGGTTGCCGCGGATGACCCGCGACCCCTGCTGGTTCCACAGCGTGATCGCCTGCGAAATCTCCGGATCCTGGTTGATCCGCGACTCCACCTGCATCGGCCCAAAGACGAGGGCGTCCTTGGGGAAGCGATAGACGACGAGCTCCCCGTAGTGCGGCGGGTCGTTGCGCGCCGCCATCCAGGCGATGAGGTTGTCGCGGTTCGCCGGCGTCAGCGGCAGGATGAGCACGAACTCCGGGGGCGCCGCGGCCTGCGGGTCGAGGCGCATCGTCACATAATAGGGCTCTACGGGGACGGTCTGGTCTCCGAAGACCTCGTTGGGGACCGTCCAGAGGTCCTCCCGGTTGTAGTAGACGCGCGGGTCGCGCATGTGGAAGGTGGAGTAGACGTGCGCCTGGATCTCAAACATGTCGACCGGATAGCGGAAGTGCGCCGCCACCGCCGGCGGCACCGCGCCGGCGGGCTGGAAGAGTTCGGGGAAGATGCCGGCCAGGGCGCGCGCCACCGGGTCGGTGGGATCGACCAGGTAGAAGTTGACGGTCCCGTCGTAGGCGTCGATCACCACCTTCACCGAGTTGCGGATGTAGTTCAGCCCCGCCTGGATCGGCGTGCTGTAGGGATAGCGGTTGGAGAAGGTGTAGGCGTCGATGATCCAGACGAGCCGCCCGTCGGCCACCACGACGTAGGGGTCGCGATCGTAGCGCAGGAAGGGCGCGATGCGTTGCACCCGCGCCAGGATGTTCCGTCCGAAGAGCAGTGTACTGCGGGCGGAGATGTCCGAGGAGATGGCCAGCTTCAGGTCGGCGAAGCGGTAGGCGAAGGCCAGCCGGTTCAGCCAGGTGAGGCGGATGCCGGCCCTGCCCTGATAGGCGGTGTAGGCGTTGTCGTCGCCGCGCGGGTAGTCCAGTTCCTGCACCCGCGTGTTCACGACGACATACTGGTTAGTCAACTCCCCGAAGTAGATCCGCGGCTGCGTGACCGGCAGGCCGGGCACCGACTGCGGCGGGATGTCGCGAATCCACAACTCCGGCATCCCCTCTTCGGAAATCTGGTTGACCGGACTCAGCACCAGACCGAAGCCGTGCGTGAAGACCAGGTGCTCGTTCACCCAGCCGCGGGCCGCGGTCGGGAGCCGGGCCAGATCCATCTCCCGCGCCGCCAGCATCACCTGTCGCTGCGTGCCGTTGACGCGGTAGCGGTCGATGTCCACGTCGGTGAAGGTGTAGTACTGCCGCAGCGTCTGCAGTTGCCGGTAGGCGGCGAGCAGCGGACGGTAATCCCAGAGGCGCACGTTCTCCAGCGTGGGGCGGTTGCGCTCCACGTCCTCTGCCGTCACCGGCCGGCCGGGGAAGTCCCGCTGCCGGACGCGCGTCAGGCCGTAGCCCGCCAGCGTGCCCTGGATGTTCCGCTGGATATAGGGGGTCTCCAGGGTGAGTTCGCTGGGCCGCACGCGCAGCGTCTGCACGACCCCCGGCAGCAGCCGCAGGCCGAAGAACCAGGCCGCGATGGTGACCAGGACCACCGCGACGGCGAAGCGCATCGTCCGCAGGCGCACGTTGGCGAACATCAGCAGTGCCGCCAGGCCGAAGAGCACCGCCATGGCGCGCAGCGCCGGCAGGACCACGTGTACGTCCGTGTAGCCCGCCCCGGTAACCACGCCGGTGGGCGAGTAGACCAGGCCGTAGGCGTCCAGCCAGAAGCCCCAGCCGCGCACCAGCAGGAGCAGCCCGATCAGCAACGAGACGTGGGCGCGCACGCGCAGCGGGATGCTCCACAGGCCGCGGATGAGCAGCGGGGCCAGGTCCAGGTAGGAGCCCACCAGCACGACGATCAGCGCAATGACGAGCCAGCTGAAGAGGAAGGACGCCGCCCACTGGTAGACCGGCAGGCGGAACATGAAGAAGCCCACGTCTTTGCCGAAGAGGGGATCCGCCGCACCGAAGGCCACCGCGTGCACGTACTGCTGGAACATCGTCCAGCGGTCGCTGGCGGAGATTCCGACCAGCAGCGCCACGACGCCGATGACGATCGCGGCCACCCGGGCGGCGCCAAACTGCCGGCTCAACCGGCGGGCGAAGCGCCCCCGGTCGCCGGGGCCCAGGTCGATGACGTCGGGCCGGCGAGCCATCCGGCGCAGCAGCGGCAGCACGTTCAGGTAGAGCAGCAGGAAGAGGATGCCGCCGACCACCACGGTGACGCCGCTGCGGGAGAGCAGCGGCACCCAGAAGACGCGCCGGTAGCCGACCTCGCCGAACCACAGCCAGTCCGTGTACCAGCGGGCCAGCGTCGGCATGAGGATGAACAGGACCACCAGCAGCAGGACGAAGAGCAGCCGCACCCCGAGTCTCATACGGCGTGGTTTCGCTGCGCCGCCCCCTCCCCCCTGGCACAATGATCGCGGCCGCGGATACAATTGAATGAGACGGTCGGAGGCGCGGCGGCGGGGGAGGAACGATGGACGGCGAGATCACCAAAGACCAGGTCATCGACGCTCTGCGCACGATCTATGACCCAGAGATCCCGGTGAACATCTGGGACCTGGGGTTGATCTACGCACTCGACCAGGCCAGCCACGACGTGCAGATCAAGATGACCCTGACCGCCATGGGCTGCCCGATCGGGCCGATGATCGCCGGGGAGATCGAGAACAAGTTGCAGGCGATCGGCGTGGAGACCGTTAAGGTCGACTTTGTGTGGAGTCCCCCGTGGACGCCGGAGCGGCTGACTCCCGACGGGCGGGAGCAGCTCCAGATGATGGGCTATCCCGTGTAGCGCCCGGCGGCGGCGCGCCGCGCCGCCCGCGGCCGAAGATTCGCTCCCCCAAGCGTCCGATGCCAAACCCCGCCAGGCTGACCACCACCAGCGGCGCCGCCAGCAACCCCACCGGCAGCAGCGCCAGCAGGGTGAGGTAGAAGCGGAAGCCCTCCCGCAGATCCGGCAGGTAGTACGGGAAGCGAATCCCCCAGAGCGCCAGGTAGTACAGCGACAGGAGCAGCAGCACGGAGGCGCTGAGGTACGCGGTGCTCAACCCCGCCAGGGCGCCCGTCCACAGGCCGCGGCGCCGGGCGGCCCAGCCCGCTATCAGGGCTCCGGCGGCCACGGCGATCGCCGCGTCCACGGTACGTCCCTCGAAGAAGGTCGCCAGCAGGTCCTCGCGGTTGATGATGGACAGCGAGAAGTAATAGCCGCGGCCGTAGAAGAGCCCGAGCGCGACGCCGAAGAACACCGCCGTCCCGGCCAGCGCGGGTAGCAGATCGCGCCGCGGGCGGTGCAGGAGGAACAAGCCCGCCGGAAGGACGGCTAGAATGAGGGCCAGCGGGAAGCGCCGCGCCCGGTCGCGCGCCAGCCCCCGGTTGAGCCACTCGGCGCGCTGCCGGGCCAGGTCGTCGGCTGCGGCCAGCAGCGCGTCGGGATTCGGCCCGCCCAGCGGTGTCGTGAACACCGGGAAGCGGCGCCCCAGCACCGCCACAGAGTAGACCTTCTCGTAGAACGCGGCCTGCTGCTGACCCCACCGCTGGTCCAATCCTTCGGGCAGGGTGCTCAGCGCCTCGATCAGCGGGCGCCCGACGCCGTGCGCCGGCAGCGGCAGCCCCAAGAGCGCGGCGATGGTCGGTGCGATGTCCGCCTGGCGGGCGTCGAATCCGTCCCCCCGCTCGATCCCCGCGCCGAGGAACATCAGCGGAACGGTGCGCACCACCGGCTCCCATCCGCCGTGCCCGCCCTGGTCGATGTGCCCATGGTCGGAGGTGATGATCACCGTGGTCGTGCTGAGGTCGACGCCGCCGAGCAGGCGCGTCAGTTCCTCGTCGATCAGCCGCACGCTGTCCTGATAGGGCTGGCTCACCCCGCCGGCCCCGTGGCCCATCAGGTCGGGCGCCGGGTAGTGCAGCAGAACAAGTCGCGCCGGGCCCTGGACGAACCGTACCCCGGCATTCGTCACCGTCACAGACGTATCGTGGATGGCCGGCAGGTCGGTGTACGCCGGATCGGGGACCGGCACGAACTCGTCGATGGACGCGGCGAACAACTGCCCCCACCCCGGATGCCCCACGGCGGCGGTGGGCAGACCGCTGCGTTTCGCCGCGGCAAACAGATGATCGACTTTGACCGCGCCCGTGTACCAGTTGGTGGTGACACCGCTGATCTCCGGGGGCGCACCCGAGAGGATCGTCGTCCACCCCGGGTAGGAAAGCGAGGGCTCTCCCGTAAAGGCGCGCCACAGCGAGGCGCGGGGGCGGTAGCGGTCCACCAGGCTCATCCGCTCGAAGGCATCGACGCGGAGGCCGTCGATGACGATCAGGATGACGCGCTGCGCCAGCGCGGGCCCGGCGGTGGACGAGTCCAGCGGCACGGTGAAGGGCGAGACGTAGTTGACGTACTGGGAAAAGGAATACGCCGCCAGCTGCTTGGCGCCGAGCCCGACGCCGAAGAGCAGCACGACGACGATGATGAAGGTCAGCAGCGGACGCGATCGCACCGCAGAACGATTTCGGGATTGGCGAAGTTTCCCCTTGCGCTAGAATGAGACCGTGGTGGTCCGTCGCCAGAAGTCACGTCCACAACAACAAGGCTCGTATCTTCCCCAGGACGGCGACGAGATCCGCCTCGTCTTCGGTCCGTGAGGCAGGCCGCAGCGCTTTTGCTCATTCTGCTGCTGGTCGCCGGATGCCGGGGCCGCGGCGAGGTCGGTATCTTGCCCTACTATCCGGGGGCGGAGGTCTTTGCCACGGGCGAATCCGACGGGAAAGCGTTTGGCTTCGGCCCCGCGCACTGGA
>Ga0209342_10008082_pt1 | contig 10556 bp, 8 predicted proteins | sample RifCSP16_2_FD_184023 | JGI IMG/M metagenome (GOLD analysis project Ga0209342, IMG submission 184023) | Soil microbial communities from Rifle, Colorado - Rifle CSP2_sed 16_2 (SPAdes) (version 2) | ecosystem: Environmental > Terrestrial > Deep subsurface > Rock core/Sediment | place: Rifle... | reverse complement strand
GCCCGAGAGCGAGTGCAGCACGCCGACCTTGACGGTCTTGGACTGGGCGCCGACGGCGCCCGCGAACGCGAGCGCCGCAGCGGCGACGCTTGCCTTGATGAAGAGCCTGCGAGACATGGTGGGATTACCTCCTGTTGGATGTTCCGGCCGGACCCTGTTGACGACCGACGGAAGCCTTAGCACCTCGTGTGCCAAAGGTGGCTCGCCGCTAAGTTTCTGTTTCGCATCGCGTTGAGCCGAGGCGGAGACTGAGGACCTGGCCGCGAGGGACGTTCGTGGGGCACGCGCGGACCATGACGCACCGGGGCGGTGCGCGCAGTCAATACACGTCCTTGCAGTACCGCCCTGCTTTCGCGAGCCCCGCGACGTACTCCGCCGCCTGCCCCGCACTCATCCCGCCGCGCTCGCCGACAAGCGCCTTGAGCGCATCGTCGACGTCCTTCGCCATCCGCTGCGCGTCGCCGCATACGTAGAAGCAAGCGCCGTTCTCGAGCCAGCGCCACAGCTCGGCGCCATGCTCGCGCATCCGGTCCTGGACGTAGATCTTGTGCGCCTGATCGCGTGAGAAGGCGGCGTCGAGGCGGGTGAGGAGACCCTTTCTGGCGTACCCCTCGAATTCGCCGCGGTAGAGGAAGTCGAGCTCGCGCCGCTGGTTGCCGAAGAAGAGCCAGTTCTTTCCGGGCGCGCCGGTCGCGGCGCGTTCCTGGAGAAACGCACGGAACGGCGCGATGCCGGTGCCGGGGCCGACCATGATGATCGGCGCCGCCGGGTCCGCAGGCAGGCAGAAGCCGTGCGCAGGCTGCACGTAGACCGGCACGCGCGCGCCGCGGCGGAGCCGGTCGGCGAAGAAGCACGACGCCACCCCCTGGTAGCCGCGGGCGTGCAGCTCGTACCTGACGACCGCGACGGTGAGGTGCACCTCGCCGGGGTGGCACGCGAGCGAGGAGGCGATCGAATAGAGCCGGGGTTGCAGCGCAGCGAGCGCCAGGACGAACTCGGGCGCAGGCGGCCGCGCCGAGCGGAACTTCACGAGCAGGTCGAAGACGTCGTGCCCCGCGGCATCTTCCCCTTCGGCCATCCGGGCGAGCCGCGTCGCCTCGATGTCGTCGCGGGCGTGGCGGGACAGGAGCATGAAGAGCTCGTCGCTCGGCTCGCGCAGGTTGCAGCGCCTGAGCAGCGCCTCGCGCACGGTCAGCGTCTGTCCGGAGGGCAGCGTCACCGCCTCCGATCCCTTCGCCCGCAGGATCGCGAGGACGAGCTCCACTTCTTCCCCGTTGTTCACCGGCCAGACCCCCAGCGAGTCGCCCGGCGCGTAGTCGAGGCCGGTGCCGGCGAGCGACAGGACCACGTTCTGGGTCTGCTTCTCCGCGCCGGGGCGGTTGAGCGGCTCGCTGCGCAGCAGGCGCGCCCTCGCGGGCTGGTCGCGCGTGACGGGCATGCTCGCCGGAGCGACCGCCGGGACAGCGGCCGGCGCCGGGGCGCGGGGCGGCGCCGGCGGCGGCGCTTCGCCGACCAGCACCTTCAGCATCTTCGCCGTCGGCTTGCCGCCGGGCACGCACTTGCCGAGGTCTTTCTCGACGCCGGAGGTGATCGCCTCGGCGTAGGTCTTGCAGAGGTAGCCGCACTGGCCGCAGTCGAGCTGGCCCATTGCGGCCATCATGCGGCGCGCCGGCGGCCGGCCCTCGGCGAGCTTGATCCGCTCCTCGAGCCCGAGCGTCGGGTCGTGCCACGGGAACGCCTCTTCCGGCTCGGGCGCAGGCACGGCGCCAGGCCCGGCGGCGAGCGCCTCGGCCGACAGCAGACCGGCGAAGAAGCCGTTCAACCACGCGCGCTGCGCGGTCGTGAACGGCGCGGTCTCGGGAATCACGGGGACTTCGCTCATGCCGCCGCGGGCTCCTTTTCCGCTTCGCACCACGCGCGCAGCGCCTCGACGGGTTGGCGCTGCGCGAAGGCGTGGAACGGCTCGTCCGGTCCCCGGCGATGCTCGAGGTACGCGGCGAGCAGCCGCTCCACGACCGCCGGCACCCGCTCGCCCCGCACGTCGCGCAGCACTTCGCGCGCGAGCGCCCGGTCGACGCCGTAGCCGCCGCCGGCATAGAGGTGATACCCCTCCACCTCCGCGTCTTCGCCCTGGCTCACCTTGGTCGCGAGCAGGCCGATGTCGCCGATGTAGTGTTGCGCGCAGGAGTGGTGGCAGCCGGTGAGGTGGATGTTCACCGGAACGTCGAGCGCGATCGTCCGGTCGCAGTGGTCCGCGATCGCCATGGCGTGGCGCTTGGTGTCGCTCGCCGAGAACTTGCAGCCGGTGTTGCCGGTGCACGCGACCAGGCCGGCGCGGGCGCTCGAGGATCGCCAGCCGAGCTCGAGCGCCTCGAGCTCGCGCTTGACCGCCTCGACGTTCGGCTGGTCGATGTCGGAGACGAGCAGGTTCTGCCACACGGTCAGGCGAATGGTTCCGCTCCCGTAGCGTTCGGCGATGCCGGCGAGGCCGCGCATCTGGGCGACGGTGAGCTTGCCGACCGGCAGCACGACGCCGGCATAGGCCTTCCCCGGCTGGGTCTGCGGGTGGAACCCGACGTGCGCGAGCCGGTCGACGCGCGGCCGCGGCGCGCAGTCCCCGAGCGGGAAGCGAACGAGCTTCCGGCCGAGATGCTTCTCCGCCTCCTCCAGGTACCGGTCGAGTCCGAGGCGATCGAGCACGTACTTCATGCGCGCTTGCTTCCGGTCGGTGCGGTCGCCGTGCTCGATGAACACGCGCACCAGCGCGGCCGCGACCGGCACGCACTCCGCGGGCTCGATCAGCACGCCCAGGTCGCGGGCGAAGTCGAGATGGCCGGTGATGCCGCCGACCGCGACGCGGAAGTACACCCCGGCGGCCGCGGCCCGCCCCGCCTCGACCCGCACCGCGCCGAACCCGATGTCGTTGGTGTCCTCGAGCGAGGCCACCTTCCCGCCGCCGTCGAAGGCGATGTTGAACTTGCGCGGAAGTCCATATAGCTCGCGGTGGTTGAGGATGTAGTGGTGCAGCTCCAGGCCGAGCGGCCGGGTGTCGTACAGCTCCTGCGGGTCGATGCCGGCGGTCGGGTTGCCGGTGATGTTACGGATGTTGTCCGCGCCCGCGCCGCGCGAAGTGAGCCCGGCGTTCACGACGCCCGTCACCACGTTCACCGCGTTCTCCGGGCGGATCTCGCGGATCTGCAGGTTGGCACGCGTCGTGACGTGCGCGTATCCGCCGCCGTATTTCTCGGCCAGCTCCGCGACCGCGCGGAACTGGTGCGCGTCGAGGATCCCGTTCGGGATCCGCAGCCGGCACATGAACGCGTCCTGCGCCGGCGCGACGTAGAACAGGCCGTGGAACTTGTACCGAAAGACGTCGGTGCCCTTCGGAAAGCGACCGTCGCGCGCGTTCGCCCGCAGCTCGTCCCAGAGGTCGAGCGGATTCTTCGTGCGCTTCGCCTTCTCCTCGGGGACGAGCTGCTTGCCTTCCGCGAGGAAGCGGCCCTGCGCGCGGAAGTGGATCGCCTCCGGTCCAGGGGGCTCGCCCACCCCGGTGCCGCCGGCTGCCGGGACCAGCGGCGCGAGCCCCTTCGCGGCGCGTGCGGCGGCCTGGCCGCTCGCGAAGCCCTCGAGGTAGCGCTTCTGCTCGTCGGTGAAATCGTCGGACGCGCTCATGGTCAGGCGACCATTCGCGCGGCCGGCGCCGCGGCGGGCGCGTCAGCTGGCGGTGCAAGCATCGCCGCGATGTCGGGCCCGAAGAGCAGCGCGTCGCGGATCGTCGACAAGTCCCGCCGCTCGGTCATGCGATCGAGCAACCAGGCCGAGCCCTCGGTATCGCCGTAGAGCACCGCGCCGATGAGACGCCCGTCCTTCACGACCACCTTCCGGTAGACGCCTGTTTCAGCATCGTGCAGGACGATCGGCTCGCTCGTTCCGCCCCCCAGGAAATCGCCCGCCGAGAAGAGATCGATCCCGGTGACCTTCAGCTTGGTCGACGGGATCGAGCCCTGGTAGCGGCCGATTCCGAAGCCGGCCAGGTGGGTCGCGCAGACGTTCGCCATCTCGTAGAGCGGCGCGACCAGGCCATAGGCCACGCCGCGGTGCGCGACGCATTCGCCGACCGCGTAGATGCGCGGGTCGTAGGTCTGCATCGTGTCGTTCACCACGATGCCGCGGCCGCAGTAGAGCCCGGCGGTTCTTGCGAGCTCGACGTTCGGCCGGATGCCGACCGCCATGACGACGAGATCGGCCGCGAGCTCCGAACCGTCCTTGAGCCGCACCGCGCCGACGCGGCTCTGCAGCCCGGGCAGGACCGCTTCGGTTTCGGCGCCGAGCCGAAAGGCGATGCCGCGTGCCTCGAGCGCGGCGCGCAGCATCCCCGCCGCGGTCTCGTCGAGCTGGCGCTCCATCAACCACGGCATGAGGTGGACGACCGTGACGTCCATCCCGCGGGCGCGGAGCCCGTTCGCCGCCTCGAGCCCGAGGAGCCCTCCGCCGATCACGACGGCGCAGCGAAACTGCGCGGCGGCGCGGATCATCGCGCCGGTGTCGGCCAGATCCCGGTACGTGAGGACGCCGGGCAGGGCGTTTCCGGGCACCGGCAACACGACCGGCGTCGAGCCGGTGGCGATGAGCAGCCGGTCGTACGGCGCTTCGGTGCCGTCGTCGGCGACGACGACGCGGCGCACGCGGTCGACCCGGACCGCGCGCTTCCCGAGGTGCAGCGTGATGCCGTGCGCCGAGTACCAGTCGAGCCCGTTGAGCACGATGTCCGCCGTCGTCAGCTCGCCGGCGAGCACCGGCGAGAGCAGGATGCGGTTGTAGTTCGGGTGCGGCTCGGCCCCGAAGACGGTGATGGCGTGGCGCTCGGGGGCGAGCGCGAGCAGGTGCTCGAGCGTTTTCACCCCGGCCATGCCGTTGCCGACGACGACCAGGCGCTGGCGCTCGCTCATCCGGCGATCAAAAGCAGCCAGAGCACGCAGCACGGGCCCAGCTCCGCGGCGAGCACCCCCAACTCGACCGCGAAGGCGGAGGCGCGGGTGTCCATGCGTGCGCCGCTCAGGCGACGGCGCGGCCGAGCGCCATGGACGAGGCGCGCGAGCCGAGCGCTACGACGTTGCCGACGATCACGATCGTGGGACTCGCGAGTCCCGCCTCGGCGACGGCCGCGGGCAGCGTCGCGATGGACGCGCGTACGACGCGCTCGCCGGCGAGCGTGCCGGACTCCACCGCCACCGCCGGCGTCGCCCGATCGAGTCCACCGCGAACGAGCGCGGCGACGATCTCCCCCAGCCGCGCGAGCCCCATGTAGATGACGAGCGTCAGCCCCGACCGCGCGAGCGCCGACCAGTCCGGTGCGTGGCGACCGACGACGTGACCGGTCACGAGGATCGCGCCACGCGCAACGCCCCGGAGCGTCACCGGAATCCCGAGGGCCGCCGGCACGGCAATTCCGGCGGTCACCCCGCTCGCGACCTCGACCTCGACCTCCGCCGCGCGAAGCCTCACGAGCTCTTCGCCGCCGCGGCCGAAGACGAACGGATCGCCACCCTTCACCCGCGCGACCACGTGTCCGCGGCGTGCGAGCCTGACCGTCAGCCGCTCGATGAACGCCTGGGGTGTCGACCTGCAGCCGCCGCGCTTCCCCACGCGGACGATCCGGGCGTCGGGTCGCGCGTGGCGCAGCACCTCCGGATTCACGAGCTCGTCGACGAGGAGCCAGTCCGCCTCGCCGAGCGCCCGCACCGCCTTGAGCGTCAGGAGCTCCGCGTCGCCCGGTCCCGCACCGACCAGCCAGACCTTGCCCGGTCGGGCCGGGCTCAATGGCTGCGATCGCATTCTTCGAGGAAGGTGATCAGGCTCTCCCGCAGCGCGTAGTACTGCGAGTGCGCGAGGAGCGCGCGCCGTGTGCGCGGCCGCGGCAGGGGCACGTCAAGGATGCGGCCGACCTTGGCCCGCGGCCCGTTCGTCATCATCACCACCCGGTCGCCGAGCAGGATCGCTTCGTCGACGTCGTGCGTGACCATGACGGCGGTGACCCTGCTGCGTGCCCAGACCTCCATCAGCACCTCCTGCAGCTCCCAGCGCGTCAACGAGTCGAGCATGCCGAACGGCTCGTCGAGCAGGAGCAGCTTCGGGGCGAGCGCGAACGCGCGCGCGATGCCCACCCGCTGCTTCATGCCGTTCGAGAGCTCCGAGGCGCGCTTGTGCATCGCGTCGCCGAGGCCCACCCGCCCGAGGTAGTACTCGACCGTGTCGCGCCGCTCGGCAGGCTCGCCATGCGGGAACACCCGCTCGACGCCGAGGGCGACGTTCTCGTAGGCGGTAAGCCAGGGCACGAGGATCGGGGCCGGCGCCGCTGACCTCGCGGCCGTCGAGGATGATCCCGCCCTCGGTCACCCCGGTGAGGCCCGCGGTCATCGAGAGGACGGTGGACTTGCCGCAGCCCGAGTGGCCGATGATCGAGATGAACTCGCCGTTCGCGATCTTGAGGTCGAAGCCGTCGACGACCTGCTGCGGGCCGCCGCTCGTCGGATAGACCTTGCCGACCCGCGAGAACTCGACGTACCGGTCGTCGCCGTGCCGCTCCCGCGCCGGCTGAGCGGCGTTCTTCCGCCGCGCGCCGATCAGCCCGCCGAACGCCGACCGCGCGGCGGGGTCAGGCTTGAGCGCCGGCAATCGGATCACCTTGCCGCCGGACGCCGTCAGCCGACGGTTGCCGGCTTCGAGGAGGTACTGCGTGATCGCTGCCCGGAGCCGCTTGAACCCTTCCTGGTGGTTCAGCTCGCGCCGGTCGCGCGGCCGCGGGATGTCGACGGCGAACGACGGTCCGAGCGTCGCGCGCGGCCCCGGGTCGAGCGGCAGGATGCGGTCGGCGAGCATCAGCGCCTCGTCGACGTCGTTGGTGATCAGCACCACGGTCTTCCGGTCCTGGCTCCAGATGCGGACGATCTCGTCCTGGAGCTTGGCGCGGGTCAGGGCATCGAGCGCGCTCAACGGCTCGTCGAGCAGCAGGACGTCGGGATTGGCCGCGAGCGCGCGCGCGACGGCCACCCGCTGCCGCATCCCGCCCGAGAGCTGTGCCGGGCGCTTGTCGCGCGCGTCGGCGAGGCCGACCATCGCGACGTAGCGATCGACGCGCGCGCGCCGCTCCGGCCCGGGCCGATCGCCGAACACGCTGTCGACGGCGAGCGCGACGTTCTCGATGACCGTCAGCCAGGGCATCAGCGAGTAGCTCTGGAACACGACGCCGCGGTCCGGGCCCGGGCCGCGCACCGGCCGGCCGCCTTTCAGCACCTCGCCGCCGTCGGGGTCGGCGAGCCCTGCGAGCAGGTTGATCAGCGTCGTCTTCCCGCTGCCGGAGAACCCCACGATCGCGACGAACTCGCCCTCCGCGATCGCGAGGTCGACGTTCGCGAGGACCTGGGTGCGCGAGCGCCCGCTGCCGTAGCCCTTGCTCACGCCGCGGAGCTCGAGCGCCGGCACGTCGGCCGCGCCCGCCGGCAGGCCGTCGGTCGCCGACGGCGCCGGCACCGGCGCGCGCTCGTAAGGCAGGAGCGGCGTCTTTCGCGTTGCTGCTGCGCGCATGACCGCTCCCCTGTCAGCCCCGCGTGGCGAGGTGCTGCAGCCCGAGCATCAGGCGGTCGAGCAGGAATCCGATGATGCCGATCGCGAGCACCGCGACCATGATGCGGCTGAGCGACTCCTGGCTCCCGTTCTGGAACTCGTCCCAGACGAATTTCCCCAGCCCGGGGTTCTGCGCCAGCATCTCGGCGGCGATCAGCACCATCCAGCCCACGCCGAGCGAGAGCCGCATGCCGGTGAAGATGTACGGCAGGGCCGACGGCACCACGATCTTCCTGACCTTCGTGGCCCACGCCAGCTGGAGGACGCGCGACACGTTGATGAGATCGCGCTCGATCGACGTCACCCCGACCGCGGTGTTGATCAGCGTCGGCCACAGGGAGCACAGCGTGACCGTGATCGCCGAGACGAGGAACGACTTCTCGAACAGCGCGCCGTCGGAGGTCACGTAGAGCGCGCTCACGATCAGCGTCACGATCGGCAGCCACGCGAGCGGCGACACCGGCCGGAACACCTGGATCATCGGGTTCAGCGCCGACTGCACCACGCGGCTCGAGCCGCACAGGATGCCGAGCGGCACGGCGACCAGCGTGGCGAACAGGAAGCCGGTGAACACCGTCTTCAGGCTGGTGAGGATCTGGTCGACGAACGTCGGCTTCCCGGTCCACTTGTGGATCGTCACCTCGGCTTTCGGGTCCTCGGCGAGACGCTGCTCGTTGCGCGCTTCCTGCCGCCGGTAGAACTCGGCCTGCTTGGCGCGCTCGGCGACGTGATCCTCGAGCAGGCTCCTCGCCTGGCTCAGCACCTGCACCGGCCCGGGCACTGCGCCGAGGCTCGTCTGCACACGAGCGGCGCTCTCCGCCCAGACCCAGAGGAAGGCCGCGATCGCGACCGCGGGCACACCGACCGTGAGCCAGATCGCGCGCAACCGTTCGCGCGGATCGCCGCTCGCAAGACCGGCGAACACCCTCAACACCTTTTCCATGACGCTCTCTCCTGTGGCCGCCCCGCTCAGGACCTCGGCTTGACAGTCTCGTTGCCCTTGAGCCCGATCTTGAACTTGCTCAGGTACTCGCTCGGCTTCTTCGCGTCGAACACGACACCGTCGATGAAGCCGTCCTGCGACCCGCGGAAGCCGTCGCTCTTCATCGGGAAGTCGCTCTCCTTCGCCTTGCCTTCGGCGACGAGCTCTTTCACCGCCTGCAGGTACACGCCGGGCAGGTACACCTTCTTCGCGACGTCGAGGTACCAGGCGTCCGGCTTCGCCTCGGGAATCTGCCCCCAGCGCCGCATCTGCGTGAGGTACCAGATCGCGTCGCTGTAGTAGGGATAGCTCGCGTGGTTGTTGAAGTAGATGTTGAACTCCGGGAGCGGCCGGGTATCGCCCTTCTCGTACTGATAGACGCCGGTGATGGGCCCGACGATCACCTCGTAGTCCGCGCCGATGTATTCGCGTTTGGAGAAGATCCTCGCCGCCTCGGGCCGGTTCTTGCCGTTGCCCTCGTCGAGCCACATCGCGGCGCGCGCGAGCGCTTTCGTCACTGCGACGGTGGTGCGCGGGTACTTCTCGGTAAAGTCCTTGCGCATGCCGAAGATTTTCTCGGGCGTGCGGTTCCAGATGTGATAGGCGGTCACGACCGGCACGCCGATCCCCTTGAAGACCGCCTGCTGGTTCCACGGCTCGCCGACGCAGTAGCCGTAGATCGTCCCCGACTCGAGCGTCGCCGGCATCTGCGGCGGCGGCGTCACCGAGATCAGCACGTCGCCGCCGATCTGGCCGCTGATGTCGCTCGGCGAGTAGAGGCCGGGATGGATGCCGCCAGCGGCGAGCCAGTAGCGCAGCTCGTAATTGTGGGTCGAGGTGGGGAAGACCATGCCCATGTTGAACTTCTTGCCGGCGGCCCGGTACTGCTCGACCACGGGCTTCAGCGCGTCCGCCTTGATCGGATGGGCCGGCTTTCCGCCCTGCTGCGGAATGTTCTTCTTCATCTGCGCCCAGATCTCGTTCGAGACGGTCACCGCGAGCGTGTTGAGCCCCATCGCGAAGGGCGTGACGACCTCGGCCTGGGTGCCGAAGCCGATGGTCGCGCCGATCGCCTGGCCGGGCAGCATGTGCGCGCCGTCGAGCTCGCCGCTGATGACGCGGTCGAGCAGCACCTTCCAGTTCGCCTGTGCCTCCAGCGTGACGAACAGGCCTTGCTCCTCGAAGAAGCCTTTCTCCTTGGCGATGAGCACCGGCGCGCAGTCGGTGAGCTTGATGAAGCCGAACTTCAGCGCCTCCTTCTCGGGCCGCGCCTTCTGCGCCAGGGCGGGGAAGCCGAGCGCGGAGGCGCCGGCGAGGGCGGAGGCTCCGGCGAGAAACTTGCGGCGTCCGCCGCGGCTGGTGAAATCCTGGGTCATGCTGGTGTTGCTCCTTGTCTAAGTGGATGCGGTTCGGGCGCGGGGGTCGCCTGCGACCGCGCAAACTCGGCCGGACTGAGCCCGGTCCACACCGCGCCGTCGACGAAGCGGGCGGTGCGCATCGGGCCGGAAGGCAGCGGCACGCCGGCCGCGGAGGCCGCCTCGCGGTAGAGGTCGATGCGGTTGACCGCGGCGGCGACCTCCGCATAGTCGGGATGCTCGGCGACGAGGCCCCAGCGCTTGAACTGGGTGAGAAACCACATGCCGTCCGAGAGGTACGGGAAGTTGACCGCGCCGTCGGCGTGAAATCGCATCGGCGCGGGATCGATCCAGGTACGGCCGAGCCCGTTCTCGTAGCGGCCGAGGATGCGGTCGACGATGACCTCGACCGGCACGTTCACGTAGGGCTCCGCCGCCACCGTCTCCGCCATACGGCGGCGGTTGTCGGCCGAGGCGTCGATCCACCGGCTCGCCTCGAGCACCGCCATCACCATCGCACGCGCGGTGTTCGGATGCCGCTCGACGAACTCGCGCGTCGCGCCGAGCACCTTCTCGGGATGGTCACGCCACACGTC
>Ga0209342_10008081_pt1 | contig 10558 bp, 7 predicted proteins | sample RifCSP16_2_FD_184023 | JGI IMG/M metagenome (GOLD analysis project Ga0209342, IMG submission 184023) | Soil microbial communities from Rifle, Colorado - Rifle CSP2_sed 16_2 (SPAdes) (version 2) | ecosystem: Environmental > Terrestrial > Deep subsurface > Rock core/Sediment | place: Rifle... | reverse complement strand
CCCGGAGCCCTTCCAGTAGCTGCAGCTCACGCTCCAGAAACGGCCGGCAATCGGCCAGCTCCTGCGGGGTTGGCCGGTTTCCCGGCGGGGCGCAGCGCGCCACCGCGGTCATGAAGGCCCGCCGCAGCTCCAATCCATCCTGGCGATGCACTGAAGTCGGCTGGCTGGCGAAGCCGGCCTGGAACAGCACCTGGATGAGGGTGTCGGCGCTGCCGTCTCCGGTAAACATCCGGCCGGTCCGATTGCCGCCGTGGGCCGCCGGGGCCAGCCCCAGGATGAGCAGTCCCGCGCTCCGGTCGCCGAAGCCGGTGAGCGGCCTGCCCCAGTAGTCCCAGTTCCGGTAGGCCTTGCGCTTCTGGCGGGCCACCCGCTCGCGCCACTCGACCAGGCGCGGGCAGCGGCGGCAGGCGACGACTTCCCGGTTGTGCGCTTCCCATTCCGAGGCGAATGGTGAACCCGCGCCGAGATTGGTCACGCGCCATGGCTCCCGCCGTCAGCACCCTCGGCCAGGGACTTCTCCACCAGGGATGCCATCGCCTCCTGGGCGTCTTCCATTCCTTCTGCCAGCTTGAATTGCGTTCTACAGCGATCAAGATTGTGGTCGGGTCTATTGGTCTTGAAGTAGGTGTCCCCTCGGAGATAGTCCTCCAGGAACCGCATCCCGCATTCGAGGGTCATCAGGATGGCAGCCAACGGCAGACGCTCGAGCTCCTCTCGGGCAAGGAAACCGCCGGTCGCCTCCAGGTAGCCCCGGGTGTAGGAGGCATACACCTGGAGGTCGAAATTCACGCGGGATAGGTCTGGTTCATCCTCGGCGCCGGTGTTGGCCATCGAACGGATCGAATCTCCAAAGTCATAGAGTGACAGGCCCGGCATCACCGTATCCAGGTCAATGACGCATACACCTTCTCCGGTATGGTCATCAATCATCACGTTGTTGAATTTCGTGTCGTTGTGGGTGATGCGTCTCGGCAGTTTTCCCACCCGCATCAGATCAACCAGCACAGGAACGAGGGGGGCTCGCTTCGTGACAAACTCGATTTCTGGGATCGCGGTGCTCGCCCGATTCACCACATCGGCTTCGACCGCATCAAGGAAATTCTTGAAGCGCCTCCCGGTATGATGGAAATCCGGGATCGTCTCGATGAGTGTTTGGGAGGGGAAATCTCGAAGCAGGTTCTGAAAGGCGCCGTACGCCCACCCGGCGGCGTGGACATGCTCCATCCTCTCAACGGACTCGTAGGTCCTGGCCCCCTCGATGAACACATAGGCGCGCCAGAACTCGCCCCCCTCGGTACGGTGGAACGAGCGCCCATCGCGCGCTGGAACCAGGGTCAGCGTCTCACGAAGAGGGTCGCCACCGGTTGCCCGGATCTTGTGGCTCAGATACCCTGTGACGGCGACGATGTTAGACATCAACCCTTCAATGTCCTTGAAGACGTGGTGGTTGATCTTCTGCAGTATGAAGCGCGTTGGGCCGCTGGCCTGCCGGAAGGTGGCGGCGAAGGTGTCGTTGATGTGCCCCATGCCATAGGGGCCACCCGACATATACTCACCGCCGATCGCGAATTGGCGCCCAATGGCACCTAGATCCGCGCCCATGGTCTATCCCCAAAGCCGCCTTGGATACTTGCCCCGATCGACGAGAGCCTGGATATGCTCCCGCACACCGGTGATGTCTTCTCGGTAGGTGATGCCAACCCACTGGACGGAAGTGGGCAGCACTCTGACTTTGGCTCGCCGCTGCGCCAGCAGCCGATCGACCACCTCCGGCAGGCGATACTCAACCTCGTCAAGCCGGGGCGTCCCCTGATCCAGAAAGGCCCGGAATCCCAGGTCCAGTTCCACGAAGAACCGCGGGGTGAAGCCCCACATGTTCATCGAGGCCAACCGGCCAGCAGGGAGGGGGACCCATTCTTCCCGTTCGTCTAGGTAGCCGACTTGCCGCCCACGCCTCTCGATCCGGGTCTGTTCCTGCACCTCGACCAGGTACCCATCGGAACCGATCACGCATACGCCCCGAGAGACCTGTCCGTGTTGAGTGAGGGTGTTCTCCAGGGGAAAACCAACCATGCAGATATCCAGCTGGCCCGGGTGGTCCTGGGCACTATTCAGGTGGTCGCTCAGCCGAGCGAAGGATTCGCTCCCATAGAAATCGTCGGCATTGATGACGCCAAAGGGTGTGCGGACATGATCTCGGCACACCATGACAGCGTGAGCAGTCCCCCACGGCTTTCGCCGGGCGGGCGGCGCCGGCAAGTCCAATGCGCCGAGATCCTGGATGGCATATTCAACCTGGCACAACCGGCCGATGGTCGCCTCCGCCCGCTTGCGGAACTCCTTCTCGATCTCCCGGCTGAGGACAAACACCACCTTCCGGAATCCGGCCGCCAGCGCATCGAAGACCGAGTAGTCGAGGATGATCTCGCCGGACGGACCTACGGCCTCCAACTGCTTGAGGCTGCCTAACCGGCGTCCAATGCCGGCAGCCATGACAATCAACGCTGGCCCCAGGACTGAAGCAGCGGAGTCTCGCCCGGTTGTGGCTACCAAGTCCTGGTCACTTTTTGCAGCCCGCGTGGATGCTCAACGTCCAGTCCCTTCGCCCGAGCCAGGTGGTAGCTGAAAAGCTGCGCCGGCACGGCGGTCACAATCGGGCTGATCCATTGGGGCAAATCCGGCGGGATGCGCACGGGCTCCTCGGCCAATGCCAGGGCCTGGTCGGCATTGCTGACAACCAGCAGCCTCACGGCCCACCTGTCCACCAACTCCTTCAGAAGTGGGAGCAGGTCTTGGTGGGCTTGACCCAGCGGGGCCACCGCCAGGACCGGGAATCCGCTCTCGAGAATCGCCACCGGGCCATGCAGGAAATCCGCCGAGGAGTACGGCGCGGCGAGCACATAGGTCAGCTCCTTCAACTTGAGGGACCATTCGTGCGCCGTGGCGTAGTCATAGCCTCGGCCAAGCACCACGCAGTGCTGCATGTCGCGGTAGCGGGCGGCTGCCTGCTCAAGCAGCCCGTCCGTGCCGAGGGCCTGGGTGACGAGTTCCGGAACGCGATGCAGCTCCTCCAGCCGATCGGTGCTCTCCTGCAGACCGACCGAGATCATTGCAATCGCCAGCAACTGGGCCGTGTACGTCTTCGTCGCCGCGATGGACTTCTCCGTGCCCGTGTCCGTGAAGAGCACGAAGTCGGCCGCCTCGGCCAGCGGGGATCCCGGATCATCGGTGACGGCCAGCGTTGGTGCGCCTTGCCGCCGTCCTTCCTGGACGACCCCGACGATGTCGGGGGATTGCCCAGATTGCGAGATCCCCACCACCAGCGCACGCTCCAGGACAGGCGGGGACTGATACAGACTGAACATCGACGGGGCGGCCAATGCCACCGGAAGACGATTGTGAAGGCCCCAGAGATACTTGGCATACAGGCCGGCGTTGTCGGAGGATCCCCGTGCGGCCAGGAAGACGAAATCAAAGTCCCTGCGGCCGAGCTCGCCGCCGATCCTGCGCGCCTCCCCCATACCCCCCCGCAGAAGGCGGGACAGCACCGCGGGTTGATCCAGGATCTCCGACTTCAGGGTCACGAAGCCATCCCCTGCAGGCGCTCGAGGCGATGGGCAATCTCGTCGGAGAAACGCTCGATGTGGCCCCTGACGAGGTCCCAGGCGCCTACGCCGGGGTCCTTGATCATGGGCGTGAGGTCCATGGCGAAGACCATGCCCGTTGTCAGGTCCACGCTGTGCGAAGCGTAGTAAGTCGCATTGGCCCTGCGCCGGCCCATGGTGGCAAGGTCGTATCGCTTGCCGCCGGCGATCTGCGAGTCGAAAACCTCCAGCAACGCAGTCTGCAGGTTCTCATGCGGCGAGACGTCGAACGCCAGCTTCTCGGTATCGTTCAGCCAATCCAGATCGCGCCAGACCTCACAGCCGTACACTCTCTCCGGGCGGTCTGCCTCCGGAAGCCGGCGGAGCGCCTCAATCACCTTGAGGGCCACCCCGACATGCGTGTCGTGTTTGTCCGCCAGGTTGTGGGTGTAGACATGCTGGGCTCGGGCGGCCCGGAGGACCTGGACCAGGTCTTCGACGATCGCGACGTTGCTCCCGTCCTTCACGGCGGCGCTGGGGTAGTCCAGAAAGACCTGCGCCCCATATTCACCGAGGAGCGCGGCCTCCTTCTGCTCCTTGCGGCGGACCGCCCGCATTTGCTCGTCGGAGAATTCCCCATACACCCCATCCCGAGGCGAACCACCTCCGTCGGTCACCACCACACCCGCGAACCATTGGTCTTTCTGCCGAAAGCAGCTCAGGATGCCGTGAATTGCCATGATCTCCAGGTCGTCCTGATGAGCCCCGATTCCAAGATGTGTCGTTCGGGCCATCGCGGCTTCCACGGTAAGCCCATCCGGAACGAACACCTCGGAAGTGTCGATGCTGAGTCGCATGACCTCAACTCCTCGATCGGATGGCCGGGAGGCTGGCTGCGGCGATGGACTGGCCCACCCTCCGGCTTTTCTCGTCCGGCAGTTGGAGGGCGATCCGCCCGGCAAGTTCGGGGAATTCCTCGCGCAGCACCTGCCCGGCACCCTCCAAGATCAGCGAACCGCCCTTGCCGGAGGTGCAACGGCCCAGGATGAGCACGTGCTTCAGATCGTAGAAGTCGGCATAGTGGGCGATGGCATAGCCCAGATACACACCGATGCTCTGCCAGATCTCCTGCGCGCCGGGGTGTCCACTCTCCAGCAACCGTTGCACATGCTCCAGCTGGAGCGCTTTGTCGAGGTCGGCCGGGATCTGGATCCCGGCGCGTGGCGCCAGGCGAAAGACACATTGCTGGGAGAAGTACAGCGCCCCGACGCCTCGATCCCCCGACCACTCATCCGCCGGAGCGGTTCTGGAGTAGTCCACCGGCGCAAAGGCCAGCTCGTTGAGCCATCCGGTGATGTTCCCATCGCGATTGACATAGCCGCCGGCCTCGCTGGAACCCATGGCAATGCCCAGAACCGGGTTGTCCTCCAGGGACATGGACCCTGCCAAGGCGGTCACGTCGCCGTCGTTCACGATCTCCAGCGGCACACCCAACTCGTCCTGGAGTCTCAGGAATAGCGTCCGCACCTCACCGTACCGCTCCTTGGGAACCCCTCGAAACAGCGAGGCGATCCGCACGCGGTTGTCGATATAGATCCCCGCCGCGCTTCCACCGATCGCGTCCACCCGCGGCAGTTTCCCATAGGCGGCCCGCAGGGCGGCCATGATGTGCTGGTAGTGATAGTCCGGATCGGACTGAGCGCGGGGGTCCCAAACCACTTCCTCGCTGTAGACCACTTCGCCCTCGATCACCGCGGATACCTTTCGATCCGAAGCCCCCAGATCGAAGCCGATGCGGCAGCCGTCAAGGTGGCGGCCAAGAGGCTTCGCACTTTCCGTCTCGGGTGGGACTGCGGCGGCCAGACAGGGGACGACCGTGAAGTCCCTCTCGTAGACGTCCTCCCCCATGAAGTGATAATCGAACGCCCGCGGTCCCTCCGCGGAATAGCAGTAGCGGAGGTGCTCGCCGATGACGGTGGGGCCGCCGATGTAGGCTTTCCAGCCCCCCTTCTGCCAGAGCAGGAATTTGAGCAGTCGTTCGGCGAACTCGAGATTCGCCTCGGCACCAGCGTGCGTCTCCGGTAGGACTCGCCTCTCGAGCCGGGAGGTGTATCCGCCCTCCCGCTCCAGGCCGATCACCAGGGGGACGCCGCCCCCTGCCGCATCGACCTCCATCTGGAAGGTCCGATTCGCCAGGGCCGCGGGGCGAAAGTCGTCATCCAGCGGCGGTCGAACCTTCGGTGGAACAAGCCTGAGTGCATCGCTCATCATCGTATTCGGAAGTCCAACTCCGTCGGAACAGGGTACTGTTGGCGTACGGCTTCCTTCAGGTCCACGTCCGGCTCAGAGCGTGGTCCCTCCTGGAGTCGACGTTCATGGTAGGCGTGCCACAGGTCGGAAAGGGAAGTCTCCCCTTCCCTAAGATCCTCCGGGACGATTCTCTCGTCCAGGAATGCGGCGACCGCGGCCAGCTTTCCGGCGCGCAAGGCGGCCTGGGCTTCCAGGAGCCGGATGCGGCCGTGGCCGCGCAGGGAGGCCGGCAGCGAGTCGACCAGGTCCAGCCAGAGCTGGTATTGACCTCCTTCGTTCAGCAGCGTTCCACACTCCACCCACAGCTCGAATTGCGCCGGAGCACCCGTGCAGGCAGCCAGCATCAGCTCCGCCGCTTCCACCAGGTCGCCCTGAACCCACTTCAGGACGGCGAGATTGCGGGATGCCCACGGGGACCAGCTGAGAGCCAGCGAACGCTCCCAACACCTCTGTGCGCCCGCCTCGTCGCCGCCGGACAGCTTCATGACGCCCAGATGGCACCAGACGTCCCACCGCGTGGCGCCGCCCTGCTCGGAATAGCCCTCCAGCAGCTCCCGCCACTCGTCCCCGACGACGAAGCCCCGGGGAGGGACGCTCGGCGAGGAGGACGGGAAGGTCCCCGCTTCCAGAAGCGCGACCCAAGGACGCTGGGCTTCGCCAAGGGACCGGTCGTCGAACACCACTCCCGGCGAGGCAAACACCCGACCATCGTACTTCGCTCGGCGCCGGCGCTCCAGCGCGCCCCAGCCCGATCCTCGGTGGAGGATCGTCTGCGGGGGGCTGTCGGCGAGAGCGCCCAGCTCCCGATAGGCGTCCTCCAGCCGGGAGGCCGGTATCAGCCGGTCGATTTGATCGGTCAGGTGGCCGCAGGCCTCCTGCCAGTCCGTTCCATGGGCGACCGACCCGGTGGTCTGCACCCGCCCATAGGCCTCCATCCACGACCATTGCTCCCCGGCCTGCATGGGCAGGTGTTCCAGTTGAGTGCAGGTCAGACCCGCCTGGATCTCGACATACCCGCGTGGTTCGGAGGCCAGGAATTCTTGCCAGTTCCGGCCCCCTTGGCTTGCCCCCCATACCCAGAGCTTGCGCCCCCGCAATCCATCTGTGGAGACATGGGCGAAGCCGTCGCCTTGCGCCGATACTGCCGCGATCCATGGTCTGACGCCCACCGGCACCTCGAAGAACAGGTCGGCCGCGTGTGACCAGTTGGCCGGATAGGTGAGATCCATTCCCTCCGCGGATGGCAGTGCGCTCTGGTGCAGCCCCTGGTCTTCACCCCCGAGGACGTACACCCTGTGCGCCGGGGCGAGCACTCGAAGGCCCGGTGCCATGGGCAGCGCCAGATTGGACCACCAGTACATGGGCACCTGGTCTGGCCCAGGATTGAGGATCCGAGGGCGCAAGAAGAGCACCGGCGAGTCATCCGGGAGGCAGGCATCGAGCTGCACGAGGACCTGGCGGAGCCGTTCCCATTCGTACAGCCGCAAGATGGGTGATCCGTTTGGATCCTCCAGGCGGGCGGCGAACACCGGAGAGCAGGAGAGAGGTGAGTGTCCGATGGTCCCCACGTTCCACTCAACCCCTCCATAGAACCAGGCGTTTCGAAGGGCCAGGTTAGCGAAGGTGATCCGGGGACCACGTGCGAGGAGTTCCGTCTGGGAGGGCTTGTGGTAGAGCGACCAGAGTCGTCCACCGTAGTTGAGCAGGAACTCGGCCCTCAGAATTTGGTTTTCAAGCACCCCGACGGGGTGGTCTTCCAGACGATACCTGCGGGTGAAGGTATCCTGCATGGCATAGGGCAGGATATGGGGGGCGTGACCCCAGGACATGTTCTCCAACACCGCGGCCGGTAGGTCCCTTGCGGATACCGGGATGTCCGGCCTGGGCCGAGGTCGGATGGGCGGCAGCGGGCTCTCGGCGCCTAGCTCGGCGGTCGGTATGGGTATCGATCGAATGGCCAGGTCGCTCGTTTTGGTCCGGGGCCTCCGGTTGCCCGGGTCTACAGGACTCCCAGTTCATGTTGGAGGACCATCGCCGCGGCGCCCAGGATCACCATGTCAGAGCTTGTCTCCACGATCCCGAGCTCTGCGGCCCGTGCCAGGGCGGGAAGGGTGCGCTTCGCCAACTCCTCCTGCATGGCATCCAGCAAGAACTGCCCGAGCAAGTCACCGCTCCCGCCGATCATGATCCTGCAGCTCCCCAGCACACCGATGAGATGGGAAGCCGCCACTCCCAGCGCCCGGCCGGCATGACGGACGATCTTCCGGACATCTTCATTACCGGCCTGAAAAGCCGTCGAGATCGCCTCCAGGGTCAGGCCCTGCGGGCCCTTGGCGAAGTGGCGGAGCGACGATTCGGGATTGGCCTCCAGAATGGCCTGGGCGCGGGACAGGATGGCTCGCGTGCTCGCAACGGTTTCCAGGCAGCCGCGGTTGCCGCAGGCGCACAGAGGTCCGTCCTCCTCAACCACCACATGCCCGATCTCGCCGGCCCCCACCGGGTCGCCGTGCATCAGCTCGCCGTGGAGGACAATCCCAGCCCCCACTCCCCAGCCGACATTGATGACGACCAGCGGCATGGGGCTTTCGCGGTGATCCTGAAAGGTATAGGCCGCAAGTGCAGCCAGCTGGCAGTCGTTCGCCATGTAGACGGGCAAGCCGTAGCGATCCTCCAGCAGCGACCGGAAGGGAATGTACCTCCAGTTCAGATTCACAGACTGCCGAAGGATGCCGTTGGTCGAGTCGACGAGACCTGGAGCACCGATGCCGATCCCCAGCAGGGGCTTGCTGGCGGCGGGGACCAACGCGTCGATCAGCTCATAGACCAGCGCAAGCGCGGCCTCTCCGTCTCTCTCCCCCAGGGGAAGCTCAATCCGATGGCTGATCTGCCCCCGGAGATTGGCGAGGGCACCCCGGAAATCCCTCCGCGAGAGATCGATCCCGATCAGCTGACGGGCGTCGTCTACCAATCGAAGCAAGATGGCCCGGCGTCCGCCGGAGGAGGGCGCCAATCCGATCTCCTCCACCAGGCCGGTTTCCATGAGGTCATAGACCACTTCGGAGATCGTCGGGGGCGTGAGATCGGTCGCCCGGGCAACGTCCGCCCGGCTGATCGGGCCGCTGGAGTGAATGGTCTTCATCACCAGCTGCGTGTTGTGGGCGCGGGTTCTTTGCTGGGTGGCTTTCAGCATGCAGGCCCTTCCAGCTCCCCCGGAAGTGGGAAGGCTAGATAGTTAGGTGGTTTACCTAAGGTTAGTTTACGGTAAAACCGACGCTTGTCAAGTCAGGCCACAATGGACATCCAATACGGACAATTCCGAACCAACTCACTCCATGAGCGGCCTGGCGTTTCGGCATCCAGGTTGACAAGCACGCGGGATTGGTCTATCATAGATGTCAGTTCGTAAACCTAACTAAGTTACTCAACTTGCCTGCCTTGGAAGGGCCGAGCGGCCTTGGAACCGCCACGACCGTGTTCTCGAGAAGCGCACCGCTGGTCCCATTGCCCATCACGCCAACTCGCCTCTGGCCGCAGTCATGTGGAGCCCCTGTCGCAAGAGGTGGGCTCCGTCCTGAGGGATGTGCTTCCCCAACAAGCTCGGAAGCCGATGTCGCGTGTGAAGGAGGGAGGTGATTCACCAAGCTTATGTTCCTAGGCCGGCCCAGAGATCCAACCAACCTTGCGCGACTATCAGGGTAACGGAGAGAAAAGAGATGAGAACCAAGAGATTACCGGGCTTGCTCTTCCTGTTGCTGGTTGCCATCACCATGGCCGCGCTGGTGGCGAGCTGCGGGGCTCCTGCTGCTGGTGCACCGACGGCTGAGCCAGTACAACCAGCCGAGCCAACGAAGGCAGCCGAACCGTTGGGTGAGGAACCAGCCGCTCCCACTGCTCTTGACTTCGTTGTCTGGTCCTACGGGATCGAGACGATCCAGGACAATATCAACAACTTCCAGGAAGCCAACCCACTGTGCCAGATCAACCTCAGGGATTACTCCTGGCTGGATTATCATGACACGATGGTCGGCCGGTTTGCGGCAGGGGATCCGCCGCCGCTGCTCTACGGATCGGACCACTGGCTCCAAGAGTGGGCGGCCGCCGGCTGGCTTGCCCCGATCGACGCTTCCTTCCCCCAGGTCAGCGCTTACAGCGGCGAGCTCGCGCCCTACGCCCTGCAGGGCATGACCTACAACGACCAGGTGTACGGTCTGTCCTACTACGCCGACACCATCGACTTCGTCTACAACGCAGAACAACTCACGCAAGCAGGCTTTGATTCGCCGCCAGAGACCTGGCAAGATGTCTGGGACATGTCCGTGGCCCTCAAGGAACAGGGCATCGCCGAATATCCGATGATCCTGGCCTTCTCACAGGCGGAAGGCGCCTCCATCGAAGCCATGATCTCCATGATCTATGCCCGCCATCAGGGCGAAGGGGCCCTCTTCAACGCCGCCAATGAGCCGACATTTGCCCAGGAAGGCAGCGCTGCGTTCGAAGCGATTCAGTGGTTGAAGGAAGCTTATGATGCAGGCATCCTCGATCCAGCCAGCCTGCAGACCGCTGAAATCGACCAGGTCAAGAGCATGCAGTCCGGTGCTCACACCTTCACCATCCTGCCTCAGTACAACATGGCCGAACTGAACAGGCCTGAGAGTGGAGAGTTC